>Ga0265298_10010375_pt1 | contig 11023 bp, 10 predicted proteins | sample AusTroGonzalo_MG_3_FD_193486 | JGI IMG/M metagenome (GOLD analysis project Ga0265298, IMG submission 193486) | Bovine rumen microbial communities from tropical cattle in Woodstock, Queensland, Australia - Gonzalo_01 | ecosystem: Host-associated > Mammals > Digestive system > Stomach > Rumen ...
TTGCGAAGACCGTTCTCCACATTCGGATTGGTATAGATATAATTGGCAGCCGCGATGATATTGGGTTGCAAGCCTGCCGAAGCCAACTTGGCGGAGTTCTTGGCGATTTTCTCCACTTCTTCCACCAGTTGCATCTCACTGCGACCGTTCACAGCCGCGGTAGCCATCATATGATCCACCGGTAACTGGGTGTCACTCAGACCGGTATCGTCCAACTCGAACACTTCCATCAGCGGCAAACCGCATACTTGCGCCAGCGCCATACGGGAAAGGGTCAGACCGTTATCGGCCTGTAAGCGCTTCACTTCCGCTTCCCCTTTCTTGGTCATCACCTTCAGCAAGTCCGCTTGCGTAGCCATCCCTTCGTTCACCGCTTCGGTCACATCGCTCTCCAGTTTGGTCAGTAACTGGTAATACTGCTCCGCCAGCGCTTTCTTATGCGCCACAGATACCACCCGCCAGTAGGCTTCATCTACATTGTAGATGATATCGTCATGTTTGGCCTTCGCACGGATAGCGGCTAAGTGCTCTACGGACTTTGAGATCTTGTACATATTACTCAACCTACCACCCGTGTAGATCGGTTGTACCACGCCTACTTGCGCTACCACCACATGCTGCACATCGACCGTCAGCAGGTCGTACAGTTTACCGTACGCGTCAGATATACCCTGCCCTGCCGCACTGGATATCGTGGAGAAAGGTGCCTCTAAGGGTGTACCTTGCACCAACGCACTGATCTCAGAAACGATACTCTGGTCGCTCCATTGGAAAGAAGTGGTACCGTTACCTACCGATGCAGTACCGAAGGGGAACGTGTGCTGGTCAGCGGCAAGGTGGATATTGCGGGAGTTCCACATATACCCGCCGTTCGCACTCACCCTGGGAAACATCATCGCCAAGGCAGCCTGACGATTATACTTGGCCGCTAACTGCGACTCCTCCTGTACACGCGCAGAGGCACTGTTCTGCAACGCTAAGTCGCGACAGTGCTGCAGCGTATAACGCAAGGTATCGCCGGCACTCACGCCCAGCGATACACAGCAAAAAATCAAAAAGAATACACTTTTTTTAATCATCATCTATCTCCTTAACAACTCTCAAACTGACGCAGGAAACGCACGTCGTTCTCCGAGAACAGACGCAGGTCTTTCACGCGATATTTGAGGTTGGTGATTCGTTCCACACCCATACCGAACGCATAACCGCTATAGACCTTGCTGTCTATACCGCAGGCCTCCAGCACGTTCGGATCAACCATACCGCAACCCAGGATCTCTACCCAACCGGTACCCTTACAGAACGAACAACCCGTTCCGCCGCAGATGTTACAACTGATATCCATCTCTGCGCTCGGTTCGGTGAAGGGGAAATAGGACGGACGCAGACGGATCTTCGTCTCCGGACCGAACATCTCCTTGCTGAAGTACAGCAACGCCTCGCGCAGGTCAGCAAAGCTGACATTCTTATCGATATACAGTCCTTCTACCTGATGGAAGAAACAGTGCGCACGGGCAGAGATCGCTTCGTTACGATAAACGCGACCCGGACAAAGGACACGGATCGGCGGTTTCTGACTCGTCATCACGCGCGTCTGCACCGACGAAGTATGCGAACGAAGCAACACGTCCGTCGGTTTCTGTACACCGATCTCTTTCTCTACGAAGAACGTATCCTGCATGTCGCGTGCGGGGTGCTCGGGGGCGAAGTTCAGCATACCATACACATGCTTATCGTCCTCCACTTCGGGACCCTGGGCAATCGTGAAACCGATACGGGAGAAGATCTCCTCTATCTCTTCGCGCACCAGCGACAAGGGATGACGGGTACCGAGCGCTATCGGATCGGGCGTGCGGGTCAAGTCCAAACGGTCCGCCTCAGCCTGCATCGCTTCGAACTGCTCCTTCAACTCGTTGATCTTGCCTTCCGTGGTCTGACGCAACTGGTTCAGCAACTGACCCAACTCACGTTTCTGGTCAGCCGGCACCTCGCGAAACTCATTGAAGAGCGCCGTAATCTCACCTTTCTTACTGAGGTACTTGATACGCAACGCCTCCAACTCCTCCGCGTTCGTCGCTTTGAGGTCCTGAACCTGCGTCATCAAGCTCTGAATTGTATCTTTTAATGCCATAATTGGTGTTATTTTTCAAAAAAGCGTGCAAAGGTACTACTTTTTTTTGATATATGCAAGCGCGCGCACATTTTTTCCCTATTTTCTTAAAAAATGCAAACTTTATTTGCAAATTTGAAAAATTTGTTGTACCTTTGCAGCCGCAAACAATAGCAAACCATCTCAAACAATAAACATTATGAAAAAGATTTTATCCCTTTTTGCCTTCGTGGCAATCGTGATCAGTTTCGCTGCCTGCGGCGGCAATGCTCCTGAAATCAAGGACTTTATCGTTAAAGTAACGCCTCTTTCGACCAAGGCGCATGTCGTAGTAACCCCTGCCAAAGCTGACTTGGAGTACTTATGCGACTATGTAAAGACCGAAGATGTCAAGAAATTCGCTACGATCAAAGAGTATGTGGACGATTATATGGTTTCATATCCCTACTGGTATCATACCAATGCTGTGCATGACCCCGGCGAGACATGGGATTATACGGACAACAGTTTGGACTATAATACCGAATATACCCTTTTTGCTTTCTATACGGATGGAGAGGGTGTTGTCGGCGATATCTATACCTATACATTCAAGACCTTGAAGCAGTGGATGTTGAACGGTGTGTTCTCCGTAAGTGCTACCCAAAAAGTAAATTTCTATACCTCCAATGTGTTGCGTGAAGATAACAGTGGTCCTTTTTGCTATGATGACCAATGGTACAGTTTCGGCAAAAAATCGGGTGTCCTGTATGATTTACATGTATGGGATCTGGCAAATTTTATAGGTTCAGCCGTTCTGACGGCAGATGAATGGTGGTATCTGTTCCGCCTGCGCCCCAATGCAGAGCATCTCTTTGCGCATGCGACCATTACGATTGATGATAACGACATTAAAGGTCTCATTCTTCTGCCGGACAACTGGTTCCTGCTGCCGGAGAAAGACAAAGTGACCACATCCTACGACATGGGTATTGTGTGGGATGAAGACGATATAAGTTACACTGTACCTTCGGGCATTATTGACGGTTATGAGCAGAATACATTCACGACAGACCAATGGCAAGAATTGGAATTTGCCGGTGCAGTCTTCCTCCCTGCTGCAGGATATGCTCCGGGATCAGATGCGCAGGGGTTGAATCAAAATGGTTTTTATTGGAGCAGTTCCGCTTCAAGTGACACGAGGGCTTATTCGTTCTATTTCGGTCAATATTATATACATTTCTTGCCACTGCGTGAAGCGGGTTTTTCTGTACTCAAAACAAATTCTTGCGCCATCCGTCTGGCTTGGCCGGTTCAATAAATCGTAAACAAACTCAAACAACATAAAACAATGAAAAAAATCTTTTCCCTTTTGGCCATCGGCGCGATAGTGCTTGGGATGGCAAGTTGCGGGGACAAAAACACCCCCGAAGTAATTAAAAGCATCCTTAACGCAGGTGATTATCTGGAAGGTGATTTCAAGATTGAAGTGACCCACCTCACAACATCTGAATACACTTTTGAAATCACTGCTTTGGACGAAGAAATGTATGAGCAAGGGTATTATTATGACTATTTTAACCCGGAAGAATACGAAGATCTGTATAATCAGTACGGTGATAATCCGCAAGAGTTTGCGGAGGCAGTGATCAAACACTATCTGGAAGATTTTGAAGAAGAAGGTGTAACCTTAGAAGAAGTGGCTGAATATTATCCTACAGAGGACGGTAGTTCAGACCTGTATCCGGGTGCTGTCGCATATGTAATAGTCTTCCGTTTTGATGAGAATTATGAACTGGTCGGCAATATATCCTACCGCAAAATCACATTGCCCCCTCCAAGTCAGACCATCTACTTGAATCTCAGTAACCCTCTTTACACCTGGAATACCACTCCGTACGAATATGGCGTAATATGGCTCAAAGGTTTGGATCAGCAGAATAATATCGGCCTCAATCTCGAACTCTATACAGACGAGAACAGTGCGGACGGACATTTTTATGCCAATGAACTGTATCAAACGGAGTATTGTGTCGCGGTGCATACCGATACGAAAATAGCATCTCCTTTACTGTACCTTGATCTGACCGGAACGGAAAATACGAGTGCACAGACCTACACCTTCAGCGGAGAATTCATTACGCAGGAAGGTATCAAGTATGTCATCTCGAATACAACGGCTACATTTTCGGATGATGCGGTATATTTATATGAATATACGAATGATGTTAGGAACGATCAATAAGTCCTAAACAATAAACATTATGAAAAAAATCATCTCTTTCTTTGCCTTCGTGGCAATTGTATTTAGTTTCGCTGCCTGTGGCGGCAATAATGACGGTAATGCGCCGGTAATTCCGAATTTTGGAATTAAACCCCAAGCCCTTGCGAACAAAGGACAACTCGTTGTTCAGCCTGCAAACGCTGACGTAACATACCTCGCATGGGCTACTTCCAAAAATTCGATAGGCGAGTTTGACCTTCGCTACGTCGCTGAACAGTATATAGGCCAAAAGGCATATAGTACTTGGAGTGCCAATCAAGAACTTTTGGTAGGTAAAAATGTTATACCCTTGCATAATCTTAACCAGAATGCAGAATATGTCGCCTTTGCATGCTATGTAAAACCGGATGAATTTGACAACACCGTGATCGACGGCGAGCTCATTACGCAACCATTCAAAACCATGCCGGCAGGCGTACTGAATGGTGCTTTCTCTGTCAGTGATACCAAGAGAGTGTATTTCCGCGAATGCAATTATTATGAAAGCAGTAATGGTTATGTAAGTAAACCGCAATGGTGGTACTTGGAAATCTCGGATGACAGTCCGAGGGATCTGTTCGAATGGAGCACTACGCAGAAAGAATATTTCAAAGACCCTGATCATTGCATATTGGAAGCCAAGGAATGGTATTACTTGTTCCGTGAGCGTCCTAACGCCGATCACCTCTTTGCGCAAGCTACTGTGAATAATAACGAGGGTCTTATCATCCTGCCGGATAACTGGAATCCGGACGGTTTGAAACTGACTACCGGCTTCGATATGGGTGTTCTTTGGGATGCTGAAAAGCTTAATTATGAGGAGAGTGTACATCAAGTTTATTTCAACGGGTATAATGAGAACAAAATCTCAGAGACGGCATGGGAAGCGTATGAACTTGCCGGTGCCGTGTTCCTGCCTGCCTCCAAAAACTACCAGGGCGAATATTGGTCAAGTACGGATGATAGTGATGATAATGCCTTTTATCTGCATTTTGGGAAATGGTATTTGCACTTACGGAATCTATCGGAAACGGTTGACCCCAAAAGTAATTCTAAAGCCATCCGCCCGGTATACGTTATCCGTTAATCGCATCATTTATCAGATTTTCTCTCTAAGGGCTAAGCAGCAATGCTTAGTCCTTTTTTGGTGTCTTTTTGCTTTTTTTGCACAAATATTTGCATATGTCAGAATTTTATAGTAATTTTGCGGCGCAAAATTGGTAAAAAACAAAATACGGATACTCACTCCTATGAAAAAATCGCTGCTTTTATTAACACTATTGTTGCCCATAATCGCTTTGGCACAGCAATGTTATAATTTCTCAAATAGCATTTCGGTTTCCAATAAATGCTCAGGGATGACGGAACTGTATGGTTTGTTGCCTATGCCCGTAACGAACCAATATCAGACCGTTTATTCGGTGGATATAGCGGCGCCGGGTGTGGAACGTACCACCTCTCTCGGTGATCACTATGTCGCATATGCCTATTCGAAGGCAGATCTCCAAGCAATTACCGGAACGGTATCCATGAAATATGTAGTCAATTTGGAACCGCATGATGTGAACTTCTGGACGGAACATAATGTCACGACGATATACCCTTATGATACCTCTTCGGAGGATTATATCCGTTTCACCGGCGCTGTAGGAAATATCATTGTTCCTTCTAACCCACGCATTGTACAGCTATCCGATTCGATCTATAATGTAGCCAACGGAGATATCCGTGAATACGCAAAACAATGTTACCTTTACACGGCTACGCACTTCAATTATCTAAGTGCCAATACAGGGCTTCACCCTATAGCGCAGATATTGGCGGACGGAGGAGGGGACTGCGGTAATTTCTCTACGGTCTTTATCTGCCTGATGCGTGCGAAAAATATTCCGGCTCGTCATGTTATTGCCGTAGGGCGTAATGCGACCCATGTATGGGCGGAATTCCTGTTGCAGAACTACGGATGGGTACCGGTGGATGCTACGTACAAGCATGATTATCCTTCCGGCGATTATTTTGGTATCAAAAACATCGTCAATCCTAAATTGATAGTGGTTCAGCATGGCATCAATCAAACCTATCAATTATCCTCTTCTTTCAGTCCTACAATGACGCTGCTTCAAACCTATGGATGGTGGTATTGGTATTCCGGATCGTCATGTAACCCCAATGCTAATCAGCAAATCACATTGAGAACCGCTGCCGGTTGTACGCAAGACATGGAGACTATCCCTGCCGGTCAACCATCAGGCAACCTTATCATGAAAGACGGTCAAGTCCTCATCCTCCGCGGGGATAAGACGTATACGCTCCAAGGTCAAGAGATAAAATAATCTTTTTATTAAAAAAATAAACATTATGAAAAAAATCATCTCTTTCTTTGCCTTCGTGGCAATCGTATTTAGTTTCGCTGCCTGTGGCGGCAATGACGGCAATAATCCGGAAGTAATCGTTCAAGGTAAGTTTACCGTAGGTAACGGCAAGCAGGTTTATTTCTCCAAAGGTAACCTACAAGTTTCCTATGATGGTAGCAAATATAATTGGACCTTTGCGGAAAACCAATGGGATTTCTTCGGTGCTTACGGATTTAACGGAGCGGATCTGTTCGGTTGGAGCACTCTGTCCACCGAGTATGGTCTCAGTACCAATGAGCATAGCTATTATTACTACGGCGATTTTTATGACTGGGGTCATGTCTTTCCCGGTGCGGGTTGGCGCACATTGAGTTCCGAGGAATGGGTCTACCTCTTTCATGAGCGTCCCATGGCCGAAGTGATGTTTGCTTTCGGACATATCGTTGTGGATAATACGTTAAAAATCAACGGAGTCATTATTCTGCCGGATAACTGGACGAAACCCGAAGGTGTTTCCTTTACCCCGAGTACCCAATGCGAAGATCCGAATTTAGGTAAATTGGAGTGGGATGAAACAGATAAAGAGTACGTCAGTTCCCAAAGTAAAAATTATGAGCACAACGAATACACGCTTGCTCAGTGGTCCAGAATGGAGAGAGCCGGAGCTATCTTCTTGCCTGCTGCGGGTTATCGATCTGGAGTTACAGTAAAAGAAATAAATGTAACTGGTTGTTATTGGGCTTCTGATTTTATGGATGATGACAACTCGTATTATGTATATTTTTACAAAACTAAAATTAAGCCGCAAGCCATCGAAGAAAGGTACTACGGTCAATCCGTCCGCCTCGTGCGCAATGTACAATAATCCCTCCGATAGCGGATTTCTCTCTCTCAGGGCTAAGCAGCAATGCTTAGTCCTTTTTTGGTGTCATTTAGGTCATTTTGGACGAAAAATCATTATTTATTTCTTAGCCCACAAGGGGCACGATTATTTTTTTTCAAAAAATCTTGCACATGTCAGAAAAAAGTTGTACCTTTGCAGCCGCAAAGGTTAATGAAAGAGTTACCGACATATACACCGGATTTTGAGGAGTACATCCGCCAAGGAGAACCCGAGAAGAAAGAGCGTGCGCAGATCTGGCGCACCGCTATCGGCTTGCAGCAGGTAGATGGGTTGGAGACCTCGGAATATCTAAAAGAGCTTGCCCAAAAGAATATTGAGGGTGAGATATCCATTGATGAGGTTCAGAAACTCACCAAGGCTTACTATGTAAGCAAGACGAAGCGTGAACAGGACGATGATGAGAAGGAAGAAGCCGATAAGGTTGCCGGTAATATCAGTAAGATTCTTTCGTCTCAAACCTTAGACTTCAGCACAAACGGCTATATCGCTTTGCATCGCCGCATTTTCAACGGAGTATTCAAGCGCGCAGGGCAAATACGGGATTATAATATTACAAAAAAGGAATTTGTGTTGCGCGGAGGAACGGTCAACTACCTGAACTGGGAAGATCTGCGTCGGGCTTTGGATTATGAGATTGATCGGGAGAAACAGTTTAACTATCGCGGCTTGTCATCTGATGAACTGATTGAGCATGTGGCCAATTTCGTTTCGAGTATATGGCAGATACATGCTTTTGGAGAAGGTAATACGCGTACTACGGCTGTCTTTACAATTCAATATTTGCGATCTATTGGCTATACGGTGAATAATGAGTTGTTTGCTGCTCATTCATGGTATTTCCGTAACGCACTTGTGCGTGCGAACTATAAAAACGCCGTGCAAGGAATCAATTATGAGCCGATATATCTGGAGCGTTTCTTTCGTAACTTGCTTTTGGGTGAACAATGGGACCTAAAGAGCCGCTATTTACTCATCAATCCTCCTGCTGAATACGCCGAACAACCAAGAGAGGATGGCAGAAATGTTACAGAAAAAGTGACAAATGTTACAGAAAATGTTATAGAAAAACTAACCGACAGACAACGCCAAATCGTTAAAATGGTTGCCAAATATCCATATACAACAACAACATTAATGGCTCAAAACTTGAACGTATCGCTAATGACAATTCGTCGCGATATAGAAAAGATGTCTCATATCATTCGTCATGTCGGTCCTGACAAAGGTGGTCATTGGGAAATAATAAATTTTAAATAATCTCTAATTATATGAAAAAATTCTTATCTTTCTTTGCCTTCGTGGCAATCATGATCAGTTTCGCTGCCTGCGGCGGCGGCAATGAACCGGAATTAGCGACATTGCAACTCAAAGTGCAAGCGCTTTCCCATAAAGCATACTTCGTCATCACACCTTCTGCCAATAACCAGCAAGAGTACTTTTTCTGTTGGACGAGAAAAAGTGAAGTAGAGGAAAAAGGTTCGGTTGAAGACTATGCTGAATATTACTTAAATGGTTGGTCTTATGAAAACTTGAATAACTTTCAACTGTTTCGAAAGGGTAAAATGGAGTATTGCACCGCTGGTGACTATTATTTGGTCAGCAATACGACCTTTGTCCTATTTGCCTGCTATATCGTAAAAGAGGGCGACAAGGCCAAAAGAGTCAGTGATGTGGAATCTATAGAGTTCACGACCTTGCCGGAATATACCTTGAACGGCGAGTTTACAGTTGATGCGCAAGGTAAGAAAGTGCGTTTCATGCAAGCGAATATGTATCAACCAAGCAATTTGAGCGGTTTGAAACTTATGGAAAATCAGTGGGATTGTGTAGGCTCTAACAGCAGTTATCCCCGCGATTTGTTTACATGGGATCAGGCTATGAACGCTCTTCCGAGCACAGCTCCTTACCATCTGCTTCCTGCCAATGAGTGGGCGTACTTGTTCCGTGAACGCCCCAATGCAGAGCGTCTCTTCGCACATGCGACCCTTTCCATTGATGGCAATGATATACATGGTCTCATCCTCCTGCCGGATAACTGGGAGAAACCGGACGATATCCAATTGACAACAGACTTCGAAATGGAGATGCTGTGGGACGAACAAGAAGAGCAATATAGAAAAACGGGTTTAGACGGCTATTCAGTCAATAACTTCGACAAAGACCAATGGGAGAGTTTGGAGTTCGCCGGCGCCGTCTTCCTGCCCGCCGCGGGATCTAATGTTAGCGATAAAAATACATATGGTAATTATTGGAGTTCTACGCCATCCGGCGAGACAGACGCACACAGGTTCGCTTTTGGAAGTTATTATATAAGCCTTTCATGTTTGTATGAATGGAGAACGGCGAGAACCTATTGTCATGCCGTCCGTCCAGTTCGCGAGATAAAATAATCCCCTCCGATAGCGGATATCTCTCTTAGGACTAAGCTCATCGCAGCTTAGCCCTTTTTTTTATGGTGAAATTGGTAAACGCGCAAGGCGGGTGTAATAGAAAGGTACCGGATGGCGTTGGCGGTAGTAAGAAAGGGCGGAAACGGGGGAGAAGGTGACATCGTTGGAAGGCTCGAAGATTTCTTGTTCTTGGGACGGTTGAAGGGCAGCCTTGAGGTCGCGATAGATGGAAACGTAAGTGTACTGATAAAAGCGGGAATAGGCTTTGAGGCCGGGTTCGGGCTTTTCATGGTTTTTGAAGACACGGAAATAGTGCTTGAAGAAGCGGATACGCCATTCGAGGGCTTCGCGGGTGGTAGCATGCTCGAGGGCATGGGCGCGTCGTTGGGCCAGTTTGATGATCTCGCGGTTAGTAACACAAGCCTCTGACCAGGTCTTGGGGAAGTGGTAGGTATAGAGTTGAAGCATGCCGGGACGCTGGGGACAATGACGGATAACGATGTGTTTGCGGCGTTTTTGACCGATTTTGAGGTCATTCATGGCACCCCAGAGGGATTTGATGGCTTCACAAGGCACGAGATAGCGCACCCTTTTGGAATAAACAGGGGTGGCAGGCGGAAGTTTGACGAAAGTGACGCAAGTGCTCGCCAAACCGTTCATAACCGTTGTTTTTAGATGTCGTGACATGCTTTTTAATATGCTGTATATGTGTGTTTTATGCGTTTTTATTTTAGGCATGGTCTAGGATGCCTCTGTTCCGGTCTTATTCCGCCTCTGTAAATGGAGTATTTGGGTCCTATGGGAGGGGGAATTTTGATGCCGAATTGGAGTCTGGGGCGGAGCAACGCTCCCCGCGGCTCCTTCCGTTCGAAGTGCCAAGTCAAGGCACTTCTCCATGGCGCTAATGGACGAAAAGCTATGCAGCGCCCGGCCGCAATCATGCGACCGAAATGAACAATGCTTTCATTAAAATCGAGTGCAAAGGTACAACTTTTTTCTGATATATGCAAATTTTGGGGCTGC
>Ga0265298_10010376_pt1 | contig 11023 bp, 6 predicted proteins | sample AusTroGonzalo_MG_3_FD_193486 | JGI IMG/M metagenome (GOLD analysis project Ga0265298, IMG submission 193486) | Bovine rumen microbial communities from tropical cattle in Woodstock, Queensland, Australia - Gonzalo_01 | ecosystem: Host-associated > Mammals > Digestive system > Stomach > Rumen ...
AGGGACATTTCGACACCCACGAGATGCACGATATTCCCGACGACACCTCGTTCCTCGAGATGCTTGACATCCTGAACGAGGAGCTTATCAACGAAGGCAAGGAGCCATTCGTATTCGATCACGACTGCCGCGAGGGTATCTGCGGTATGTGCTCACTCTACATCAATGGTACACCTCACGGTCTTACAGAGCGTGGCGCTACCACATGTCAGCTCTACATGCGTCGTTTCAACGATGGTGACGTTATCACCGTTGAGCCTTGGCGTTCAGCTGCCTTCCCTGTAATCAAGGACTGTATGGTTGACCGCAATGCCTTCGATAAGATTATCCAGGCAGGTGGTTACACAACTATCCGCACAGGTCAGGCTCAGGATGCTAACGCTATCCTGATTCCTAAGGAGGATGCCGACGAGGCTATGGACTGCGCATCTTGCATCGGCTGTGGCGCTTGCGTTGCTGCTTGTAAGAATGGTTCTGCCATGCTGTTCGTATCATCTAAGGTATCTCAGCTTGCTCTGCTTCCACAGGGTCGCGTAGAGGCTGCACGTCGTGTTAAGAACATGATTGCCAAGATGGACGAGCTCGGCTTCGGTAACTGCACCAACACTCGCGCTTGCGAGGCAGTATGTCCTAAGAACGAGACCATCGCTAACATCGCTCGCCTGAACCGCGAGATGATTAAGGCAAAGCTCGCAGACTAAAGGTTTACACCTTATTTATAATAGGCGCGCTGCAGTTTTTTCTGCGGCGCGCTTTAATTTTCTTTAATTATTTCTTACCTTTGCAGTAAACACAAAAATTAAATTTTCTTAATAAAAGTTTGATGTGTAAGTATTATTTGTTATATTTGCAATCTGAAGGCTTATTTTAACAAGTAACGATATCTATAACTAAAAACAAATATAAGTATTATGAATAGAAACGAGAAATTTGTTATCACAATTAACCGTGAGTTGGGTAGTGGTGGTCGTACTGTAGGTCGTATGTTAGCCGAAAAGTTGGATGTTCCATTCTATGACAAGGCACTTATCAAGGCTTTGCAGGAAAGGTATAATCTTTCTGTTAATGAGATAGAACGCCTGAAGGGCCAGAGCAATAGTTGGTGGGCTAACTTTAAGCGTGTTGTGGGTTTAGGCCAGGGTGTTAATCCTAATAATTTCGTAAATACTGAGGATGATGAGCCAGAAACTCTGACTACCGAGATGATATTCAAGGCAGAGAAGGAAATTCTGCAGGGTATTGCTCAGGATGAATCATGTGTTATAGCAGGCCGCTCAGGTTTCTTCGTACTTAAGTCGCATCCTAATCATGTCAGTATTCTTATTCAGGCTCCGATGGAATCTCGTATAAAGCGTGTGATGCGACGTCAGAATAAGACTGAAGAGGAAGCCAAGAAATCTATTAAAGAGGTCGACAAGTTGCGTGAGGAGTATGTGAAGAACTTTGCTCACACATCACGTTACGATACTCGTAACTACGATCTTGTTATCAATATGGATGGCAAGACCGAGGAAGAGGCTGTAGACTTGATTCTGAAATACATAGGATAATCCTATTCCCAGCATTCCAACTCGTCTTCTATCTCAGGTAATTGACTGCGATGGAAGACGGGTTCTTTTATGCCCTGACGCTTCTGCTGGCGATAATCATCGAGTAGGCGGAAAGCATAACGCCCCAGTAGTACTATGGCAATAAGGTTGCAAGCTGTGAGGAATGCCATGAAGAGGTCGACAATGTTCCACACTAGTTCAAAGCTGGCTAGTGCGCCGAACATAACCATTAAGCCTGCCGATGCAATGCGATAGGCGGTCATTACCTTGTTATTCTGTGTTATGAAGCGGATATTTGCCTCGCCATAATAATAGTTTCCAATGATACTTGAGAATGCAAAAAGGAAGATAGCTATAGCAATGAACATCGGACCGACACTTCCTATCTCGTTCTGCAAAGCTGATTGTGTCAGCGCTATGCCATTAAGCTCAGGCACCTGATACAGACCACTGATAAGTATAGTGAAGGCTGTGCATGAACAAACCATCAAAGTATCGGTAAATACGCCTAATGCTTGTATTAATCCTTGTTTCACCGGGTGTGTCGTGCTTGCCGTTGCAGCAGCATTTGGAGCACTTCCTTCACCTGCCTCATTCGAGAACAGACCGCGCTTTATTCCGTTCATCATCGCTGCACCTATGCTACCGCCGGCTATCTGGCTAAAGCCAAAGGCATCGAGTATAATCACCTTGAATACGTGAGGAATAAGGTGTATATTCATAATGATTATAACCAAAGCCAGGATTATGTAGCCCACTGCCATTATAGGAACTATCACAGAACTTACCTTAGCAATGCGCTGAATACCGCCAAAGACGATGAACAGAGCCATGGTTGCCAAGGCTACCCCAACCCATATTGGCGACCAGCCAAAGGCTTCCTGCAAAGCCCCGCAAATAGTATTTGCCTGAATAGAGTTGTTTGATAGTCCGAACTGTAGGGTGATGAGGATGGCAAATAATACCGCCATCCAGCGGCACTTTAATCCCTTCTGTATGTAGTATGCAGGACCGCCGATAAACGAGTCTTTGTGCTTCTGCTTATACAGCTGTGCCAATGTAGATTCTACAAATGCTGTAGCCGATCCTATAAGTGCTATCAGCCACATCCAAAACACAGCTCCTGGTCCGCCTATAACTATTGCTGTTGCTACACCAGCCAGATTGCCTGTTCCTACCCTGGTGGCCACACTTACGGCAAAGGCTTGGAACGATGAAATGTGGCGTTTTTCTTTTCCTTTTACTTGATCTCCTACACTATCTACTGCCGACTCTGTAAGCAAGCGTAACATCTCGCCCACCATACGGAACTGCACAAACTTTGTGCGCCAAGTAAACCAAAGTCCACAACCCACCAGAGCCACTATAAGTACGTAGCTCCATATTACATCGTTTACAGTTGTTATCAGTTCATTCATGGTGCAAAGGTAGTGCTTTTCTGTTAAACTGCCAAAGTTTCATTCTCTTTTGGTCGCAATTTAAGAATTCTTTCGTATCTTTGCAGCCGGAATGAGAAGACAACAGAGAAGAAGAGCAATGTCATGGGCATTGTTGTCGATATTTGTATCGATGATGATGCTATGTGGTCTGCATAGGCACCACGATGTGGTGAACCCAGCGGCAGGCTGCATTGACTGCGCCCAGCATATTCATCACTCCGGACACTTCACTACGGCCGATGATGGTGTACACGATTGCGTGTTATGTCAGTTTATCAGTCTTAGTTATACGCTGGCTGAGATACTGATTGTTTCAGCGCCTGTTAGTCTGCTCATTATGACTTGGTGCAACGACTTTGGTTTTATTATCCAAAGTGCTAACCGCCAAGACTCTACTCGTGCACCTCCATTCGTTCTGTTTTCATAAATAGTAGATTTAGGTATTAATAATTTAAAAGAACAGAAAACAGAATGAAGAAGATATATATCATCCTGCCATTGCTGGGCTTTACGCTCTTGGCATCGGCACAGGACAAGGATAACCATCAGCATCAGAATGATTCTACTGATGTATTTTATAAACACCTTAAACTTAACGATTTGATTGTTACTGGTGTTACTGGCGACACAAAGTTAAAGCATGCCACAGCACCAGTCAGTATTGTAACCCCACAAATCTTGCATTCAACGGCATCCACTAATATTATAGATGCCATCGCTAAACAGCCGGGAGTAAGTCAGATAACAACTGGTAGTGGTATTTCCAAGCCAATTATCCGTGGATTGGGATACAACCGTGTTGTGGTTATGAGCGAAGGAGTAAGACAAGAAGGACAGCAGTGGGGGGATGAGCACGGCGTTGAGGTAGACGGAAACTCGGTGAATTCGGTAGAAATACTAAAGGGCCCGGCCTCACTTATGTATGGCTCTGATGCTATGGCTGGAGTTGTTATACTTCACTCAGAGCCGACACTTGCTGAGGGAGATATGAAAGCAAACATAGGAACTGAATATCAGACCAACAACGGACTCTTTGCTTATAATCTTGCTTTTGCAGGTAATAAGAACGGATTTGTGTGGAATGCCCGATATAGCGATAAAATGGCCCATGCCTATAAGAATAAGTACGATGGCTATGTTCCAGGCTCACAGTTCCGCGAACGTGCTGGCAGACTGATGCTTGGACTTAACAAGCAGTGGGGACATTCACGTCTTACTTGGACGGCCTATCACCTTACTCCGAGCATAATCGAGGGTGAACGAGATGAAGAAACGGGCGATTTAATCGCAAATTATTCTCCCATTAAGTCATATAGTAAAGCACTCCCGTTCCAACAGGTAAAGCACTATAAATTGGTGTGGGACAACTCGCTTAATCTTTCTTCTGGTTACCTTAAGACCATTATTGGCTATCAGCAGAACCAGCGACAGGAATTTGAAGAAAGTGCCGATGAATTCGAACTTTATTTCAAGATGCATACCCTTACCTACGATGTCCGTTATATCACCAACGAGTGGAACGGCTGGAAACTCTCGACAGGTGTTGGTGGTATGTATCAGAACTCTCTCAATAAGGGCGAGGAGTATCTTATTCCCGATTACAAACTGTTTGATTTCGGCATTTACGCCACAGTTTCAAAAAGCTTAGGCGATAAATGGACTCTTAACGGCGGCGTACGCTATGACTATCGACGACTTCACGGCTATGGACTGATAGAAGACGGTGAGGTGCGTTTCAACGATTTTTGTCGCCATTTCAACGGTCTTACCGGTAGTGTAGGTGCGGTGTATAACATCAACGATCAGTGGAACCTTCGCCTTAATGTAGCTCGTGGTTTCCGCACGCCAAACATGAGCGAACTTGCCTCAAATGGTGTTCACGAGGGCTCTATCCGTTATGAGTTGGGCAGTGAGCAGCTAAAAGCCGAATACAGCCTTCAGGCCGACTTGGGCATCGACTTTACATCGCCATACGTTTCTGCACAGCTTGCTCTGTTTGCAAATCGTATTGATAACTACATCTTCACCCACCGCCTGCCTTTGGTTATTGAGGATGGTTATCTTACCTATGCCTATACGCAGGGCGATGCTCGTCTTTTAGGTTTCGAGGCTGGCATCGACTTCCATCCTATCCACTCTGTACATTTCGGCAACACGTTCTCGTATGTCGATGCTCAGCTTATGAATCAGCCCGATGACACAAAGTATCTGCCATTTACTCCAGCCCCTCGATGGACATCGGAGTTGAAATGGGAGTTGATTCACCACTCACATACTACTGTTGGCCGTCATCAGCATCATGATGTTCCTGCCCGCCGACTCAGACTCAACAATCTTTTCGTGTCGGCTGGCATCGAGTGCTATCTCAAGCAGAATCACATCTATCGTGCCGATGAAACCGAGACAGAGACACCAAGCTACACTCTGTTGAACCTTCAGGCTGGTACCGATATCCAGATTGGCAGCAAGAAGTTGGCCGAGTTCTATATCATCGCCGACAATCTGCTTGACAAAGCCTATCAGAACCACCTGAGTCGATTGAAATATGCTGATTTCAACGTAGTAACCAGTCGCCAGGGAGTGTTCAATATGGGTAGGAATATTACGATGAAATTGATAGTTCCTATAGATTTATAAAATCAACAACTTATGGATATAGCAATCTACACACTCACATCCGAACTGCACGACGAGAATGCAGTTAGCGCAGTTACCCAAGAGTTTTTGGGCAGTCTTGGCATCAGTTATACCTTTAAGGGTAGCGATTATGCCGACTATGGTAGTCATACTCTGTCGGTCATTTATGTCCGTACAGGCGGTACTGAGGGTATATTCAAGCGCCTGCTACCACAACTCCGCCAGCAGACCCAGGCTCCGTTCTATCTGCTCACATCGGGTAAGAGTAACTCGCTGGCAGCATCAATGGAAATCCTTTCATACCTGCAGCAGAACTACATGCAGGGTGAGATTATCCACGGCAGTACGGATTATATCGCCCGTCGATTGGCTACACTAACCAAGGTCAGCGAGGCTAAGAATAAGCTCAGAGGTACTCGATACGGCATCATCGGTCAACCATCCGACTGGCTTATCTCAAGCGCTGCCGATCCTAAAGCCGTTAAGACAAAGCTTGGCATCGATCTGGTAGAAGTTCCTATCGAAGAGCTTATAGAGGGTGTTGGAAAGATTGCGGAGGGTGAAATGCCCGAACGTATCTATGAAGCTTTGAAGGTGATAGTAGATAAATACCAGCTGCAAGGTTTCACACTTAGATGTTTCGATCTGCTTACGGCAGTTCACAATACCGGCTGCCTTGCTCTGGCTCGTCTTAATGCCGAGGGTATAGTGGCAGGATGCGAGGGCGATGTGCCTGCAATGCTGTCGATGGCTATTACCAATGCACTGCTTGGCGTTTCTGGATTCCAGGCCAATCCATCGCAGATAAACCCCGAAACGGGTGAGATGCTGTTTGCCCACTGTACCATTCCACTTAATATGGTTGAGCGCTACGAACTCGATACCCATTTCGAATCGGGCATTGGCGTTGGAATCAGAGGTTTCATGAAGGAAGGTCCTGTAACCGTCTTCAAGGTGTCGGGCGACCTTAAGCGTTGCTTTATGGCCGAAGGTGAGCTTGTTAGGAATCAGGCAAAACCTGATTTGTGCCGCACTCAGCAGGTTGTCCAACTTGCTGATAGTCGTCAGACAAGCTATTTCCTTACTCAACCCATTGGCAATCACCACATCATCACTCCTGGCACTAATCGCAAATTGTTTGAGGACTTTATAGCATCACTTTAAGATATGAACGAGGCTACACTTGAGTTTATCCGTATCCATGCTGACGAAGACGTACGCCAGTTGGCCTTTTTAGGGAAGAAAAACCCTGAGGTCGACATGGCGTATGCCCTCGATCAGATAGCAGGCCGCCAGAAGGCACGTGTTAAGATACCATCGTGGGCTTCTATCGATGGAATCGTGTATCCACCCCATATCTCTATGGAGCAGTGCTCGAGCGAACAAACTGCCAGATATAAAGCAAGTATAGCCGGAAATGGTGATAAAATAGTTGATCTTACTGCCGGCTTCGGAGTAGATATGGCCTTCATGTCTGCTGGTTTCAAACAGGCAGTTCATGTTGAGATGCAGCCGCAATTATGCGCCATTTCATCGGAGAATTATAAACATTTAGGTTTGAATCATGTTCAGGTTGTATGCAGCGATGGAGTAGGGTATCTTCATCAGATGGAGCATGCCGACCTGATATTCATCGACCCTGCCCGAAGAGACCGGCATGGAGCTAGAACCTATGGCATTGCCGATTGCACCCCGAATGTATTGGAAATCATCGATGAAATGCTGCAAAAAGCCGATCGGGTAATGATAAAACTATCACCAATGCTCGACTGGCAGAAAACTGTGGCCGATGTTGGTAATGTAAGTCAGGTTCATATTGTGTCTGTAGGCAATGAATGCAAGGAACTTCTGTTAGAGGTGAAAAAAGAAAAAGATGAAAAGGTGAAGGTGTTCTGTGTGAACGACGACCAAGTGTTCAGCTATGAAATCGGCGAAACTCACCCTTTCACCCCTTCACCTCTTCACTCTTTCACCTTCCTCTACGAGCCTAATGCTTCTGTTATGAAGGCCAGTTGTTTCAACCTTATTTCTCATCGTTTCGGCATCACTCAGCCCGATGCTAACAGTCATCTGTTCCTGTCTGATAAGATTGTCGATGGCTTCCCTGGTCGTGGGTTTGTCATCCAGCGTGTTAGCACCATGAACAAACGTGAGCTTAAAGAAGCCCTTGCATGTATCGACAAGGCCAACATAGCAACCAGAAACTTCCCTCTGTCGGTTGCCGACCTTAGAAAGCGACTTAAGCTTAAAGATGGCGGCGATGTATATATTTTCGCCACAACCGATGCCAAGAAGGGCCATCTGGTAATGGTTTGCCGAAAAATATCTTAATATTTTTTGTTATTTGCTGCTTTTTCCTTATCTTTGCATCGTTTTTAAGCTTAACGAACAAAGAGAGAGTATGTCTGCAGTAGAAATTAGAAAAGTCACGGATAAGAAAAGTCTTGAGGCTTTTATCGACTTTCATCACGATTTGTATGAGGGTAATCAGTACGATGCACCCACCCTTTTCACCGACGATCTTCACACCCTAAGCAAGGATAAGAATGCAGCCTTTGAGTTTTGCGAGGCAGAGTATTTCCTGGCTTACAAGGATGGTAAGGTTGTAGGACGTGTAGCCGCAATCATAAATCATCGTGCCAACGATAAGTGGAATCGTCAGAGTGTCCGCTTCGGATGGATAGATTTCATCGACGACCTTGAGGTTAGTAAGGCCCTGTTCGATGCTGTTGAGAAGTGGGGCCGCGAGAAGGGAATGACAGAGATTGTTGGTCCGTTAGGTTTTACCGATATGGATCCTGAGGGCATGCTTATCGAGGGTTTCGACCAGTTGGGCACTATGGCCACCATCTATAACTATCCTTATTACCCCAAGCACATTGAGCAGCTTGGCGGATGGGAGAAGGATAACGACTATGTTGAGTTCAAGCTGATTGTACCTGAGAAAGGTACTATGCCCGAGAAGTTCAAGAAGATAGCAGAGATGGTGATGAAGCGCTACAATCTGCATCCGGCCCATCCCAAGCGCAGTCAGGTGTTTGGAAAGGAGCAGATTGGTCGTAAGGTTCTCGATGTTGTTAATAAGACATTCGGCCATCTCTATGGTTATTCGCAGATGACCGAGGCTCAGATTGACGAGTACCTCAAGATGTACTTCCCCATGCTCGATATGAACCTTATTTGTTTGATTGAGGACTGGAACACCCCAAATCACGAGATTGTAGGTGTGGGCATATCCATCACCTCTATGACCCGTGCACTCCAGAAGTGTCGCAGGGGCCGCCTGTGGCCGTTCGGCTGGTGGCATTGCATCAGAGCACTTAAGTTCCACAAGGCAGAGTGTGTTGACCTTATGCTTGTTGGTATTCTGCCAGAGTACCAGCAGAAGGGCGCTAACGCACTGCTGTTCTACGATCTCATCCCACGCTACCAGAAGTATGGCTTTAAGTGGGGCGAGACTAATGTAGAGATGGAGACCAACGAGAAAGTGCAGAGCCAGTGGCAGTATCTGGAGCACACTCAACATAAACGCAGAAGATGTTTCAAAAAGAATCTATGAACGACGATAACAACCTGATTAATCCAGAAACCGTCAATTACGACGAAGGCAATATTCAAACCTTAACCGGTTTGGAGCACATTCGCCTTCGCCCCGGTATGTATATCGGTAGATTGGGCGACGGCTCATCAGCCGAAGACGGTATTTACGTGCTGTTAAAAGAAGTGTTTGATAACTCTATCGACGAGTTCAAGATGAAGGCCGGCGATAGAATCGAGGTAAACGTAGAGGATAATTTGCGTATATCTGTTCGCGACTATGGTCGAGGCATTCCTCAGGGAAAGCTTATCGAGTCGGTGAGCATACTTAACACCAGTGGTAAGTTCGACTCTAAGGCGTTTAAGAAGTCTATCGGACTCAACGGTGTGGGTGTTAAGGCTGTAAACGCGCTGAGCAGCCATTTCGAGGTGCACAGCTACCGCGACGGTAAGGTGCGTAAGGCTGTGTTCGAGTGTGGCAAGCTTTTGAGCGATGTCACCGAGCCATCACAGGACGAGAACGGAACCTACATATATTTCGAACCCGATGCAACGAAGTTTGTGAACTATCAGTTCCACGATGAAATCGTAGAAAATATGCTTCGCAACTATACCTACCTTAACATCGGACTGACAATTATGTATAACGGTCGCCGCATTCTTTCACGTCATGGACTTGAAGACTTGCTGAAAGACCGTATGACCAGTGATGCCCTTTATCCTATTGTGCATCTTCAGGGCGACGACATCGAGATAGCTTTTACCCATGCCAATCAGTATGGCGAGGAGTACTACTCGTTTGTTAACGGCCAGCACACCACTCAGGGTGGTACTCACCAGAGTGCGTTTAAAGAGCATATTGCCCGTACCATTAAGGAGTTCTACGGCAAATATGAGTATGGCGACATCCGTACAGGTATCGTGGCAGCCATTGCCATCAATGTTGAGGAGCCTATGTTCGAGAGTCAGACCAAGATTAAGCTCGGTTCGCTTACGATGGCCCCCGATGGAGGTGTGAGCATCAATAAATATATAGGCGACTTCATCAAGCAGGAGGTCGATAACTATCTGCACATCCATCAGGATGTGGCCGAGGTGCTTGAGAATAAGATAAAGGAGAGCGAGCGTGACCGCAAGGCTATGGCTGGTGTAACCAAGCTGGCTCGTGAGCGTGCTAAGAAGGCAAACCTGCACAACCGCAAGCTCCGCGACTGCCGTATACACTTCAGCGATGTCAAGAACGACCGCAAGGAAGAGTCGTGCATCTTCATAACCGAGGGTGACTCTGCCAGCGGAAGCATCACCAAGAGCCGCGATGTAAACACCCAGGCCGTGTTCTCACTCCGTGGTAAACCGCTCAACTGCTTCGGACTCACCAAGAAGGTTGTCTACGAGAACGAGGAGTTCAACCTGCTTCAGGCCGCCCTCGACATCGAGGATGGCATGGACACCCTCAGATATAACAAGGTTATTGTGGCTACCGATGCCGATGTAGACGGTATGCACATCCGCCTGCTCATCATCACCTTCTTCCTGCAGTTCTTCCCCGAGCTCATTAAGAAAGGTCATGTATATGTTCTTCAGACGCCGCTTTTCCGTGTGCGTAACCGTCGCACTAAGATAAAGAACAAGAAGACTATTGCTGAGGCTGATGCCAAGTCTGACAAGAAGGGCGATTTCATCACCCGTTATTGCTATAGCGACGAGGAACGCCAGAAGGCCATCGAAGAGCTTGGTCCCGATCCAGAGATTACCCGATTCAAAGGTCTTGGAGAGATTTCGCCCGATGAATTCGCTGGTTTTATCGGTCCCGACATCCGTTTGGAGCAGGTAACACTGCACAAGACCGACCAAGTAGCC
>Ga0265298_10010381_pt1 | contig 11020 bp, 7 predicted proteins | sample AusTroGonzalo_MG_3_FD_193486 | JGI IMG/M metagenome (GOLD analysis project Ga0265298, IMG submission 193486) | Bovine rumen microbial communities from tropical cattle in Woodstock, Queensland, Australia - Gonzalo_01 | ecosystem: Host-associated > Mammals > Digestive system > Stomach > Rumen ...
TCCTCGCTGATGCTCAAGCACATCTACAACGTGCTTCTCATCTGCTCCGAGTATGACCGCTTCATGCTTGAGGAAGACGGCCGCGTTGAAGAGGAACTGTACCGCGAGTACACATCTCTCGGTCTGACAAACCCGCCCAAGATCACCCACGTGACAAACGAAGAAGAGGCCATGAAGCGCCTCAGAAGTTTCAAGTACGACCTTGTTATCTCAATGCTGGATCTGGGCACGGGAAGGGTTGAGGCCTTTGCAAAACAGGTAAAGGATTTTGACAACACCCTGCCCTTCATTGTTCTCTCCCCTTCTCCCGACCACCGCAAGGCCAAGGCTCTGAAAGGCGAAAACTGCCCCTACATAGACTACATGTACTACTGGCTGGGCGATCCTTCTGTCTTCCTGGCCATGATCAAGCTTCTTGAAGACAGCATGAACGTGGACCACGATACGGCCCAGGCCGATGTCCAGGTGATTATCTTTGCAGAAGACTCCGTCAGGTTCATATCCTCCTACCTGCCCCAGATGTACAAGCTTCTGATCAAGCAGAACAAGGCCTCGATCAGAGAGGCACTGAACGAATGGGGAACAAGGCTGCGCATGCGGGGCCGCCCCAAAATCCTGTTTGCCAAGACCTATGACAAAGCTCTTGAACTGTATGCAAAGTACAGGGAAAACGTTCTGGGACTTATCACAGATCTTACTTTTGAATCACCCTTCGGAAGGGCCCGTGCAGGAGCCTTCCTCATGGAAGCTGTAAGGGCAGACAACCCCGAGTGTCCTGTTCTGCTTCAGTCCACCAACATGGAAGTTGCAAAGAAGATTGCAGATGACCAGGGTGCCCAGTTCTGCTGGAAACTTTCTCCCGACCGCTTCCAGATACTTGAAGACCACTTTGTAAAGTACTACGGCTTCGGTCCGTTCTACTTCAAAGACCCTGCAACAGGACAGACAATTGCCAGCGCACACAAGATGAAGGAACTTCAGGAGCAGATCCGCACAATACCTATAGAATCTTTCATATATCACGTGCGCAGGAACGATTTCTCAAGGTGGCTCAGGGCCCAGTCCCTGTACCAGCTTGCAGCAAAGCTCAAACCGATAAATCTGCTTCCCGATGCATCCAATGCAGAGGAAACGAGAAACCTCATCTATACGACAATCCGCGAATACAGACGCGAGAGAACCCGCGGAACCATTGCCCAGTTTAACCGCGACAACTACGATGAAACGCTGTTCTTCTCCAGAATGGGTAACGGCTCTCTGGGAGGAAAAGGACGAGGCCTTGCCTTCATAGCCCTTGAGATGAAGGCCGCAGCAATCAGAAAAAAGTATGAAGGAATCCGTGTCTCAATTCCCAGAACGGTGGTTATCACAACAGAGATTTTTGACCGCTTCATTGAGAAGAACGGCTTCTGGCCCGGAGACTTCATGGACAAGGATGACAATGAGATCCTGTCCCTGTTCATCAACGCAGAACTGCCGCAGGACTTCCACGAAGACCTGAAGCGCGTTGTTGAGGTAAACGATGTTCCCCTTTCTGTGCGCTCTTCATCCCTTCTTGAAGACAGTCACTACCAACCCTTTGCAGGTGTGTACAGTACTGTAATGATTCCGAACAAGGGTTCTCTGAAAAAGAGACTTTCAGAACTTGAAACGGCCGTCAAAACAGTCTGGGCTTCCACCTACTTCAAGATTGCACGCGACTATCTGAAGAGCACAGGTCACTCCATTGAAGATGAAAAGATGGCAGTGATAATCCAGCATGTCACAGGTTCTGAGCACGGAGGATACTGGTTCCCCAACATATCAGGTGTTGCAAGATCCCTGGACTACTACCCTGCAGGAAGCAGAAAAGCCGAAGACGGAATCGGCATGCTTGCCTACGGACTCGGAAAAACCATAGTTGACGAAGGAGACTCCTTCAAATTCTGTCCCGCCAAGCCCGGTGTTCCTGTAAACTCGCTCAACGGATCAGGTTCTCCACAGACCACTTTCTACGCTCTTGATGTGAAAAAAGGCTTTGACCCCTATTCAGACATAGACAACCTGGTTCGTCTTGATATGTCAAAGGGCTACGAATGGCCCGAAAGCATCAGAGGCCTTGTTTCAGTAATGACACCGTTCGGATTTGCCTCCGAGAATGTTACAGATGAAGGCGTCAAGAGCCTGACGTTCAACGGAGTTGTCAAATACGACATGATTCCCCTCCCCGCCATCGTGGACGATGTTCTCAAACTGGGCACACGTACTATGGCAGAGCCTGTGGAAATTGAAATTGCCGTCAACCTGGAACATGCGGACTGGGTTGATTTCTCAATCCTTCAGATAAGGCCCATATCCGGAACCGACAGGTTTGAAGACGTAAGCATTGAAGACAAGGAAATGGAAAATGCCCTGATTGCCACCAACAAGGTTATGGGAAACGGCAAGATGGACAACATCCACGACATAATCTGCGTAAAGCCCGATGTTTTCAAACGCTCGGAGATGACACAGATGGCAAAGGAACTGGAAAAACTGAACAGCAGTTCCAAGAGCCCCTACGTTCTGGTTGTTGCCGGAAGACTCGGTTCATCTGACAACTGGCTTGGAATTCCCTGCGCATGGTCTCAGATTGCAAAGGCCCAGGTTATTGTTGAAACAGGATTGGAAGAGATTCAGGCAGAACCCAGCGAAGGTACACACTTCTTCCAGAATGTCACATCCGTAGGCTGTTTCTATGCTTCAAACAACCCCTTACAGGGTGACGGAAAGCTGGACTACAAGGCCATAATGGAACTTCCCCTTGTTGAAGAGACAAAACATTTTGTTCATGTGAGAAGCAAGGGTAGCCTTGTAATCAAGGCCGACGGAATGACGGGACGCGCAGTGGTTTCACTGCCCTGAGTCAAAGAATCTCCAGACATCGCTCCCGGGAACGGGAGCAGTTATTTCCACCCTCTGACCAGAAACAGAATGCACAAACTCAACATGGCGTGCGTGCAGGCATATTCCTCCGTCCGGGTTTGAACGGGGGAAGCCGTACTTCAGATCGCCCTTGATATGGCAGTTGCAGGCGGCAAGCTGGGCCCTTATCTGGTGGTGGCGCCCCGTAAGAAGATGAATCTGCAGAAGGACATACCTGTCTGAGCGGTCAATGACCTTGTATTCCAGTCTTGCATTCTGCGAATCGGGCAGCTGTCTGGTGTAGGCGCGGCTTATGTTCTTCTGTGGGTTTCTGACTATCCAGTGCTCCAAGAGACCTTCCGTGTTTCCCGGGTCCCTGTCGCAGACGGCCCAGTAGTACTTGTCCACCCCGCCTTCCCTGAACAGATTATTCATCCTTGAGAGAGCTTTCTCGGTCTTGCAGTAGATGACAATTCCGCTTGTTGGCCTGTCCAGCCTGTGTGGTATTCCCAGATAAACGTTGCCCGGTTTTGAATACTTTTCCTTAAGGTATGCGGCAACATCCTGGGCAAGGGTTCTGTCTCCGGTTTTGTCTCCCTGCACAATCTCCCCGCACAGTTTGTTCACTGCTATGAGGTGATTGTCTTCATACAGAACCCTGTCCTCAATGTTCATCAGAACAGCTCTCCCTGGGGGTTGCCTTCTTCCGGTGCCTCAGATGCCTGAGGTGCCTCTTCCTTCTGTTCAGAGCCGCTTACAGCCTTCACACCCTTGAGCCTGATTGATGCAACTTCACGCTTTGTGAGAAGGACACCTCCGGCCTTGGCTCCCTTGACCAGATAGTCTGAGAAGAGAACAACCTGGTCCTTGAGTCTTCCGGTTCCGTTCTTGAATGTGATTGTCACCTCTGCGTTGGGCAGTGTTGAAAGTTTTCTCATCACGTTGTTTGCAGGATCGGGAAGCAGTTCATACGGCTTGTTCATAATGAAACCGCTGTTGAACTTGGCCCTCTTTATGAAGGTCTTCTTTGTATCCTTTTCCTGGTAGATTACAGTGAATACAAGATCTTCCAGGACGCTCTTGTCTGCAAAGCCGATGTAGCTTATTTCCTTTCCTACAAAGGTCTTGTCCTGAACAGGTGAACAGTAATATGTACCGCTCTTGTTAATTATCAGAAGCTTGTCGTATTCAGAGACCTTCTGGACAACATCGCCACTCTTGACCGATGTTCCAAGGTAGCCTGTGTTCTGGTCGTACCTCAGATCAAGGTCACGTCTGGCAACTTCCTTGACATCGACCATGTCAAAGTTTTTGACAACGGTCTTTCTCTTGTGCTCGGGAGTATCGAGGTCCTTCTTTATGTCCTGGAGGGTAGCAATTGCATACTCTTTAAGGTGTTTGAGGTTGTAGCGGCACTGCTTCAGATCTGCATTTACCTTCTCAATCTCCTCGCGGTTTTTCTCCATGTCAAACAGAGATATTCTGCGGATTGGGATTTTGAGAAGGCGCTCAACATCGTCCTTGTCCACAGGACGTACAAGCTGGTCTTCAAAGGGCTGGAAGCCTGTGAGAACGGCCTCTTCAACAGCCTCCTGGGATCTCTTTTGCTCAATGCGCTTGTAGATTCTTTCCTCGATGAAGATGCGCTCAAGTGTTCTTGAATGCAGTTTATCAAGAAGATGTCCCTCTTCCACCTCAAGCTCGGCCTTTGAAACCTTGATCAGGTGGTCTGCATGGTAGCGTACTATGTCGGAAACGGTAATCTGTGCAGGAAGCTTGTCCTGGATTACCAGACAGTTGACTGAAATCTTCTGCTCACAGAGTGTGTATGCGTAAAGAGCGTCTACAAGGTCCTTAGTGTAGGTTCCCTTTGAGAGGTAGACCTCAATATTGACCTTGTCTGCGGTGAAGTCGTTCACCTGGGCAACCTTCAGGCGGCCCTTCTTTGCTGCGGCATCAATGCTCTGGATCATCTTTTCAGAGTCAACACCGTAGGGCAGCTCCTCAATGATTATTTTCTTGGGGTTGGAGATATCGAGCTTTGCCCGGACGGCAACGCTTCCAAGGCCGTCCCTGTAGTCTGAAACGTCCATGATACCGCCGCCGGGGAAATCGGGAACCAGAGAGAACTCCTCTCCCTTTATGGCTGCTATCTGGGCATCAATGACTTCAAGGGCGTTGTGGGGCAGGATTTTCGTGCTCATGCCTACGGCAATGCCTTCGGTCCCCTGAATCAGGACTACAGGAATCTTTGCAGGGAAGGCCACAGGCTCCTTGCTTCTGCCGTCGTAGGACTCAACGTACTCTGTTATCTCCGGGTTGTACAGGACCTTCTTGGCAAAGGGAAGAAGACGACACTCAATGTATCTTGCAGCTGCCGCCTCATCACCTGTCATGAAGTTACCGTAGTTACCCTGCTTCTCGATGAAGAGGTCGCAGTTTGCCAGGTTGACCAATGCCGAATAGATGGAGGCATCGCCATGCGGATGGTAGTGCATGGCCGAACCTACTACGTTGGCTACCTTGTGAAACCTGCCGTCATCCATCTCTATGAGGGTGTGGAGGATTCTTCTCTGAACAGGCTTAAGGCCGTCTTCAATATCGGGAATTGCCCTGTCCTTGATAACGTAGGATGCGTACTCGAGGAAGTTCTGTCTGAATATGTCTCTTGCGTATGCCATACCTGCTCCCCCTTACACCAGATTTTCCATAATGAAGTCACGCCTTTCGGGGGTGTTGTTTCCCATGTAGAAGTTCATTGCCTTGCGTGCGTCTGCAAGACTCTCAATGTTCACCGGGATAAGACGCATGTCCTCTCCTATGAACTGGCCGAACTCCTTGGCACTTATTTCTCCAAGGCCTTTGAAGCGTGTGACTTCAGCACCTTTTATCTGCTTCATCATCCTGTCGCGCTCATCTTCCGAGTAGCAGTATGTTGTAACAGCCTTGTTTCTTACCCTGAAAAGCGGGGTGTCCAGAATCCACACCCTTCCTGCATTGATCAGATCTTCAAAATAGCTGAGGAAGTATGTCAGAAGCAGGATTCTGATGTGGAATCCGTCTATATCGGCATCGGTTGCAAATATGACCTTGCCATACCTCAGCCCCTCGATTCCGTTCTCAATTCCGAGGGCTGCCATTACGTTGTACAGCTCTGCGTTCTTGTACATATCGCTCATGCTCATGCCGTTTACGTTGAGCGGCTTTCCCCTGAGGCTGAACACTGCCTGGGTCATTACGTCACGAGCAGTGTTGAGAGTTCCTGATGCAGAATCACCCTCTGTAAGGAAGATCATGCTGCGCTCTCCAAGATCTGCATGCTGACCGCCCTGCCCCAGATGGAACTTGCAATCCTTGAGCTTGGGGATATTGATGGAGATCTTGCGGGCGTTTTCCTTGGCAATCTTCTTTACCTCGGTAAGCTTCTTTCTGATTGTCTCGTTGGTCAGAATCTTCTGGTTGAGTTTCTGGGCATCTTCGGGATTGCGGTGCAGGAAATCGACAATTGCTTCCTTTACCTCATCAACAATGGGCATCCTGATTTCGGTGTTACCCAGTTTGTTCTTTGTCTGGCTTTCGAAGACGGGAGTCTGAACTTTTACGGCAACGGCTCCGACTATACCTTCTCTTACATCCTGCGGGGCCCAGTTCTTCTTGAAGAATTCGTTTATACCCTTGAGGATTCCTTCCTTGAAGGCTGCCTGGTGTGTTCCGCCGTCAGATGTGTGCTGACCGTTTACGTAGGAGAAGTAGTTCTCGCCCGAATACTCTCTTGTGTGGGTAAATGCAAACTCCAGAGTCTTGGACTTGTGGTGGATCATTGTGTAGATTCCGTTGTCCTGAACCTCTTTTTCTAGCAGGTCCAGAAGTCCGTGCTGGCTCTTGTAGATCTTGTGGTTGTAGTCAATGCTAAGCCCTGTGTTCAGGTAGCAGTAGTTTTCAATTCTCTTGACTATGAACTCTTCGTTGAACTTGTACGGCCCGAAGACTCCTTCGTCGGGGATGAACTCTGTAAGTGTTCCGTTGGGTTCATCCGTTGTGCCCTCTTTGCTGCTTACAAGAATTCCGCGCTCAAAGAAGGCTTCAAAGTATTTTCCGTCCCTGTGGGAGCGGACATGAAAATAAGAACTCAGGGCATTTACGGCCTTTGTACCTACGCCGTTCAGGCCTACGGAGAACTGGAAGACATCATCGTTGTACTTTGCACCGGTGTTGATTTCCGACACACATTCAATGACTTTTCCAAGAGGAATACCTCTTCCAAGGTCCCTGACGGATACCTTGCTGTCCTCAATTCTGATTGTGATACGGTTGCCGCAACCCATGATGAATTCATCAATGCTGTTGTCAACAACCTCCTTCATCAGAACGTAGATTCCATCGTCCACATGAGAGCCGTTTCCCAGTCTTCCAATGTACATACCGGGCCTGAGACGGATGTGCTCCAGGGCAGACATATGAAGAACGGAATTCTCGTCGTATATTGCTCTGTTTTCTTTTTCTTTGGCCATACAGCGTTTATATTAACAATTATTTTTTATAAATACCACTACCTGTTGCGTATTTTCTCCTCCCGGTGCGCTACGAACAGATGAAAGAAAAAGCCGAAAACGGCGTATATACAGGGTAAGAGGTGATGTTATGAAAAAATCTTCTGCCGTAGCAGTTCTTGCCCTGCTTCTCTGCCTTGCAGCTTGCACAATGGAGAGATCTCAGTACAGAACTGTTGAACTTGTAATCCCGCTTCATCCCTGGGAGGAGGACGGGCCCTCAATTTGGTACAACCTTGTCTGGAACGAGGGAACTGAAACAAAGACCGTGTTTGTTGACAACACAACAAGAACAGTAAGTCTCAGAATTCCGAGAACCCAGACTACGTACGTCTGTGCCTATCCTCTGGACTCCCTGAAGCCGTTTGGTACGGCCATCACTCCGCTGTGCAGTGCGAACGTATTTGCCCTGGATCAGGACAAGGGGGTATTGGCCGAACTTCTTCTGGGGCTGGAGCACCCGTCTGCCTTGACGGTCAACTTTGACCGCCTTGTGGAAAACGCCGCTCTGGAGCTTGAAGACTTTGGCCTTGTTGATCCGGAAATCCTGCTTGAAGATGTGTACAACGGCAATTTGTCAAAGAAAAGCATTGTGCGCACAGAGCCTGTGAAGGTTACGGGAATAGAGTTCTACTCGGGGCGCTGGATTCCTGAAAGCATCCACATGGAAGCCTTCAGCGTAGAAGCCGGAGAAACGGCCCCGGTCATGCACCTTCCCCAAGGGGTACACCGCTTCTACTGCAGGGAGAGGAGCCTTGAGATAAGGATTGTTGTTTCATCTGACGGTGTGTACAGGTACGAAAGACTGTCAGATATGGTGTAATTGTTCTGAAAATGTATTACTCTTGGGGTATGGAATCCTTGAGAGAATTATTCAGATACGGACATGGCCCTTCCAGCAGCCACACAATGGGACCCAGAAAGGCCGCAAAAGACTTCCTTTCCAAGCACGAGAATGCAGACCACTTTGTCTGCGAACTTTACGGCTCCCTTGCAGCCACAGGCCGCGGCCATATGACGGACTATGCTATCCAGACCGTCTTTGAGGGAAGAAAACTGGAAATTCTCTGGAGTCCTGATATTATCAAGGAGCTCCATCCCAATGCACTTGAGTTCCGTGCCTATGACAAGTCTGACAATCTTCTTTCAAGTCTCGTCTACTACTCTGTCGGCGGCGGAAAGGTTGTTGACCAGGAGCACTTCTTCGACAGACCTGTAGAGGTTTATCCCCAGCTCTTCTCCCACATGGACAAGATTCTGAAGTACTGCGACAAAGAAGGAATGAACCTGTGGGAAATTGCCCTCAAGTACGAAGGTCCTGAAATTCTGAACTACATGGAAGAAATCTGGACCATCATGGAAGATGCGGTAAAACGAGGTCTTCTTGCAGAAGGAGTTCTTCCCGGCGGTCTCAAATACCCCAGAAAGGCATGTTCCTACTATACCCAGGCCCTGGATTTCTCAGGTCCGCTCGGCTACACAGCAAAGGCCATGAGCTACGCCCTTGCAGTTTCTGAAGAGAATGCTGCTGCCGGCAAAATAGTAACAGCACCCACCTGCGGATCCTGCGGAGTTCTTCCCGGAGTTCTTTACTACCTTCAGGATGTCTACAAACCACCCCGCATCAAAATCCTCAGAGCACTGCTTACTGCAGGCATTGTCGGAAACGTAATCAAGACAACAGGTTCAATTTCCGGAGCAGAGGTCGGATGTCAGGGAGAGGTTGGAAGCGCATGTGCAATGGCAAGTGCCGCAGCAACCTACCTTCTTGGTGGTTCAAACTATCAGATTGAATACGCAGCTGAAATGGGACTTGAGCACCATCTGGGTCTTACATGCGACCCCGTCATGGGTCTTGTTCAGATTCCTTGTATTGAAAGAAATGCCCTGGCAACAATGAGGGCCCTTAACCACGCAACCTACGCCCTCCTTTCAGACGGAAGGCACAGGGTCTCTCTGGACAACGTAATTACGGTCATGATGGAAACAGGAGAAGCCCTGCCCTACATCTTCAAGGAAACATCCAGAGGAGGACTTGCAACGGTCAGGTAGTGCTTTTGCCTTCCGCCCTGACTCTAATCATCTGGGCAGCGATGCTGATTGCAATTTCCGGAGGAGTGTCTCCCAGAAGGTCTATGCCTATGGGAGATTTTATTTTGTCTATCTGCTCCTGGCTCACCCCGTTATCCCTCAGGAACTGATGGGTTGCTGCCACCTTCCGGCGGCTGCCGATGCACCCAAGATAGGCCGGGTTCTTCCTTACGCACTGTAAAAGAACAGTCTGGTCGAACATATGGCCGTGGGTCATTATTGCAACGTAGTCTTCAGGTTTGATATCCGTGTATTTGTCCAGGTCTGTATAGTCGCAGAGGATGCACTTCTTTGCCTTGGGATGCCTTTCTTCAGAGCAGAATTCAGGCCTGTTGTCAAGAACGTAGACATCAAAGCCAAGGTGTTCAAGAACAGGAACAACCTCTGTTCCAACATGTCCGCCTCCGAAGAGCCAGACGCGGATTGGTTTGTCTTCCTCTCCAAAGAACGCAAAAACCGCTTCCCTGCTATCCAGATATGCGAATTCTATGGTTACATCTCCGCCGCAGATCATTGAGTTTCCGTCCTCAAGTTTTGAAGAAAGATCAAACTCCTGAACATAGCCCTTCTTTGTCCTGTATACTTCCTGAGCCTTGGTTACGCAAAGATTCTCAAGGGCACCTCCGCCGACCGAGCCCCTGGTGCGGCCTTTTTCATCAACAAGCATCATAGCCCCGGCCTTTCTGGGGGATGAGCCTTTGGACTGTACGATTGTGCAGATTACAGCGGCATTGCTGTGAAAAAAAGTTTTAAGAGCCTGGTCGTGAAGTTCTGTCATTTTGCCTCTCCCTTTTCCGTTGCCTTTTCCTCAAAACGCACTTTGTTGACAATGAAGCGTTCGTGTCTTCCTTCTCCAATCTTCTCAACACCGTCATGGGCTTCAACGTCAAATACAAGACGTCTTCCGTCGCACTGCACAAGTTTTGAAGTGCATGTTACCTTCATGCCCACAGGTGTGGATGCCAGGTGTTTCACATTCACAAGTGTTCCGACAGTTACGTAGCCCGGATCAAGAAAATCCTTTACACATTCGCTTGAAACATGCTCCATAAAGGCAATCATGTAGGGAGTTGAAAGAGAATCCACTCCTCCGCTTCTCATGGCCTTTGCAGTCTGGTGCTCCTGTACTGTTGCTTCAAGTGTAAGTTCTGTTCCAACAACCGATGTCAGATCTTTCATGCTCTCATCTCTCTATTGTAAAAATAATGCTTTCACGTCTATGGGGAAGGTAGTACGGAAAATCGGAATTTCCTGTTTCCACCAGTCTCTTTTCAACATTTTCGGAATTTATCAGGCTCCTGTCCTTGTCCCTGCTGTAGATGGAAAAGAAGTCCACTGCATCTTCAATACTGTGAAACGGCTGACCGAACTCAGCGGAGAAAAGTTCTGCTGTGTACCTGGCTCCTATTCGGTTCAGATAGTCCTTCACGTAGTCTACGCTCTTCTCATCTATGGGGTTGCTTCCTATTGAAAACCTGTGCTTTGTGTAGTTTTTC
>Ga0265298_10010382_pt1 | contig 11017 bp, 4 predicted proteins | sample AusTroGonzalo_MG_3_FD_193486 | JGI IMG/M metagenome (GOLD analysis project Ga0265298, IMG submission 193486) | Bovine rumen microbial communities from tropical cattle in Woodstock, Queensland, Australia - Gonzalo_01 | ecosystem: Host-associated > Mammals > Digestive system > Stomach > Rumen ...
TACTGCCACCTCCCCATGGTCGAAGAAGAAGCGCACCGTCGTTGACTTCAGCCAACTCACGACCCCTGGCCAGTACACCATCCGCTGTGGGAAGGAGTCGGCAACCTTTACCATTGGCGACCAGGCTCTCCGCGACCTCACCAAGGGTGCGCTGAAGTATTTCTACCTGAACCGCTCAGGCATGCCCATCGAGGCGAAATACGCTGGTCCCTATGCCCGCCCGTTGGGTCATCCTGACACCCTCGTGTATATCCACCCCTCAGCAGCCTCACTGGGACGCCCCGCAGGCAGCACCATCTCCTCGCCCTACGGTTGGTATGACGCTGGCGACTTCAACAAGTACATCGTCAACTCGGCCTTCTCCGTGGGTCTGATGCTCTGCAGCTACGAGCAGAACAAGGGCTACTACGACCAGTTGGAGGTGAACATCCCTGAGAGTGGCAACCAGACGGCAGACCTGCTCGACGAGCTTTACTACAACCTGCGCTGGATGCTCACCATGCAGGATCCCTACGATGGTGGTGTCTATCACAAGCTGACCACACCCAACTTCGAGGGCTTCGTCATGCCAGTGGACTGTCACCAGAAGCGCTATGTGGTCCAGAAGAGCACGGCAGCTACCCTCGACTTCGCAGCAGTGATGGCACAGGCTGCACGTATCTTCAAGGGCAACAAGGATTACTGCTGCTTCGCAGACAAGGCTGCGCGCGCAGCCATGGCAGCCTGGGGATGGGCTGAGCGTAATCCCCGCGTGCTGTACAGACAGCAACAGATGAACCGTCAGTTCCAGCCTGCGGTCAACACGGGAGAATATGGGGATGGCTCTGTCAACGACGAGTGGTTCTGGGCAGCCACAGAACTCTATCTGCTGACCTCTGACAAGCAGTTTGAGGAGCAGGCCGCCAAGTACCAGCCCACCCGCTTCACGGCCCCCACGTGGGGTATGGTGGCCTCGCTGGGTGCCTACGACTGGATGACCCTCCTGCCTGAGACACCGATTGCCAACAGCAGCCGTCAACAGCTCCTGCACCACTGCGACAGTCTCATAGCCACGATTGCCACCTCTTCCTTCCAGACGCCCAACGGCAACTCTCCCCGCGACTTTGGCTGGGGCTGCCTGTCTGAGGCCTTCGGTACCAACGGTCTCTCTCTGCTCTATGCCCATCGTCTGACGGGTGATGCCAAGTATCTCAAGGGGGCCCTGCAGGATGTGGAATATATGCTTGGCCGCAATGCCACTGGCTACTGCTATGTGACGGGCTTTGGCACCAAGAGTCCCATGCATCCCCACCACCGCCTGTCGGAGTCTGACGGCATCGAGGCCCCCTACCCTGGCATGCTGGTCGGCGGTCCTAATCCTGGACAGCAAGATATCGCCGAGGTGAAGGTATATCCTTCCAAGCAGCCTGACGAGTCGTACACAGATGTCATGCAGTCGTATGCCTCCAACGAGATAGCCATCAACTGGAACGCCTCATTCCTCGCCCTATTGGGATGGATCTGTTGTGTGATGGAATAAAAAAGTCCCGCCGATCTGGCGGGATTTTTTATTCTATGATCTTTTTGCCATTGCAAATGTAAATGCCCTTCGCTGTCGGCTTATCCTGAAGCTGACGCCCATCCAAAGCGTACCAACGGTTGTCAGTCTTTGGACATTGGTGAATGATGATTGGATCTTGGCTATTAGCTATCGACTGATAGTCGGGCAGATAATAGCCCAGGTGAGGTGGCTGGTTATAGGCAGTGTTCTGCCAGGCAACAGCGAGACGATAGGTATGGTCATGCATCAAAGTCGGCACACGGAGGTCTGTCTCGTAGGCGGTCGAATAGATATTCAGGGTGGCATAGTCATCCTTGCTCCAGAGAATCACCTCCTCACGCCAGTCGCCGAAGATGTCTGCCAGGAGGCAGGGTGTAGCTTTCGTGCTGTTGCACGACGAGGGGGAGCCATAGGCATTGATGCCAGAGCTGTTGAAGCCTGTGGTCAGTGAGCCTTTGCCGTATTTCGAGATGGTTGTGCCGTCGAGCAGTTCATCATAGACATCCCCATCCCAATAGATGCGGAAGTTCATCGAGGGCTTTGAACTACCCACTTCCTTGCCTGAGACTGCGTTAAAGGGATTCTGGTTCCTGTTACTATTGTTGAAGCCACCATACGCCGACCAGAACTCATAGCCACGACTGCCTGCCACGATATCAGCAGCGACGCCACGGCCATTGTCCTGTCCTGACTGTCCACCTTTCCAGATAATCTCTCCAGTGGCAGCATCATGCAGATCCCAGGCATAGGTGCCCTTCTCCTCATGTATGTCGAAGAGTTCCAATCCTGGACGGTCAGGATCCATATCTCCCAGATGGATGGCATCACCATGTCCGAAGCCAACGCTGTAGAGCAGGCGTCCATCATCATCGAGGGCTGCAGAGCCCCAGATGATCTCGTCCTTTCCATCTCCATCGACATCAGCCACCGACATGTTATGATTGCCATTGGCATACATCGTGTTCTTGCCGAGTCCAGACGTACAGGCTGGAGCCGTCACCTTGGCCGATGCCTTCATATCAGCACCCACCACCGAGTACTGCGTCTTCGAGTCAGAGCGGTGGAGCCAACGGTGCTTCAGTTGTGTTCCGTCGAAATCCACTGCCCAGACATAGGCGTAAGTATAGTAGCCCCGACAGAAGATGCCACTGGCAGGGGCATCAGGCCCACTCAGACAGGCCACAGCTGCCAGATAACGCTCCCCTCGGTTGCCGTAGTCTCCCTTGTCGTTCTTACCACTACGGTCATCCCAGTTGAAGGTGCCTGCAGCCTCGCTCAACTCAGCCTTGGCATTGCGGTTGGGGAAGTAGGCGATGGTATGGATGGCAGCACCTGTCAGGCCATTGAAGACGGTCAGATACTCCTGTCCACCATTGATACGTCCCCCTGAGACGCGCCAGTCCTTCTCGTTACTGGCAGCCTTGATCTTATCATCAGTAGCCGCCTGGTTCACATAGTTACCAGTCCCGTCCTTGCTGCCTGGGGCTGTCTTACACATCAGCTCCGCTTTCCCATCACCATCGAAGTCATAGACGAGGAACTGCGTGTAGTGCGCACCAGCGCGGATGTTCATGCCAAGGTCGATACGCCATAGCAATTTACAATTTGACGATGTACTATTTACAATTTTATAGCAGTCGAGATAGACGCTGCCACTGTTCCCGCTGCCGATGGAGTTGTCCTGTGAGGTCGATGGATCCCACTTCACAAAGATCTCATACTCGCCATCCCCATCGACATCCCCCACCGAACAGTCGTTGGGGGAATAGGAATATTCCTGATTGATGGCTGCCTCATACTTCTTGGTACTTGAGTTGTAGGGTCTCCATCCCTCGATGACACCTCCCTCAGGACGCTCGAGCTTCAACTCCAGATACGACTTCGCCCAAGGTTTCACAGCCGCAGAAGTCTCTGTACAGACGCCATTGTGCAGCGTGGCCACCTGGAACTCATCATTGGCACCACCATCGAGGGTCATCGACGTGGCACCAGTGATATTCGTAACCACCACCTCACCATTCTTCAGCAGTTCGAAAGCCGTACTGTTGTCGTCAGTACCCAACAGGCGCCAACTGACAAACACCTTACCAGCAGTAGTGGGGAACACCACCAAACCACGGCCCAACTTTTCCATCTGACTGACAGGAGTTATCTGGGCAGAGCCCCCCGTTACCATACACATCATGGCAGATAACATCACTAAACAAATGCAACTTGTAGTTCTCAGTAGTTTCATTTTGATTTGTTTGTTTGATTCGGCTGCAAAGGTACGATGTTTTTTTCAAAAAAGCGTTTGTTTATAAAAAAAATAAATTGGGAATCCCGCTGGCGGCGGGATTCCCAATTTATTTTTTTTAATATCCCGGGTTCTGCCAAGCTTTCTTGTCGGCATCGCTCAGGTTCGTGCCGTCAGGATTCTGCAGGGTATCGATGAATTTCTGCGGAATCGGACGATACATGTGACGATCCTGGACGTTAGGAGCAGCCTCGGGGTTGAAGGCCTTGGCACGCTTCACGAGCAGACCAGTACGAGCCAGTTCGTCCCAACGGTTCCACTCACCCAGCAACTCACGTGTGCGCTCGTTGAAGATGAAGTTCAGCATACGGTCGTAGTCACTCGTAGCACCGATGGCACTGAGCACGGCCTCATCCTCTTCAGGCAACTGGCTGTAGCTCTTGATCTGCAGGTCAGAGGCGGCAGTGGTCTCCTCGATACCTGTAGAGAGGTAATAGGTATTCTTGTGCGTCATCGAAGCATAGTAGGCCTCCGTATTGTTCAGCACCTTACCAGCCTTGTCCTTGTTCTTCTTCACTGAGGTAGCCGTAGCAGTGGAGTTGTCGCTCATACCACCCTCAGCCTTCAGGAAGGCCATCGAACCATCGGTGTAGTAGCTGCGGTTCTCACCATCCTTCCACTGACCACGTGCACGAATCACGTTCACCGTGTTGATGGCACCCTGGTAGTCACCCAGACGCACCTGGGCCTCAGCCTTCACGAGGTAGGTCTCACCCGTACGGGCCATAATGACATCGCGGTGGGCATCGCCCTTCTCACCTGTACGTGAGCCGTCAGCCGTCTTGTTGATGCCGCAGAAGACATTCGAGGTAGCAGTATTGCCACTGACACCATAGTTGAAGAGCACATATTCGCCATTCATGAAGGTGGGGAAGGCATTGGGTACCCACTTGCCAGTAAGGGGATTCACGAAGGAGTGAGCCACACCGCCACGTCCGAAGGTACCATAAGGCTCACCGTCGAAACGGTGGTCGCTCTTCTTGTTGAGGATGAAGATGATACCCTCATCACCGATATTAGGCAACTGGTCTTCCGTAATACCGTTTTCTGCGATGACGTCAGCATCGGCCTTGGCGGCATTGTTCAGACCATAGACGGTCTTGAAGGTCTTCCACATACGGGCATCGTTCACATTGTCGAATACAGAATAGGTGTACTCGGTAGGACGACAACGCTGGAAGTCCATACCACCGATGTACTGGCCACGCTGTACCCAACCGCCTGAGAAGTTGGAGAACTGGGGGTCGAAATAGTTATAAGTACGGTTACCAAAGCGTCCCTGAGTCGACTTGTCCTCGTTGTGCTCAGCAGCCATCAGGATCTCAGAGAGTCCCTCGTTGGGGCAGTCCACACCCGTCCACTTGGCATAGAGGTCCCAGTAGTCAGCTGCCAACGGACAGGCAGTGATGACCTCGTCGCAGAGGGAGATGACACGGTTCAGGTCAGCACTCTTGTCATACTTGGAAGCCCAGGAGGCGCAACGCTCCGACTGACGATACAACAGGGCCTTGGCCAGGAAGTGGGCAGCGGTGTACTTCGTCCAGGTACCATTGCCACGCCACTTGTTCTTCGGCAGCATCTTGTAGGCATTCTCAAGGTCGGAGATGACCTGAGAGAGTGTCTCATCCTCGGAAGCACGGGTATAGTCCTTCTTGATCTCACCATTCGAGGGCTCAGTCTGGATGACCACGCCACCATACTGTGCAAACAGACGGTAGTAGTTGTAGCCACGCAGGAAATAGGCCTCACCGAGGGCCTTGTTACGGGCATCCTCGTTGGTGACATTGACAGCCTTGGCAATCACGAGATTGGCCGTAGCGATACCATAATACATCTCATCCCAAAGAGCAGAAACGGCAGGACAGTTCTTATTGGCAGCGCCCAGAGCCGGTGTACAGTCCAGAGGATTCAGACGGTTGTCATAGGTATTCCAAGGCTCAGAAGTGAGGTCTGCACCGTTGGTGAACTCATCACAGCCATAGAGGGTGATACCATAGGCCCACTCGTAACCGAAGTGCCAGCGGATATTTCCATAGAGGCCGGCAGCCATCTTCAGGGCACCGGCTTCGTCTTCAAGCAGTGCATCAGTAACCTTATGGCCGGCATCCTCCTTCAGGAACTCGTCACCACAGGAAGTGGTACCCAACAGGGCCAGCATCGACAGCGCACCGCAAACAATTTTATTATTGATATATTTCATATTGCGTCTTATATATTATTATTCACTATTCACTAATCACTATTCACTAGACTAGAAGTCAACCTGTAAGCCAACGGTGAAGCCACGGTTGAAGAAGGTGGCACCAGTGTCGAGGTCCATGAAGTCAACTGAAGAATAGAGCATGCCGAGGTTCTTGCCCTGGACATAGATTTTGGCACTGCTCAGACCAATACCCAGCTTGCTGAGCAGGTTCTTGTCGAAGTTGTAGCCTAAAGAGAGGTTGCGAACCTTTATAAACGAGGCATCCTTGAAACCAAGTAGACCTGCATAGGGATCACCACCAGCCTGACTATAGACAGGCTTCTGCCAGTCAGCGCCCGTATTGTCAGGACGCCAGTAGTCGATCTCACGCTGCTGGTACATACCGAGCTGACCTTCACCGCCAGTGCTGATCATGTACTTGAAGCGTCCCTGCAACTCGAGGTTGAGTTCAATGCCCTTCCAAGAGAAGGCATTGCTCCAGCCTGCGGTCAGGCGAGGATTGCAGTTACCAAGAATCACACGGTCGTCAGCATCAATCTTATAGTCACCGTTCTGGTCTACAGGACGCACACTACCGGCAGTAAAGCTGGCACCATTCTCATTGAACTTAGCCATCTCAGCGGCATCGCTCTCCTGCCACAGACCATTAGCCTCATAACCATAGAATACAGAGATAGACTCGCCGATGAACAAGGCATTGTTGATGTCATCCTCCTTACCATTGGACAGCTCAACGATCTCGTCCTTCTGCCATGCAAAATTCAGGCTAGAGTTCCACATGAAGTCATGGGTCATGATGGGAATCACGTTCAACGTTACCTCAATACCCTTGTTCTTGGTCTTACCCACATTCGACATCATCGAGGGATAACCCGACAGAGAAGGCACGCTCATCAGCATCAGCAGGTCCTTCGTGTTCGACTTGTACATATCGATGGTACCACCGATGCGACCCTTCAGGAAGCTGAAGTCGATACCGATGTTCCACTGGGTGGTCTTCTCCCAACCCAGGTTCTTGTTAGGCATTGAGTTGGAGCCAGAAGTGTAGTAAGGCTCGTTGGTCACGAATATTTCAGAATTACCGGTGCTGAACGGCATCCAATAAGAACTGATCACACCAAGTGTTCCATAAGGCGATACAGCAGAGTTACCCGTCACACCGACACCAAAGCGAAGCTTCAACTGATCCAGCCAGGTGACATTCTTCATGAACTCTTCCTGCTCCATGCGCCAACCGAGGGCCATTGAGGGGAAGAAGTCCCACTTGTTACCCTCGGCAAGTACGGAAGAACCGTCCCAACGGGCAGAAGCAGTCAACAGATAACGGTCTCTGAACGAATAGTTGATACGGGCCATATAAGAGCTCAGGGCACTCTCTGAGAGACCAGTACCCATCGAGGCCTGATACTGAGAGTCGGTGATATCGATGGCACCCATGTTGTTCCAGAGGAAAGAGGGGATGGTCACACCTACCTCACTCATCGAGCTGTTCTCGGTATTGGTCTTCGAAGCACTCTGCAACAGGGTCAGACCGACGGTGTGCTCACCGAAGCTCTTGTTGTAGAGCAGCATATTGTCGAGGGTCCAGGCAAAGCGGCGCTCCTCGCTGCGGCTGGCAGAGTTATTACCGCCTGCACGGCTGATAGAACTGCTGTCGAGGAAGTTACCACGACGGTAGAAACGGAAGTCAGGACCGAACTGTGTCTTCCACTGCAGACCCTGCAGAGGTTCCCAGATGTTACCGAAGTCGATCTGGGCATAGAAGCTACCGAGGGCACGGAAGTTCTGACGCTGGTCAGTAGACTTGGTCCACTCGTCTATAATAGAATAGGTATTGGTCGTAGAACCACCAGGCTGTGTGATGATCTCACCCTTCTCATCGTAAGGAAGAGTATAGCGGAGGATCGACTTGGCAGCGCTGTAGAGTTCCTTGGCACCCGTAGAGGTTCCATAAGGTACGGAATAGCCATACTGCTGGACACCGTAAGAGGCGTTGATCGAACCACCTGCCTTAAACCACTTCGTAGCCTGTACGTCGGCAGAGGCATTGATGTTATAGCGCTCGTAGTCCTGTCCCTTCTGGGTACCCTTGTTTTTCAGGTAGCCGAAAGACACATAGCCAGCCAGATTCTTCGAGCCGCCACGTACGCTGACGTTGTGCTCCTGGGTGACACCTGTCTGAGTCACGAAATCTGTCCAGTCGGTATCAGTGACCTTGGAACCATCCCATGAGCCACCGCTCCAACCCTTCATCACGTTGGCAAGGGCGGTCTCGTCACCAGCAAAGAAGGCCTTGTCCTGCTCCATCGTGGGCTGGTCACCTGGGGTATATTTATCGGGGGCTGAGTTATAATATGCCCAACGACGCCAGGTGATATAGTCACTGGCATTCATGGCCGGACTCTTGTCGACGATCTTCTCGAAGGTCATGGAACCAGAGTAGCTAAGCTGCGTCTTGCCCTCCTGACCATGCTTGGTGGTAATGAGGACAACACCATTGGCACCACGGCTACCAAAGATGGCGGTAGAAGAGGCATCCTTCAGAATGTCGATGGCCTCGATATCGCGGGGATTCAGGGTCTCGATGCCACCTGCCTGAAGGGGCACACCATCCACCACATAAAGGGGAGCGGTACTTGCACCAATCCCGCCTCCAAGGGAGCGCTGACCACGAATCATGATGTTACCGACGGTACCAGGACGCTCACTGGTGGTAATGTCCACACCGGCGGCCTTGCCCTGCAGAGCCTCAAAAGCGTTGGAAACAGGCTTGGTGTTGAGTTCTTTCTCACCCACACGGGTCAAGGCACCGGTCACATCGCTCTTGCGCTGGACACCATAACCTACGACCACCACTTCGTCGAGCAACTGGCGGTCTTCCTCGAGGGTCACATTGATGGTGCTCTTGCCACCTACCTGGATCGTCTGGGTGCGATAGCCCACATAAGAGAGGACGATACTGGCATTCTGGGGCACGTTCTGGATGGTATAGTTACCGTCAAAGTCGGTCACTGTACCTGTAGACGTTCCCTTCACAACGACGCTGGCGCCGATGACCGGCTCTCCATTGGCGTCAACAACTTTACCTGTCACTTTCCCCTGCGCCATGGCAACCGTCGAGCAGACGGCAAACAGCGCAAAGAAGAGGAGACGTCGCCATCCACAGCAACGACTCTTGAGGTGCGTCATTTTAAGTTCTTTCATTTGCTTGTAGTTTAAATTAATTTAGTAAATATGGTTAGAATAAATAATTCGTTATGGTTTGATTTGGGTGCAAATATACGACAATCCTTTCTTTAAAAAAAACGCGTCCCCTCTTTTTCTCAAAAATTATAGTTGAATGTCAAAAATCTAAGTTGTTTTTTTTGTACCATTCCAAAAAAAAGCATAATTTTGCAACCAAATTACAAACTAACAACTAAACAAATGAAGAAAACCGTATTGCTGTTGTTCGTTCTGATGACGACAATGCCGGGCAGGGCCCAAAATGACCAGGCTGGGGAAGTGCTGCGCACGCTCCGGCTCGTGAATGACTATTTCATGGCGAAGTACGCCGACCCTACCCTACCGACGAATGTGGGGCGCATCAGGCCCTCCTCCCTTTGGACGCGGGCAGTGTATTACGAGGGACTGATGGCCCTCTATGAGGTTGACCCTGACCAGCGCTACATCGACTATACCGACCGTTGGGCTTCCTTCCACCAGTGGACGCCTCGCAATGGCATCAAGACCAACGATGCCGACGACCAGTGCTGTGGCCAGACCTACCTGATGCGCTATGTGCAAAGTGGCGGCGACGAGAAGAAAGTGCATGTCCTCGAGAACCTCGACTTCCAGATGCAGTCGCGGAATCCCAAGGCCGATGACGAACTCTATGGCTGGTGGACGTGGATTGACGCCATCCAGATGGCGATGCCCCTCTACATGCAGGCCTACCAGGTGACTGGTGAGCGTCGCTATGCGGATCATGCGATGAAAATGTACCGTTGGACCCGTAACACCCTCGCTGGTGGGCTCTTCAACGTGAAGGAGGGTCTCTGGTGGCGTGACAAGGACTATGTGGCACCCTACCGGACCCCTGACGGCAAGAACTGCTACTGGAGCCGTGGCAATGGCTGGGTCTATGCCGCCCTCGTACGCTGCATGAACCAGCTGGATCCCAAAGACAAATACTATAAGGAACTGAAGAAGGACTTCCTGTTGATGAGCAAGGCCCTGAAGGCCTGTCAGCGCCCTGAGGATGGTCTCTGGAATCCCAGCCTGGTCTCCTATGCCGACTATGGTGGCAAGGAGATGTCTGGCACGGCCCTCTTCCTCTATGGCATGGCCTGGGGCATCCAGAAGGGCTATCTCAAGGCAGCGGACTACAAGCCCGTCTGTGACCGTGCCTGGGAAGGTCTCCTTCGCGACTGTGTCCACCCCGACGGTTTCCTCGGCTGGGCCCAAGGCACTGGCAAAGACCCCTCCGCCGGCCAGCCCCTCTCCTACACGAAAGTCCCCGACTTCGAGGACTACGGCACAGGATGCTTCCTGCTTGGAGGAACAGAGTTCCTCAAGCTCGTGGACAGTGGACAGTGGACAGTGGACAGTTTTAATTACATTAAGAACAGAGAAGACTGATTTCGATATGCGAGACAAGCAAAGAAGAACATACAGTAGACGATTAGTGTTAATAGTACTCTTCACTTTCCACTGTTCACTATTCACTATCCACTGTCCACTATCCACTGCGTCCGCGCAGCGCGTAGTGAAGAGCCTGAACTTCGGCTGGGAGTTTCGGGCGGGTGCAGACGCCCCATCGTCCTGGCGGAAGATCGATGTGCCGCACGATTTCCAGATTGAGCAGCCTTGGATAGCGCCTGGGGCAGATGAGAAGCCTGACAATTCTGACGTGGCAGCGAATATCAGGAGTAGATTGTCGAGCCGGGGGTTCAAGGAGATGGGCAAGGGCTACTACCGCCTGCACTATACCCCTGAA
>Ga0265298_10010384_pt1 | contig 11016 bp, 9 predicted proteins | sample AusTroGonzalo_MG_3_FD_193486 | JGI IMG/M metagenome (GOLD analysis project Ga0265298, IMG submission 193486) | Bovine rumen microbial communities from tropical cattle in Woodstock, Queensland, Australia - Gonzalo_01 | ecosystem: Host-associated > Mammals > Digestive system > Stomach > Rumen ...
GAAGGTTACATCAGGTGGTTATTGCGGCGGGGTCCCACCTCTTCCCATTCCGAACAGAGAAGTTAAGCCCGCCTGCGCCGATGGTACTGCAATGCAATGCGGGAGAGTAGGAGGCCGCCTTCTTTTTATTAAATGTGAGACTGTAGTCATGACGACTGCAGTCTTTTTTATGCCGTTTTGTTTTTAGACTAATCTCGTTGTCCGAGCAGCATGGTTTTCACGCTCAGTACGTCACTCCTTACGTTTGTTTACGATAATTTTCTCCTTATTATTGCAGAATTGACGGAAAAGTTGTATATTTGCAGCCCAAAAGGTAATTATTCATTAACTTAAACGGATTATTATGACAACAGGAAACGTTCGGCCGGCAGATATGGAGCGTATAACTACTCCCGCCTTGGCCAAGAAGTACATTGACGAGCAAATCGCTGAGCTGCGTGCTCAGATAGGTGACAAGAAGGTGCTGTTGGCTCTTTCAGGCGGTGTTGACTCTTCGGTGGTGGCAGCCCTGCTGATAAAGGCGGTGGGCAAGCAGTTAGTATCGGTACATGTAAATCATGGTCTGTTACGCAAGGGAGAGCCTGAGCAGGTGGTACGCGTATTCCGCGATGAGTTGAACGCGAACCTTGTTTATGTAGATGCAACCGACCGTTTCTTGGATAAGCTGGCCGGTGTGTCTGATCCCGAGCAGAAGCGTAAGATTATCGGTGCAGAGTTTATTCGTGTGTTTGAAGAGGAGGCCCGTAAGCAGGAGGGCATCAGCTTCCTTGCCCAGGGCACAATCTATCCCGATATTGTGGAGTCTGGTCCTGTGAAGTCGCACCACAATGTTGGTGGTCTGCCCGAAGATATGCAGTTTGAACTGGTTGAACCTATTAAGCTGTTGTTTAAAGACGAGGTGCGTGTGGTTGGAAAGGAACTGGGTTTGCCCGACAACATGGTTTATCGGCAGCCTTTCCCCGGTCCTGGTCTGGGTGTGCGCTGCACAGGTGCCATCACGCGTGATCGTTTGGAAGCACTGCGTGAAAGCGATGCCATCCTTCGTGAGGAGTTCGACAAGAACGGTCTGGCTGGCAAGGTCTGGCAGTATTTTACTATTGTTCCCGACTACAAGTCTACTGGTGTTAAGGAAAATAAGCGCAGCTGGGACTGGCCTGTGATTATTCGTGCGGTGAATACCCGTGACGCTATGACAGCCACGATTGAAGAGATTCCCTACCAACTGCTCCATCATATCACCCAGCGTATTATTACCGAGGTTTCTGGTGTGAACAGGGTGCTGTATGACCTGACTCCGAAACCGACGGGTACGATTGAGTGGGAGTAGTAGGGATTGTAGATTAAAGACTCAAACATAAAAAAACAGTAAGAAGTGAATTATCTTGACCGCAACGAGTTTAACTTCGAGCCGTCGGAAGAGGTGAAGCGTGCTCTCCGCGATTTTGACATTCGTAAGCTGGCGTTCTATACACGCATCTACGACCAGGGAAAGAAAAGCATCTTCTCGGTTTATCTGTCGGAGCTGTATGATATTGACGAGCGGCAGATTCTTTTGGGCTATGGTGCTGAGGATCTGCTGAAGAAAACCGTCCATTTCTTTCTGACTGAGGGCGGGAGCAAGACGATGCTTATTCCGAAGTTTTCCTGGTGGTACTATAAGTCGATAGCCGACGAGGTAGCAGGTACTACCCTGCAGTATCCGGTCTATGAGGCCGACGACTCGTTCTGCTACGACTTCGAAGGTCTGAAGCAGATGGTCGACGAGCTGCAACCGAAGATTCTTTTAGTGGCTTCGCCTAATAACCCTACGGGCAATGGATTGACACCCGAGGAGATGGAGCGGCTGGTAGCCATGGTGCCGCAGTCAACCATTCTGCTGGTCGACGAGGCTTACGCCTCATTTGTCTCCACCGACGCCTCATATGTGAAGATGCTCATTGAGCGTCATCCAAACATCGTCATCTGTCGCACGTTGTCAAAGTTCTACGGTTTGCCGGGTTTGCGTATGGGCTTTGGCTTTATTGGCTGCGGTGAGGAGATGGCGCGCTTTGCGAAGTATGCCAACATGTACTTAGGCTACGACCGTTTGTCGGAAGAGGTGGCCATCGCTGCACTGAAAAGCGACGCGCACTATCGACAGATAGCAGCAGTGATGGACGAGGCGCGCGATTTGTACAGTCGTGAGCTGGGTTCGTTGCCAGGCTTCAAGGTGTATAAGAGTCGTGCCAATTTTGTGCTCATCAAGTATCCCATAGCGCTGAAGGAGCCGTTACAGCAGGCGTTTGCTGCCGAGAGCTATAAGGTGAAGTTCATGAACGAGCCGGGCATCGACTCGCACATGCGTATCACATTAGGACGGCGTGAACAGAATCGGAAGGTATGTGATGTGATATTGAGAGAGGTAGAGAAGAAGAAATGAAGACGGGAGTGATACTGGCGGCGGGGATGGCGAAGAGACTTCGGCCTCTTACTGATGAGCGACCGAAGTGTCTGCTTACTGTGGGTGGTAAGTCACTGCTTCAGCGTACTGTTGAGGCTATGGCTGCAACAGGCATTACAGAGATTGTGGTGGTCACTGGCTATAAGGCGCCGATGGTTCGCGATTTTCTTCTCCATAAAACGCCATCCACTATCCACTATACCTTCCTCGATAATGCCGATTATGCACACAACAACAACATCTACTCCCTGTGGATGGCTGGGCAGACGGTGCGCGGGCAGGAGTTCCTGCTCATGGATAGCGACATACTCTGCGACCCGGCAGTGGTGGCAGCCGTGGCAGCTCAGCCATTGTCGGCGTTAGCTGTCCAGCGCCATGAGCTGGGCGATGAGGAGATGAAGGTGGTAACCGATGCTGACGGGCGCATCACTGCTATTAGTAAGACATGCAGCCCTGCTGAGGCGCTCGGCGAGAGTGTGGGCATAGAGAAGATTACGGCCGACTACAGTGAGGCACTATTCGCCGAACTCGACCGGATGATTCTGCAGGAGGGGCTTGTAGACATCTTTTACGAGCGGGCCTTCGAACGGCTGATTCCGCAGGGGCACACGTTCAGCGTGGTCGATACCACCGAGTTCTTTTCCTATGAACTTGACACTCCCGAAGACCTGGAACAGGCGGAAAGGATGATGAGGGAGATGGAGAAAAAAGAAATGAAAGACTGAATGAAAGGAAAGATCTCGGTTGTCATCAACACTTATAATGCGGAGCGCCATTTGGTGCAGGTGCTCGAGGCGGTGAAAGGCTTCGACGAAACGGTGGTATGCGATATGGAGAGTACTGACCGTACATGCAGCATTGCCCAGCAGTATGGATGCAAGATTGTTACCTTTCCCAAAGCCAATCACAAGAGTGCAGAGCCTGCCCGCACCTTTGCCATCCAGAGTGCCACAAACGAATGGGTGCTGGTGGTTGACGCCGACGAGATTGTTACCCCTGAGTTGCGCGATTATCTCTATCAGTGCATTGATGATCCTGACTGTCCACAGGGATTGTATATCCCGCGCCGCAACAAGTTCTTTGGTCAGTGGGTGCGTACACGCAGCATCGACTACCAGCTGCGCTTTTTTGTTCGTGAAGGCACAGAATGGCCGCCCTATGTGCATACCTTTCCCAAAGTACAGGGCCGGGTGGAGAAGATTCCTGTGAAGGCGAAGAACGTGGTGCTGGAGCACCTTGAAGACGAGACGATGGCTGAATACGTGACGAAGACCAATCTCTATACCGACAACGAAGTGGAGAAGAAGACTGACCGTAACTTCGGCGTCTGGGCATTGGTGTGGCGGCCGACGTGGCGTTTCTTTAAGAAGTATATTCTCGATGGCGCCATTCTTGAGGGACGCCGCGGCTTCATCCGCGCACAACTGGCTGCCTACTATCAGTTTGTGCTCGTGGCGAAAATCATTGAGAAGAAAATGAGGAATTGAGAGAATGGTAAAACGTTTCTCCATATTAATCCCTACGTGGAACAACCTGGCGTTCCTACAGCTGTGTGTGCAGAGCATTCGCAGGCACTCAGCCGTGGAGCACGAGATACTGATTCATGTAAACGACGGTAGCGACGGAACCTTAGAGTGGGTGCGCCAGCAGGGGTTGAAACATACGCACTCGTCAGAGAACATCGGTGTGTGCTATGCGCTGAACGGTCTGCGCCCGCTGATGACAACCGACTACGTGCTGTTTATGAACGACGACATGTATGTATGTCCAGGTTGGGACACGGCTTTGGCCGAGGAGATTGAGGCCATTGGTCATAAGCACTTCTTTCTGTCTGCAACGCTGATTCAGCCGCGCCCATTCTTCTGCAAGAGCGTCATTGCCCCGGCCGACTTCGGACAGTCGGTGGAGACGTTCGAGGAAGAAAGGCTGCTAAAGGAGTATATGACGCTGGAGCATGGCGACTGGCAGGGCGCCACCTGGCCGCCAAATGTGGTGCACCGTGATATATGGGATCTTGTTGGCGGCTATTCCATAGAGTATAGTCCGGGGATGTACAGCGACCCCGACTTTTCAGCCAAGCTGTGGAAGGCTGGCGTGCGGCTGTTCAAGGGTGTTGGCCGCAGTCGTGTCTATCATTTCGAGGCGCGCTCCACTCATCGCATTGTCAAGAACGACGGTTCTACCCAGTTTCTTAGGAAGTGGGGCATTACGTCGGCATCATTCATGCGTGATGTCTTGCACCGTGGCGAGCCGTGGGGTACTGTTGTAGATATGGAAAAGCAATTGCGGAAAGACTTATTACGCAGTAAGCTGAAACGGGCGCTTACCATCTTCCGTGACGTACATATCGAGAACATCTGGGAAAACCAAAAGAAGTGAATAGCCGGAACACCCGGAAAAGAGATAATCCTCGTAATCTTATTTGAACTGGCGGCTGTCGTGGTATTGGCGGTAAGGCAGTTGGTAGTCTAAGTAGTAGAAGTTGTGCTGACGTTGGTGGTCGCCGTCGGGAATGGTCATGTAGTCACCATACTTCCGGCGGAGGTATTCGTCGGCATGTTCAACCCCCATCACCGTCTTTCCTTCAAACTCCACTGGTGTGGGTTGCCCCAGTACAGCTTTGTCACACACGCCGTTCAGCCCGTCGTCGTAGTCGGCAATGAGCTGGTGGCTGGCATAGCTGTATCTGAGCATGATGAGTCTGAGACGTCGCTGGACGGCAGCGTTGCTCGTGAGCTTCTGGCAGAGCAGGGGTAGCCACGACGAAGGACCTTTACCATGCTTGTATGGGTCGCGGTGCAGGAAATAGATCAGGCGCTTCTGCAGTTCGTAGCGGGCGAAATTCAATCGTTGTAGCAGACGGTTGGAGGGTACACCGTCTAAGGGGAACACATCAATATACAGTCCCCCTATATAATTAATGTGTGCTCGCTCAATGAGGGTGGTAGAGCTGTCTTGCACCTTTCCGAAGGGACCGGGATAGCGTGGGTCGGTTTCAGCGCAGACGGCCTCATAAGGCTGTGGCAGCCATTCGGCTGCGTGCTGCATGAACAGGTCGTAGTCGGGGCGCGGCATACAGATGTCCATGTCGTCGTCCCAGGGAATGAATCCCTTGTGGCGGATGGCACCGAGCATGGTGCCTGCCCAGAGATAGTAACGCAGCTGGTGGTCATGGCACACACGGTCGACGGCCAGCAGAATATTCAGTATGTGCAGTTGTAACGGACGGATGTCGTAGTTTGCCATTTCAGTTTAATTCGTGATAGATGGTAAGTACCTGACGGGCTACGTCAGCATTGTTGAAGCGTTGGATATATTGTGCGGCGCGAGCTGTACGCTGACTGTTCTTACCCTCTTTGAGAAGTTGGGCGAGGGCGGCAGCCATGCCATCGTCATCGTCAGGGCCTACATAGAGGCAGTCGGGACCGCCGGCCTCTTCCAGGCAGGAGCCAGTAGCTGCCACCACAGGAAGGCCGGAGTGTATGGCCTCGATGATGGGAATGCCAAAACCTTCGTAGCGAGAAGGGTAAGCGAAGACACTGGCCTGCTGATAGAGAGAGACCAATTGCTGGTCGTCGATGTCGTGCAGTAGGTGTAGGCGGTGAGACAGCTGGTGACTGCGCGCATAGTCGGCCACTTGACGGGCGTAGTCGGTGGCGCGGCCTACGGCCACCAGGTGAACGTCATCGGGCAGCTGTCGCAGGGCTTTTACTGTGAGCAGCAGGTTTTTGCGCGGCTCAATGGAACCCACGCTTAGTACGAAGGGATAGGGGAGGGACGGCGATCCGGGCGGGAAAACCGCCCGGTGCGGGTTAACGGCCGCCTGGCTGTCAGGGCTGGTGGCAGAAAGGCGGCCAGGGTTAAGCTGCGGCTGTTCGCGCCGGGCGGTTTCCTCGCCTGGGTTATGGAAGAGTCGGGCGCAGCTCTGGTAGACCACATCGATACGATTGGCACTGATGTTGCCCAGCTCGCAGATGTCCTGCCTTGTGCGCTCGCTGATGGCAATAATGCGGTCGGCCTGTTTCACGGCGTGAATAAACTTGCGACGGTAGATTTCAACATCAATACGATGGTAGTATTCGGGATGGCGCAGGAAGATAAGGTCATGAATGGTTACAACCGAGTGTATGCCGGCTTTATGCAGCCCGACGGGCAGCTCACCCGTTAGCCCATGGTAGATAGTGACGCCGTGTCGGCGCAATTCGCTCACCATGCCGTGCTGCCGCCAGAGATTAGGACAGTGGCGCCACCACCATTGCGACGGGTAGATATATTGTAAGGTAAGGTCTTCATGCAGCTGGTTGCGCAGTTCGTCGCGCCCTTTATTGGGAGCGAAAAGTAGCAGGGGTATGTCGGCAGCCTCTTGGTGAAGGTCGGCTACGAGCGTGCGCCCGTAGTTGCCTAATCCTGTACCATTGCGTACAATACGTTTTGCGTCGAAGCCGATAATCATCCTATATAATATTTCTGAACAACTGTTCGAAGGGTTTGAAGTCATTGGTAGTGAGCGGTGCTTGGGCATCGGTCACCCAACAGAGCCGCGCGTCGTGATACATAGCCGCGACGAGCGTGAAGGTACTGGGCGGCCCCATGAGGTAATGGCAGTGGCTCAGCAGACAGAGGTCGTCGCCGGCCGTACCATTGGGGAAGCTCACGTCTCCGTTCAGCTCATCGTAATAACACTGGCGGTCAAGACTGGGGTCATTGCTGCACACAAAGACATGCACCTGCCTGTCAGGATGAAGGCCGATGAATTGGCGTATCAGGCTGATGTATTGCTGGTCAGTATAATAGTATCGACCTTTCTGCCAGGTGGCATAGTCGCCACGGCGCACATGCACACCGAGGAGAATCGGCGAGGAGTTGGCAATGAGCGGTGAGAGCAGGTCGGCGACGTGCTGCTCTATGTTATCGTTGAAACGGAAGAGCTGAAGGATGTCTGGCTTGTATTTCAAGAACAGGTCATACCACCGCGCATACCATCCTTCTACAATAAGATTCCTTCGGCTAAGCATCTGCTGCTCCTGGGCAGCTGTGTCAGCCTGTTCCTCGTTAAAGCTTACAACGGGAAGCAGCCCCAGGCTTGCGACATACTTGGCAAACACGTAGGTGCAGAAGTTATGGTACTTGGTATGTCCGATGTTAAAGTAAGGATATTTGTAGGCGAAGCGCATCGACATGGTAGAGCGGCTGTGCTCACGTCCCCAAGCGTAGACGTGAGCATACTGCAACAGGTTGTTGCACATACGGCCTTTGTCTCTGACGAATATCATGTTTCCTCCGTTTTACGTGGCAACACCTTCCCGTCTACCACTTGGAAGCGCCGGTCAAATTCCTCACGGGTGCGTTTCCATCGGTTGTGCGTCCAAAGCCATAGCTCGGGTTGGCGGCGTATAGACTGCTCTAAGCGCGAAAAGTAGCTGTCGGTGATTTCATACTCGCCCATGTCCTGTGGTTGTCGGGTGATGAGTTGCAATTCAGCCTCATAGTAACCGCGACGCACGCGGCACATATTTAAATAGAGTATGGCATGGTTGGCACTGCGGGAAACGCGCTCGGTACCTGTGAGCACGGGTGTGTCATGATGGAGGAACTGGCACCAGTGGTGGATGTTGTTCCAGAAGGGCACCTGGTCGGAGATGAAACCGATAACCACGGGTATCCCTTTACGCTTGTAGTTCACCAGCCGACGCAGTGTCTCAGCCATAGGGATGCATACGGATCCTAAACGCTGGCGTAGCCTAATGAAGAGTCGGTCAAAGATTGGACTTTCCAAGGCGTGGTAGATTTGTCCGCACTGTACCGGCGACGTCAACCACAGTGGCAGCGACGTGACATATTCCCAGTTAAACATGTGGCCTAAGTAGATAGTACACGACTGCCCCTCTCTCACTATGGCATCAAGGGTGTCGATACCATGGAACACTAAACGTCGTCGCAACTGGCGGCGACTCATGGTCATCAGCTTGACGGTCTCTACAAAGTAGTCGCACAGCTGGTGGTAGAAGTGACGTTCTATGTCGCGCAGCCTGTCTGTCGTCTCTTCGGGAAACGACGAAGAGAGGTTGCGCCGTACAACGGCAACCCGGTAGCCCGCAATCCGGTAGAGTATCAGATATAGCAGGTCGCTAAGCACGTAATGCACACGCAACGGCAACAGCGAAAACAGCCACCAGACGGCTAACAGAAGATAGTATAGCACTTTCACGTGGGCAAAGATACAAATAATTATTTAAATCTCACGGATTAACCGCATTTTTTATTATCATTTAATTCTAATTACTAAAGCCGTAACGGAGAAGAGCCGACGCTATTCGATGATATATTCCTGGCCGGGCTGCGTTGTCAGGTCGTAGAGGTAGGTCTTCTTGCTTATTTTCCCCAGCTTGGCTTCTGCGCTGATGATGGGCTTGGCAGTCTCGGCCACGTTGAAGAGTGCGTTCGGATTTTGGCCGCGTGCGGCCTTCAGACCTTTTCCCTTGAGCGGGGAGTTTGTCCGCAGGCGGCAGATACCGCCGTTTTTCGACCGGATGACAGCTTGGGTGAGCTTCCCGCCGCGCCATGTCATGTCGACCTCAAAGCCGCCGCGGGCCATGAGGCCCCTCACCGAGCCATCACTCCATGCGGCAGGCAGGGCTGGCAGCAGGTAGATGAAACCGTCCTGGCTCTGCAGCAGCATCTCTGCAATGCCTGCCGTGCAGCCGAAGTTGCCGTCAATCTGGAATGGCGGGTGGGCATCGAACATATTGGGATAGGTGCCGCCCGTCTGCTTTTGTGTGCCGAAGATGAGGAAGGTGTCGGCGGTGAGAGTGAGCTGGTCGCTGATGAGCTTGTAGGCATGGTCGCCGTCGAGGAGACGTGCCCAGGCACATACCTTCCATCCCATAGACCAGCCCGTGGACACGTCGCCGCGTGCCTGTAGCGAGGTGCGGGCGGCGTCGCACAGCTCTGGCGTGCGGAAAGGAGAAATCTGATTGCCGGGATACAGGCCGTAGAGATGGGAGAAATGGCGATGGTTGTCTTCAGGGTCGTCGAGGTCGTCGAGCCATTCCTGCAGCTGGCCCCACCGGCCAATCTGCATGGGAGGGAGGAGGGGAAGCTGTTGGCGGAGGGTGTCGAGGAGACCCACGGGGAGACCCTGCAGACCCACCCCCGTCCCCTCCCTGTGAGGGAGGGGAGTAGATACTTCTTCCGTTGATTTTTCGCCAGCAGGGTAATCACTCCCCTCCCTCACAGGGAGGGGCCGGGGGTGGGTCTGCAGGGTCTTCCGGGGGTGGGCCTGCTGGGTCTCCTCCGCGGCCTGCAACACGTTGGTATACAGCTCGTGAATAAGCTGGTTGTCCATGGTTACCCCGGCGTCGAGTGGCGACTGCCGACCTTTGCCACCATGCTCGGGCGACTCGCCCGGACAAACGACAAGCCAACCCTTCAGTGGATGACGAACCAGAATCTGCGAATAGAAGCGGGCGGCCTCTAACATGACAGGATAGGCCTGACGTAGGAAATCAATGTCGCCAGTATAGAGATAGTGTTCCCACAGATGGCGGCAGAGCCAGGCGGCGCCAGTAGGCCACAGTCCGCTGGATGAGCGGTCGACAGGGCCGGTGATGCGCCACTGGTCGGTGTTATGATGTAGCACCCAGCCGTCGGCACCGTACATCTTCTGAGCTGTCTCATGGCCTGTTACGCTGACTTCGCGGATGAGGCGGAACAGTGGACCGTTCATTTCGGTAAGGTTGGTCACTTCTGCCGGCCAGTAGTTCATTTCGAGGTTGATGTTCGTGGTGTATTTCGAGTCCCACGAGGGTAGCATCTTCTCATTCCAGATTCCCTGCAGGTTGGCGGGGTTGATGTTATCGGGCTGAGAAGACGAGATAAGCAGGTAGCGGCCGAACTGGAAATAGGTGGCGATAAGGTGGTTGTCGGGAAGTGGTGAGTGGTGAGTAGTGAGTGGTGAGTGGTGAGTGAACTGGGCAATGCGTTTGTCGGTGGGGAGGTGGGCGTAAAGGTCGTCGCCCAGGTCAAGCTTTACTCGGTCGTAGTAGTTGTGGTAGCGTTGCTCGTGCTGTTGCTTTAGGGCAGCAAAGCCGTTGGCAGTGGCCTGGTCGAGGCGCAGGCGTGCCTGTTTGACCTCGTCGCCGGAGATGTCGTTATACTTCACGACGTTCGTCCCCACCGTCACATAGATGGTGGCTTCGTTGGCATTCGTCACGGTAACGCTGCCGTCGGCCAGGTCCACCTTCCCGCCCACAGCAGTGGCTGTGAGCAGTCCCATGAAGCGCACTTTTCCCTTCACATTCTCGTGCTTGGCACTGACGCCGTGCAGATAGGCGCAGCCATCGGCACAGCCGGTCAGCACATCGGCATGGGGCGTGGTCATCGTAGCGGTCAGCGTGATCATGCCAGGCTTCGAGGCCGCCAGGTGCATGGCAATGACCTTGCTGCCTAATGGGGCAATGGTCTCGCGTATATATTCCACGCCGTCTACGCGGTAGCGCACCACGCAGCGCGCGTTGTCTATGTCGAGCATTCGTTCGTAGTCTGTATAGGTGGCATGTCCCGGCATGCAATGTAAA
>Ga0265298_10010385_pt1 | contig 11016 bp, 10 predicted proteins | sample AusTroGonzalo_MG_3_FD_193486 | JGI IMG/M metagenome (GOLD analysis project Ga0265298, IMG submission 193486) | Bovine rumen microbial communities from tropical cattle in Woodstock, Queensland, Australia - Gonzalo_01 | ecosystem: Host-associated > Mammals > Digestive system > Stomach > Rumen ...
GCAGGAATAGAAGAAGCAAAGAAACAAGCGCAGGCTGAATTGAGCGAAGCCATCAAGGAAGCCGCAGCAGAACAGAAGGCCAATGAGGACGGAGAATGAGTTGAGTGCGGTTGGAATAGAGAAAGTGCAGATATATAACCATAGTACTAATTCATACGATGGCGTAGATATAGGAATTTATACGTACGCAGTCGGCTCTGCATATTTCGTTCAGGCACCTACAGCAAGTACTGTTGTTGAATATACACACTCTGCAACAAATCCGTTGCGCGCACCGAGTCGTGAGCGTGGAGTTAGCGAGTTCCAATTGACACTTACACGTGAGGGCGATTCAAATTTTGCTGATCGTCTCTATGTAGGCGCTGATGAAGAAGCTCTCAATGAATATGAAATCGGACGTGACCTGACCAAGTTCGGCACTCCGACTGATGCCAAGGTGGCACAGATTTGGGCAAGTGCTTATGGAATGCAGTTGTGCGATATTGATATGCCGCTGACTAATGATGCCGCTTCTTGCGAGTTAGGAATGTTTGCTCCGAAGGCAGGCGCATACACGTTGGCTATCAAGGCTGCACCGAGTGATGCAACGCTCTATCTGACCTATGAAGGTAACATCATTTGGGATCTGACGATGAGCGCGTACGAGTTTGACCTGAGCAAGGGCACGACGGAAGGCTACGGCTTGCTGCTGGAGGCTAAGAAGGCTCCGAAGGTGGCAACCGGCGTAGAGGACGTTCAGCAGTCCGATCTCAATGTTCAGAAGATCATCCGCAACGGTCATGTATATATCCTCCGTGACGGCCAGATGTACGACGTAACCGGCAGAAATGTACGGTAAGAGAAATCTTAGCGGAAATGAGTAAGAACGATCTCGAAGTATATAAGCCGCAAGGCGAAATGGTGATTTACCGCACAGATGATGGTAAAGCATCTATTGATGTAGTACTGGAAAACGAGACCGTTTGGTTGCCGACATCACAAATAGCTATTTTGTTCGGCAAGGAAGAATCTAACATTCGTAGACATATAATTAATATTTTTGCGGAAGGAGAATTGGCTCGTGAGAATAACGTGCATTTTTTACACGTTAATAATATATTTGAGGATGGAGAGTTGAATGAATCCTTGTCATGTGCAAAATTTGCACATCACAAGAAATATGGACGTCGTGAAGGTTTTACCAAAGAAGTTGAATCAACAATATATAACTTAGATGTAATACTTGCAGTAGGCTATCGAGTTCGCAGTAAACGCGGTGTTGAGTTTTGCGCGCCCTTACGCCGGTAGAACAAGCTTATTACGCTTCGCTGAAAGCAATAGAGGAGACTACCAAGAAGAAAGAAGGCAAAAATGTACGGTAAAATATGCAAATGTTAAGAAAATAAACGTTTTTAGCATAAATATTTGCTCATATCAAAAAAAAGCAGTACCTTTGCCCCCGATTTAAGAACGAATAGTGCCTTATGGCTAAAAAAGCATATTACATACCAACAATAGAGGTCGTATTAGTGCGGCCACGGCTCATGGGAGATTTAGTCATGGGAGGAAGTTCCAGCATGGGAGATCTCGCTCCCCAACGTCGCAATCCGGCCTATTAAATCAAACCACCCTGCCGCACACTGCAGCAGGGTGGTTTCTTTTCTCCCTGTAGTCACAAAAGCTCAAAAAATTGGCATTTGTGCGATTGAGTAGAGTGGATAGATGTCCACATGACGTGTGGCGTTACTAGCCTCCTTATCGATATAGTCAAAATGTCCGAAATTCTCCAATGAGCAGCGAAGGGCATAATCAAGTTCCTTGGCTCTCATAAAGTGCCAGAGGCTTTTCATACCTCCTTGCGTTTCTGCTTTGATTTCTATAGGCAGAATATGTCCATTAAATGGTTCCAGATAATCTACTTCAGCCTGGCTGTTTTTCTCCAGTCTTACCCAATAATACATCTCGTGTCGCATCGTATTGGGCATATGCTTGAGCATTTCCAGACCGGCAATCATTTCCGATATTTTTCCTTTATTAACTAAATCGGTTTCGCTGGCCGTTAAGATTTCTTCTGTAATCTGTTGTATGGATCCAAGAGACATATTGAGTAATCGGAGCAAAATACCGCTATCAAAGACTAATATTTTTTGATACGAATTATCCGCTTCGCTACCCAAGGGAAGCCCATTTGCGTCTGTACGTGTGACAGGAACTAATAATCCTGCCATCGTTAATAAGTTGAGCGCTTCACGTACTTTTTCTGTTTTTTCTGACGAAGCCTGCGAATAAACAAATTTATTGGTTATCTGTGTTGCTGCGCTACGTAATACACGCCTCAATAGTTCCGGATTGACTTTCTTTTTGTATTTGGCAAAATCGTCTTCATACGATATTACCAATTGATCTTGCAATAACTGGCATTGTAGGTAATCGCCTGTCTCATCCCATTTACACACCACTTCCGGTAGTCCGCCAACCATGATGAAGTTGCGGAATTGTTGCACGAGTTTCTTATGGAACGCTTCATGTAACGGTTGTGTGGGAGAAGCGGCTTTGCGCTCCGTAATCAAGCCTGCGTTGCCTGTTGCTTTAAGGAACTCGTCAAAACACATAGGGAACATAAATAGTGATTCTAAACGCCCAACTCCGAATGTGGGAAGTTCAGCGAGTGCAAATTCCAGTAGCGAACCGGCTGCGATGACGTGTAGTTCCGGGTAGTCCTCGTTGAAGAACCGCAGGCTGAGAATTGCGTTAGGGCAGGCCTGAATCTCATCAAAAAATAACAACGTCTTACCGGGCTGTACTATTTTACCTGTTAGGTTGGCAATCTGCGCGGCAATTATGCGGGCATCTAAATCCCCATCAAAAAGTGCATGGAATGATTTCTGTTTATCAAAGTTGATCTCTACAAAACTTTCAAATTGTTCGCCTAAGTGGCGCACGGCCGTGGATTTGCCTACCTGTCGCGCTCCGCGTAGCAATAAGGGCTTGTGAGAACTTTGTTTTGCCCATTCCAAAAGTGCTGTGTCTATCCTGCGTTCTCTATACATAGCTGAAATACAATCAATTGGATAAAATCCAAACAAATAATCTGTCATTTTCGGACAAAATCCAAACAAATAATTTTCCATTTTTGGACAAAATCCAAACAAATAATCGTTAAATCGGCTGCAAAGGTACAGCTTTTTTTTTATATATGCAAGTTTTTTTTAAAACTTTTCTGCCCAGCGGCGGAGATATTCGATCCACTCGGTGGCATTGGTGGCCACGGGGTGGTTTTCTTTTGTGGCACCGACACAAGTGAGGTAGAAATGCGCCTGGCAGCCTTCTGCCGTTTGACGGCTAGAAGCAATCGGCTTCAGCAGACACAGGTTATTGCTTTTGTCCTGCACCGCTTCGCCGGCAAATTGCTTGGGAATGAAAACGGCGATGCCCACGGTCTCCTTGGCGTACTTGACTGTGTCGTTGACCGGCCAGTCGGTACCAAAGGACACCAAAAGGGTGCCATTGGGTAATTTGATATTTGATATTTGTGATTTGTCATTTTGGCCTTTGGCCGGAATGGTCTGCACGCCGGTGCAGAGGCCTTCCACGGGTTCGGAGATCCATACATCGCAACGCATGTCGCGGTGGCCGGCTTGGAGCGTATAGTGGACGACAAGGTCTAAACCCCTCCCGTCCTCCCCACAAGGGGTGGAGAAAGGTTGCCAACCGAGGTCGGCCACCTCGATAGTGGCGCTTTTGCGGGTTTGGCGGACGATGCGCTGGCGGCGCTGCGCCACGTTCTCTATGTGACGCAGTTTGCCGTCCCAGTACTTGACCGTTCCGACGCCCACCGTGCCGCTCACGCGCAGAATATCATCACCGTACCCGTCCGCCAGCAGACTGTCGTTGGGGTACCAATAGGAGGTGGCGAGCTCCAACTGCGGCGTGCGCTTGCAATAGACATCTATCGTCTGCTTCTTGTCGAAATAGATGCGGTAGGCCATGAGTTCCGACTCCACGGCTACACCATGGTGGTGGAACGAATTATAGGTATTCTCGCGTTCGGCACCAAGATCGCGAGAGTCAATACCACTCCGCTTAATTGACGGGCGACTTGGGCCTCCGCTCTCCCCATCGCAAACACTCTGTTGGTTTACGCCGGGGACCCCATAATAGGCTGTCCATTCGGTGACGGGATAGCAGTGACGCACTTTCTTGCCCTCATGCAGCACGGCGTAACCCGGACGAACCGAGTCCGCCGGCGTGCCGATGCGCCAGAAGCTGGTGGCTACTCGCGGGGCACAGCCCGCGAGCAGCCAGACCGCTACGCTCAAAGTCAAAAGACCGCTGAGGCTCAAAGAAGAAAGAGTCTTTTGCATTTCGACTTTCGACTATTATTAGTTAATCTTGACATTTTCTACCGTCGGCGCCAGAGAGAACGCTTCGCCTTTGGTCGGGCGGATATGTACGTTGTCAATCACAAGACCGTCCGTCTGGCGGAAGAGCGCCCCTTCGGTCGAACTGATGGTGATGTTACGCAGCGTGACGTCCTGAATCTTCATCTCCGGCAGACCGTTGAAATAGATGGCGCGCTGGATATTGGCTCCCTTGACGTCCTCAATCACAATATGGCGGAAAGCCGGCGTCTCTTCGCTCACTTCCGGCGCTTCGGCGTTCATACGTGCCGCCAATTCCTCTTCGGTCTCCTCGCCGGCACCTTTGCCGCCGTAGAAGAGGTCAAACAGCAGACCCTCGTTGGGGATGTTGACCATGTTGACGTCGCGGATGTAGATGTTCTCCACCACACCGCCGCGTCCGCGTGTCGATTTGAAGCGGAGGCCTACGTCCGTACCGATATACAGGTTCTTGGTGACCTGCACGTTTTTGATGCCGCCGGACATCTCCGAGCCGCATACAAAACCGCCGTGACCGTGGTACACCACGCAGTCATCCACAATCACGTTCTCCGTCGGGATGCCTCTGTCGCGGCCGGGTTTGTCCTTGCCGGACTTCATGCAGATGGCATCGTCGCCTACGTCAAACGAGCAGCGGCTGATCACCACGTTCTTGCAACTCTCGATATCCACGCCGTCGCCGTTCTGGCTGTACCAGGGGTTGCGTACGTTGAGGTCGCGCAGGATAATATTCTCGCAGCACATGGGGTGGAGGTTCCACGCCGGGCTGTTCTCAAACGTCACACCTTCCAGCAGGATGTTCTTGCAGTCCACGAAATGGAGCAGTACCGGGCGGAGGAACGACTTGACTTGCGGCCACAGGGCGTCGTCGGTGATGACGGGCACGTTCTGGTCCACGCAGTAGGTCTGCGCAATGACGGAACCGGAGTCCGGATACCAGATGTTGTTCTCGGTCACAATGCCGCCTTTCTCCTTCAGGTGTTTCTTCCACTGCGTCTCCGCCATCTTCGATTTTTTGAGCGGACGCCACCAGTCGCCGTTGCCGTTGAAGGTGCCGTGACCGGTGATGGCTATGTTCTCCGCACCGCGTGCGTTGAGCGGACTCGTGCAGCGCTTGGTGGGAATGCCTTCGAACCACTCGTCGAAGATCTCATACTGGTCCAGGTCATGGGTGAAGACCACGAAGCAGTTACACTCGGTGTACAGCCGTACATTCGATTTGAGGGTAATCGGTCCCGTGGTGTAAATACCGGACGGGATAATCACCGTGCCGCCACCGGCCTCGGTACAGGCGTCAATGGCGTTCTGGATGGCCTCGGTGGCTAAGATGGCACCGGAGGGGTCCGCACCGAAATCCTTCACGTTGAAGGTGCGGTTCGGGAAAGAGGGTACAGGTACTTCCGGCATGGCGAACGAAGCGGATTTGGTCAACCGGTCGATGTCGGATTGCGTGGTCGTCTGGTAGGACGGGTTGCACGCGATGGCAAGTACTGCGGAGAGCAGCAGAATAGAAATTTTAGTTCTCATGATAGATATTATTTGGGTATGTTATGTTTGTCAGGAATAGTCCTTCGGCGGGCGCCGATTGTCCGGCTCTGCAGCGGTCACGGGCATCGATGATGTCCCGGAACTGCTCTTCGGGGATGACTCCCCGTCCGATGAGGAAGAGGGTACCCACGACGGCGCGAACCATGTTTCGCAGGAAACGGTCGGCGGTGATGACGAACGTGGCTTCGTACTCGTTCTCCACCTCCCAGTAAGCCTCTTTAATATGGCAGATCATGGTCTTGACATCCGTGTGCGCGCGGCAGAAAGATGAGCAGTCTTGCAGCCCGATGAGGTACACGGCGGCGCGGTTCATCGCCTCGTAGTCCAGGCCCGGACTGACGCGTGTGCGTGTCTGCGTGGTGAACGGATCCTTGCGGGTGGTAATGCGGTAGCGGTAAGTACGCGAGGTGGCATCAAATCGCGCGTGCGCAAGCTCCGGCACGGGGCTGATAGAACGGACGGCGATGGAGAGGGGCAGGAGGTTGTTGAGCCGCGAAGCAAGGTTAGCCGGCAGTGTGCCCTCAAAATCGAAATGCGCCACCATATATTCCGCATGTACGCCTGCGTCCGTGCGTCCGGCGAACGTCAGCGACACCGGCTGACGCAGGATAGTGGCAAACGCCTCCTCCATGGTGTTCTGGACGGTCTCGCCGTTGGGCTGCGTCTGCGAACCATGATAGCCGGTGCCATTGTAGGCAAATAATATGAAGTAACGCATAACTTAGAAATTACGGAATATAAATTCGTAATTTTTAATTTTTAATTTTTAATTTCAATATATTTATTTGTTCATTGATCTCCGGGGAGAGTTTTGCCCGATAGGCGATAAGGGCGCCGGCACCGAGGATGACCACGGAGCGGAGCAGGCTGTCAAGCCATATATTGAGTGTCGGCAGGAAGGTCTGCCATGCCCAGTTGAGGGCGAACAGCACCACGAGCAGGCACAGGATAAGCCACCAGCGGCGGTCCACCACCTTCAGGCGGCAGAGGGGCACCACGGTGATGATGCACAGCACGTAATACAGACCGTAGGAAAGCAGGTTGCTCAGCGCCGCACCTTCCATTCCGTAGAGCGGCACCAGGTAGTTGTTGAGCAGCAGCGCGCTGACGGTCAGAATCAGCGCCAGTAATAGGCTGAACGCGTAGAAACGCGAGTAGTTGAGTGCTGTGAAGCAGATGGCGAACGTAGCCAAAACCAATTGGCTGACGCCCAAGATAAGCACCACCTGTTTGCCGGTAGCGAAGGTGGCACCGTTGGGTATAATATGGAATATAAGGTCGATATTCACCCACATTGCTAAAAGGATGAAACCGCCGATGAGGAGCATGGTACGCGTCACCTGCTGCAGCAGATGGGAACACTCGTCGCGGTTGTCTTCCTTGATAGCCCGCGCCAGTTGCGGCGAAGCGATGGCGGAGACGGAGCGGTTGGGCACACTGACCATGACGGCCATGTAGGTGGCGATGGCGAAGATTCCGGTGGAGTCCAGACCCATCTTCGCGGTGACGAAGAAAGAGGACAGCGTCGGCGCCATCACAGAGGTGAGGGCGGAGATGATGAGGAAACCGGAGTAGGTCAGGTACCGGCGCACCAGGTCTTTGTTCGCCCGCAGGAACGCCCAGTCGGGACGCAGGTTGATACGCCTAAGCGAGAAGAAATAGCAGAGGTTGATGATGGCGCACACGGCGTAGTTGACGCATATGCCGATCACCAGTCCGTCCAGCGACAGGACGCGGAAAGCGTATAGCAGGTACAGCACCAGCAGACCGACACGCACCACCAGTTCGCGCACCGCACGAGGCACCACGATATGCATCAGCACGTTGCAGGTCGCCTCGCAGATGGACTGGTATAGCATGAAGAACGCCAGCGGTATGACGAAATAGTAATACTCGACGAAAAGCGGCGATTTGTCTCCGAACCAGGCACCCAGCGGAGCACGGCACGCCCAGTAGATGGCGGTGAACAGAAGGAAGCCGATGAACGGCACCACCAGCGCCCAGAAGAAGAAACCGTGGTCGGTGTCTTTGTCCTTCTCGTAGAAATACGGATAGAAGCGGATGATGCTGCTGGAGGAACCCAGTTGCGCCAGACCGATGAAGAGCGTCGCCGCATCAATCAATACGCGCGCCAACCCGATTTCCTCGGTGGTGAGGAAACGGGTCAGCACGAAGAAGGTGGTGATAATACCGACACCGATGCCGATATACGTCACAATCGTTCCGCGTATGGATTGTTTGGCGATTACTCCCATAGTAGTATAAAGACAAAAGTCGAAAGACCGTGCTTTGCACTCAAAGCCGCTTTCTACTTAGAGCGTTAGCGGTCTTTTTACTTTGAGCGTTAGCAGTCTATTTACTTTGAGCGTTAGCGGTCTATTTTATTTCCAGCAACTCCACGGTGAAGATCAGCGTTGCGTAGGGCGGAATGGACTGGCCGGCACCACGCTCGCCGTAACCGAGGTTGTACGGGATATACAGTTTGTATTTCGAACCTACCGGCATCAGCTGCAGACCTTCGGTCCAACCTTTGATGACGCCGTTGAGCGGGAACTCGATGGGCTCGCCGCGGTTGTAACTGCTGTCGAAGACCGTACCGTCGATGAGGGTGCCCTCGTAGTGTACTTTCACTGTCTGCTCGGCGGTCGGCTTGGGACCCTTGCCCTGTACCAGCACTTCGTACTGCAGGCCCGACTCGGTCACTTTGACCTCCTCGCGGAGCGCGTTCTCGGCAAGGAACTGCTCACCCTCGGTCTTGGTCTCGCCGAAGCGGATACGGGAAATAACATCGTTGACATACTGGTCAGCGGTAGCTCTGTCCAGCAGCTCGGTGTAGTTGTACAAGCCGTTGATGAAGCCCTGCTTGATCATGTCGAAATTGGTCTCCAGACCGGCTACGCCGTACAGACCTACCGGCTCCTGCTCGCGGATGGCCTTACCGATGTTATGCGCGATGGATACCACCTGCGGGTTGCGTACATCCTGCTTGAGGCTGATGTTCATCTGGTCGATGAGCACGTCGGTTGCGTTGGCGTCCGTATCGTTGCCCAGCACGTACACGCGGATCTGCGAACCGTTCATCACACCGAACACATAGTTCAGCGAGTCGTTCTCCGACTTGAGCTCAATCGTCTTGGCTTTCTTAGGACACTTGGCGAGAACGGGCTTGGCCTCCGCGGTGGTAGCCTTACGCGGTGCCGTCTGGTACTTCTGCATGAGGTACGCCTCGGCAATCTCCTCGTTCATGACGGTGGTGTCTTCGTAGAGCGCGTTCACAAAGCCCTGGAAGAAAATCTTCTCGTTCAGCGTCCAGGCGGCATTGCCTGCCAGACCCTCTTTCTCGAACGCCTTGACCGATGTGCCGAGTTGGCGACCGGCGCGCTGTGTCTCCGTCAGCTCCTCCTCTTTGTTCATATACGACTCCTCGAGGGCGTCGATGAACTCCGTCACGGCTTGGTCGGAACTGTCTTTGGAGAGGTAATACATTTTGATTTGCAGACCGTTGAGCAGACCGATAGCGTAGTTGACGGAGTCGGTCTCGTTATTCAACGGTACATCCTGTGCTTTGTAACTGTTGCCGCAGGAAATCATGGCCAATGCGGCTAACATAAAGATTGACATCTTTTTCATTTCAAATTTCAAATTTATTATTTATACTTGTTAATTATTTACTCAATGCCGAGCAGCTCAACCGTGAAGATCAGCGCTGCGTAAGGCGGAATGGATGCACCGGCGCCGCGCTCGCCGTAAGCGAGTTGGTACGGGATATACAGTTTGTACTTCGAGCCGATGGACATCAGCTGCAGACCTTCGGTCCAACCCTTGATGACGCCGTTGAGCGGGAACGAGATGGACTCGCCGCGTTTGTAACTGCTGTCGAAAACAGTGCCGTCAATCAGCGTGCCTTCGTAGTGTACGCGAACCGTGTCGGTGGCTTTGGGTTTCTGGCCGAGTGTGCCTTCCAGTACTTCGTACTGCAGACCGCTGGCGGTTGTCTTCACGCCCTCACGTTTGGCGTTCTCTGCAAGGAATTTCTCGCCTTCCTCTTTGGCTTTCGTCGACATGTTCATTACATAATCAATGCCGGCCTTGAACTCGTCATAATTGAGTTCCTTCTCTCCGTACTGCATCAAATACTGTGCTACGGAGGTTCCTAATTGGAATGATAAAGAATTGGTGTTCATAAAGTTATTTACGATTTAATGATTTACGATTTTAATATAGCCGCGTATCGCGACAGGTACTTGCCCAGGATGTCAAACTCGATATTGACCACGGTGCCTGCCTGGATATATTTGAAATTGGTGTTCTCTTCGGTGTAAGGGATGATGCACACGGATACATAACCTTTGTCGCCTTGTATAGCCGGTTCGCACACGGTGAGGCTGACGCCGTTAATCGTGACCGATCCTTTGTCCACGCAGAAATAGCCGCGCTCAATCATCTCACGCGAACTGTCATACTCGAAGCGGTAGTACCAGCTGCCGTCGGTCTCTTTGGCCTCGATGCAGGTGGCTTTCTGGTCCACGTGGCCTTGTACGATGTGGCCGTCCAACCGGCCGCCCATCATCATCGAGCGCTCCACATTCACCCAGTCGCCTTCCTGAAGCAGGTCGAGGTTGGTCAGACGCAGCGTCTCCTGCATCGCCGTGACGGTGTAGAGTTCTCCTTCTATCTTCACCACCGTCAGACATACGCCGTTGTGGGCAATCGACTGGTCGATGCTCAGCGGCTCACCAAAGGGGTTGCGAAGCGTGAAGTGCTTATTGGTTTGCTCGGTCTCAATCTTGACGACCTGAGCCATGGTTTCTACGATTCCTGAAAACACGATAGTTTAAATTTTAAATTACGAATTAAAAATTACGAATTACGAATTATGATTTATTTGCGCCGAAGGATAGCCGATAGCGGGAAGTCGTTATGAACAAGTACCATAATATATCCTGCTAACAGGATGGTGCCAATACCCATGAGTATCCACATGTTATCTGTTATGTACAGCCGGCAGTAGTAATAGAAACCAAGCCACGTGAGGGTGAGCAGGGTATATTTGCCGATACGCTTGAGGTCATACGGGATGGGGGCTTTC
>Ga0265298_10010386_pt1 | contig 11016 bp, 9 predicted proteins | sample AusTroGonzalo_MG_3_FD_193486 | JGI IMG/M metagenome (GOLD analysis project Ga0265298, IMG submission 193486) | Bovine rumen microbial communities from tropical cattle in Woodstock, Queensland, Australia - Gonzalo_01 | ecosystem: Host-associated > Mammals > Digestive system > Stomach > Rumen ...
GAGCATCAGGCCCATCACCCCAAGCATCAGCGTCCCTCCGAAGACGAAGAAGATAACCATCACGTTGTTGGAGATATGGCCCGTGACTGGTTTTCCGTTGAGGCGCACGGGGTTGACGATATGGGGGTGCAGACGGTTGCGGAGGATGGCGCGGGCGTTGCGGAAGAGGATAAGCACGCGCATGGTTTTCAAACCGCCCGAGGTGGAACCGGCCATACCGCCGCAGATGGCCAGAATCAGCAGCAGGAAGGTGACGGGGACGGGCCACAACGTGTAGTCGGCCACCACGGAGCCCGTGGTGGTCAGCGCGCTGATGGTCTGCACGGTGCCTACCCTGAAAGCGTCGCTCCAGGGAAGTCCGGAGTTCGTGTGGAGGAACACCACTACGAAGGCCACTGCCACGATGCAGAGGAAGAGATAGGAGTTCAACTCGTCGAACTTGTGCTTCATCTTGCGCCAACGGAAGGTGAAGAGGAGGTAGAGAAGCGTGAAGTTCACGCCGCTGAAGAACATCGCTCCGGCGAGGATGTATTGCTGCAGGGGCGTCAGCGAGGCGATGCTGTCGGAGGCGGGGGCGAAGCCGCCGGAGGAGATGTTGCAGAAGGTGAGGTTCACGGCGTCCCAGGCCTGCATTCCTGCGGCCAGCAGGGCGAGGATGAAGAACAGCGTCATCCCGAGGTATACGGTGAGGGTGCGGCGGACGGTGACGACGGCGCGCACGGCACCGGTGCCGGCATTGTCGGCACCGGAGGCCTCAGCGGTGTAAAGGGCGTATTTGTTGATGCCCAGTTTGGGTGTCAGCGCAAGCACAAGGAGGACGATGCCGAAGCCGCCGAACCACTGCATCATCGACCGCCAGAGGAGTATCGACGCCGGCAGTGCGGCGACATCGGGGAAGATGGTGGCTCCACAGGTGGAGAAGCCCGACATGGCCTCGAACCAGGCGTAGGTGAACGAGTGTGTGGCGCCGGAGGCAAGGAAGGGAAGGGTGGCGAAGAGCGAGAGGACTATCCACAGCAGCACCACCAGAAGGTACGACATGCGACGGTCCTTGATGTTTCGGAAGTGGCGGAAGCGGAAATGCAGGAAGGCGCCCACGGCGAAGGTGACGGCGGAACAAAGGGCTGTCTGCGGAGCCGTACCGTCGGCAAAATGCCACGCGGGAATCAAACACAGCGCCATCAAGATCCCTTCTGCCATCAAAAGGGGCCCGATAAAATGCAACACCGCTTTCCAGTCACTATTTTTCATTTCATATTGGCATTCAAATATTCTTCATTTGTTTTTTCTCTCCCTTTTTATCGCCGTTTCCAGTAAGAGGGCGACACGATGGCCAGCAAGGCGAAGATCTCCAGCCGTCCGGCGAGCATCAGCACCATCAGCGTCCATTTTGACAGCAATGGCAGCGAGGCGTACTCCAGGTTGGCGCCCAGGCTGTTGATAAGCGGCGAGGGACCGAGGTTCGAGATGTTGGCCGATGCCAGGCAGAAGGCGTCGGCGACGGACGAGCCCGATATCGTCAGCAGGAAGGCGCCGCCGATGATGAAGCAGATGTATAGGAAGAGGAAGCCGAAAATCTTGTTCACATAGTCGCCCGGCACCACCTTGTGGTCTATCTTGATGGAGAAGACCACGTGTGGATGCACCATGCGGGTCAGGTAGTTGCGCATGTAGAGGAAGAGCACCATCAGACGCCGTAGCTTGAGTCCGCCGCCCGTGGAGCCTGCGCAGGCGCCGCTGAGGATGAGCATGAATGTCAGCACCGAGGGCCAGAAAGGCCACACTGCCGGTCCCTCGGTGTAGAAGCCGCAGGTGGAGACCGTCGAGGCGATGTGGAAAAGCGAAAATCCCAGATTCTCGAGTGTGAAATTGCCGTTGGCGATGCTGAAGGCCACGAAGCAGCTCAGGGCCGCGAAGAAAAAGAGCACGGCGTAGAGCACGAACTCGTGGTTCACCTTGAAGCGCCGCCATTTCAGCGTGAAGAGGTTGTAGAGCAGCGCCACGTTGACGCCGCTGAGGAACATGAAAACGGTCAGTATGCCCAGCGTGAGTCCGGAGTAGCCCGTGAGTCCGAACTGCGCCGTCATGAAGCCGCCCGTGGAGACGGTGCTCAGCGCCAGACAGACGGAGTCGAGGGCGCTGTTGCCCGCCAGCGCCAGCAGGACGATGAGCAGCACCGTGATGAAACTGTATATGAACCACATCCGCATTACCGACTTGGCAATGTGGGGATGCAGCTTCCGCTGCTGGGTACCCGAGAATTCGGCGGCGTAGAGCTTCAGCGAGCCGCCGCTGAGTCTCCGCAGCAGCGCCACCACCAGCAGGATGAGTCCCAGGCCGCCAATCCACTGCGTCATCGAGCGCCAGAGAAGCAGACTCTGCGGGATGGCCTCAGGTCGCACTATCACCGACGAGCCCGTGGTGGAGAAGCCGGAAATGGACTCGAAGGCGGCGTCGGTGAAGCTCTGCAGCGTGCCCGTCATCAAGTAGGGTATGGCGCCGCAGAGCGGCACGGTGATCCACACCACCGAGGTGATCCAGAAACTCTCGCGCTCGCGGAGGTCGTAGGTGGCGTTCCGTCCCGCGATGTTACGCAGGAAGAGTCCTACGGCGCCCATCAGCAGGGTGGCGAAGATGAGGGCGTACTGTGCCCCGTCGGCGTAGTAGAACGATGCTGCGACGGGAAGCAGCATTCCGCCTGCCATCGTCAGCGTTAGCAATCCTGCCAGACGCGCCACCAGTCTATAGTTGAGTTTTTTGATGGGTTAAATGGGTCTAAGGGTTCAAGCGGGTTCTTTACTCAAATAATTTCACCATTGCGGACATCGATTTCGGCAGCGTGAAGATGACCACCTTGTCGCCTTCGGCCAGCTGCAGGTCGCGGCTGGGGAGCAGTGTCTCGCGGCCGCGGATGACGCCGCCCACAGTGGCGCCCTCCGGCACAGCAAGCTCACCCAACGGCACCTTCGTCGCCGCGGCGCGCTTGCCCACGATGAGCTCCATCACCTCGGCGTTGGTGCCCGATAGCCACTTGCTGCTTACGGCGTCGCCCTTCACGATGAAGCGGGCGATATAGCTCGCCGTGATGAGTTTTTTGTTGATGATGGTGTCGATGCCGATATCCTGCGAGATGTCGATAAAGCCGGTGTTCTCCACCAGCGCGATGGTGCGCTTCACGCCGAGGCGTTTGGCGTGGAGGCAAGTCAGCACGTTCGTCTCGCTTGAGTCCGTCACGCCGATGAAGGCGTCGACATTTTCGAGTCCCTCCTCCTTGAGGAGGTCGATGTCCGTGGCGTCGCCGCTGATGATGAGGGTGTCGTCGAGCAGGGCGCTGAGTTCTTCAGCCCTTTGACGGTCCTCCTCGATGAGGGTGATGCGCATCTTGTCCTGCAGTGTCATCGCGGCATAGCGCCCGATGCGGCCGCCGCCGGCCATCATCACCCGCCGGATCTCCACGGCCTGCTTCCCCACCACCTGGTTCACGCCCTCCATTTGGTTGGTGCGGCCGATGAGGTACACCTGGTCGTCGGCCTGCAATGCCATCCCGCGGTGCGGAATCAGCGTCTCTCCGCGTCTCAGGATGGCCACCACGCGCACCTGCAGGTCGGGGTGCTCCTGCGCCAGCTCCTTCACGTCGTGCCCCACCACCGGAGAGCCCTCGTCGATTCTCACCACATACATCGTCAGCAATCCGCCGCTGAAGTCGAAGAACTCCGTGGCAACGCTGTTGTTCAGCAGGTTGGTGATCTCGCGGGCGGCGATACGTTCGGGGCAGACGAGCTCGTCGACACCCAGCTCGCGGAACATCTCGCGGTGTTTGGGGTTGAGGAGTTCGGCATTGCTGATGCGCGCCACCGTCTTCTTGGCCTTGAGCTTCTTGGCGAGGATGCAGGTCACCAGGTTCACGCTCTCCTCATGCAGCACTGAGAGGAAGAGGTCGCAGTCTCCCACGTTGGCGTCCTGCAGCACCTGCGGCGAGGTCGAGTCGCCCGTGATGGTCATCAGGTCCGTCTCGCTCTCCAGCCGTTTGAGGAGTTCGGAGTGCGGATCCACCACCGTGATATTGTGATCAAGTTCTGTCAGCGACTTCGCCAGGTGGACGCCCACTTCTCCGTCGCCTGCAATGATGATGTTCATGGGGGATAAGGTTTAACGTTTAAGGTTGTGTTTGCTCAACTTTTAACTATTAATTGTCATCTATTGTTTTGAAGAGTCCCAGCAGTCCTTTGGAGCGGTCGAGGAGGCGGTCGGTCTCGCTGCGGAACTTCCCGGGGATGCTTTCGCCGGAGAACTCCTCCTGGAAGGAGGCTTTCCGCAGGGTCTCGAGGTCGATATAGTCGAGTCCTTCGGCCCTCTTGGCCGTGAAGCGCAGCAGGCGTTTTCCGTCATACCACATCCTCAGCTCGTAGACAGGCACCATGTCGGAGCTCACGTCGGGCGTGAGGGCGTAGATGAACATCACATTGCCGTCCTCGTCGTAGAGGTATTCCTCGTAGAACTCGCGGGCGGCATAGTTGTACTCCTCGGTGGCCAGGCGCAGGAAATGCGGCGGGTAAATCTCGCCCTCATCCTCGGTGGGCAGCTCGCCCCAGTACATGCGGGTAATTTCGCGGTGCGGCCCTGAGCCGGGGAGGTTCTCCCTTACCGTCAGTTCGTAGTATTCCGGCGGAATGCCCTCCGAGGGGAAGCTCTCGTCCATCAGGGCTATCCACGCCTTCACCTCCTTGTAATCGTTACCGATCATTTCGAGGTCGACCTGTGCCCCTGCCGACAGCGTCCACCATGCGCATAATAAGGCAATTGTAACCTTCTTTCTCATTTTTTACATATAAAAATCCAAACTGCAAAAATACGTTTTTTTTCGAGATTGTCAAAAAACTCGATTTTTATTCGTATCTTTGCAGCCTGAAAGAATCAAGAAACAAGAATTTAAAAAATAGAAATCATGAAAGTAAGAGAGCTTGTTGAAAAACTGAACCTCAAAGTGTTGTGCGGTGAGAGCGGTCTCGACCGCGACATCGACGGATGCTATGTCAGCGACCTGCTGAGCGACGTGATGGGCAACGCCGAGATGGGCAACGTGTGGGTGACGCTGCAGACCCACAAGAACGTGATGGCTATCGCCTCGCTGAAGGAACTCTCCTGCGTCATCCTCGTCAAGGGCCTCACCGCCAGCGAGGACACCGTGGAGCAGAGCAACGAGGAGGGTATCCCGTTCCTTTCCACCGAGATGCAGACCTACGAGACCGTTGGCAAAATCTACCAGCTGCTGAACTGCTAATCAGCATAGTCTGTCGGTGAATTGGGCTAATTAAGCGAAAAATATTTATGCCGTTGACGGGGTTTAAAGCGGACCTTCATATCCACACGGTGCTGTCGCCGTGCGGCGACCTCGAGATGTCGCCTACGGCCATTGTGAACCGAGCTTTGGCTCGCGGGTTGGATATGATTGCCATCACGGACCATAACACGACGCGCCAGGTGAAGGTGGCGCAGAAGATTGGCCGCGAGAAGGGTCTTTTCGTGCTGGGCGGTGTGGAGGTGACCTCGCAGGAGGAGACACATTGCCTGTGTTATTTCCGCGATGACGAGCAGCTCGATGCCTTTCAGGAATTCCTTGATGAGCATTTGCCGAAAATCCCGAACGACGAGGACCGCTTCGGCTACCAGCTCATCGTCGACGAGAACGAGGAGATTGTGGGCGAGGAGGAGTACCACCTGCTCAACGCCATCGATGTGGATATCGACGGCATCTTTGACGAGGTGCACCGCATAGGTGGTCTCTTTGTGCCGGCACATATCAACAAGGGTACAACCTCGCTGATGAGCCAGTTGGGCTTCGTGCCGCCAGACCTCCGAGCCGACGGACTGGAAATCAATTTCCGCATCACCAAAGAGGAAATCCTCAAGAAGTTCGCGTATCTCAAACGTTTCAACTTCATCACTGATAGCGATGCTCATTTTATTGACAACGTGGGCGATGTATACAATGTGGTTTATATGGAACATCGCACCTTCGACGAGTTTGCTCTCGCTCTCCACGGCGAAGATGGACGCTCAATTGACACAATGTATTTCCGGGAACATAAGTTGAGAAAGATACTATGAAGAAGGTTGCTATTGCACTGATATTTTTCACTCTTCACTTTTCACTCTTCACTTCTGCAATAGGGCAGGGTGTGCCGGCGCCACAGCGGCATACGTTGAGTTTTGAGTCGCGGAACTACGAGACATTCACGGTGTTTGTGGACGGCAATGTGCAGAACCGCATGCCGCAGAGCCGCGTGATGGTGAACGACGTGAGCAGCCAGAGGCACGAGGTTGTGGTGGTGCTGAAAAGTCCTGAGCAGAAGGCCGCCGTGCTGCAGTTGCTTCCCGGCGAACCCGTGGTGACGGTGTATGTGGATTACGACTCGCGGCTGGAGCGGATGACGCTGTACACGCCGTCGTATAATCTGGCGGAGAAGGAGAATGGTTATGTGGGAAGTGGACAGATGACAGTGAATGGCGAACAGTCATCAGGGAACGGGGGAGTGACAGAGAATGACGGGAGCGAGGAGGGACCGAAGGCTGTGACGGAGGAGGATCTGGTGGGGATGCTGCTGCGGATGAAGGGACAGTCCTTCGACAGCGACCGGCTGGCGCTGGGCAAGGTGATAGTGGCTTCGGCGACTCTCACGGCGGAGCAGATAGGCAGGCTTGCATCGACAATTGACTACTCAGCCTCGCAGGTGGAGTTCCTGAAGTATGCTTTCAGCTATTGCGCCGACCCGCAGAACTACTATAAGGCTATCGATGTCCTCACCTTCAACAGCGACAAGCGTAAGGTGATGGACTATATTGCCACGCAGTAAAAGGTTTTAATTCAAGAATATCGCTTTCTTGGGGAGCATGGCGGCTTCGCGTTCGAAGCATTTCTGGCCGGTAGGCGAGAAACAGTAGACGGAGCCGTTGGCGGTGTAGTTGCCGTCGGTAAAGAGGTAGAAGTAACCGTTCTTGGGGTCGATGCCGAGACCGTAGGGGTTCTCGTCAAGCGAGAGGGAGAAGGGGAAAGCGGAGACGCTGCCGTCGGCATTGACGGCGAGGTAGCTGACGGTTTGGTTCCAGGATTCATCGTAGGTGGTGGCGTAGCCGTAGGCTTTACCATTGTAGACGGTGAATTTGGTGAGTGCCTGTCCCGTTGGGGTGACGGCATGGGTGGTGGCATCGACAATGGCTGAGCCGGCAGGCTGTGCATAGTAGTCACCCCAGTAGTTCACGATAAGTTTTCCGTCGGTTATCTCCATCACCTCCTGCGGGTTGCTGCCCACGGTGATGGTGACGGGGTCGGCGAAGGTGGAGAGGTTGACGACATAGAGCTTGTCGTCGTAGGAGTAGTTGCCTGCGGCGTCGCTGATGTTGGAGCTGGCGACAAAGGCTTTGCCCTTGGCAATGGCGATACCTTCGGGTTGGAAGCTTCCGAGAACGCAGGTGGCCTCGATGGCGAGGGTGGCGGTGTCGACACGGACGACAGAACAGGGATTGTAGCAGGTGATGTAGAGCTTGCCGCCGTCGGCCGCGATGTAGCGGGGCTTGCGGTTTCCCATGTCGACGCGGGTAGCGTTGCCGCTGCGGGCGTCGATGACTTCAAGGCTGTTGGAGAAGGTGACGGTGGCGTAGATCTTGGTGCCGTAGGCGATCATGTCCTGCGCCACATCTCCGAGACCGCGTCCATTGACGGAGGAGAACCAGTCGACGGTGATTTCGCGGTGTGTGGGGTCGAGTTCCGAGATGGTGGAGTTGTTGGAACCCCAGGAGCCTTCGTTGAGGATGAGGACGCGTGTGGCGCCGGTGGTGACGTCGGTCTCGCCGGAGGGGTCGGAGGAGGTCTCCTTCTCGCAGGAGACGAGCGTCAGGGCTGCTAAAGCGAAAAATGAAAAGTAAAAAGAGAAACGTTTCATGGTATAAGCTATTATTTGTTAACTGTTAACTAGAAGTCGTAGACAATGGCGAGTCGCCAGTTCCGGCCCATCATGGGGTAGGAGCGGACGACCTCGTACTGGACGTCGAAAAGGTTGAGGACGGCGGCACGGAGGGTGAGGGTGCCGATGCGGAGGTCGAAGGAGCGATCGACGTTGATGCCGATGTCACAGTAGGCGGGGAGCCGTGTAGCGTCGCTGTTCTGGGGACTGCTGTAGCGCTCGCCGACAACCATCGCGGTGGCGCCGAGGTTCACCCAGGGGTTCTCCCAGCGGAGGCTGGCGCCGCCGGAGTGGCGCGGGGTGTAGATGATCTGGTGGCCGTAGGTCTTGCTGTCCGGCAGGGTGTGGTCGACGGCGTACTGGTAGCTGTAGTTGAGGTGAATGTTGAATGTCGAACGTTGAATATCGAATGAGCATTCGGCGGTGGCGTCGATGCCGAGGATGTCGACGACTCCGAGGTTTTCCATCGACCAATAGTACATGTTGTGTCCCGGGCGGGCGACTATCTTGTCGGTGACGCGGTTGTAGTAGCCGTCCGCTGTAATAGAAAATTGGGAATTGAGAATTGGGAGTTGCGAGGCGTGGGTGATGCCGAGGTTGAGCTGGTGGGCGCACTCGGGGCGGAGGTTGCGGGGGAGCGACTGGAAGAAATAGAGTTCGCCGAAGCTGGGAACGCGGAAGGTCTCCTTGTAGAAGAGACGCAGCGTGGTGCCCTCTCCGAGGGCGTACATGGCGGAGATAAAGGGCGAGAGGCGTTGGAAGTGGGGTGTGGTGTCGAGGTCGATGACGTGGTCGAGGGTGTTGTTGTAGACGAGATTAAGGTGAAAGATGAAAGGGGAGAGCTGGTATTTTGCCGCCGCGACGGCGATGAGTTTGGAGCGGGTGACGTTGTTGCGCGTGGCGAGATTGCTCTCGAGATGGCTGAGGTCGCCGTCGGCGGCGAAGTCGAGGGAGAAGCGGTCGGAGAGGGTGATGTCGGTGCTGGCGCTGAGGTAGCCCTCCCGCTGGCGGTATTCGTTGAAGAGGTACCCGGTGATGGAGGTGGAGGAGGAGTCCTCGTAGAAGTCGTAGGTGGCTTGGAATTTGCCGAGGAGCTGCATCTTCCAGCGCTCGCGTTCGAGACGCCAGCGCGCCTGCAGGAAAGCTGCCTCCTCGCGGGTGTTCTCGTTGGAGTTCTCCTGGCTGTAGAAGTGGACGGGACCCGGCAGCTGGTGTTCGCCACGCATGTAGTGGGCTTTCACCATGAGGACGCTTCCGGAGTCGATGGTGTAGAAGAGGTTGCCGTCGGCGGTGAGCATCCACACGGCGGAGTGTTTGCGGCGTTCGACGGAGGAACTGTCCTGGCGGGAGGCGGTGTAGTAGAGAGTGAAGGGGTAATCGCCGTCGCTGCGTAGGTAGTTGACGTAGAAGCTGCTGCGGAGCTTTCGGTTCCACCATTGCTCCCAAAGGAGAGCGGGGGAGAAGAATCCGAAACTGCCGCCTTCGAGACCGGCTTTGAGTTTCACATGCTCGCCAGGCCAAAATGTGGGCACGGTGGTCTCCATATTCAGGGTGCTGCCAGCGGCGTAGGCGCGGGCAGAGAGTAGGGACGTCTGCTCCTGTCCTTGCGAGAGGCTGACGTAGGCGGCGTTGCCGAGGGTATAGCGGCCGAGGTCCACCTGTCCATTCTGTGAGTCGTCGACGGGGATGCCGTCGATGGTGATGGTGGAGAACTGGCTGCCGAGGCCGCGGGCGGAGACGGTCTTGATACCGCCCACGCCGCCGTAGTCCTTGAGTGTGACGCCGGCCATCTGTTTGATGGCATCGCTGAGTTGCAGGGCCCCGGCGTGCTCCAGATACTCGGCGTCGAGGACCTGGGTAGGTGCGGCGGTGCGCAGTTCGGTGGGGGTGCGCTGGGCGCTGATCTCTATTTCCTCGAGACGCTCCCGTCGGAGGGAGTCGGGAGTCTGGGCGAGGGAAACTGAAAAGCAAAAAAAGGCCCCCGAGGCAAGGAGCGTTCTGAGCAGTTGACAGCTGAGGTATTGCCTCATGCAAACAATAAACGATACTATGTGTTCAACAACAATGCTCATAATCAAAACGTCCTATCCTCGAGGGCTGTTAATGATTGATTGCGGCATCGGCAGGTCTTCTGACTCGTTCCTACTCCATCTCGCGGCCTTCCCATGGCGTGTTCAAACCACAGTGGTACACAATGGCGAGTGGGCGTATCTCTCTGGAACTCACAGCAGCGGGACTGTTCAGGACTCTCACCTGATTCCCTCTTGGCCCCCTGGCGGGGGAACCGAAACCGACGGCAAAAATACAAAATAAAAATGATATGGAGAACTTTTTTTGGTGCTTTCGTTTTTTATTCGTATTTTTGCATTTTGATTTCCCATCGAGAATGGACAAGCGATTGTATATTATTGCGGGATGCAACGGGGCTGGAAAGACGACGGCCTCGTATACCGTTTTGCCTGAGATTCTCAACTGTCGCGAGTTCGTCAATGCCGACGAAATCGCACATGGACTTTCTCCGTTCAACCCAGGAAATGTCGCCATCGAGGCCGGTCGGCTGATGCTGCAACGCATCGAAGAACTGCTGGGAAGGGACGAAACTTTCGCCATTGAAACCACGTTGGCTACCAAGTCGTATGTCAACCTGGTGCACCGTGCACACGACAAAGGCTATCTAGTCACTTTGCTTTTCTTCTGGCTTCGAAATCCCGAGTTGGCATTACAACGTGTAGCAGAGCGTGTTGCCAATGGTGGACATGATATTCCAAAGCCTATCACAAAACGTCGTTATGTGGCAGGAATCAACAATCTTTTCACTTTGTTCGCACCTATTGTGGATTGCTGGATTATCTTTGATAATAGTGTTAATCCACGCATTCAGATAGCACGAGGAGGCCGCACATCCCCAACCTCTGTACAAAACAAGGAATTATTCACACAAATGAAATCATATGTCTGAGAAAGAAATATTGGAATTTAGTGAGAAGATACAAGAAGGGCTTGATCTTGCTGAGCGTCGGATGCTTGAGGAAAAAGCCCTCCGGGGGCAGGATGT
>Ga0265298_10010389_pt1 | contig 11014 bp, 3 predicted proteins | sample AusTroGonzalo_MG_3_FD_193486 | JGI IMG/M metagenome (GOLD analysis project Ga0265298, IMG submission 193486) | Bovine rumen microbial communities from tropical cattle in Woodstock, Queensland, Australia - Gonzalo_01 | ecosystem: Host-associated > Mammals > Digestive system > Stomach > Rumen ...
GAGGTTGCTTTTGACTACCATACGAATGTGGTTAGTGCCGATTATGGTAGTTTGGAAGTAGGTTATATGAAGGACCCCTACAAGGCTTCCTCTTTCGTTGCTATCAAGAAATTGGCGCAGACGCTGACCGATGTACACGCGGTTGTTACCCTTGAGAGTGTTCCCGAAGATGCACAGTTCATCGCCTTCCGCTTTGCAGGCGGTACGAGTAACTACGGTACGGTTTCGATGGATAACTTCGTGGTCGCTGCTATCGGTAAGTCCGGTGAGGTGGATATGTCCGAAGAGGACCTGCCGGATCCCTCTATCTGGTCGCTCAGTTACTGCGATGCAGGTTTCACATGGTATTACCTCGGTGACGAGCAGTACTTCGGTGTACTCCTTATCAGCGATGATCTGCAAGATACGATAGCTGCTGTCTTCACTTCGGAGGGCGATTGTACCCAATTCGCTTCGCAGGATGGCGTTGAGTTCCCGCAGGATGATCCTAATGCCGAGTATCGCTATTATTTCAATACACGCTATATCCTCAATGTGGACGATGCCGGTTTGATGAAGTTCGGCGCTTTCGATGAGTGTACAGTCAATATCGGCGGTTCGGGTGCGAATGCCCAACTCGGTCTGAAGTCCGGTAGTTACACCGTAGTGGTATATGAACTGATCGTATCGACGGATGAAGAGACAGGCACATCCAAGGTGGAAGGACTTGGCGAAAAGATATCTACCATCTCCTTCACGCTGACCGGAAAAGTAATTTACGATCTGCAGGCTGAAGTAGCTGAGGATCATCAAACCGCAACGCTTACATGGGATGCACCGGAGCTGGCTCAAGGTGAGCGCGTGTACGTACAGGTATGGTCTGGCGAGACGGTAGTTTATGATAATCTCAATACGAGTGATCGTCCGGAAAGCCCGCTGACCATTAATGTGGAAGAGGGCAAGAGTTATACCGTTGTCGTACAGGTAATTGATAAGAAACAAAACCCGGTTGGTCCGGAGACACAGACTTCCTTCACCGTAGGTGTTAACAAATACGAGCCGACTAACCCGCAAGCTACCGTAGAAGGCGGCGATAACGTAACCTTCTCTTGGGGCGCAGAGACTGAAGCAGACGCGTATGTGGTTACTCTTTACCTGGATGGTAAGTTCTATACGAACCTCACCGTACACGGTACCTCGAAGACCACCACTACTCCGGCTGATGGAACATGGTCTTGGACTGTTCAGGCCTTCAATATCGGTTCGAACGGCAACTATTTCGAGGCTTCCAATGCTATTGCCGGTAATGACTTTGTAACTAAGAGCGCTGAGGTTCCCGAAGATGCGATCGAACTCAATGTGATCGGTATCAATGCTTACTATATCGAGCCCAATACAGAGTGGTATCAAGAAGGCAAGAACGGTTGGGTTCTCCAGTTCGGTCTCGATGACGCCGGTTATAACTTCGCTTGGTTCCTCGTTTATACTGCCGATCCGCTTGCTATCTCCGGCGTATATAACTTGACGCGCGGTAATTTGGATAGTGAGAGTGATGCGATTTTCCTCGATGGTAGTGGTAACGAAATGATCGAAGGAACCGAATCGGAAGTTCGTCTCGCATTTGATGGTTACGATGAGATTGATGTTACAGATACCTATAGCGTTACTCAGGCGTTCTTCACCGGTTTCTTCCGCCTCGTAGGAACGGACGGTAAGACCTATGTAGGTCGCTTCATGGAGCAGATGTGTAGCTCGGGTGACTTCACGAACTATGCGTATGGTAACCCGTCTACCCACATCACGCTGTACAACGAAGACCCCAGTTATTTCGATGACGAAACAGGTCTCGAGGAAGTGGTAGCAGCTACGCCGAGTGGTAAGAAAGTGCTCTATAGAGATCAACTCCTTATCATCCGTGACGGCAAAGCTTATAACGTTCTCGGAACATTGGTAAAATAATCAGCCACTAAGGCTGATAAAAGCAAAAAAGAGACCCGCGGGTCTCTTTTTTGTGGTGCCACCGAGAATCGAACTAGGGACACAAGGATTTTCAGTCCTTTGCTCTACCAACTGAGCTATGGCACCGTGCTTTTCATCAAAAGCGGGTGCAAAGGTACTGCTTTTTTTTTACATACGCAAATTTTTGCGTGTTTTTTTTACAAAAACTTGCATTTTCCGTCAATTTTTGCTATCTTTGCACCCAAATTTTATACAAAATGCAGTTAAAAGTGATTGCTTACGCCCGAAACGGGCATACGGATAAGTTCGGCATTCCCCGGCAGAGTAGGGAGGAAAGTCCAATCCTCACTCGTATTGTTTTTGAACCCGACTACCGCGTCCCCGAGGCTCTTCGCGGCATCGAGGGTTTTAGCCATCTATGGCTTCTCTGGGGATTCTCAGAGGTGCCTGAGGGCGATTGGAGCCCAACCGTACGTCCGCCCCGTTTGGGCGGCAATAAGCGAATGGGCGTCTTTGCGACCCGTAGTCCGTTCCGCCCGAATCCTATCGGCTTAAGCAGCGTACGGCTTCTAGCCGTAGAGAACGGCGAACTAATCGTAAGCGGAGCAGACGTGCTGGACGGAACGCCTATATACGATATCAAACCTTATTTGAGTTTTTCGGATAGTCATCCTGAGGCGCAGAACGGCTTCGCGGAGGATACGAAGGATAGAATATTAGACGTGGTGTTTGAACCTCGTATCGCCCTCGTATTGCCCTCGTGTTGCTCTCGTGATGCCCTCGTGCAGGAAATATGCTACATTTTGAGTCAAGATCCCCGTCCTGCGTATCAAGACGATCCTGAGCGGGAGTACAAATTGGATTATGCGGGCTATACCATAACATTTATGGTGAAAGATGCAAGAGTTATCGTGAAAAATGTCCAAAAATTATGAAAAAACACATTTTTTATAAAAAAAATGCATATACACTTGCATATATGCGAAAAATGTAGTACTTTTGTAGCCGAAAAAATAATTACTAACTCAAACATTGGAAAACCATGAAAAAATTTATTCTGACAATTGTCTCCCTATACATGCTTTCTGGCGTTAGTTTGATGCACGCTATGTACGCGGGTGTACCTGCCGAATGCGAGGACGTTATGCTGCAGGCTTTCTATTGGAATAGTTATCAGAGTAGCGTGAAATACGGTCGGACCATTTGGACGGCGCTGACGAAAGACAGCACGGAGTTGCGTGATAATTTTGACCTGATCTGGTTACCGCCCAGCGCCGGACCGACCGGTGGTGGCGTAGGCTATTCGGCTAGACAGTATAGCAATCAAGACAGTGATTGGGGGCGCAAAACGTATTTGACGAAATTGATTGCTGCCTTGCACCGCGGCGGTACGAAAGTGCTGGCGGATGTCGTGATCAATCACCGCGGTAATTCGGATAGTTGGTGCACTTTCTATAAAGATAATTTCGGGGAGGAGTTCGGATCATATCAACTCACGCAGCAGCACATATGCCGGTACGACGACGGATTTACCAATTCCGGCTCGACGTGTTATAATGCGCCGTTTGAGAATCGCGGAGCAGCCGATACCGGTACGGATTTCGACGGCTGTCGTGATTTGGATCATACGAGCGAGTATGTGCAGGCTTGGGCTAAGGCCTACACGCAGTGGTTGATGAAGAATATGCAGTACGATGGTTTCCGCTACGATATGACCATGGGATACGGCAATCAGTATCTGCAAATGTACAACGAGGCGGCGCAGCCGTATTTGTCGGTTTCGGAGTATTGGGGTGATCTCGACGGTACAGCCGGTCACGTCAGCGGTACCGGATACAACACCATGGTCTTTGATTTTCCGCAGAAGTTTAAGTTTACAGAGGCTTTTGGCGGAAAGTACGGTAATCTGAAAGCTCCCGGTTCGCTTCGTTACAAGGGTTTCTCCCGCTATGCGGTGACCTTTATTGATAACCATGATACGTTTGAGCGTGGCGATGATGAGAATACCAAAAAACATGAGTTCATCGGTTACAATGTAAATCTGAATGATTCGGCTGTGAAGGATAAGATTCTGCAAGCAAATGCATATATCCTGATGTTGCCGGGAGTACCTTGCGTGTTCTGGCCGCATTGGTATATGTATAAAGAGGTGATTAAGGAATTGATAGCGTTGCGTAAATTGGCTGGTATCCATTCCGAGTCACCGGTAACGGGCGAATATGGTACTTCTTCCTCCAAATATTACAAGGCAGTGATTACCGGTCATCACGGTAAAGTGGAACTGCGTGTGGGGCCGAAACGCCCGATGGACGTACCGGAAGGATACCATCTGGCTTTGGAGGGATCGAACTATGGAGGTTCTTTCACTATCTATATTTCGGATGATGTGATCACCGGTGTGGAAGAAGTGAAAGCGGAGCAAAAAGGCCGTAAGTTCATCAAGGACGGACAATTGTACATCCTGTACGAAGGACAGATGTACGATGTGCTGGGACGGAAAGTGAGTGAAAAGTGAAAAGGTGAGAGATAAGAGTGACACAACATTACTTAAAATTAATGATACAATGAAAAAGTTTTTTATGTTATTTACTGCAGCCTTGATGACAGTCAGTCTGTCGGCTGCAACGATCTATTGTAAGATGACGCAGAGTTGGTGGACTGCTGATGGGGCTGCTGTCGCTGTTCACTATTGGGGCGGTACGTCCGCCGGTACTACATGGCCGGGCATTCGCATGACGGCCGTGACTGGAGAGACCGGAATGTGGTCGTACGATGTGCCATCTGATGTAACGGGTCTGATTTTTGTGCGTGTGAACGGAAGCGGTACTATTGCCGATTGGGGCGCAAAAACAGCTGACTTGACCCTCCCGACGGATGGCAAGAACCTCTACACGATTACTTCGTCAAGTGCCGTGTGGGGTGATCCGGGTGCAGCTGGTGTATGGTCCAAGTATGAAACTTCCGGCGGAGATACTCCGGGCGGTGATACTCCGGGCGGTGACACTCCGGGCGGTGATACTCCGGGCGGCGGAGACTGCCAAGAGTCTTATGGCTTGATGATCGACGGTGTATACCATGCCGGTACGAAGAACGATGCTCCTCTGGATGACTCGTTCATTGAGTATTCGGTATTGGGTGTACAGTTGACGGCAGGTCAGTATGTTAAGGTACATAGTTTGTGCGCAGACGCATCGTGGGTTATTTCCAAGTATGCGAATACGAGTTATGAGTTTGCTGTTGAGAATGGTGCTTACAAAGTAAGCGAGAACGGTACGTATGATTTCTATCTGAAATTCAAATACGAAGCCGATGAGATCTATGTTTCTTGTGCGGGTTGCCAAGATACTCCGGGTGGTGATACTCCGGGTGGTGACACTCCGGGCGGTGACACTCCGGGCGGCGGAGACTGCCAAGAGTCTTATGGCTTGATGATTGACGGTGTATACCATGCCGGTACGAAGAACGATGCTCCTCTGGATGACTCGTTCATTGAGTATTCGGTATTGGGTGTACAGTTGACGGCCGGTCAGTATGTTAAGGTACATAGTTTGTGCGCAGACGCATCATGGGTTATTTCCAAGTATGCGAATACGAGTTATGAGTTTGCTGTCGAGAACGGTGCTTACAAAGTAAGTGAGAACGGCACATATGATTTCTATCTGAAATTCAAATACGAGGCCGATGAGATCTATATCTCTTGCACAGGATGTCAGGAAACTCCGGGCGGCGGTGGTGACACCCCGGGTGGTGATACGCCGGGCGGTGACTGCCAAGAGTCATTCGGTCTGCTGATCGATGGTGTATACCATGCAGGTACAAAGAACGATGCTCCTTTGGATGACTCGTTCATTGAGTATTCTGTATTAGGTGTACAGTTAACGGCAGGTCAGAAAGTGCAAGTGCATGACAAATGCAATGATGGCACATGGGTTATAACCAAGTATGCGAATACGAGTTATGAATTCGCTATTGAGGATGGTGCTTACAAAGTAAGCGAGAACGGTACGTATGATTTCTATCTGAAATTCAAATACGAAGCCGATGAGATCTATGTTTCTTGTGCAGGTTGCCAAGAGACTCCGGGCGGCGGAGGTGACACTCCGGGTGGTGGTGACTGCCAGGAATCGTACGGTTTGATGATCGACGGTGTATACCATGCCGGTACGAAGAACCCGAGTCCGCTGGATGATTCATTTAACGAGTATTCGGTATTGGGTGTACAGTTGACGGCAGGTCAGTATGTTAAGGTACATAGTTTGTGCGCAGATGCATCGTGGATTATTACCAGGTATGCAGAGACGAGCTATGAGTTCGCTATCGAGAATAATTCCTACAAGGTAAGCGAGACCGGTACATATGATTTCTATCTGAAATTCAAATACGAGGCCGATGAGATCTATGTATCTTGCGCGCAATGTAAGGAAACGCCCGCATCAAGCGGTTCTGTTCCTCGTCAGTGCGAAGACGTCATGATCCAGGCCTTCTATAACGAGTCCTATGTGCCCAATAGTTCAGTGTATGGTACGGACTTGTACGGCGATACGAGATGGGCTACCTTGCTGCCGCAGGCAGAAGAGATGGCGCATTCGTTTGACCTGATCTGGTTGCCGCCTAGTGCTTACGGAGCAGGAATGGGTTATCACCCCAAGCAATACAGTAACCAGAACTCGAACTGGGGTACCCGTGCAGGGCTGGATTCGCTGATTACAGCATTCCATGCGAATGGAGCAAAGGTGGTTGCTGATATCGTGATCAACCACTGTGAGGGTTGGAGCAGTTGGTGCGACTTCCCGGAGATGGACTTTGGTGAGTACGGTGTCTTCCATCCGGATGCAAGTTATATCTGTTCGAATGATGAGGTTAACTGGGATGAGAATAAACCGACCGCAACAAGCGAAGGTTCGGGCGAATGTTGGGGTACCGCAACCGGTAGTCCTGACGATGGTGATAACTGGTCCGGCGCACGTGACTGGAGTCATGATAAGGTATATGTACAGGAGATGTTCATCGCTTATCTGAAGTGGATGAGAAACGTAATGAAGTACGACGGTTTCCGTTATGACAAGGGTGACGGTTTCAATAACTGGCATCACTGGAACTATAACGATAAAGCAAAACCGTATATCGCCTTTATGGAGAGTTATAACGGTACGGATGAGATTCAACGTGAGATCAATCAGGCGAACGGTGACCTGATGGGTCTAGATTTCGACCTCAAATGGCATGTGTTCAACTCGATTGCAGGTTGGGATTACAGTCGTGGTCGCGGTGACTGTATCATGAGCCGCGGTGACGGTCGTCACGCCGTAACGTTCATGGAGAGCCATGACTGGTTCCTCCGTCCGGATAACGAGAATGAGTTCTGCGGTCGCGGTAACTCAATGAAACCGGAGATTAAGGCGCGTCTGATGCAATGTAACGCCATGCTGTTGTCATTGCCGGGCGTTCCGTGTATTTTCTATCCGCATTGGGCGAAGTATAAAGAGGACCTGAAACCGATGATATTTGCTCGTAAGGCAGCGGGTGTACATAGCGAGAGTGCGACGAACGACGAGGAAGTTTCGGCTACCGGTTATAAGATTACGGTGGTAGGTAAACGCGGTAACCTGATTCTGATGTTGGGCGACAAAGTGCAGGGAGACAACCCGGCATCATGGTTGCCAGAGAACAATTACTATAAGATGGTGTCCAACTATAGCACAATGGATGGTCATAACGAGAGTCTTGAGATCTGGGTAAGTATGTTCGACGGTAGTGATCCGAGGGAGTATGATCCTTCGAAGGAGCCGGTAGATCCGACTCCCGATCCTGATCCCGAACCCGAACCGACACCGATAGAGCCGGATCCGAACTATCGCAACTCCGCTCCGGAGAACTGTACGGATGTCATGATTCAGGCGTTCTATTGGGATAGTTACGAGAAAGAATCAACGACCAGTAAAACCCATGTGTATGGTCATACGAAGTGGGTTAAGTTCACCGGTTCACGTACGAAATCGGAAGAGTATGGTCCGGACAATAAGAGACTCTTATTGGCGAATGAGATGGGTAGATGGTTTGATTTGGTATGGTTGCCGCCTATGTCAAGAGCAACAGGTGGTACGGGCTATCTGCCGATACAGTACAGCAACCTTAAGAGCGATTGGGGTGAGGAATCACAATTACGAAAATTGATTGGTATGCTCCATACAAACGGCGCAAAGGTGATTGCCGATATCGTGATTAACCATGCTTCGGGTGAACCGACCTGGTGCGAGTTCGCAGAGCAGAACTTCGGTGAGTACGGTGTATATCAACCTACTGCTAAATGGATCTGTAATACGGATGACCTGAACTGGTCGGACGAGGCAAGAGAGGAAGCCGGTGATTGCTACAAAAAGGCAAGCGGTAACGCGGATGCCGGTTATGACGGTCTGGATGACTTCAAGGGCGGACGTGACTGGGATCATAAGAACGTGAACGTACAGAACATGTGCAAATCGTACCTCAAATGGTTGGTTAACGATGTATATGTAGATGGTTTCCGTTATGACTATGTCAAGGGATTCAAGAACGGTTATATCGCGGACTACAATGCTGTAGCTAATCCGTACTTCACCGTCATGGAGGCATGGTCCGGCGATGTTGGTAACCTGCAATATCACTTGAATGAGGCAAGACGTAAATCAATGACCTTTGACTTCGCTACCAAGTTCACTGCCTTTAACGATGGTTTGACGAACAATAATTATAACAAACTCAAAGGAAGCGGTTTGTTAGGTGCAGGCGAGGGCCGTTATGCAGTAACCTTCATTGATAACCACGATACCTTCCTGCGTAAGGATGAAAACGGATGGAGCAATGAGTTCATGGGTTATGAGCAGTCTATGGCTAATGATGCTAACAAGGCCAAAGTGCTGCAGGCTAATGCGTTCATTCTCTCGATGCCGGGTGTACCTTGCGTCTTCTATCCGCACTGGGTTGTATTCAAAGATCAACTCAAGCCGATGATCAACGCGCGTTATAAGACCGGTGTACACAGTCAGAGTAACGTGAGCGACGAGGCTGGTCAGAACTTCTATAAAGCTACTATCTACGGTACGAACGGTGAGATCCGTCTGCTGTTAGGTCCGGGTTCGGGTTATGACACCACCCCTGCAGGTTACACCTTGGCGGTTAAGGGAACGAACTTCGGTGTATATTACAAGACGACCTCGCCTCGTAATGACAAGAACACGGATCGTACTCCGATCACCACAGCTGTGGAGGACGTAGAAGAGAACGAAGCTCTGCAAGTAGAGAAATTCATCTATAACGGACAGCTCTATATCCGTCTGGGTGACAAGATCTACGACATGATGGGTAGAAACGTACAATAATCATTTCATCGGGAGGATGACAATGGGAAGAAATTTTTTACGGATCGTATGCATGTGGAGCGGCTTGGTGATAGCCGCTCTCGCATGCGCGCGAACCTTATATCTAAAGCCGAGTACTAACTGGAAAAAGGACAATGCCCGCTTTGCTATTTATATGTTCAATAATAATAGCAACGCGTGGGTGAGTATGACGGCCGTTTCCGGTGAGACGGATTTGTATCAGGGAACGATAGATGACCAGTATCCGAAGGTGATCTTCTGTCGTATGAATCCGAATACGACGGAGAATAACTGGAACCAGAATGTCAAATGGAATCAGACAGATGACTTGACGCTTGGTGCAGAGAATATGTACTCTATCAAGGAAGGCACTTGGGATAAAGGCGGAGGTACCTGGTCCACCTATACCCCTGCAGGCGGAGGAGATAACCCGGGAGGAGGAGATAACCCCGGTGGAGGCGATCCTATCGATCCCATAGAACCGGGCGAGTACGAGAAAGCAGTTCCTGGCGAATGCGAGGATATCATGCTGCAGGCCTTCTATTGGGATAGTTCCAATGATCACGGGTACGGGATCAGCAAGTGGACCACACTCAAAGATAAGGCCTCTGAGATCAATCCGTATTTTGATTTGGTATGGTTACCGCCTTCCTGTAAGACAAAGGATAATATGGGCTATATCCCGGCGCAGTACTCAAACCAGAATAGCAATGTATGGGGCAATGAGTACGAACTGAAAGCCCTCATCAACGCTTTCCATAATGGCGGTACACGAGTGGTAGCGGATATCGTGATTAACCACTCGGGCGATGTGAACACAGTTGATTTCCTGGACCAGGACTTTGGCGACTATGGCCATTTCTATCCGCAGCGGAGTTGGATCACCCAGAATGACGAGCATGGTCAGTCGGGTAGTCATCAGGATGACGGTCAGCACGAGGCCAATTACGGTTCGGCACGCGATTGGGATCATCAGAACGTGAACGTGCAGAATATGTGCAAAGCGTACCTGAAATTCCTGCGAAACAAAGTGGGTTATGACGGTTTCCGGTACGACTACGCAGGCGGATTCCATGTGAGTCACCTCAATGATTACAATTCCGCTTCGAGTCCGTATTTCTCGGTAATGGAGTACTGGGTAAACGATGCGAATGAGATCAAGACGCGTGTGGATGAAGCGAGCAAGAATACCTTGGCGTTCGATTTTCCATGTCGGGCTGCAGCGTTCAAAAGCGGTATAGCGCAAGGTAATTACAATAATTGCAAGAGTGCCGGTTTGCGCGGTAAAGGATATAGTAAGTATGCGGTGACCTTTGTGGATAACCATGATACCTTCCAGCGAACGAACACCGAATCGGATATCAAAGGCAGTACCGATGGAGCAAGTGCAAACGACCGTGCGTTGATGCTGCAATGCAATGCGTATATCCTCTCCATGCCGGGCATTCCTTGTGTCTTCTGGCCGCATTGGATGAAGTACCAAAGCGAGATACAGAAGATGATCATCGCCCGTAAGTCCGCAGGTATACATTCGGAGAGTACAGTAACGGAGAATAGCGGTAGTGGTTGGTACGAAGCTACGATCACGGGTAAGAACGGTAACGTAGTGCTCTATCTGGGTTCATCGGCTACCAAAACTGCTCCGGCAGGTTATACTCTGGCGATTAAGGAGAGCAAAGTAGCGATGTACTATACCGGAGAGACCTTTGTTCCGGGTA
>Ga0265298_10010390_pt1 | contig 11014 bp, 8 predicted proteins | sample AusTroGonzalo_MG_3_FD_193486 | JGI IMG/M metagenome (GOLD analysis project Ga0265298, IMG submission 193486) | Bovine rumen microbial communities from tropical cattle in Woodstock, Queensland, Australia - Gonzalo_01 | ecosystem: Host-associated > Mammals > Digestive system > Stomach > Rumen ...
ATAGCAATCAAAAGGATTACTAAGAGTAAAACAGCTATTAACTTATTGCTTTGCGATTGTTGCATCTTTCTGCAATAATCACCCAAAGTAGAGTCAGCCGAAAGTTCCTTAAACAATAAGGTGTATATTCTATTATTATAGTTATACAATTTCCAGTCATGAAGCGCCAAGGCTGCAACAGCACTCTCATTACGAATGTCAAGGATAATATTATAATTAATATCTATAGAGTCATGCAACCAAAGAATTTCTGGTATGACAGCATTGTCGTCATACCCCATTAAGGTATCTTTCCCTTGAGGGTTTATTGTGAGATACTGTTCGTTGATCAGTTGTCTGCTTAGTCCTGCAAATTGCAAGGCTTTCTCATATTCACCATTTATATTACAGAAATAAGCAGAGTCAGCATAAATACTCGCTTGTTCAATGGGTTTCATGGCCATTGCATCAAAAGGAAAAAGCAGTGCAAGCATGACGACAACAGTCATAAAACTTTTGCCCACTGTTTTCTTTACGCCTTTTGGCAATCTGAAGAAGAAACGACTTCCCTCACCCTCCTTACTCTCACAATTGATAATACAGACACTGAATAGTTTGCTGGTTTTACGATATTTCTCGATGACACCCTTGCAGTTCAGTAAACCATAGCCATGTCCTCCTTCAATTTTGTGCTCAAAGATATGAGATAATGTTTCATTATCCATACCAACACCAGTATCTTTAATTGAAATTTCTACATAATCGTTGGTCGACTCTGCGTAGATAGATACCTCCCCACCCTCAGGTGTAAATTTGCGAGCATTATCTGCCAAAGTGTTCAACATGAACATGGTTAATATCTTGTCGGCTTTAACAATAGCATCAGTTGGAACCATTGTCAGCTGAACCTGTTTCATGCGAAATCCCATTTCACTTTTGGCAACAATGTCGAATATCTCCTGTAAGGCAAATGTTTCTACATGCAAATTCAACTCCCCTTGATGAAGCTTAATCCAATGCGTGAGAATCTCGTTTTCTTTTTCTATCTGTTCAGTCAGCTCACTGATATACTCCATGTCGTCGTCATCTATATGATCCTGATGTGACTTGATGGCATGCAACATTCTATCAATGAGCGGTGTGATACTGTTGACAAGTGAAATCTTTGCACGGTGCTCTAATAATATGCGTTCACCGTTTTCACGATGTAGTTTTGCTATTTCTATCTGTTCTTGTAGCTCTTCTCTCTCATTTTCATACTTGCTATTATCTTCAACAGTTCTTTTACTTCGTTGCTTGCGATAACTATAGATCCGTATGATGACAAAAACAATCACTAACACAATGATGATGCATATGGCAGTCATCAACTGATTCAACTGAGAAAGTTGATATTCAAGTTGTCCTGCACGAGCTTCCAATGAACGATCTTGTCGTGTTTGTTCTTGTAGATCCAGATACTTATTTCTATTCTGGTCACTATTTTCCTTGTTATTGATAGCCGCATAAACCACACTTAGCTGTTCACAGATACTTGCAACAAGGTCTGGTGCCTGGTTAATGGTTGTGTCGGAGAGAGCTTTTTCCAGATAATCGAGTGCTTGCACATAGTTTTCCTGTGCCCAATAGCAGGAAGCTAACGTTCGGTAAGCACCTGCTATTTGATACACATCACCATACTTTCTGAACAGACTTAATGCGCTGTCGGCTAGTGCTGGTGCATAATATTCTTCTAAGTGATGTTCTGCTAAACCTTCCAAAGAGTTTGCCACGAAATATGTATAATGTCCTTCCTTTGCTAATTCATAGCATTGGGTCAGATATCCAATTTCTTTTTCATTGATCTCATTCTGCGTTCCCTTGGTAATCACACCACCTGCGCCTACATTATACAAGTAGTTCAGATATTGTGCTGTGTCACTTTCCAAGTCGATGGATATTTCTTCCATTGCCTGTATGGACTGACGTTCCAGTCCAACATAATAATAATAGGTGGAAGTTACTAGAGCCATTTCGCTCTTAGCATAGATAAGTCGTTGCTGTTGACGCTTGTCAAGCATATCAACATCTTCCTCAATTCTTGATAATGACTGTAGAGCTTTCATCCGATAATCATAAAATTCACGATTGCGGGAACGACGTTGACATAATCGCATTTGCTGCACGTATGCCACGAGCAGTTCTATATGATTATCGGTAATCTTTGGAATCTTTTTAAGAAGGCTATCAGCTTGGTCATATTGCATCCGAATAATACGAACGAAAGCCAAGTTGTTAAGTGCCTCTGCCTGACCATCAGAATAATGGAGAGATTGGTCATATGCCTCGTTAGCAAGATACTCAACAGAGTCAATGTCTCGATAATGATAGGCATATGAAAGAGAATTCAGCCTGTCCACCGCTTGTCTGTTAGACGGTGAACAAGCTGAAAAAATTATAATTGGGGCGATTATTTTAAGCGCGAGCTTTTGCCACATAACCCAGTGCCTCCTTGCACTTATCGGTCACGTATTGCCAATCACCAGCCTTTACCTTATCGCTTGGGAACAATTTTGAACCCATGCCCACACAGAAGACACCTGCTTTAAACCATTTGGTTAGGTTCTCTTCTTCAGGAGCGACGCCACCGGTTACCATAATCTTCGACCAAGGCATGGGAGCCTTCAAGCCTTTCACCATGTTTGGACCTACAACGTCACCTGGGAATACCTTAGTAAGGTCACAACCCAGTTCCTGTGCTTTTCCAATTTCAGAAACCGTCATACATCCAGGGCAATAAGGAACTAGTCGTCGATTACAAACAGGTGCTATCTCCGGATTGAAAAGAGGACCAACAACAAAGTTGGCGCCCAACTGCAGATATAGTGCAGCTGTTGGAGCATCAACCACAGAACCAATTCCTAATGCGAGTTCAGGACATTCTGTGTCGGCCCATTTAACTAATTCTCCAAAAATCTCATGCGCAAAGTCTCCACGATTGGTAAATTCAAATGCACGAACACCACCTTCGTAGCAGGCTTTTACCACATTCTTGCAAGTATCTAAATCTTTATGATAGAACACAGGAACCATTCCCGTATCGCCTATTTTCTTTAAAACAGCAATCTTGTCAAATTTTGCCATAATAGTCTTATATAGATTTATCGTTGAACACGTCCATTTGCATTACCACCAGCCAGAGCTTCAACCTCATCCGCAGATACCAAGTTAAAGTCTCCATTAATGGTGTGTTTCAAAGCACTGGCTGCAACAGCAAACTCAAGAGCCTCACCTTGAGTCTTTTTAGTAAGTAAGCCATGAATTAAACCACCAGAGAAAGAATCACCACCGCCAACACGATCAATAATAGGATTAATCTCATATCGTTTTGACTGATAGAATTCTTTTCCATCATAAATCAGCGCTTTCCATCCGTTATAAGTTGCAGAATATGACTCACGTAGAGTTGAAACAACATATTTGAAACCAAACTCTTTCATCATTTGTTTAAAAATCCCTTCGTATCCTGCTGCATCAGTCTGGCCACCTTCAACATCAGCATCAGGCTTGAATCCCAAACAAAGCTCTGCGTCTTCTTCATTTCCAATACATACATCTACGTATTTCATCAAAGGACGCATTACAGAGATAGCTTTCTCACTGGTCCATAACTTCTTACGGAAATTCAAATCCACAGATACAGTTACTCCATGACGTTTAGCTGCTTCACAAGCCAAACGGGTTAGCTCTGCTGCTTTATCACTAATTGCGGGAGTAATACCACTCCAATGGAACCACTGGGCACCTTCCATAATTGCATCAAAATCAAAATCATTCGGTTCTGCTTCTGCAATTGAAGAATGAGCTCGGTCGTATATTACTTTTGAAGGACGCATAGAGGCGCCTGTTTCTGCATAATACAGTCCTACACGCTCACCACCACGAGCAACATAACGTGTATCCACGCCATAGCGACGTAATGCGTTTACTGCTATTTGTCCAATCTCGTGTTTAGGCAGCTTCGATACGAAGTAAGCCTCGTGTCCATAGTTAGCCACGCTAATAGCAACATTAGCCTCACCACCACCGGGTATAATGCGGAAGGACTCACTTTGAATGAAACGATCATTGCCTTGTGGCGACAGGCGAAGCATAATTTCGCCAAGTGTTACAATTTTAGCCATAATAATTATTTGTCTTATAGAAAAGTTAGGTTTTATCCATTCATTGACATAAGGAATTCATCATTATTGCGACTTTGAACCAGTCTGTCACGAACAGTGTTCATTGCCTCAATTGGATTCATTTCGCTAATAAACTTACGAATAATCCACATACGGTTCAATGTCGTAGTATCCTGCAGCAAATCATCACGACGTGTTGACGATTGTACCAGATTAACAGCAGGGAAGATACGTTTATTAGACAACATACGATCGAGCTGAATTTCAGAGTTACCAGTACCCTTAAATTCTTCAAAGATGACTTCATCCATCTTAGAACCCGTATCTACCAATGCTGTAGCAATGATAGTCAGAGAACCACCATTCTCTATGTTACGTGCAGCACCAAAGAAACGTTTGGGTTTTTGAAGAGCATTAGCATCCACACCACCCGTCAATACTTTACCACTTGCAGGTGACACCGTATTATATGCACGCGCAAGACGCGTAATAGAATCGAGGAATATAACGACATCATGACCGCATTCAACCATTCGCTTAGCTTTCTCCAATACAATACCTGCAATTTTCACATGTCGGTCTGCAGGCTCGTCAAAGGTTGATGCAATAACCTCAGCATTTACCGTGCGACTCATATCTGTTACTTCTTCTGGGCGTTCATCAATGAGTAGCATCATGATGTAAGCCTCTGGGTGATTAGCTGCAATTGCATTGGCAATATCTTTCATCAGAATTGTCTTACCAGTCTTAGGCTGGGCAACAATCAGTGCACGCTGTCCTTTACCGATTGGCGAGAACAAATCAACGATTCGTGTTGATGGATTTGTTGTAGTCTTGTCACCACACAAATTAAATTTTTCCTCAGGAAACAAGGGAGTTAAGTGTTCAAAGCTTACACGATCACGAACCTCCGAAGGAATACGTCCGTTAATCATGTCCACATTGGACATGGCAAAGTACTTTTCGTTATCTTGTGGTGGACGAACCGTGCATTCAACCACGTCGCCCGTCTTTAGACCATAACGCTTAATCTGCTGTGGAGATACATAAATGTCGTCTGGAGAGGAAAGATAGTTATAGTCGCTTGAACGCAGGAATCCATATCCGTCTTGTAAGATTTCTAAGACACCATTTCCTTTAATAATATCTTCAAAATCATATTTTTCACCTCGCATTGTAGATACAGGAACGGAAGCAAAGGCTGGATCTGCCTGTTGAATCATAGGACGATCAAACATGTCAAGTGTAGGAATCGCGCCCTGATCTTCAATGGGAATGTCAACAACTGTTATGAAGTCAGTTCCATCACCTGGGTCACCTGGCCATACATCTTCATCATCGATATCATACTCATCAATTAGCTTATGCTGAGACATTTTCTCCTGCAATTGATTAAGCATACCTTCGTCCAAAGGCTCTATTTCTTCAGATGAAGCTTCTGCCTCTGGTATCTCATCAAGAGTAGTTGCTGCTTCACTCTCTACTACAGGCTCGGCGTCAACCACTGGAGCAGGAACTTCCTCAACTACTTCTTCCTTAACTACCTTAGCCTTGCGGCCACGCTTCTTCGGAGCGGGTTTTTCTTCCTCCTTATTATCATCTTCTACAGCAGGCTGCTCCTCTGGGAACAATGTTGGTGCTTCGGCCTGAGCTTTCTTACCACCTTTCACATCATAGTTCTCACCATCTTTTCCATTTACAGTATAAACCTTGTCTGTATCCTTCTTGGCTATACGTGTACGTTTCTTCTTAGGTGCCTCATTAGCATTGTTAGCACTGTCAATAGCCGCTTTGTCTAGAATATCATAAATAACCTTTTCTAGACTATCATCCTGAGATACCTTCACACCCAGCTTATTGGCAATTTCCATCACCTGGGGTATATCCATCTGTTGGAGTTCATCTTTTGTATACATACCAAATTATGTATTTATTTCAAATATTGATTGTTTGATTGTAAAAAACGTTTCTAGGAAAGAAACGCTGCTTGAAATTCAATGCAAAGGTACAAAATAATTAAAACATAATACAATTAACGATTGAAAAACCGCTCTTCGTTTACATTTATTAACCAAGAATAGTCTTTCAATCGTCAATTATAGCATTCATTACTTTTTAAGTGGAACAAAAACGCTGAATGTAGATCCTTCTCCTAACTTTGATTCTACCATTACATCGCCACCAATTTTCTTTGCAAAGTCTTTGCATAATTGCAATCCGAGTCCACTTCCTTCTTCTCCATCTGTACCATAAGTAGTTTCTCCCTTGTGGAACAAAGTTGCTATTCTATCAGCACTAATTCCGACACCATGATCAGTAACACTAATTTTGGCAAACTGATCCTCCGGGGTCATAGAAATTTGGATTGTACTCTCGTCGGGACTGAATTTTATAGCGTTCGAAATGAAATTTCTAACAATTGTCTTCAACATATCATTATCCGCTGTAACTACAACCGGCACGTTGCTTCCTGTGTATTCCAACTTGATTTTCTTCGTCAGGGCTATCATGTTATAAATCTCAACCACACCTGGAATGATATCATTCAAATCAAGTTCTTGTAGAACAACATTCAGTCGTCCCGTCTGGCTCTTTGTCCATTTCAACAGGTTGTCAAGCAAGTCGTGACATTCTTCAGACTCTTTATTTGCTTTATCCAATAAATCGAAAAGTTCCGGACCAATTACTTCTGGAGTGACTGCTGTCATCACTAAATTAAGAACCATACGAATAGATGCCATTGGTGAACGCAAATCGTGCGCAATAACCGAATACATCTTATCTCGATTCTTAATAGTGGCCTGCAAATCACTATTTTGTTTCTCAATGATGCGCTTGGCGGCTACCAATGCAATTTGGTGCATCACACGAACCAACAACTCATCCTTATTGAAGGGCTTAGTCAGGAAGTCATTAGCACCAACCTGGAAACCTTTAACCAAATCACTGGGATTGTTAAGCGCCGTAAGAAAAATAATGGGAATATCCTTTGTTTCTGGGTCTTTTCGAAGAATTACAGCAGCATCAAAACCGCTAATATCAGGCATCATTACGTCCAACAGTATCAAATCGGGCTTTTCCGCCTTTGCCTGTTCTATGGCCATATTACCACAATTGGCTGTACATACCTGAAACTTCTCATTAGATAGTAGTATCTTCAATAGAAGAACATTGCTGACGACATCGTCAACAATTAAGATTTTATAGTCACTTCGATTTATTTGTGACTCAAATTTTCCTTCCTGATCCATCGTTATTCGATTTAATGGTGTGGATTTATTTTGCAAAAATAAGACAATTAATTGGTTTTTGCAAATTTTTGGAGTATAAATTAACTATAATCATATTATTTTTTGATAATTATAGTCCTATGTATAGGAAAAATAGCTAACTTTGCAAATTGAAATGGAAAAGATTATACTTGGAATCGATCCTGGAACAAACATTATGGGCTATGGCGTACTAAAAGTTATAGACGGCAAGGCTCAAATGATAACAATGGGGATTATTGATTTGAGGAAGTTTGGTGATGCTTATCTAAAGCTCGGACATATCTTTGAACGTGTTACAGGCATCATAGACTCCTATCTTCCTGACGAGTTGGCAATTGAGGCACCGTTCTTTGGAAAAAATGTACAATCAATGCTTAAGTTAGGAAGGGCTCAAGGTGTTGCGATTGCTGCTGCAATCAAACATGGAGTTCCTATACATGAGTATGCTCCAATGAAAATAAAGATGGCACTTACAGGTAATGGAAATGCATCCAAGGAACAAGTAGCTGGTATGCTACAACGCCTATTAAATATTCCACAGGACGAGATTGGAAAGTTCATGGATGCTACCGATGCTTTGGCTGCTGCATACTGCCACTTCCTTCAGATGACTTCTCCCATTACGAACGCACCTCATTACAAAGGATGGAAAGATTTCGTTAACAAGAACCATGAAAAAGTATGGAAACAGGTAAAACCATAGCAATTGTCGGACTTAATGCAAGTGGTAAAACACAATACATAGAACGTTTACGTCGCCAATTGGCAAGTGATCGCGTTCGATACATAGCGTTTTGTGATTCATATGGCGTTGCGACCGACAGAGCATACTATCTACAATTACGATGGAACCAGCACGACATTGACGAGGAAACGCCTACTGTAGGCTCAAAGTTAGAACAGGTTTTTCTGCAAACAGGTAAAGACACCACTGAAAGACGTATCTATCAGCAGCGTCTCTATCACATGTTTGCAATGGAAAAAGAATTAGACAAGTACCTTATTCTACTCTCAAGCGGTGAGCTACGAAAGTATCAATTAGTAAAGCACTTACTATCCCACCCTTCCATATTAATATTAGACAATCCCTTCATTGGTCTAGATGTTGCTTCTCGTATTTTGTTACGCGATTTATTGGCCACTTTAGTTCGTGAAGAGCATCTTACTGTATATCTTCTGCTTTCCAAACCTGAGGACATCCCTTCATATACAGACGAGATCATCTATATGACTTCAGAGGATTCTTTTTCCGCTGAACCCCAGGGAATTAGCATAGAAAGCAAGAAGCTACTATTGAACCTGCCACCAAGTGCTCACACATCTAAATCTAAAGAGATTATTAGAATGAACGACGTATGCATCCGCTATGGAAAACGTCAGATTCTAAATAACTTGAATTGGGTAATAAACGAGGGTGAACATTGGTCGTTGTCAGGCCCCAATGGTTGCGGAAAATCAACATTATTATCACTCATCTCTGCCGATAATCCTCAAGCATACGCATGTGACATATCTCTATTTGGAAACCAACGCGGTTCGGGTGAAACAATTTGGGAAATCAAAAGTCGCATAGGTTACGTATCTCCTGAAATGCATCGTTCCTACCAGCGCAATCTCCCAAGTCTTCAGGTCGTGGCCAGTGGTATCAAGGACTCCATTGGACTCTACGTACGCCCAAATGCTACTGAGCGTGAAAAATGCTTATGGTGGATGCGGTTGTTTGGAATCGAAGATTTAGCCTCACGCTCCTTTATGGAAATCTCTAGTGGAGAACAGAGAATGGTTCTATTGGCGCGTGCCTTTGTGAAAGATCCCGAACTACTTATTCTTGATGAGCCTATGCATGGATTGGATTTGCATCGACAAAAACTAGTAAAAGATATTATCGAGACATTCTGCAAAAGGCCTCATAAAACACTCATTTTCGTGACTCACTATCTTGGTGAGCTACCCTCTTGTATCGATCATCATCTAACGTTATCAAAAACACAATAATAAGTATATTATGAAAAAGATTATCCTCTCATTATCCCTGTTATTCATAACAAGTCTCAGTTCCTCGGCCCAAGCGGTATATACTGAAGTGAAGAAAATTGCCCAGGAACATATTGATAACCCTAATTCAACGCAGATTATTAAAGACGTCAACAAGTTTGAACTTGATGCTCTAAATTATATGGGCATGAAAATGAAAGAGTTAATGCCTGATTGTCCAGCATCTGTCCTCGATGATCAAGCCTACGCTCTTTATCACTTCATAAATCTGTACTGCAAGACGCTTGTAGATATCAAGAACCAACCGAAAGCTTACCAACTAAAAGTTCTAAACTTATTCATGAATGTAAGTTATTCCAATCCTTTTTTCAAGGATCCGGACCAAACGCTTGTATTACATTATTTCTCTAACGCCGATTGTGTTACTCGATTTTCGCTTGATACCGATTGGCAACGCGCCTTCGTTGCTGCATCAACAGAATTAAAGAAAATAAAATAAAAAAAAGAAGGGGCTTAAATTTTAAGCTCCTTCATTATTTCACTCATGCGCTGCAACGTTGAAATACGTGTGGGTACTAACGGCAGACGCAAAACATTTTCAATGAATCCCATCTCGTGTAACATAGCTTTAACACCTGCAGGATTTCCATCCACAAATAGAAGTGAGAACAGGTCTGTAAAGCGATGATGAATCTTTCGTGCTGGATCATATTCGCCGCGCATCTGCAAACGAATCATTTTAGAGAACTCCTTGGGAAGCGCATTGCCAATAACTGATATGACGCCAACAGCACCACATGATATCATAGGAAATGTCAGGGCGTCATCACCAGAAATCACATCAAAGTCCTTTGGCTTGTTTTTGATTATTTCATCTATCTGTTCCAAGTTTCCAGATGCCTCCTTGATTGCTACAATATTCTTGCAATCCTGAGCCAAGCGAACAGTAGTCTCTGCTTTCAGGTTCACGCCTGTGCGTCCTGGTACATTATATAATACAACAGGGAGCTCTGTTGCTGCAGCAATAGCTTTGAAGTGTTGGTAAAGTCCTTCTTGAGATGGTTTGTTGTAATAAGGACAAACACTTAAAACGCCATCCACTCCCTTGAAGTCTCCGTTCTTTAGTTCTTCTACAACTGCAGCAGTATTATTACCTCCACAGCCCATCAAGATAGGAACTCTTGCTTGAACTCTGTCTACTATCAGATTCTTGATTTTAGACTTTTCTTCCTGTGTTAGTGTTGGTGTCTCACCTGTTGTAGCCAAAATACAAAAAAAATCGGCACCATTTTTCAACTGGTAGTCCACCAATCTTAGAAGAGCCTCGTAATCAACCGAGCCATCTTGTTTAAAAGGAGTAACAAGAGCGATACCCAGTCCTTTAAAAATATTATATACCATAATAGTCCGTCTAATTTGCCTGCAAAGATACAAATTTTATTTTTATTTCCTGCACGATAAACAATTTTTTATCATATTTAGCTGCCAATATACAGGAATATCATTCCTAAAAGTACCAGGGCAAGGTCTATAGCCTTAGCTTTTAGGTTCTTTTCATGGAAGAAAGCAGCACCACATAAGAACGACACGATAACACTCCCCCTT
>Ga0265298_10010391_pt1 | contig 11014 bp, 9 predicted proteins | sample AusTroGonzalo_MG_3_FD_193486 | JGI IMG/M metagenome (GOLD analysis project Ga0265298, IMG submission 193486) | Bovine rumen microbial communities from tropical cattle in Woodstock, Queensland, Australia - Gonzalo_01 | ecosystem: Host-associated > Mammals > Digestive system > Stomach > Rumen ...
GACGTGCGGGCAGGCAGTGGATGGCGAATCCTCCGCCAAGGTCTGCAGCCTCGTTCCAGTCAAGTTCGGTGAGTATTGCCGCAGGGTATTCCCATCGTTCGAGATGCTCGCCAACGCCAAGGGGAAGCAGTGCGCCGTTAATGGACGGGCGCAGCTCCTTCACCGCCTGGCAGTCCAAGTGATCCCAGTGGTCATGTGTGACGACAAGCCAGTCGCAGTGCGGCATGTCGGATGGCTTCCAAAGATCGGTACCAGGATACGGGCGGTTCGCCCAGGCGACAGGTGCGGCCTTGTAGAACACGGGGTCAACCAGAAACCGTTTCCCATCGACCTGCAGCAGATACGATGAGTGCCCGAACCAGACGATGCAGTCGCCTTCATGTTCCAGATCACCCAAATCGACTTTCTCCGACGGCACTGGCTGCGAAGGCTTGGTGTCCTTGCGCTTCTCGGTGATGAACTCCCACATCGTGCGCAGACCGCTCTTCGATCCCGTCATCACCTCGGTCTTCACAGAGTAGCGGAACTCGCCGGCCACATAGTTCGGCGACTTGCGGATGCGTTCAAGACGCGCGCCGCGCGGCAGCCGTCCGAAAGATGGAGTGTGCAGGAATATGGTAACAGCCACCACAAGAAGCAGGAGAATCAGAAGCAGGAGCATCAGAAGCCTTTTGGTTCTTTTGGAGCATTTCAGTTTCATCGGAAAACTTCAAATCCCATTTCCGAACTTGTATGTTTCATAAACGCCCTCCAAAGAGAATCATGCAAAATCCTTTGCGATTTGCGCCATATAATCTGGTATTCTGATCTGCTGCGGACACTTTTTCAAACAGGCCCCGCAAGACACGCAGGACGAGGCTCGTTCCTTTTCCTTCATCGCGTCATAGACCAGTTTTGCATGGAAAAGCGGGAGTCCCCCTTTGACCTGGTTCAGCAAGGCCAGGTTGCGCGGAATGTCCACCCCCATCGGGCACGGGGAGCAGTAGCGGCAGGCCGTGCAGGGGACTGCACCCGACTTGCGGTAGGCCGCCAGGGCCTCCGCTATGGTCTTGCGCTCGGCGTCCGACAACGGGACAAGCGGTGAAAAGGTCCTGAGGTTGTCCTCCATGTGTTCCATTGCGGACATGCCCGACAGGACGACCTGGATGTTCGGAAGGCTTGCCACGAAGCGAAACCCCCAGGAAGCCACGCTCGCCTTGGGATTTGCCTTCTCGAAGACAGCCTTCGCCGCAGGTGTAAGCCTGACAAGCGTGCCGCCTTTCAGCGGCTCCATGACGGAGACTGGGATGCCCAGCCTCGTGAGGACCTCGTACTGCTCGCCTGAACGGCACAGCTCCCAGTCAAGGTAGTTCAACTGAATCTGCACAAGATCCCATGGATGGAATTTCGCGATCTTCTCCAGCGTCTCCGGTTCGCCGTGGAAGGAGAAGCCCAGGCGGCGTATCCTGCCCTCGGCCTGCATTTTCTTCATGAACTCAAGAGTGCCAAAGGATTGAGCCTTCTCCCAGTGCGCCGCATTGAGCCAGTGGAGGAAGTAGAAGTCGAAATAGCCGGCTTTCGTCCTTTCCAGCTGCTCCTTGAAGATCCGTTCGTTGTCGTCCGCCGAATTCATCTTCGCGATTGGCATCTTGCTTGTGAGGAAGTAGCTCTCGCGGGGATATTTTGAGAGGACGTCGCCCACGAATCTCTCGCTTTCACCGCCATGATACATATAGGCTGTATCGAAATAGTTGCATCCCGCCGCCATCGCCTTGGCGACCATCGCCTCTGCGGTCGCGTAATCCACTTTCCCGTCCTTTTGCGGAAGCCGCATCAGCCCGAAGCCTAGCAGAGGCATTGTCATGCCTGTGTTCCGGTAGGGGCGGCGCGTCACTTGCGGACCGGTGTCGTTTGCCTTCTTGTCCATGTCGTCTCCTTTGCCCTTTTCCGCCGCACCCGCCAATCGAGCCAGAGGCGCAAGCGCGGCAACCGCCAGGGCGTCTTTTATGAATTCTCGTCTGTCCATTGTCCTTTTCCTTTAGCATTGAAATCAATGTGTTGCTTTCAGATATTGCAAGTCTCCGTAGAAATAGGAGGCAGTCGTGCCGCCGTCGATGAGGAAGTCCGCGCCCGTGATCCACCTGCTGCGCGAGGACATCAGGAACTCGGCCAGGTCGCCCACCTCGTCCGGCGTTCCTGCGCGACCGCACGGGCAGAGCGACAGCATCTTGCGGTAGCCGTCGCCGCGCGGCCCCTTGAGTTCGTCGTTTGCCAGCGGGGTGATGATGATGCCCGGGCTGATGGAGTTGACGGTTGCCCCGCGCCTGGCCCACTTCTGCGCCTCCCCCATGACACGCAGGACATTGCAGCGCTTCGAGTACTGGTAGGCCTTGAGGGTGTCGGTGATGGAGGCGATGAAAGGCAGCGAAAGCAGCTCCTCCGTCGGTGCGGTGGCAAGCGCGGCGTTCTCCTCCTCGGAGAGCGCATGGAGGCGATGCCCCGACTGGGAGGAGATGACGATGCCGCTGCCGCCCTCTGCAACCACCTTGCCGAATTCCTCCAGAAAAACGCTTGTTCCGTACAGGTCCACCTTGAGGATGGTCGCCACTGGAGCCTGGGAGGGCGAGACGCCAGCCGCGTCCACCACGTTCAGGATCGGGCCGAACTTCCTTGCATGCTCGATCAGTTCAAGTATGGATTCGCGGCTGGAGAGGTCGCCTGCGACGGCACTGCACTCGAACCCCGCGTCCTCCAGAATGTTCGCTGCGCTCTGCGCGGCCTCCAGTTTCAAGTCCGCAAGAACGACATGCTTTCCCGCGCCGACTCTGCGGACAATGGCCTGCCCGATTGAGCCGGCCCCGATTAAGACAACTGTGTTCTTCATTGTTTTTTCCCTTTTTATGAGTCAGACAATCATATTCACGACCAGCCCCGTCAGAAGAGCAAAGACGATCACGAATCCCAGATAGATGGCGAAGTTTCTTATTCCCATCACGATTTTCAGCGCGCCGAGATTGGTGATTTTCGTGGCGGGTCCCGTAATCATGAATGACGCAGCGGCTCCAAGGCTCATACCCTCCGCCAGCCAGTCGCGCAGCATCGGGATGGTTCCGCCGCCGCAGACATACAGCGGCACGCCGATAGTCGCTGCCAGCAGCAGTCCATAACGTTTCTGAGAGCCGAAGAGGCTGCCGACAAGTTCCGCAGGCACATACCGCTGGAACAGGGCGGAAAGCAGGACACCCAGCAGGAACCAGGGTCCCGTCGCACGCAGATTACGCCCGAAGTTGAACAGGAACCGCATGAAAGGATTGGGATGCGTGTCGCGACCTTTCCTCTCCGAAAAGCCTTTGAAATCGAAGAATTCACAGTTGCGGAAAGCATAATGCACGATGCATCCAGCCGCCACCCCGCATAAGTAGCAGGAGAGTATCCGCACTGCCAGCGCGGTTCCACCCAGCGCCATGCTGTACATGATTAATTGAGGGTTGAGCAGCACGGACGACATCATGAAGGCCGCCAGAAAATCGTCTTTGATTCCCTTCTGCGAGAAGGATGCGCAAATCGGAATTGTCCCGTACATGCACAGAGGCGAGGCGATTCCCAATGCGCTGGCCGCCAGCCAACCGGCAGGTCCCGACAGCCGTTGGCCGAGTCTGGCGCAGAGACGGTGGATGCCGTCCTTGGCGAAGACGGAGATTGCGGAGCCTATCGCCATGCCGACAAGCCAGTACCAGAATATCTGGCGCACCTGGAGGTCCAGGTAGTACCAGATGTAGATGGCTTCACGCTGGAGGATGTCGAGCATACAGGGATCCTATTTTTCGTCCAGGTTGACCAGACGGTAGTTGCGCTTATAGGGTCCGAGCGTCTGGGTGTAGTCCAGAATGTGGCGTCCCTGCTGACGTTCGATGCGTGCTTTGAGGCTCTTGGAGTCGGGAGCCTGCCAGACCTTGTCGATGCATGCCTGGTCGAGGGCGAGCGGGTCGAGTGAGGCAAGGACGCCTATGTCGTGCATATCGGGTTCGGCTGGGTTCGCGTTGCAGTCGCAATCGACGCTCAGACGGTTCATGACGTTGATGAACGCGATGTTCTTCCCCTTATCCATCGCCATGCAGACGGCCACTGCGGCTTCGCCCATTGCCTCCAGGAAGGGAATCTGCTCGCCGCCCCAGGGGTTGCTGGCACTCTTGCCGCCAGAGTCGATGATTGCCTTGCCTGACTTGCCCGTACTTGTCCCGCTGCCGAAGCCGATGGAAAGGTTCTTCAGCGCGCCGCCGAAGCCGCCCATCTGATGCCCCTTGAAATGGGATAGCACGAGATAGGAGCCGTAGTTGCCGAAATGGGAACCGACATAGTCCTCCTTGAGGACTTTCCCATTGACGGGAAGCGTGATGTATCCTTCTTCGTCCAACAGGTCGAACTTGGCGATGTCCAAGTATCCTCTGTCCTTGACGGCCTGGCGGTGCATCGCATTCGATGCGCGGCTACCGCCGTAGGCGGTGTTGCACTCGACGATGGTTCCGTCAAGCATCTGAACCAGGTCCTTGATCAAGGCGGGGCGCAGGTGGTTGGTCCTGGCCGATTCGCCCGTGCTGATCTTCACGCCGACCTTGCCAGTCGGTGTCCACCCCAGGGCCTTGTAGGCACGGACAAGCCCCTCGGGGCTGATGTCTTTCGTGAAATAGACGACTGGCGCGGACGGGTCGTCGACCGCCTGCGGCTTCCATTCGGGACCTTGGGTGTTCACCCCCGTTTTCGGCGCAGCGACGGCGCGGAAGGCGATGAAAAGGGCTGCTAGCGTCAGAGCGACAAGAAATGTCAATAGGCTTTTCTTCATAATTGGTATCTCCTTTTATCTTACGAAGTTTGTCATGTCATTTGCCTCGGCCTCCGGCGGCAGGATGCCGTCATTCCGTCCCGCCGCGATGCACTTCATCAGCCACGCCATGTTGCGCGCGAGATTGCGCAGCGTCTGCGTGCCCTCGGCGTCCCGCGGCACGTCTTCCCTGGTCAGCGCGTGGAACTCGTTCCAGTAGGTGCTTCCGACGCAGAGCATCTGCGAGATGCCGAAGTACTTGTTCATCACGTCATACGAGGCGCTCGTCCCCGCACGGCGCGCCACCACGATGGAGGCGGCTGGCTTGTGGCGGAACGCGCTTGCGCCGTCCCCCCACATGCTGCTGAAGAAGGCGCGGTCCAGAAAACTGAGGATGCGCCCCGACGGGTGCGCGTAATAGACCGGCGTGCCGAACACGAAGCCGTCCGACTCCTTCGCCTTCCCGACGAAGCCGTTGACCGTGTCGTCGTCGAAGACGCACCGCCCCAGCTCCGAGCAGCGGTTGCATCCTATGCAGTCGCGCAGGGGCTTGCCGCCCACGCACACGATTTCCGTCTCGACGCCTTGTTCGGCGAATACCTTCGCCATGATGTCAAGCCCCGCCCGCGTCGAGCCGCCGGCGTTGGCGCTTCCGTTCAGCATAAGCACTTTCATTGGCATTCCTCCGTTGTCTGTTTTCTGTTAACCTTATTCCGCGGGCTTGAACTGCAGGAAGCGCTGCAGATCCTCGGGTCTCGGGATGTAATAGCGGCTCTCCGTGTTCAGCGCGCGGATGCGCTCCATGTCGCCATCGGTCAGTTCGAAGTCGAATATAGCGATGTTCTCCTTGATGTGCTCGGGGTTCTTCGAGCCAGGAATCACTGAAAAGCCCTCCTGGACGTGCCAGCGGAGGATGACCTGTACAGCCGTCCTGCCGTGCGATTTCGCGATGTCTTTGACGACCTCGTTGTTCAGCAGGCTCTGGTTGCCCTTTCCGCTGCCGCCAAGCGGGAACCATGTTTCGATTTGGATTCCGAGCTTCTCGGCCCTTTTGCGGATGTCGAGCCGCTGCGCGTAGGGATGGCATTCGATCTGCAGGACGGCGGGCTTGATGGCCACGGCGGCCACCATGTCCTCAAGCATGTGGTCATCGTAGTCGAAGTCGCTGACACCGAGGGTGCGCACCTTGCCCTGCCTGACCGCCTTCTCCATGTCCTTCCACGCACCGAGGTAGTCCCCTGCAGGCTGGTGGACGTAGAGCAGGTCGATGTAGTCCAGCTGCAGACGCTTGAGCATACGGTCGATGGCTGCCGCCGAGACACCCTCGCCGTATTCGGTGGGCCAGAGCTTGCTTGTGACCCATATCTCCGAACGGGGGACTCCGCTTTCCTCGCAGAACTCCCTTATCGCCTGTCCGACGCCGCGCTCGTCCTGGTAGGCATGGGCGGTGTCGATATGGCGGTAGCCTGCCCTGAGCGCCGCGAGCACGGACCTACGGCAGGTTTCGTCGGAGCCCTGGTTGAACGTGCCGATGCCGAACTGCGGCATCTCCGCCCCGTTGTTCAGCTTGAGGGTCGGAACGCGGCCTTTGGACGCTGTCTTGGGCAGAGCAAGTCCCTTCAGCCATTCGGCGACGGCCTTCCTGACAGCATCAGCATCCTTCTGGGCGACATGGCCGTAGATGGCCAGTCCATTCTGCTCAATCTTTGCTTTCGGGAATGCCCTGGCGAGGTTGCGAGCGGTGGAGCCGAGCCCCGAGCCCTCGTGGGTGCAGAAGGGATAGATGGCCTTGCCATCGGTTTTCGCCTTCTCCAGGAAGGTATAGACGACCATCGGGGCCTCTCCCCACCAGTTCGGGTAGCCCAGGAAGACTGTTTCGTATTTGGAGAGGTCTGGCGCTGTGCCCTGGAATGCTGGACGCGCCTTGGCCTGCAGCTCCTTCTTCGCGCGTTCGATGCAAGGCTTGTACTTGACAGGATACGGCTCCGCCTCCTTGATTTCCCAGAGGTCGGCCCCCGTCACGCGGGCTATCTCCTTGGCGACCTTGGCGGTGTTGCCCTCCTGGATGACGCCCACGGAGTAGTTCTCGCCCGTGTGCGAGAAGAAGACGACGATGGATTTCGCCGCCTCGGCGGCGTTGGCAGAAAGTGTTGAAAGCATCAGAAGCCCTCCTAGCAGAATATTGGTCATTTTGTTCATTTTGCTGTTCCTTTAAGGTTTACCATTCCAGCGGGATGGTGTATCCCGTCCTGTCGAAATCACGTGTCAGCTCGTTCCACGAGGTCGGCGTCGTGCCCTGTCTGACTGCCTTGAACGCCCCGTATTGGAATTCCGGAAGATACAGAGTGGACGGATTCGCGCCGCCGACCTGGATCGAGTACTGCCCGCCCGGGATGGTCTTCTGCTGCGGGGCCGTCAGTCCTGACGGGTCGGCGACAAGGAAGCCCTGGCCGCTCTGCTCGCCGAGGCTCTGGGTGCTCAGGACCAGTCGCAGGCGATGGCCGGGTTTCAGCCCATGCTGGATGGGTTCCAGGGACAGGAGAAGCTCGTTTTCCTGCCCTGGCGTGAGATAGACGTCCCTGTCCAGCCTCGGCCAGGGCCAGAGCGGCTGGCCCTTGGCGTCCTTCCACGAAAGGGAATCGTCAATCCGGCTCATGCTGCCGAGAAGCGCTCCCTTGGTGACGAGGATGGCCGTGCCGTCTGGGGCGATGTCGTAGAGGCGGGCAAGTATCTCCAGGTTCGTGTTGCTGGAGGAGACGCGCAGCTTCAGCGCGGCAGGCCCCGCTATGGTCATGCCGTCGGATATGGGGTTGCTCTCGAAGGAGAGCCTGCCCTCCGCCTCGTCAGGTTTCCCCCACCGCAGATGCACGGTGGCGGATGCTGCGGGCTCCAGGCCCAGCGTCCCGTCGCCGAGCTGCCAAACGGCGCTGTCGTGCGCCACGGGATAGGTTCCAAGGTTCACCCATTTGCCCGTGCCCGTCTCGAAGAGGTGCAGCGGCGTTGCGGTGTCCGCCAGCCCTGTGTCCTTTCCCTTGAGCCAGGTGTCGAACCACTCCAGGTAGACGCCGATGTCCATGCCTATGCCGTGCCCCCAGTCGCCCAAGATGAGCTGGTAGCGCGGGGAGGCGTGCTGGCCCGCTGCCATTGGCAGGTGGATGTCGCGTCCAGCAAGGGCGTTCTGGAACGCGACGTAGCCGCGGAGCGCGCCCGTCTCGTTCAGATCCTGCCAGCCGCCCCACTGGAGCACAGGGATGCCGTTGGCGACGATGTCGCGGCTCCATTCAAGTGGAAGCCTGTCCTTCCAGAAGTCGCCGTCGTAGGCTGGTGCCTCGCCGTCCCAGAAGCGTTTCTCGAAATCCACGAAGTGCCTCTCCGCACCTTCATTGTCGCCCATCGCGGCTCGGGCGTGCTTCGCGTAGCCCTGCATCAGGATGGTGGGGAGGCCGTTGTTCGTCCAGGCCTGGCGGTACTGCGCGCCCATTCCGATGCTGGCCGCCAACACGGCCTTCAATGGAGAATCTTTTCCGACTTTTGTAGCCGTAGCCAGTGCGAGCGCACCCGGATAGGAGGCACCGAAGAAACCGACTGTCCCGTTGCTACCCTCCAGTTTCGCGGCCCACTCCACGACCGCCTTGCCGTCCAGCCCGTCGCGGCTGGTGAACTGCTCCAGCACGCCCGTCGATTTCCCCGAACCACGCGGATGCACCAGCGCCACAATGTATCCGTGCTCGGCCAGATAGGTGTGTCTCAGCCGCTCGACGCCCTGCTGCTCGTAGGGCGTGAACTCGACAAGGACGGGGAACTTTTCACGGGACCGTCTTCCCGTCGCCAATTCGGTCGGATAGGCGACGCGGGCCTCCAGGACAATGCCGTCGTCCATCGGGATGAAGAGGTCGCGCACGATTTCAAAGCCGTATTCGGCATTGCCTGGAGTCCACCCCTTCCCGCCAGGATACGCTGCGGATTGCCTTCGGAGAAGAGCGCAGGAGGTGCATGCCACGATGCATAAGATAGTAAGAAGCAGATTTCTCATTGCCGCGCCTCCTTCAGACCAGTCCACGCCAGGACATGAACATCTTGGCCACTTCGCCGTCGTGGTGGTCGAAGAAGAGGCTCTTCCTTGTGTCCAGTGCGCGGATTCTCTCCATTTCCGCATCGGTGAGTTCGAACTCCAGGATGCCGAGGTTCTCCTTCATCCGCTCGACGTGGGTCGATTTCGGGATGACGATGACGCCGCCCTGGAGCAGGAAGCGCAATGCCACCTGCGCCACGGACTTGCCGTGCGCCTGCCCGACCTCCGCCAGGACCGGGTTCGTGAAGAGGCCGTTGCGCCCCTCGGCCAGCGGCCCCCACGCCATGATGCTGCAGCCGAACTCGTCCATGTACTTGCGCGGGGCAGTCTGCTGGTTGAAAACGTGGGTTTCGACCTGGTTGACCATTGGGGGGATATCCGCATTGGAGGCAAGGTCGATGAAATGGTCGGGGAAGAAGTTGCTCACGCCGATTGCGCGCAATTTGCCGGCCTTGTAAGCCTTCTCCAGGGCGCGGTATGCGCCGTAGCGGTCGCAGAATGGCTGGTGAAGCAGCATCAGGTCGATGTAGTCGGTCTGGAGCCTCTTCAGGCTCTCGTCGATGGAGGCCAGCGCCTTTTCCTCGCCGTAGTTTGAAATCCATATCTTCGAGACCAGGAAGACCTCGTCGCGCTTCAGCCCGCTTTTCCTGACCGCCGCGCCCACGCCCTCCTCGTTGCGGTAGGCCTGTGCCGTATCGACCATGCGGTAGCCGACGGAAAGCGCGTCTGACACGCACCGCTCCGCCTCATGCGGCTCAACCTGGTACACCCCGTAGCCGACCATCGGCATCTTCACTCCGTTGCTCAGTGTCGCGTATTGCATTTGTTCTTCTCCTTGTCTTTTAAGTTGTTATGATTTGAGAATGTATTTTTCGAGCATGGGCTTCAGCATTGTCTCAGCCAGCTTTCCCGTACTCTCGGAGCCCACGACCGCGCCGTCCGACATGCACCACGCCAGCATCAGGCCGTAGAGCTGGCTGTTTATGAAGAAGGCAAGGTCGTCCACAGGCGCATTGGCTGCCAAGAGCCCCTGCCTCACGCCCTCGGACAGGATGGCTTGCACAGCACGGTAGTCAAAGGCATACTTGGTGATGTCCTCGTCTGAATGGCACATCCGCTGCGGGGCGACGTTGTTGCGAATCCACTGGCGCGTGATCTCCAGCCCATATTCTTCGATGCCCTTCATGAACTCGCGGCAGTAGTATTCCAGGCGTTCCAGGATACCCTTACCAGACATCCCGTTCACGATTTCGGCCAGCCTGTAGAAGTCGTAGTCCTCCAGCGCGTCGATTACGTCCTCCTTCCGCTTGAAATAGACGTAGAAGCTCCCGACGGCGACGCCCGCCTCCTTCGCGATGTCCGCCACGGTCACGGACGAAAAGTCCCGTCTTTCCAGAATCCCGCGCGCGGCGACAATGAGCTTCCGCCGCGTCTCCAGCGCTGCCTTCTTTCGATTGGTCATCTCTTGTTTCATGTCATGCCCCTGGGTTGTCTGGAACATAATATAGCACTCGATGAATGATATTCAATGAACGCTATTCAAAAATTGAATTTTTCTGAATTTTCTTGCCCTCGCATGTCAAACGTTTTTGTGCCTCAATCCGCACTTTTTTCGACAAAATTCAAAAATCCTTCTTCCTTCGACCCTGTTTTTCTTTAATACATCGGTGACGGGCAAAAGAGACCCGAGGACAAGAACCCAAACAGACAGCGTGGTTCATGCGGTCGTCAAACGGAATGCGGTTGGACAACAAGACTAGCTCACGTTCCTCCTGCGGACTTGCCTTGATGGTGCTTGCCATCTTTCGGATATAGAGAAGCTCAGCATTTTTGTTGGAATATAATCATATGCATATAATTTCCCGCAATAATGCACTATATTATGGAAACACAATCTTTGGGGCAATACCAAGATTACGCTCTATGGACGGATGAGAAGTTGCCATCTACGGACGCAACCAGACCATAAAACCTCTCTTTTGTTTTTTCAGCGTCTGGAAATGGTTTTATCCAAAACCACGTCACACATACGTAGGCGACAAAAACCGGCGTTCCAAGTTGTTGGCAACACGCACAGAATACCATCTCCTTCAGTCAAGGTAATGGAATGATGAACGCAGAGAGTTTTTAGAACCTTGGTTTGC
>Ga0265298_10010392_pt1 | contig 11013 bp, 7 predicted proteins | sample AusTroGonzalo_MG_3_FD_193486 | JGI IMG/M metagenome (GOLD analysis project Ga0265298, IMG submission 193486) | Bovine rumen microbial communities from tropical cattle in Woodstock, Queensland, Australia - Gonzalo_01 | ecosystem: Host-associated > Mammals > Digestive system > Stomach > Rumen ...
TATGGCGAATGATGTGAGAATTCCGGACCGGCAGCAACGGGCGTGCGATTTTTGGTTTACGAAGGTACGAAGAATCCGGTAAAGAACAAAACCGGCAACGGCCAGCAAACAAGTCCGGCCAGGAAATGACGAAGATTTCCTGACCGGACCGGATAGCGATGCCGGGATGGGCCCGGGATTATTTCACAGCAATCTCCTTGACGGGTTCGGCGGGAAGAAGAACGCGGTTGACCGGCCAGGACTGCGGCTTGGCCAGCTTGAAGGCCATCGAGCAGCGGATGTCGGCGGCGGAGGCGCCGAAGTGGGCGGTGTAGTTGCCGGCAGCAGTCTCCCAGGCGGAGTTGTTCTCATTGAACGAAGCCAGCGTGTACGGATCGATGGTGATGGTTACGATCTCGGAGGCACCGGGTTTGAGGCTCTTGGTCTTGGCGAAGCCCTTCAGTTCGTAAACCGGTTTGACGAGGCCGCCGTCAGGAGCCGTCACATAGAGCTCGACGATTTCCTTGCCGGCGACGGAGCCCGTGTTGGTCACGGTGACGGTGGCCGTCACGGTGCCGTTCTTCTCAACTTTGACAACCGGCTTGCTGTAAGCGAAGGTCGTGTAGCTCAAGCCATAGCCGAAAGGATAGGAAACAGCTTTGCCTGCCGTCTGGAAGTAGCGGTAGCCCACCCAGATGCCCTCAGCATAGTCGGTGTAGGTCACGTCCTTGACCGGACGACGGCTCACGTTGCCACCCATCAGGGCTGCCAGGTCGATGCTGTTGCCGCCACGATAGTTGTGCGGGAAATTGAAGGAAGAAGGGATGTCGAAGTAGTTGACCGGGAAGGTCATCGGGAGCTTGCCGGAAGGATTGGCTGCGCCGCAAAGGACGTCAGCCACGGCGAGGCCACCCTCCTGACCCGGCGTCCAGGCCAGCAGCACAGCGTCGGGAATGTGCTTCCAGGAAGCCGTCTCGATAACACCGCCGATATTCAGCACGACAACCAGTTTCTTCCCGGCTGCATGGTATACGTCAGCCAGCGTCTGCATCAGTTCGCGCTCCTGTCCCGTCAGGGTCCAGTCGCCGTCGGCGGCCTTGCGGTCGTCGCCCTCACCGGCGTTGCGGGAGATGGTCAGCACAGCGATGTCGGTCACCGGGAGTTTCCGCTCGATGAAGCCGCGGGAGATGGCCATTTCGGGAACCACCGGGTCGCCCAGCAGGATGCCCAGGCCATTGCCGGCGGCATTGTTGCGGAGCTGCGTCTTGGTGAGAGCGATATACTGTTCGTACCAGGTCTGGATGTCGGCATCCACCTCGAGGCCATTGACCTTGAAGCCCTCGGCGACATTGCGGACATAGGCCTTGTTCACGTTGCCGGAGCCCGTGCCGCCGGCGATGAAGTCGTAGGAGCCCGTTCCGTAGAGGGCCACCTTCTTCACGTCCTTGAGCGGAAGCACGCCGTTGTTCTCCAGGAGGACCAAGCCTTCGGCCGTTGCCTTGTGAACCAGGTCAGCGTGGGCTTTCAGGTCGGGTTTATTGGAGAACTTGTAGCCCTTGAAACGCGGAGTACGGACGATGTACTGCAGCATGCGGCGCACGTTGGCATCGAGTTGTTCCTGCGAGATACGGCCGTCTTTGACACCGGCGATGATGCGCTCGATCTCATTCTCCATACCGGGTTCCATCAGGTCGTTGCCGGCATTGACGGCGGCCACGGTACCCTCCTTGTTGCCCCAGTCGGTCATCACGATGCCGTTGAAGCCCCACTCGTCGCGCAGGATGGTGGTAAGCAGGTCGCGGCTCTGCTGGGTGAAGTCGCCGTTGAGGCGGTTGTACGAAGACATCACCGTCCAGGGATCGGATTCACGGACAGCAATCTCGAAGCCCTTCAGGTAGAGCTCGCGGAGGGCGCGGGGATTGATGCGGGAGTCATTCTGCTGACGGTTGACTTCCTGGCTGTTGGCGGCGTAGTGCTTGATGCTCACGCCAACGCCGTTGCGCTGAACGCCACGGACATAGGCGGCGGACATCTTGCCGGAGAGGAGCGGATCCTCGGAGAAATATTCGAAGTTGCGGCCACAGAGCGGGTTGCGGTGCAAGTTCTGGCCCGGAGCGAGGAGAACGTCGACACCATATTCCTTCACCTCATTACCCATGGCGTTGGTCAGTTCCTCTACCAAAGCGGTATTCCAGGTCGAGGCGAGCACGGTACCCACCGGGAAGCCGGTGCAGTAGAAGGTCTTGTCCGTACCCTGACGGGTCGGGTTGATGCGGAGACCTGCAGGGCCATCGGCCAGGACGGTCACGGGGATGCCGAGGCGCTCGACCGGGCGGGTCGTACCGGCGGCACCGGAGACGAGGGTCTCGCTCGAGGCCGTCATGGAGCCAGCCGTCATGGAGCCCCAGCCACCGCCGACGAGCAGCGTGGCTTTCTCTTCCAGCGTCATCGCTTTCAGGACATCTTCAATGTTGTCGGCGCGCAGCTTCGGCTGGGCGGACAGGGAGAGCGTGCAAAGCACAGTCATCAGTAACAAAAAGAATTTTTTCATATAAGAATACAAATAGGATTTGTCTTTATCCACTATACAAACTTACGGATAAAAAAAGAGATTCCAAACCCCGCTTTCGAATTTGAACAAAGAGCAATAAAAATTGAACATGCGGCAAAAAGAGCAGCCGTTTTTTCTGCCGCCCCTCCCCTTTTTCGCAGAAAATTATCAATAATTCCAGCGCTTTCACGATTTATAGATGATTATTCTTATTTTTCAAAGATTATTGTTCGAAAAATCCATTCTCTCTAATTTTGCAGCCATAATCATTACGAAAATGGACTTCAGCAAACTCCACTTTGAGACCCGCCAGCTCCATGTCGGGCAGGAAAACGCCGATCCCGTGACGGACGCCCGCGCCGTGCCGGTCTATCTCACAACCGCCTATTTGTTTCCCAGTGCGGAAGACGCCGCCGCGCGCTTCGACCTGAGCCAGGAAGGCAACATCTACAGCCGCATTACCAACCCCACCCAGACTGTTTTCGAGCAGCGGATCGCTGCGCTGGAAGGCGGCGTAGGAGCCCTGGCCGTCGCCACGGGTGCCGCGGCAGTCTCCTATGCTATCCTGAACCTCGCAGGGGCCGGCGACCACATTGTGGCGGCCCAGACCATCTACGGCGGCACCTTCGATTTGCTGGAGCATACACTCGTTCCCTACGGCATCACGACGACCTTCGTAGACCCCGCTAAGCTGGACAATTTCGAAAATGCCATCCGGCCGAATACCAAGGCCATTTATATTGAGACACTAGGTAATCCGAACAGCAATCTCATCGACATCGACGCCGTGGCAGCCATTGCGCACCGGCACCAGATTCCCCTCGTTGTGGACAACACGTTTGGCACACCCTATCTGATCCGCCCCATCGAGCATGGCGCCGACATTGTGGTCCACTCTGCCACCAAGTTCATCTGCGGCCATGGCACAGCCTTAGGCGGCGTCATCGTGGACGGCGGAAAGTTCGACTGGCGCGCTTCGGGCAAATTCCCGCAGTTCACCGAGCCGGAAAGCGGCTACTACGGTGTCGTCTTCGCCGACCTCGCCGGCCCCGCCGCCTTCATTACCCGCGTCCGCTGCGTGTTGTTGCGCGACACCGGCGCCAGCATCAGCCCCATTACGGCCTTCATCCTGCTGCAAGGACTGGAAACGCTGTCGCTGCGTGTGGAGCGGCAGGTGGCCAATGCGCTGGCCATCGTGGGTTTCCTGGCCCGTCATCCGAAAGTAGCACGCGTCAACCATCCCTCGCTGCCCAGCCATCCGGACCATGCCACCTACAAACGCTATTTCCCGCAAGGAGCAGGCTCAATTTTCACCTTTGAAATCAAAGGCGGAAAAGCAGAAGCCTTCCGCTTCATCAACAGCCTCCAGATCTTCTCGCTGCTGGCCAACGTCGCCGACGTCAAATCGCTGGTCATCCACCCGTCGACAACGACGCATTCACAGCTCACGGCCGAAGAAAAAGCCCAGCAAGGCATCTACGACAGCACCATCCGCCTCTCCATCGGCACCGAGCACATCGACGACTTGCTCGATGACCTGAAGCAGGCTTTAGATAAAATATAGAACAAAAACAATATTCTTTATTTTTGCGGCGTGAAAATGAACGACGATATCCGGAAGGCGATGCAGGAACGAATCCTGCTGCTCGACGGCGCCATGGGTACCCAACTCCAGCGCCTGGGCCTCAGCGGTAACTTCGACCACCTCAACCTCACCGCCCCCGACACCGTCGCCGCCGTCCACCGCGCCTACATCGAGGCCGGCGCAGATATCATCGAAACCAACACCTTCAGCAGCAACCGTATCTCCCAGCAGGAATACGGCCTCGCTGAAGAAGCCGCCGCCCTCGCACGCGCCGGTGCCCGCATCGCCCGTGCCGAAGCTGACCGCGCTGGCCGGAAAGTCTGGGTCGCCGGCAGCATCGGCCCCACCTCCAAGTCACTGACCCTGGCCACCGACCTGGCCGACGGCAGTACCCGCGCCTTTTCGTTCGACGACCTGGCCGCCATCTACCAGGAACAGGTAGAAGCCCTCATCGTGGGTGGTGTCGACCTGCTTCTCATCGAGACTTGCTTCGACGCCCTCAACGCCAAGGCCGCCCTCTATGCCGTCAGCCGCGTATCGGCAGACTTCCCCGTCATCGTGTCGGTTTCACCCGGCGACCGTGCCGGCCGTACGCTGACCGGCCAGACCCTCGAAGCCTTTTACACCGCGGTCCGGCATTATCCGTTGACAGCCTTCGGCCTCAACTGCTCACTTGGAGCTGAACAACTGCTGCCTCTTATCGAACAGGTAGCCGCATTCTGCGACGTGCCCGTGATCTGCTACCCGAACGCCGGCCTACCCAACGAAATGGGCCTCTACGACGAGACGCCCGAGAAGATGGCGGCCTCCGTCCGGAGGATGGCCGAAGCCGGCTTCGTCAATATCCTGGGTGGCTGCTGCGGCACTTCACCCGAACATATCGCTGCAGAAAAGGCCGCTGTGGCCAGCCTGCCGCCCCGCCGTTTCCGCGAAGCCGACAAGCTCCTTCGCGTCAGCGGCTTGCAGGCCGTCACCCTCGACGTGGTGCACAACAATTTCGCCCTCATCGGTGAGCGCACCAACGTAGCGGGCTCGCGCAAGTTCGCCCGGCTCATCGCGTCTGGCGACTACGACACTGCCCTGCAGGTAGCGGCCGACCAGATTGCCGGCGGCGCCGATATCATCGACATCAACATGGACGACGCCATGCTCGACGGCCCCGCCGCCATGGAACGCTTCGTCCGCCAGATACAGAACGACCCTGCCGTGGCCCGTGCCGCCCTGATGATCGACTCTTCCGACTGGAACTGCATCTTGGCTGGACTCAAGAACGCCCAGGGCAAGTGCATCGTCAACTCCATCAGCCTGAAGGAAGGCGAAGAGGCCTTCCTGGCCAAGGCCCGTGAGATCCGCCGCCTCGGCGCCTCGATGGTGGTGATGGCCTTCGACGAGGAGGGACAGGCCACGACCTACGATCGAAAGATCGCGGTCTGCGAACGCGCCTATCGTCTGCTCACCGCAGCCGGCGTCCCGCCGCAGGAGATCATCTTCGACGTCAACGTGCTCTCCGTGGGTACGGGCATCGCTGAACACGACCGCTACGGCATCGATTTCATCGAAGCCGTGCACTGGATCAAGCAAAACCTGCCCGGCGCCTATACCTCCGGCGGCATCTCGAACCTCTCGTTCGCCTTCCGGGGCAACGAGCCCGTCCGCGCCGCCATGCACACCGTTTTTCTCTATCATGCCATCCACGCGGGGCTCGACATGGCCATTGTCAACCCGGCACAGCTCAAGCCTTATGACAGCATCGAGCCACAGCTGCGGCAGGCAGCGGAAGATGTGGTCCTGGCCCGCGACGCGGAAGCTACAGAGCGCCTCACCGCGCTGGCAGCCAGCTATCTGGCGCTGAAGGAGCAGGGCGTCGCGCCACAGGAAACGGCCGAAACACTATCACCCGAAGCGCAGCTGAGCGCCGACTTGGTAGCGGGCAAAGCCGCTGACCTGCAGGGCGATGTACTGCGTACCCTGGAACATCTGGGTTCTGCCGTGAAAGTCATCGAAGGACCGCTGATGGCCGGCATGGAGCAGGTCGGCGTCCAGTTCGGCGCCGGCAAGATGTTCCTGCCGCAGGTGGTCAAGTCGGCCAAGGTGATGAAAGACGCCGTGGCCATCCTGGAACCCTACATGGCTGCCGATGCGGAGGAAACGTCCAGCCGCCCGGTGGTCATCCATGCCACGGTCAAGGGCGACGTCCACGACATCGGCAAGAACATTACTGGCATCGTGTTGCGCTGCAACGGTTTCGAGGTCGTCGACCTGGGCGTGATGGTTGAGAAAGAAGCCATTCTCGCGGCCGCCGAGGAACACCACGCTGCGTTTATCGGCGTCAGCGGACTGATCACCCCGTCGCTCTTCCAAATGGAGGAACTCTGCCGGGAGATGGCTGCCCGCCACCTCGACACGCCCCTGTTCATCGGCGGCGCCACCACATCGGCCCTGCATACAGCGGTCAAGCTTGCGCCGCTATACGACCATGTGTTCTACTCCCCTGACGCCTCAGCCAATGCCGTCCTGGCCAAACGCTGCCTGGCCGACCGGGCTGCCTTCGAGCAACAGCAGCATGCGGCCCAGGCACAGTTGCGGACGCTCTATCTGCGGCAGCGCCAGACCCAGGAGTCCCCTGCCGCCTCACACTACGAACCCTTCCAGCCGGAGAGCTATCTCCAGCCGAGTGAATACGATTTCCGCGAACTGCAGCCCTGCGAAGTGCCGCTGGCTGCCGTCCTGCCGCACTTCGACGACCGGGTGTTCCGCATGACCTGGGGGCTCAAGGGCGAAGAGGCGCCTGAACTGGTGGCTGAAGCCCATGCGCTTTTAGACCGTGCGCTGCAGCATCCAGAATTCCGCATCCGCCTGTCCCTGAAGTTCTTTGAGGCTTCTCGCGAAGGTGACGCCATCCGGCTCGACGCCGACACGCTCCTCCCCATGTTGCGACAAGAGGAAGGCGCCGGCCGTTCGCTGGCCGATTTCGTGCCGGACGAGGGCACCGGCCCGCTGGGGCTTTTCGCCCTCAGTGTGCACGATGCCAACCGCCATCCCGAAGGCTGCAGTTGTGAGGCTTGCCACAACGAATACGAGCAGATGCTGCGACGTGCCGTAAAAGTGACGCTGGCAGAAGCAACGTCCCAATGGCTGGACGCACAACTGGCCACCCACATCCGCCGCCCCGGCGTGAAGGTAGCCAAACCCGCCGCCGGCTATGCCAGTTTCCCGGACCACAGCCTCAAGCGCGACATCCTCCGCCTGCTGCCCGAAGTGGATTCACTCGGCATCACGCTCACCGACTCCTGTGCCATGCGCCCCGCCGCCTCCATCTGCGGCCTGGTGCTCGTGCATCCCGAAGCTGGCTATCCCGACATCCGCCACATTAGTCAGCCCCAATACGACCGATACGCCGCCGCCCGCGGGTTTACGCCTGAAGAGGCGCGGCTTTTCCTCTCCCATCTGCTATGAAAATCTCCGACATGCTCCGCAGCGGCACCCAGCCGTTCCCGTCCCTCGAAATCGTTCCGCCGATGAGCGGCATCCGCAAGGAAGAGCTCCTCGACAGCATCGCACCGCTTATGGAGTTCGCTCCGCGCTATATCAACGTGACGACGCACCGCGACGAGTTTCGCTATGACCCGCAACCCGACGGCTCGTTCGTCCGACGCGTGGTCCGCAACCGCGTCAGTGCCGTGGCGGTCTGTGCCGCCATCCAAACGCACTGGAAGGTGGAGGTGGTGCCGCATCTCATCTGCGGTGGCACGCCCGCCTACGAGACAGAGGCCCTGCTGCAGGATTTCAAGTTCATGGGCATCGAGAATGTGATGGCCCTCCGCGGCGATTCGCTCACCGGCGAGAAGCGCTTCACGCCTGACCCGGCCGGCTATGCGCATGCCAGCGAACTGGTAGCGGCTATCCGCCGTTTTGAACAGGAGAACGATGCCGACTTCTGCATCGGCGTCGGCGGCTATCCGGAGAAGCATTTCGAAGCGGCCAACCTCGAAACGGACATCTCCTTCCTTAAGAAAAAGGTCGATGCGGGCGCCGACGTAGTCATCACCCAGATGTTTTTCGACAATCGGGTCTTCTACCGTTTCGTGGACCGCTGTCGCGCCGCCGGCATCACCGTGCCGATCATTCCGGGCTTGAAGCCTATCTCCACGGCCAAACAGATCGCCCTGCTGCCAGAAGCGTTCTCCATCGACATCCCTGTGGATCTCACCGAAGCCATCCGCAAAGCAGGTGACGACAAGGAGGCGATTTACCGGCTGGGCACCGACTGGTGCATCGCCCAGTGCCGTGACCTCCTGGCCCACGGCGCCCCTGCCGTCCATTTCTACACGATGGGCAAATCCCGCAACATCACAGAAATCCTGAAAGCCTGTTTCTAATAGTCTGCCGTCATGAAAGAAGGTTTATCTCATACCAGTCATCTTAGGGTCGCACCCAGCGACTCAGCTTTGTCGCAGGGCTCCGGCGACATGGAAGTGCTCGCTACGCCGCGAATGATTGCTTTGATGGAAAATGCCGCGATGCTGGCAGTGGCGCCGGCACTAGAGCCGGGCGAGACGACCGTCGGCGGCCAGATCTCGGTCACTCACCTGAAGCCCTCCCCCGTCGGAGCGGAAGTCTCCGCCACAGCGGTCCTGACCCAGATCGACGGCCGCAAACTCAGCTTCTCCCTGTCCGCCTCGGAAGGCGACAAATTGATCGGCGAAGGCACCCACGTCCGCTTTATTGTCAAGCGGGAGAAATTCCTCGGTGCGCTTCTTCCGGGTTGCAAGTCCTGATCCGGCGTTGTCTGCTGGGATCTGCCGAGGTCCGTTATTGAGCCCCGCTCGGTCCAACCCGAAATTCGGAGCGCCGGACAACATGCCCTGCAGCGCCTATATCGCAGGTCAGCGGGCTGTCCGGGCTCAAATCGGCTCGGAGCGCCAGGCAACCTGCGCCTGACGCGCTATTTCGCGCCTCAGCGGGCGCTCCGAATTCCGGGTTGCGGGCAAATGAACAGAAAAGAACAGCAGCGTTCCCGTCACAGGCTGTGCTGCTTCAGGTATTCCTCGAAGCGGGGGCGGTAGCTGTCGGTGACGGGAATGAGACGACCGGCGACAATCACGTCGCCGTCGCGGCTGACGCTGTCGATGTGTTCGAGCGAAACGACGAACGAGCGGTGGACGCGCAGGAAGGCATCGGCGGGGAGCTGCTCTTCCATATTCTTCATGGTGCTGTGCGTGACGAGCGGCTGCTTCTCTGAGGCCAGATGCACCAACACATAATCTTTCATGCCTTCCAAGTACAGGATATCAGCCAGATCCACCTTACGCAGACGGCCATCGACTTTCAGGAAGAAGGAAGCCGATACGGCCGGCGAAGGCGTAGGACGCGCTTCTTCGCGGGCGAACCACTGCTGCGCTTTCGTCGCGGCTTCCAAGAACTTCTGGTAGCGGATGGGCTTGAGCAGATAGTCCAGCGCCGACACTTCATAGCTCTCGAAGGCATATTGCTTGAAGGCCGTGGTGAAGATGATCCGCGTGCCAGCAGGTACCATGCGCGACAGTTCCAGGCCGTTCAGGTCGGGCATCTGGATGTCGAGAAAAACCAGCTGGGGCTGCAGGACGGGCAGTTGCGCAAGCGCCTCCATGGAATCCGTAAAGGCGCCGGCCAGAGACAGGAAGGGTGTGCGCGTCACATAGTTCTCCAACATCTTGACGGCCAGCGGCTCGTCGTCGACGATGACACATTTGAGCGCTTCCATCACAGCAGTTTCTTGAGTCGGATCTCTACACGGTACAGGCCGTCAACGACAGACTGGCTGTATGTATACTGGCCGGGATAGATCAATTCGAGCCGGCGACGGAGGTTGACCAGGCCGATGCCGGAGCCACTGCGGTCGTCCGTACCTTTCTCGAAAAGCGTATTCTCGCAAACGAAGCAGAGGTCACTGCCCTCGACATGCATGTCAATGCGCACCACGGAGTCGTTCCGTGCACTGACCCCGTGCTTGAAAGCGTTTTCAATCAGCGAGATAAAGAGCAGTGGAGCGATCATCACCTCCTGGTCGGGAAGCAGCAGGGATCGCTCGACACGGGTATGCTCGTTGCAGCGCAGTGCCATCAGGTCGATATAATTCTCCATGAAGGCTACCTCGCCCGCCAGCGGTACTTTCTCTGCCTCGCTGTCGTAGAGCGCGTAGCGAAGTGCGTCACTGAGCTGGCCGATGCGCTCCTGGGCCTGGTCCGGGTCAATCTGCGTGAGCGAGGAAATGTTGTTGAGCGTGTTGAAAAGGAAATGGGGGTTGAGCTGGTTCTTGAGCCAGGTCAGCTCCGCCTCCGTGTTCTTGCGGCGCTCTTCTTCCGCCCGCACCAGCGCCTCATGGGTTCGGATCACATAGCGGGCGCCAACTGCCAGCAGGATTACCAGACACTCCAGGATAAACATCATCAGAATACTGACGGCGTAGATGGCCCACAATTTATCGGTTCCGAACTGGTCTACGACTTCCGGCGGAAAGTCAACAGGCCGATGGGGAAGATATTCCCGCAGGTTCCACGCGAGGAGCACGAGGACGTTGGTCAAATAGAACCAGGCGGGCTTCCCCCCGAAGAGGAACTTCGGCACCAGAAATAGAAAGTTCAGGAAATAAAGGATGCACATGGGCAGAACGACAGCCGCCGTGGCCTTGAGCACGGTCAATGCGGCCCCTAAAGAGCCGGCCGTCGTCCAGGTAATCAGTGCCGGTGCTAAGAAAACACCCGCCCAGACGATAATCTGGGTGGTGTTGATGATCAGTTTCCTTCTGTCCCGGGTCTGCATACTGCAAAGATAATCAATTTTCTGTCTTTTTTACAGACCGATGACGGAGCCTACACTCTGGGCGGTCGTGGTGCTGTTGAGCTGCGTGTCGTTTTCG
>Ga0265298_10010393_pt1 | contig 11012 bp, 12 predicted proteins | sample AusTroGonzalo_MG_3_FD_193486 | JGI IMG/M metagenome (GOLD analysis project Ga0265298, IMG submission 193486) | Bovine rumen microbial communities from tropical cattle in Woodstock, Queensland, Australia - Gonzalo_01 | ecosystem: Host-associated > Mammals > Digestive system > Stomach > Rumen ...
GCGGGAAGAATGAGCGAACCCGCCGACATTGTGAAAGAGATTGTGCTTTTTTTCGACAAAGCTGAAGATATGAAAGGCATGAAGGTGCTGGTAACGGCCGGGGCAACCCGGGAACGGCTGGATCCGGTTCGCTTCATGACGAACGACTCCAGCGGAAAAATGGGCATTGCGATTGCCGAAGCCGCGCTGCGGCGGGGAGCTGAGGTGACGCTGGTGCACGGCGCGGTGACCAAAGCGATTCCGGGCGGCATTCGCACGGTGCCGGTGGAAAGCACACAGGACCTGTACGATGCCATGATTCGGGAAGCGCCGGAACAGGATGTGGTGATCCAGGCAGCGGCGCCGGCGGATTACCGATTCCGCGACCGGCAGAACAGCAAGATGAAAAAGACCGCGGAGAAGGAAATCACGCTCGTGCTGACAGAGAACCCGGATGTGGCTGCGGCGGTGGGCGAAAGAAAAAAACCGGGCCAGACCCTGGTCGGCTTTGCGGCGGAAACGGATGACCTGGAAGCCAACGCGGAAAAGAAACTGAAAAAAAAGCATCTGGACCTGATCGTGGCGAACGACGTAACAAAACCGGGCGCGGGCTTCAACACCGAGACAAACATCGCCACACTGATCTGGGAAAACGGACGGGAAGAGCAGCCGCTTCAGCAGAAATCAGAGCTGGCGGAAAAGATCCTGGATAAGGTTATGGAACTGCGTGGATGAGCGTCCGTACGGGTAAGATATAAAAACAAGGGGCAGAAAAGCCCCTTGTTTTTATGCAAACAGGATCCTGCTTTTTACAAGCGGGATCAGTCTTCCGGGGATGACTGGTCAAAGGAAAAGGAGAGACGGTTCTGGCCATCGGTCCAGAGGCGCTCCAGGCCATAGAATGCCCGCTCGTCCCGATGGAAGAGATGGACGATGATATGGCCGTAATCCAGAATCGCCCATCGGCACTCGCGGGTTCCTTCCGAACGGCGGAGCTGAACCGAATTGGCGGCCATAACTTCATCCACGGCATCGCAAAGGGACGAAATCTGCGCGGCAGAACGGCCGGAAGCAATGACCATATAGTCACAGAGAACCGTGAGATGGGAAACTTTCAGCGCGACGATATCATCGGCTTTCCGGTCGTAGAGTTTCTCGGCAAGGGCCTGCACCAGTTCCAGATCATTCATCCGTTTTTTCTCCTTACTATTTTATATTCATATTATTCCTGTGTTTCATGCACAGCAGGCAGCGTTTTCAGCCATTCGACGGTTGCCTGCGTGCGGGGATGGAGTGATTTCCCCCGGGACCGGACATAAGCAGAGGCAGCATCCAGGGACATCAGAAGCGCTTTTTCCAGGGAACGCTCCGCGACAGAGCGGGTTTCCATCAGCCCGGGATAAGGTTCCCGGCGGGCTTCGATCGAATCCGCCAGGCAGACACACATCGCCAGTCGGGACATACCGGGCGATCCAGTGGTATGGAACGCGATGGCTTCCAGTACTTCCGGGTCCTCCATTCCGTATTTTTCTTGAGCGACCGGAACCCCGACCAGCGCATGCAGGAGCCCGCCGCTGGAAAGAATCATCGGATCATCGGTCAGACGATGCATCCGGGCAATCCGCTGCATTTCCCGAAGCGGCAGGCATTTTGCACAATCGTGCAGGAGGCCCGCCTGCTCCGCTTTGAGCATGCTGAGCCCATGAATTTCCGCCAGGTGGCGGGCCATCCGCGCAACGGAGAGGGAATGGGCGAAACGGTGCGGATTCAGCGTGTCAAAGAGGCGATCCAGCCATGGACCGGCCTGCTCCACCCGGCAGGGCTGCCCATACAGGCCTTTCGCTTCGATATATTCCAGCGTGGAGACATCCAGAACAGACTCGGAAAGGCTGACGGGAAAAGGAAGGGATTCCGACACACCGGAGCAGGGAATCTCCACATAGATAGGGTCAGGATCCGTTTTCCGAAGCAGGCGAAGGCAATCCCCGGATGACACGGAAACTTTCAAACACTGATCCATCCTGGGAAGAAGAATTCTTTTATCCCCTGACACGGCAGCCGCCGCCATTTTCCAGCGATCTTCAAAACGGGCGAAACAGGACGAAGCGCCGGCGGGAACCAGAAAAACAAGATCCGCTTTTCCCCCGTCCAGCACGGAAAGGGCTGCACTGACATGCCCCTTCTGAATCGGATCAAATGCTCCACAAAAAAAACCGATACGCTGCCTGGCCAATATGGTTCATCCTCCATTTGTTCTTATTATAAACGAAAACAAAAAAAGAAGGAAGTGGTTTTCGACGGAAAAACAGCGGCAGAACCAAAGAATTTTTTCAAGAAAGGCTTGATTTCTCAATTGAAGCATGGTAATATACCCTTCGATGGTTTTTTCAGATCCTAAGGGGAGGTGAACCGGGTTGCCGAACATTCAGTCTGCCAAGAAGCGTGTGAAAGTCAGCGAGAAGAAGAATCTCCGCAATCGCATCGTGAAGAGCGGTATGCGTAGCGCTGTGAGAAAGCTCAATACAGCCATTGCCGAGGATCCGCAGAACGCGGGTTCCATGCTGTCCAAGACCAGCGCCGTGATTGATAAAGCAGCGTCCAAGGGTGTTATCCACAAGAACGCCGCCAATCGTAAAAAGGCGCGTCTGGCCAAGCAGCTCAACAAGGCTGCCGTGTAATGCTTTCGCGATAAAAAGCCCTTCCGTCTTTACCGGGAGGGCTTTTGTCGTCCGGTTTGTTTTTTCGGCCGGGCGGGAAGGAAACGGACGGCCCGATCGTTTTGATCATTGAATGCCCTGATGAAGGAGGAAGAAACATGATCAGAAAAGGGATGAAACGGACAGCTGCTTGGACGACAGCTTTGATGATGGCTTTTTCTGCGCAGGTAGGCTTTGCGCAGGATGCGGAGACGCAACAGGGGGCGCAACCCACTCCGGTGACGGAAGAGGCCGGATATTCCGAGATTGAGTCGCTGCTGGAGATGAATGAACTGGGCGACCTGAGCGGCATGAACCTGGAGGAGATTACCGACGCATTCGCCAACGGCGCCATGAAGGAATACCTGAACGAGAAGGCCGGCTTTTCCATGCTGTACCCGTCTGTGCTCGAATGGGACGAAAGCGGGCTGTTTGCTGTCAGCCCGGACGGAAAGGCGACCCTGCAAATTGAGAGCATTCCCAACGGCGGAGAGAAAAACCTGGCGCTCATCGCCGAAATGACGAAAAAAAGCGAACCAGACTGCCTGACTGAATACAATCAGAAGAGCAGCCAGCTGAAGCTCAAAAGGACGGACCGGGAAACAAAGCTGACATCCGTGGATCTCTATCTGGAAACCGACACCTGGATCCACCATGCATACCTGGTGTTTCCGGAGGACCAGGAGGAGACCTACGGCCCCTATGTTGACTATATGCTGAATTCGATGACATCCAGCGAATCTGAGCAGGGATAAGGCACAAACACGGAGAAAAAAGACAGACGGAGGGACTTTTTCATGAAGAAGATTATTGCGCTGTGCCTGGCCATCGCCGTGCTGGTTTCCATGTGGTCCATCAGCACGGCCGAGACTGAGCGGACCGGACGTGTTTTCGGCGGGTGGCTGATTCTGCGCAACGCGCCTTCCTACAGCGGAGGGATACTCTCCAGCTATCCCAGTGGGACGGTCGTGAAAATTACCGGGCAGAGCGGCTCCTGGTACCAGGTGATCGCTCCGGATGGGCTGACCGGATACATGCTCGGAAAATACCTGAAAGTCAGCGGTGGAAGCGTGCCGACCTATACGACGGGGTATGTTACCAGCGCAAACGGGCTGAACGTACGGCTGCGCAGCGGCCCCGGCACAGGATATTCGATTCTGGCCAGCTATGCCCCCGGAACGCAGCTCACCATTCTGGAGCCCGGCGTCAACTGGTGCAAAATCAAAATCGGAAGCTACACCGGATATATGATGACAAAATATATCACCAATACTGCGCCTTCGCCGCAGCCTCAACCCCAGCCCCAGCCGGAAACCAACGCATGGGTTACCAGCCGGAACGGGCGGGGGGTGAACCTGCGTTCCGGCCCCGGAAAGCAGTATACCAGCATCGGTTTCTACAGCGTCGGGACCAGCGCTGTGATCCTGGCGACCGCCGGGCAGTGGAGCTACATCCGGATCGGCACACGCCATGGATACATGATGAGTGAATTCCTGACGACTGTCGAACCGACGCCTTCGCCCATACCGCCGATTGTGGGCGGTGCATACATCACCAGCCAAAACGGGAAAGCTGTTAACATGAGGACCGGTCCCGGAACCCAGTATACCATCATTAAGGCATTCCCTGTCGGGACGCCGGTTTCCATTGTCGCCCGCGGGGAACAGTGGTACTTTGTGAAGGCGAATGATTATTTCGGATACATCAAGAAGGAATTCATTTATCAGGCCGTTACACCGACTGAAGGCGCATCGACCGGGACTTCCGCATCCTCCGGCGCTTCCGGTTCCGGATCCGGGTCAACGTCTGATTCCGGTGCGACAAGCATCACCGTCAATGTGAATATCAGCGGGTCTGCATCCGGAAGCGGTTCCGGGAGCAGTGAAGGCGCTTCAGGAAGCAGTTCCGGGAGCAGCTCGGGCAGCAGTGCAGGAGCTTCAAGCGGCAGTTCCGGGAGCAGCTCCGGCGGCAGCGAGGGCTCTTCCGGCAGTGGCGGAAGCAGTTCGGGCAGCAGTTCGGGAGCTACAAGCGGCAGTTCCGGGACCAGCTCCGGTAGCAGTGAGGGCTCTTCGGGCAGCGCTTCCGGAAGTGGTTCCGGGAGCAGCGAAGGGACCAGCAGCGGCAGCACCAGCGGAACCGGCAGCGAAGGGACCAGCAGCGGCAGCACCAGCGGAACCGGCAGCGAGGGGACCAGCAGCGGCAGCACCAGCGGAACCGGCAGCGAAGGAACCAGCAGCGGCAGCACAAGTGGAACCGGCAGCGAGGGGACCAGCGGCAGCACCAGCGGTACCGCCAGCGAGGAGACCAGCGGTACCGCCAGCGAGGGAACCAGCGGCGGCAGCACCAGCGGAACCGGAAGCGAAGGAACCAGTGGCGGCAGCACCAGCAGTACCGGCAACGAGGGAACCAGCGGCGGAAGCACCAGCAGTACCGGCAGCGAAGGGACCAGCGGCGGCAGCACCAGCGGAACCGGCAGCGAGGGAGCCAGCGGCGGCAGCACCAGCGGAACCGGAAGCGGGGGAACCGGCGAGGGCGGCGGTACCTGAGCAGCCGCCAAAAGAAAACAGTTAAATTGCCAAAAAACGGCTCCTTCCGTCTTTCCATTTCCGGCTCCATCGTGTATAATCAATAAAAGGGAGAAGGAGGTGCCGGGCCGTGAATGATATCTGGATTACACTGCAGAATATGGGCTGGAACCTGACCCATCGGCTCGGCATCGTTGACGTCATTGACATCCTGATTGTCGCATTCATCCTGTACGAACTTCTTCTGTTAACAAGGCATACCAGGGGCAGCGCCCTGCTGAAGGGCCTGTTCGCGATCCTGATGATATCATTTCTCAGCAGCCTGCTCGGCTTTACCAGCCTGAACTGGCTGCTTACCTCTGTGCTGAAAAACGGAGCGCTTGTCCTGGTTGTGCTTTTTCAGCCTGAATTGCGCAAAGCGCTGGAAAAAATGGGGCGCAGCCGCATATTCGGCTAAAACGGGAGAAAGAACGTGGACGACGAACGGGAAAGGATCGTTTCCGAGATTGTTCAGACAGCAGTGGATTTAAGCAAACGCCGGGTCGGCGCCCTGATTGTATTTGAACAGAAGACCGGGCTTCAGGACTATATTGAAACAGGCACCATGCTGAACGCGGAGATTTCGGCACCTTTGCTGGAAAACATCTTTGAGCCGAACACCCCCCTGCATGACGGAGCGGTGATTATCCGGGACGACCAGATTGTCGCGGCCGCGTGCATTCTGCCGCTGGCTGAAGCAAGCGGTGTCAGCCGCGAGCTTGGGACACGGCACCGTGCGGCTGTTGGTATCAGCGAAAATACCGATGCCACCGTTCTGATTGTTTCGGAAGAAACCGGAATTGTCTCCATGGCCAGAGACGGCGTGCTTCATCGGCCGCTGACCGTGGATGGCCTGAAGGACATCCTCAATGATTTGTATACAGAGAAAAAGAACAGGCTTACCGCTTTCCTCCAGAATCTGAAAAAAGGAATGGGGGAAGCCGTACATGAGTGAAAAGAAAACAACCAACAGGATAAAGCTAATTTTAAATACGCTGATCAGAGCCCTGAAGCATGCATTTCTCCATAACGGATGGCTCAAACTGCTGGCTGTGCTGATTTCTGTTTTCATTTGGGCAGGGTTGATTTCACAGGACGAATCCCTGACCAGGGACAAGACCTTCAACAATGTGAACGTCAACATCAGCGGTTCGGACACTGCCAAAAGGAACGGGTATATCGTGACAAGCGATCTGGATGAATTGCTGGATAACGTTACCTGTGTTGCTGCTGTGCCGCAGAAACAGTACGAGAACGCCGATGCGAGCGTATACAATATCCGCCTGGATCTGAGCCGGATCAACTCACCCGGCACCCAGGAACTGAAAATCAGCAGCACGAATTCCGCGACATACGGGCGCATCACGAGTACCACTCCTTCTTCCGTGACCGTTAATGTGGAAGAATACATCATGCGCCAACGGATTCCGGTTTCCGTGTCAACCATCGGTGAAGTGCCTACCGGGTGGTATATGTCTTCTATTACTGTCGATCCGGCGTTGATTTCCGTCAGCGGACCTAAACTCCTGGTACAGGCAATATCCCGGGCCAAAGTAATCCTGGACCGGGACACTATTGAATGGAAGGAAGGGACGATGATTACATCCGCCGATATCATACTGTATAACCGCAACGGCGAAGTGGTGAGCAGTTCCCTGCTGGATGTGACAACTGAATCCTTGACGATCGATACTGTTCTGCTGGAATTCAACATCCTGCCGACAAAATCCTTTGATGTGACAGAGTATATCAATACAACAGGTACCGTTGCAGAAAACTATACGGTAAAGGATATCCGGATCAGTCCGGAAAACATCACAGTAGCAGCCCGGTCCGAAGTGCTGGAACAGATGAACGAGCTGACCATGGAAGGGAATACGCTGAACTTGAAAAACCTGAGTGAAACAACCGTTTTCCAGCTAAAAATCCAGAAACCTTCGGATGATGCCATTATTTCCAACGACACAGTAACTGTTACCGTGGAGATCGGCCCCAAGGACGAAGAATCGTAAAGGAGTTTGCTCATGGGCAGCTTTGCGAATTCTCTGTTTACGATTATGATCGGATGGCTCCAGAATGTTGTCTATTCCATCTGGAATGCTTTTTCATCGGAACAAAACGGCTCCTTTCTGAAATGGATCGGTCGCCACTGGATTATTGTGGCGGCTATCCTGTGTGCAGCCGGACTGATCATTGATTTTACCGTATATATGGTTCGCTGGAAGCCTTTTAAAGTATGGCGTTCATTCTTCAGCAGAAGAAACAGGAAAGAACCGCAGGCACAGGATGAATACGACCCGCCTGCAGCAAATCAGCCTTTTCCGCAGGCAGACCCCGGATTCGATGCGGATGAGACAGTTGTGACACAGGAGTCGTACCGGAATGAGGCGTATGCCAAAGAAAAGGAACGGAGAATTGAGACAGAGGAGATCGAGCAACGGATTGTCCAATCCGGAAAACGCAGAAGGAGCACCCGGATCCTGAACGAAATGAATGACGGACTGCAACAGTATCCTCCGGTTGACCGTCTGATCAATTCAAACGAGGCATATTACCGGCCTGTGTTTCCCCAGAACTGGCGGGAACAGGAGAACGATGATGACCAGTGAAATGATTTTTGACAAAAAGTATATTGTTCTGATCGGCAACTACGGGAGCGGAAAGACCGAAATAGCCATTCACCTGGCCAAGGCTTTTTCCGGGACGGGGAAAACCACGCTGGTGGACCTCGACATTGTGAATCCGTATTTCCGAAGCGGGGAAAAAGCGAATGAGCTGCAGGCGGCTGGAATCCGGGTACTGATGCCTACATTCGCCCTGACCACAGTAGATATACCGGCGCTGCCGGCGGAGATACAGAGCGTTTTTGAATCTGATGCTGAACGGGTGATTTTTGATGTTGGGGGAGACGATACCGGAGCGGCAGCCCTCGGACGATATTTTCCATCTTTTGCAGCGAACCAGGATCAGTTGACAATCGCAATGGTCGTTAACTGCATGCGTCCGCTGACCGGGACGCCGGAGGACATTATCGATCTGGCACTGCGGATTCAGAACAGGGGAAGATTGCCAATCAATATGATCATCAACAATACCAACCTGGCAGACCGGACGACGCCCGAGATGCTGATAAACGGTGCGGAGACTGTACGGCAGTGCGCAGAGAAACTGGGCATAGAAAAACTGATTCATGCAGGGACGGAGAAAGTGATCGCTGAAGCCGTCCTGCCGGAACCTACGCTGAGGATCCGGAGGGAAATGGTTCCGGAATGGATGGTGGAGGTATGAGCAACTATCCGCCGGAAGTGTTCATGGACCGCATGAGAAACGAGCTGGGGGAGGAATGGCCCGCTTTCAGGCAGGCATACGATTTGCCGGCCGTGAGAGGAATACGGTTTCGCCCGGAAATACCGGATTTGCTGCAGAATGATCGAGCGAAAATGGAACGGATTCCCTGGGAATCAAACGGCTTCTATACTGACATGGAAGCGGAATGGGGAAAGACCATTCTTCATGAAGCCGGGGCTTTTTATCTGCAGGAACCGAGCGCCATGATTCCGGCGGCAGTTTTTAATGCACAGCCCGGAGAGACATTGCTGGACCTGTGTGCTGCCCCCGGAGGAAAATCCACCCAGGTCGGTGCGGCCATGACAGGGAAGGGTGTGCTGGTCTGCAACGAGATCGTTCCGAAGCGGGCCCAGATTCTGAGCCGGAACATTGAACGGATGGGGATCAGGAATGCCATTGTGACACAGGAATTCCCGGAACGCCTGACGGGGAAATGGCCGGAGGGATTTGACGGCGTACTTGTGGATGCGCCATGTTCGGGAGAAGGCATGTTCCGCCGCGATCCCGAAACGATCGGAGAGTGGAGCACAGAAAAGGCCAGGGGGTGCGCCGAAAGGCAGCGGGAAATCCTGGAACAGGCGGCAAAACTCGTTCGGCCGGGCGGAAGGCTGGTTTATTCCACCTGCACTTTTCATCCGGATGAAAACGAAGGAAACGTACGCTGGTTCCTGGATCGTTTTCCTGAATTTGAGCCTGAACCGTTTGATTTCTGCGGGGAAACCATCCGGGAGGGATACAGGACCTTTTATCCGCACCGGATTCGGGGCGAGGGGCAGTTTGCAGCCCGATTCCGAAAGCGGGGAACAGGCACGGCTGAACTGGGCAGCGCTTCGCTGCCACCGGTAGGGAAGGAAGAAAGAAAGATGCTGCGCGAGCTGTTTTCCGACACCTTACCGGAAGAAAACATCCGGGCCTGGGGAACACGCCTGATTCAGATGGACGCCCTGCCGGATCTTTCAGGCATTCGAGTACTGCGTTGCGGGCTGCATATCGCGGAAAAACGGGAGAAATACCTGCTGCCGGACCATGCGCTGGCGCTGAGCGGGGCCGCGCACACGGAGGCAGAGGATCTGGATGCAGAGCTGGCGGCAAAATATATAGCGGGGGAAACGGTTCCATCCAACCAAAACGGATGGGTGGCGGCACGCTATCGGGGAATGAACCTGGGCTGGGGAAAAGCCGGACAGGGAACCATGAAAAACCATTATCCCAAAGGACTGCGGAAACTTCATCTTCTGCCATAAAAAGCCGGTAAAAGGCTGCAAAATGATAAAAAAATGATTGACTTCAGTTGATAATTGAAGTAAAATAATCTTTGGCTTCAATTGCTCCGCTAGCCCCGGTAGCCATTGACCCGTTTCCGAACATGCGACCATCATGGGAGGAAAAACACATCATCAACATACTGCCCGAGGAGGAAGTACTTTGAAGACTTTTATTCCGAAAACTGCTGACATCGACCGTAAATGGTACGTGATCGATGGCGAGGGTTTGGTGCTGGGCCGCCTGGCAAGCCAGGCCGCGAGCATCCTGCGCGGCAAGAACAAGCCGATTTATACCCCTAATATGGATACCGGTGACTACGTGATTATCGTGAATGCTTCCAAGGTGATTCTGACCGGCAAGAAGCTGGACCAGAAGATCTATTACCATCACAGCGGATATGCCGGCGGACTGAAGGAAACCAAGTACCGCAAGCTGATGGCTGAAAAGCCCGAATTCGCCGTCAAGAAGGCCATTGTAGGCATGCTGCCCAAGGGACCGCTTGGACGCCAGATGGCCAGGAAACTGAAAGTTTACGCCGGAGCCGAGCATGAGCAGGCCGCCCAGAAGCCTGAAGTGCTGGACCTGAAGTAAGACGCGGAAAGGAGTAGAAAAAAATGGCTAAAGTAGATTACAGTGCCGTTGGCCGCCGTAAAAAAGCTGTTGCCCGCGTCCGCCTGGTTGCCGGCGACGGGAAAGTGATTATCAACAAGCGCGATATCGATAATTATTTCGGCCTGGAGACCCTGAAGATGACGGTTCGCCAGCCGTTGACCCTGACCAACACCGGTAACTATGACGTGATGGTGAACGTTAACGGCGGTGGCCTGACTGGCCAGGCTGGCGCGATCCGCCATGGCATCAGCCGCGCCCTGTGCAAGGCTGACCCGGAGCTGCGCGCCACCCTGAAAAAGGCCGGACTGCTGACCCGTGACCCCAGAATGAAGGAACGCAAGAAGTACGGTCTGAAGGCTGCTCGCCGCGCTCCCCAGTTCAGCAAACGTTAAGGAACGCTGCTATTTTTCCGGAAATCAATCGATTTCCGGATTTTTTATATCCGTAAAATGTTTTCCGTGCAGTTTACCGCTGAAATCTGCCAATTCTGTTTACGACCGTTTTTCGAGCTGAAGGTCAGAAGAAAGCCCGACGGTTGGAACATCGG
>Ga0265298_10010394_pt1 | contig 11012 bp, 9 predicted proteins | sample AusTroGonzalo_MG_3_FD_193486 | JGI IMG/M metagenome (GOLD analysis project Ga0265298, IMG submission 193486) | Bovine rumen microbial communities from tropical cattle in Woodstock, Queensland, Australia - Gonzalo_01 | ecosystem: Host-associated > Mammals > Digestive system > Stomach > Rumen ...
GCTTCATCTGCCGCTTCAGTCGGGCTCGGACAGAGTGCTTAAGCGCATGAACAGGCATTATACGTATGAAAGCTACAAAAAGCTCGTCGATTACGCAAGGGAGAGGATACCGGATCTCACGCTCACGTCCGATATCATGGTCGGCTTCCCCGGCGAGAGTGAGGAGGATTTTGAGCAGACGCTGAGAGCCCTCACCGAAATAAAATACGATATGGTGTATTCGTTTATATATTCCCGCCGCAAAAACACGCCGGCGGCGGAGTACGAGGATCAGATACCGGAGGATATAAAGGGTGTCCGATTCAGGCGTATGCTTGAAGTGCAGAACGAAATAGGATATGAAATAAACAAGAGTTATGTCGGCAAGACCGTCCGCGTCCTCTGCGACGGCGTGAGCAAAAACGACGGGCAAATGCTGACCGGCAGGACCGACGGCGGAAAAAACGCGTGCTTTGCCGGCAGCGTTGCCGCGGGAGAATACGTAAATATAAAGGTAACAGAGGCAAGACCCTTTGTACTTATGGGAGAATTAATATGACGATACTTGAAAAAGCCGCCGAGCTCGGCGCGATGATACGCGAGACAGAGGAAAAAAAGCGCCTTGACAAAGCCACCGAAGCGTATGAAGCGGACGGGGATATGAAGGCGATGATAGAAAAATATAACGAACACGCCAAAAAAGCGCGCGACGACCTCCGCGACGGAAAAATAACGGACGCGGTCTACGCCCTGTGCCAACAGCAGCTCTCCGATATGTCAAGCCTCATAATGCAGCGCCCGTCGATGGTCGAATACGCCGCCGCAAAGCACGATTTTGATACGCTTATGCAGGGCGTTTACGGTGAGATAACGTACCAGATAACCGGCTCGCGCCCCTGCAGCCATGATTGCAGTAACTGCAGTGCGAAGTGCGGGGAAAATTAAGAATTAAGAAATTAAAGAATAAAGTCGGTGTCGGCGGAGCCGACGAATTGTGTGCCGCAATTTACGGCATGCTTGGGGTTCCCCGCCCCCTATCCACCCCAAACCCCGCCATCCCCCCGAATTATCGGGGCTTTTGGCAAAGAGGAATGCAAGCAAAAGGAAAACCATGGATTATTATAGATATTTAAACGATATTCACGACTATGAACTATGTTTGCCGCCGTACGGATATGATTTTTATAATATGACTGCAAAGCAAGCCCGCGAACAATACGAGTGGTTTATATCCGTGATTCCGGAGAGGGTGAACTATTTAAAGAACAGATGCGCCGCAGATTTAAAGATTAAACCCGATTTGCTTGATTATTCCGCCGATTCTTTAATATTATTATGGGAATGGTTTATCGGTATTGCCCGAGTTGAGAAAACACCGCAAAAAGAGCTGGAAAAGATGAAAGAAGGGGCAAAGATATTCGGAGAATCATATATAAACCGCAAGAAGTTTACCGTAGTTACACAATATATAATGAGAGATATTGCGGTTTATATAGGAGAATCATTCGTCAGCAATTACCCAAAGTTAAAATGGTCATACTGTAATTTGCCGAAAAACTATGTAAATTCAAGAGAGCCCGTTATTTCCGGCTTTTATATAAAGGATGAATTTACCGAGGGGGAAATGGACGTAAATCCGATGGGCATAGTTACCGGCGCAGGCTCGAAATTTTTTACCGGCAAACCGGATAAAAACGATATTTACAATTCTTATACGGATTTAATAAAACGGATACCGGATTAAATTCCCGCGAAACTGCGGAAACTGCAGCGCGAAGCGCGGAGAGAATTAAGAATTCAGAATTAAGAAGCGAGATAACCTTCTCCCTTAGGAGAAGGGGGACCACGTGCCGGGGTTCCCCGAAAACGAGCTTGCCGAGTTTTCGGGGGTTCGCGGGTAGCGGTGGATGAGGCGAACGATACCTTCCCCTATTGGGGAAGGGGGACCGCTTGCGGTGGATGAGGCGAACAAAATCTGCACTTACTAAATCAAGAATGAAAAATGTCGTATAATTACAACAAAAATCTCACGTCCGTATCTCAGAATTTGAGAAAAAATATGACGCCGGAAGAAAAAACAATATGGTATAATTTTCTTAAACGTCTTCCATATACGGTAAAACGTCAGAAGGTTATAGGAAACTATATCGTTGATTTTTACATTCCCGAAAAAAGAACGGTTATAGAAATCGACGGCGTACAGCATAAAACGCCGGAAAACGAAGAAAAAGACAAAGAAAGAGACGCGGAGCTTAATAAACTTAACGTACGCGTACTGCGTTATACAAACAAAGCGGTCAATTTGATTTTCAATAAAGTATGTGATGATATATTAATTAAGCTCGGATTGACTGTTGATGATTTGAAGCCGGCGAAACGGTGAGCGTTTAGGGGGTAGACTCTGCAGCGTTTGTTCGCCTCATCCACCACTGACGTGGTCCCCCTTCTCCTATAGGAGAAGGTAAAAAAGGAGCGGTTTATTCTTAACGCGCGGCAGCGCTCATAACTACGGCGTAAGCCGTATCATAACGCGGCAACGCCGCTCATAACTGTAAACTGAAAACTAAAAAATATGTGCAAATAAAAGATTGAATAGCCTTTCACCTGTAGGGCGGGGGCTCACGGGAGGTATGCGTTTCTTTCGTTCATCTGCGGAACTGACGTTCGCCTCATCCACCGCAAGCGGTCCCCCTTCCCCAACAGGGGAAGGTATTGTTCGCCTCATCCACCGCAACCCGCGAACCCCCACCGCTCACACAGTTCGCGGCGGGGAACCCCGGCGCGGTCCCCCTTCTCCTATAGGAGAAGGTATCTTAATTCCGAATTCGGGAGGGGAGACCCCTCCCCTACAAATCAACCTAACGGAGGATTCTCTATGACCCCGATGATGCAGCAGTATATGGAGATAAAAAATCAATACAAGGACCACATCCTCATGTACCGTCTCGGTGATTTTTACGAGATGTTTTTTGACGACGCGAAGACGGCGTCAAAGGTGCTTGAGCTGACGTTGACGGGGCGCGACTGCGGGGAGGAGGAGCGTGCGCCGATGTGCGGCGTGCCGTTTCACAGCGTTGAGCCCTACATAGCTAAGCTCGTGTCAAACGGCTACAAGGTCGCGATCTGCGAACAGTTAGAGGACCCCGCGACGGCAAAGGGCATAGTCAAGCGCGGCATCATCCGCATAGTCACGCCCGGCACGGTCACCTCGCAGGAGATGCTCAAGGAGGACAAAAACAACTACGTTGCCGCGCTGTATATCGGCGGCGACGGCGCCGCGCTCTGCTTTGCGGACGTTTCCACCGGCTACATAGGCGCCTGCTCCGTTGACGGCGACGACACGGAGCGCCGCATAATTAACGAGCTCGCCGCGTTTCTGCCGAAGGAGATAATCACGAATTTCCCGCTCTCCGAGCGTCCGGCGTTGTTTGACTACATCAAAAACCGCCTCTGCTGCACGGTGAACGAAAACGAGCCCGAGCGCTTCTGGGAGATCAAGACCGCCGCCGCGTGCCAAAAGCAGTTCCCGAACGAAAAGACCGACGCTCTGCCGTCCGCGCTCGTCTGCGCGGTCGGCGCGGCGCTCGATTACATAAAAGAGACGCAGAAGACCGACATTTCCTTTATCGACACGCTGTCGCTTTACGAAAGCGAGGGCAGTCTCGAGATAGACGCGAGCACGCGGCGGAATTTAGAGCTCTGCGAAGCGCTGCGCACAGGCGAGAAAAAAGGCTCGCTTTTGTGGGCGCTCGACTGCACGAAGACCGCGGGCGGCGCCCGAATGCTCCGCAAATGGGTCGAAATGCCGCTTTGCAGCGTCGCCGAGATACAAAGGCGGCAGGAGGCTGTCTCCGATCTGTACGGAGATTTTATGGTGCGCTCCGAGCTTCAGGAAGCCTTAAAAGGCGTGCTCGACCTCGAGCGCCTCGCCTCAAAGCTCGTTTACGAGACGGCGAACGCGAGAGACTTGCGCGCGATACACCAGTCCGCGACGAAGCTGCCGGCGATAAAGGAGCTCATCTCCGTCTGCCCGTCCGAGATGATGAGGCAGATAAACGAAAAGACGGACGACCTCTCCGATATCTGCGCGCTGATCGACGCGGCGATAGTCGAGGAGCCGCCGTTTTCGGTCCGCGAGGGCGGGTTTATAAAGCCGGGCTACAACGCCGACATAGATTATCTGCACAGCGTCATGCACGACGGCAAGCGCTGGATCGGCGAGATAGAGGCGGCGGAGCGCGATAAAACGGGCATAAAGACACTGCGCGTCTCGTACAACCGCGTTTTCGGCTACTATATAGAGGTCACGAAGTCCTACGCCAACCTCGTTCCCGAGCGTTATATAAGAAAACAGACGCTTGCAAACTGCGAGCGGTACATTACCGAAGAGCTGAAAGAGCTTGAGTCCTCGATATTGGGCGCGTCCGACAAAGTCGTGAAGCTCGAATACGACCTGTTCACGCAGATACGCGCGCACTTATGCGAGAATATCGCGAGGATAAGGTCGTCCGCGGACAGCGTATCGCGCCTTGACGCGCTGCTGTCGCTTGCCGTTACCGCGGAAAAGAACGGCTACGTCAAGCCGGAGGTCAGCTATTCCGACGTGATAAACATACAAAACGGCCGTCACCCCGTCGTCGAGCGGTTCACCGAGGACGCTTTCGTCCCGAACGACACGTATATGGACACGGACAAAAACCGGCTGCTTCTGATAACCGGCCCGAATATGGCGGGCAAATCAACGTATATGCGCCAGGTCGCGCTCATCACCATCATGGCGCAGATCGGCTCGTTCGTCCCCGCGACGGAGGCGAGGATCGGCGTCGTTGACCGCGTTTTCGCCCGCGTCGGCGCGTCGGACGATCTGGCGTCCGGCACCTCCACTTTTATGCTCGAGATGAACGAGGTGTCTTACATTTTAAAGCGCGCGAGCAGAAAGAGCCTCATAATCTACGACGAGATAGGCAGGGGTACCTCAACGTTCGACGGTATGTCGATCGCCCGCGCGGTAGTGGAATACACGGCGGAAAAGATCGGCTGCAAAACGCTTTTCGCAACGCATTATCACGAGCTGACGGAGACCGAGGGGCTCGTCCCGGGCGTCGTCAACTACAACATAGCCGCAAAAAAGCGCGGAGATACGATAAGTTTCTTACGCAAGATAGTAAAAGGCGCGGCGAACGACAGCTACGGCATAGAGGTCGCCGTCCTGGCGGGCGTGCCGAACAAGGTCATCAAACGCGCGCGCGAGGTTTTAGCCGAAATAGAGGCGAACACGCCGGAGCGCAAGCGCACGCGCGAGGTGAGATCGCTTGAAGACCTGAATATCACCATGGAGACCGTCGTGTCGGACGAGATACGCGACGCGGTCGAGGCGGTCGATCTTAATATCACGACTCCGCTTGAGGCGTACGACCTTTTGCGGAAGCTCAAAGGGATGTTATAATGTCTGTCATAAACGTACTTGATTTCAAAACCGCCAACCTCATAGCCGCGGGCGAGGTGGTCGAAAGACCGTCGTCGGTGGTGAAAGAGCTTGTCGAGAATTCAATAGACGCGGGCGCGAAAAAGGTGACCGTCGAAATAAAAAACGGCGGCGTTTCGATGATCCGCGTGACCGACGACGGCTGCGGTATGTCGGAGGACGATCTGCCGCGCGCCGTTCTGCGCCACGCGACGAGCAAGATAGCGACGGGCGACGATCTCGCCGCCATAAGCACGCTCGGTTTCCGCGGCGAGGCGCTCGCGGCGACAGCCGCGGTCAGCCGCATGAAAATAACGTCAAAAAGAAAGACCGACGCGACGGCGCACACGATAAGCGTGACGTACGGCGTTTCGGGCAAGGTAACGGAGACGGGCGCGCCCGACGGGACTGTCGTCACCGTGTCGGAGCTGTTTTCAAACGTCCCCGCGAGAAGAAAATTTTTAAAGGCGGACAAAACGGAGGCGGCGGCTGTCGCGTCCGTGTGCGAAAAGCTCGCTTTGTCGTCGCTTGACGTGTCCATAACGCTTTTATCGGACGGGGAGAGAAAATTCCGTACCGAGGGCGACGGGGATCTGCAAAACGCCGTCTATGCCGTGCTCGGCAGGCAGTTTGCGCAGGAGCTTATTTACGTTGACGGCACGTCGGAGGGCATATCGGTGAAGGGAGCCGTCTGCTCGCCCGTTATGAGCCGCCCGAACAGAGCGTCGGAGCTGTTTTTCGTAAACGGCAGATACGTGCGCAGCACCGTCATATCGTCCGCGCTCGAGCAGGCGCTCGTCTCGTTCATCCCGGCGGAGAAATTCCCAGCCGCGGTGCTGTTTTTAACCGTAAATCCGGCGGCGGTCGACGTGAACGTCCATCCGTCGAAACTGGAGATCAAATTTTCGTCCGACAGACCGGTGTTCGACGCGGTGTATTACGCCGTAAAGTCGTGCACGGCGAGCGGACAGAGACCGGAATACCGCTTTACCGAGCAGAAAAAGACCGTTTCGGCTTTCGTGCCCGTGACGGACGAATATACAAAGACTCTGGTCACGCAGCTCACGGCGTTCGACAATAAAGCGGACGCCTTTGAGATGAAAAGGATGGAGTTTCATTCGCCATCGTTTCTGCAGGACAAAAAGCCGGAAAATCACGTTTATACGTCGCCTTTGTATCAGCCGCCGACGGTAAAGGAGCCCGAGATAAAGGACGAGCCTGAGGAGGACAAGTACAGATACGGCCGCCCGAACGGGCAGTGGCGGTACGTCGGAGAGGTTTTCGACACGTATCTTTTCGTCGAGGACGGGGACGAGGTCCTCGTAATAGACAAGCACGCCGCGCACGAGAGACTGCGTTTCGAGGAGCTGAAGGCGGCGATGAGGACGCACACGCCGACGTCGCAGATGAGGATGATACCGATAACGGTCGCCGTCACCGAGGAGGAGGCGGACGCGGCGGAGCAGTACAGGCAGGAGCTGACCGACACCGGCTACGGCTTTGAGCGGTCGGAGGACGGGATAGATATAACGCAGACGCCGGCGAACGTATCGGATGACGAGGCAAAGGATCTGTTTATCGGAATGCTGTCACAGCTGTGCGAAAACGGCGCCGCGCCGGGAATACAGAAGCAGACCTTGTTTGAGCGGGCGCTTTATCAGGTGTGCTGCAAGGGCGCGATAAAAGGCGGAGACAAAAACGACGAAAACGCGCTGCTTGCGCTGATCGCCGAGCTGTACGAGCACCCGGAGGTCACGTACTGCCCGCACGGCCGTCCCGTCGCGTTCAAAATGACGAAAGCCGCGATGGAGAGACGGTTCGGGAGAACGTGAAAGCAAAGGCGAGCACCGCCCGCCCGCTTTAAATGAATAAAGAATAAAAAAGGTGTCCATACGGGACGAATACGGCGGGCGGCACACGAATTCGCCGCGTCAGCGACACCTTTTTCAAATAAAACAAAGACGCCGCTTTTATCAAGCAGCGCCTTTATTCTTTTTCTTATTATTTGAGTATCTTTATCTTGGCTATAAGTCCGCCTACGAGCGGGAAGTCCTTTGCCTTGCCCTGCGCCGCGGTCACGATGCCGAATACTACGAGACCGGTGATCGCAAGTAAAGTAAGATATTCAAGTATGCTGAATACGAAACCGACGTACGGGATAAGTGCGAGCAGACCGAACGTGATGCAGACCGCCGCTTCGCAGATCAGGAGTATAAGTCCTCTGTTGGCGTGCCAGCGCGCCCATTTCGATCCCTTTGCCGCGAATATCGGTACAAGCACGAGAATGCCGATATAAGCAAGAATTCCCATAGCTTTGTTCTGGGCTATATCTTCAGCCTCAAACTCGCTTGTATGATCCGTTGTGTCTAAAAAACCTGCCATGATTTTTTCTCCTTTATAAAATAATAACGAACGTCGGCATTTACCGTGCCGATATTACTGTATTCATCATACCACAATTTAATACATTTTGCAATAGCTTTTTTAAAAAAATAACCAAAATTTTCAGTAGTTTTCCCACTCGCGCCGTATCAGCTCATTTACCTCGTCCGACGTCAGTCCCGCTTTTTTTGCCGCGCGGATAAGATCGGATAACGGCAGCAGTCTTTTTTTATGCTTTTCACGGTCGTGCAGGGACAGGTCGGCGGCGTAGCAGCCGCTGCCCGCGCGCGTTTCTATCAGCCCGTCCGCCTCGAGCCGCTCCCACGCGGAGCGCACGGTTATGACGGATACGCCCGTCTGCGCGGCGACCGCGCGTATCGGCGGCAGAGCCTCGCCCGCCGCGATCTTACCCGATATTATCTGCTCGGACAGCTGTTCGTATATCTGCATATACGCGGGCCTGGCGGCGTTCGGCAAAACGGTTATGTTCATTATATCTCCGCCATCTCGAATTCCGCCTTCGCGCGCTTATAGCAGACCTCGTTCGCGGCGATATATATGAGCACGCATACGGCAAAGAACGCGCCCTGATACGCCCACGCGGCGGCCGTCGTCGGGAACGTGTCTATATACGTTTTGATAAAGGCAAAGAACGGCACCGTTTCATGCAGCGCCTCCGTCGCTATCATAAACCCTTCGAATATTGCGATGAATACGAAGACGGATACAGCGGACAAAAGGAATATCCTGCCCGCTTTGTGCGGCGCTTTGTAATATCTCGGTATGAACGCGAGGTTGAACACACAGTAAAGGAGCAGAAATGCGCCGATGAGCGTAAGCGACGACGTCGTGCCCGCGTTGTTGCCCGCGTTTTTGTGCGCAAAGAAGTTGAGCACCGCCACGCCCGAGAATAACACGAGCGAAACGCACTGTATTATCTGCACGAAAAGCATTTTCGCGCGCACGATCTGCGCCTTTGAGACGGGGAGCAGAAGCGAAAACGTGACGTCGTTTTCCATAGCCGCCGTCATAAACGAGTAAAATATGGCGTTGCAGATGAAAAATCCCGCTACAAGATAAGGATAAGACGGTATCATTATCATAAACGCAAAGCATAAAAACAGCGGCACCTGCAAGGGCATACAGAGGGAAAACTCCTTATATAACAGATTTTTCATTTATTTTTCCTCCTGTTCCGTGTAGATCATTATGGATTCGAGATCGGCGGGCGCCGTGCGGCAGTCGGAGAAGTATTTTTCGTCCTCCGACCGTATAAGCGCCGTAAAACCGAAGGCGCCCGATTTATAACCGATCATATGCGGCAGCTTTTCGGACAAGACCTCGTTTTCGCCCGAGACGAGACGGTAGCCGTCGCAGAACGACGGAACGTCGGACGAGCCTATCAGCCTGCCGTTTTTGATATACGTTATGTAATCCGCGCATTTTTCAAGGTCGGAGATGATATGCGTGGAGAAAAGTATGCTGTGCTCGCCGTCGGCGATGACGGAGCGGAAAATATCGAGCAGATCGTCGCGCGACACGGGATCGAGCCCGCTCGTCGGCTCGTCGAGTATCAGAAGCTTCGCGTTGTGGCAGAGCGCAAGCGCAAGCGCGTATTTCACGCGCATGCCCGCGGACAGCTCGCTTATCCTCTTGTTTTCGTCAAGCAAAAAACGCGACAGATATCCGCGGTACGCCTCCTCGTCCCAGCTGTCGTAAAAGCGGCGCGTGACGGCAGTCAGTTTTTTTATCGTTGATTTTTTGTAGCAGTCGAAGGCTCCGGTGACAAAGCCCGTCATAAGCTTGCATTCTGTCTCGTTTGCGTCAAACGGCAGACCGTTTATGTAGACCTCGCCCGCGTCCTTTTTTATCAGGTTCAGCATGGATTTTATCGTCGTCGTCTTGCCCGCGCCGTTGCGCCCGATAAAGCCCATAATATACCCGGGCGACAGCGAAAACGACACGTGATCGAGCAAAAACCCGTCGTACCGCTTGCAAAGCCCTTTCACTTCAAGTAGATCCATAAAGCCCTCCTCAAAATTGTGCTTATTCTATATACACAATTATATCACGTATATTGATGTTTGTCAAGACGTAAAATAAAAAAAGCAACTCCTTCAGTCACTTCGTGACAGCGTCTCGCCTACGGGCTCGGTCAGGTCGCGGCTTTGACAGTTCACTGAACTGTCATTCACTACCGCGCCCCCGCTACGCTACCTCAAAGAGGGGGCCTTTTCGGATAACAAAAAAACCGCCGCAAGCTTTATTGCGGCGGCGAGTTTCCGGGCGTTGGTTATTTTACGTGCACGTCAAGCTGATTGAACGGTATTTCTATGCCGTTCTTTTTAAATTCGTTATATATATTCTCCGAGAGGTTGAAGCGGACGTCCCAGTAGTCTTTGTTTTCCACCCAGACGCGGACGGTGAAGTCTATGGAGCTTGTGTTCATATCCTTCATCCTCACGACCGGCGCGGGGTCCTTCAGTATCTGCGCGTCGCGGTCGGCGTAGGCGAGGATCACTTCCTTTACCTTTTCGATATCCGTGCCGTAGGCGGCGGAGACGGTCATATCAACGCGCCGCTGTTCCTCCGACGAATAGTTTATTATCGTTGACGACGTAAGCGTGCTGTTCGGGATTATGACGTGTCTGTTGTCGACCGTCCGAACCTTCGTCGCAAAGAGCCCGACCTCGAGCACCGTGCCGAGGTTGCCGTTTGTCTCTATGAAATCGCCCAGGCGGAACGGGCGGAGCACAACGAGCATGATGCCGCTCGCCAGATTTCCGAGCGTCCCCTGCAAAGCGAGCGCTATCGCCGCGCCGGCGGCGCCGAGCACGGCTATTACCGACGCCATCGGAACGCCCAAAACGCCCACTATCGTGACGATCAAAATTATGTTAAGCACCGCTTTGACGAGCGTGCGTATAAAGCTGACCGTGCCGGGCTCGAGCTTTTTGAGCCGCTTTTCCGATATCAGCTTTTTTGTGATGAATTTTATCAGAAAATAGCCTGCGATAAGGATAAGGATCGCCGCCCCGAGCCTTATCGCAAGCGATACGAATTTATCCGAGACCGACGCCCAGACCGTATTCCAGTCAAACGGCGCTTTTTCCGCCTCGGCGGCGACGGCTTCCGTTACGGCGTCCGTCACCGCTTCAGTTACAGTATCTGTCATAGCTTACTCCGA
>Ga0265298_10010396_pt1 | contig 11010 bp, 4 predicted proteins | sample AusTroGonzalo_MG_3_FD_193486 | JGI IMG/M metagenome (GOLD analysis project Ga0265298, IMG submission 193486) | Bovine rumen microbial communities from tropical cattle in Woodstock, Queensland, Australia - Gonzalo_01 | ecosystem: Host-associated > Mammals > Digestive system > Stomach > Rumen ...
CCATAGGATCGAAGGCATGTTCCTTGAACTCGTCCTTGATACCGATGCCATTGTCGGCCACCTGAATCTGGGCCTGGCCGTCTTGCTGGCGCACCACTCCCACACTAATCATGCAGTCGTCATGGGCAAAGAGCACCGAGTTGTTGAGGAGTATCTGGATAGCCTCAGCCAGCAGGGCGCCATCATACTCCACCTCTAACTCTGGAACGGGCGAGATGAAGTTGACCTTGACGGACTTATGCTTGTCTGGCGACGTAAAGTCATTACAGAGCTGGCGCAGGAATTCGACTAAATCTCCCAGATGGCGACGAGGCACCACATGATAATCAGGAGCGGCCTTACCAGGATGGTCTGTCGTACCTCTCTTCTCGGCATATTCCTTCTTGAGCTGCATACGAATCTCATTCATCCACTGCTTCTTCTCCAGTTCACGGCGTACCGTCTCCGTTTCCATACGGCGATCCAGGCGTTTCATGAACCAGCGACGCCACCACAGGGCAATAGCGGCAATGGCGATGATGTAAAGCAGCATGGCCCATCGTGTTCGCCAGAGGGCAGGACGAATGGTGATGTCCAAACGAGCCTCCTCTTCACCAATGGTGCCGTCATCGTTGAGCATGCGCACACACAGCGTGTATGAGCCGGCACGCAACGAGTTATAGGTGATGTTAGGATTCTCTTCTGAGGTCTTCACCCAGTTCTCGTTGAAGCCCTCCAGCTTATAGACAAAACGCTTCTCATTGTTGACATGACCTGCATCACTCGCCAACTGTATGGTAAACTGGTCACTGAAGCGCAGGGTGATATCGCGGCAGATATCCAGCGCCTCATCAAGGATGATACGGCCGTCAATCTCCCTGCCAACGGGTACGTCAACGTCAAAGAGCTGTAAACCGCTGAAGACGGGCTGTTCCTTACTGCGTGTGTTGGACAACCCCTTCGGATTAATCATGTCCAGACCACCCTGACCACCTACGAGGAGCATGCCACCACGCGTCAAATAGGCTGAACGCTGGTTGTAGGTACCCTTCTGCAAGCCATCACTGCTGGTATAGCTGCGCACGGTGAACTGCCACGTACGGTCCTCCTGCTGTTCGGGGATGACCTTCGACACACCATGGTCGGTGATGACCCACATCATGTGGCTCTTATCCTCCACAATAGAGCAGACACTGGAACCCATCAAGCCACTGGTCATATCCAGCAAGAAGACACGCTGTGTATGCGGGTCGTAGACGGCAGCACCAGAGGTAGAGCCCTGCCAGATAAGTCCACGGCTGTCTTCCATCACACAGACAGTAGTTCCTGTATTTACAGGTACATTGGGGTCATCGGGGATGATGCGGTTGGCCAGTTTACCTGTTACGGGGTTGACGAAACAGTAGTACCAGCTGGTACCGACCATCAGCCAGCCTTTCTTTATCCACCATACGGATGTCATGTAGTTGCTGGGCAGCTTGGCATTCTCAGCAGTCCAGCTACGGAACTTATTGGTCTTCAGGTCAAGCATCTGGATACCACCACCCAGCGTAGCTATCCAGATACGGTGCCAACGGTCTTCCGTCACACTCCACACATTATTAACGGCCAGGCCACAGCCTGTCTCCGAGCGATAGTTGATGATTTGCGCCTCAATAGGATTGTTGGGCGATGGGATGCAACGCACCAGACCACCATTGTAGGAGCCAAACCAGATGGAGCCGTCACTGGCATAGCAGGAACCCACCATGATGTTAGAGCTCAGATTACTGTTCAGCGTGGTATACTGACGCAGCACTTCATTGGTCTTGGGGTTATATACCAGAATACCATTCTCGTTAGAGCCTACCCAGTAGTTGCCATAACGGTCTTCACAAACGGTATTGATATCGCCCAGCTCTACGCTCTTCAGGCTGGCGATACCCTCCAGATACTGGTTGGCACCATTCTTATAAGTACCAATCCATACGCTACCGCTACGGTCAACATAGATATGCTTACACGTATTTTCCGAGATGGTAGACTGGTCGAACTTGTTGTTCAGGAACTGGCGATACTCACGGCTCTTCAGGTTGATGACAAATACACCGTCATGGTCAGTAGCCACCCACAGCCACCCGCGACGGTCGGCCTTCACATCCCATATCTCCAGATTCTCTGGCACGTTGTCAATATGACGGCTCTTCATCAGCTCAGCCAGCGTAGCATACCAGCGCTGCTCACGAGCGATGTAGATATAGGTGTTGCCCAAGCAGGTCACCCATAAATTATGCTGCTGGTCAATAAACAGCCTATAGTCCTGGTTACGGGGACCACCATGGTCACGGACCCAGGTACTCTCCCACTCTATCACGCCCTTCGCGCCATCCATCAGGACCAGCTCACCCTGGTAGGTGCTCAGCACCACCTTATCGCCATAGCTAGAGAAGGTCGATATGCCATAGTTGGGATTGAACTGTCCCTTTTCATAGCCTCGACGGATATGAGAGAGCTTCTCGGTCTTAGGGTCATAGCAGAAGATACCATCATCATAGCATTTCACCCAAAAGCGCTGCTTGCAGTCAACATAAAGACGTTCCACGCCACCAGTGATGCCGTATTGGGAGAGTACGCGGCTGACATTACGCTCGAAAGACTCCGTCTCTGGGTTATAAATGCAATAGTTCATGCCCTGCTTCAACCACAGCTTACCGTCAAACGCCTCCATAATCTCGTCCGTGTAGTTGTCACGCATGGAGGTGGTATCGCGCTTGTTTGAGAAGAACGTCTTGAAACGATAGCCATCGTAGCGGTCCAATCCATAGGCGGTACCCATCCACACGAAACCTCGTGAGTCGCGGTAGACACAGTTCACCTGTGAGTTAGACAAACCATCACGTGTATCCAGACGACGGAACTTGATGTCAGGAATGGCCGCCTGTATGCCTATGGGCAACCACAGCAGCAGGAACAAGGAATAAAGCGTTTTTCTCATGACGTCACAGTATTATTTCATCACTATGGCAGTAGTATCACGAATGAACGACTGTTGAGTAATAACGTTTAAAGTTCTAAGTCTCCGCAAAGGTAAAAAAAAACACGCAAAAAAGCAAACGTTTGCGTAGTTTTTTTTAGAACATCAGCGTAAAGCCGAGGCGTACACTGTTTTTAGGACCGAAACGACAGTCATTATAATTCATTCGACGCACATATTCCACCTGGAAGAAACGGAAGATGCTACGGATGCCCAACGATATCTCCCAATAGGGGACGTCAGGGTTCATCACCTGCGTTTGTTCAGGGAAGTACAGCAGCACATTGCTGCCGGCATTACGTTCCAGATAAGGATTGTTCTTGTCCGACAAAGCACCCCACAACATCTTGGCACCGACATATTCACGCCAGTGCAGGCGACGAATCAGCGGGATGCGGTTGAAAATCTTTCCCTGCATGTCCCAGTTGAAGTCGACGCTGACAAAGCGGTCGTTCATAAACTCCATGCTGTTAATCAGGTTGAACATGTGCTTATGACTGAAGTACGACAAGTTGGAGGCTGGCATGCACAATAGCGGGAAAGGCACCTGGTTCCACTGTACGCCAGCACGTGTGAAGAGGTCGATGCGTCCCCATGAGCCAAACCAGAAACGCTTGAAGATGCTGGCCTCCGTATAGTTGTAGGTATAGTCACCACCCAGCAGTCCCTTGACACCAGTAGTATGGCTAAGCGTGATGATGGGAGCCTCACGGTTCACCTTATGACGCCTCATCTTGGAATTGACATACAGGGCGCCGGGACTATACTCTATCTCAGCACGCAGCTCTGTGGTATGAATCTTAATAGCCTCTGGGGATGACAACGGCACGAACTGCATATTACCTGCCGCCTCGTTCTGCTCGGTCTTGATACTGAACAAGCTACGGAATCCCCATGCTTCCTCACGCTCGAAGGTCAGCTTCTGGCGGCGATAATACATCATCTTGTCTACTGTCGCCCATTTCCATGCTGTGAAGACATTATCCTTGTCGGTACTGAGGAACTTGTCAGAAGGCGACATGACGTCGTAGGTTGCCAGGAAGGAGATATTCCGTTTGGGGAACTCGCTGGGCATATATTTCTTCTTGTTCAGCGACCATGTCAGCTCACTACTATAGTAAGTGTTCTTGCTCTTCCATCCACGGGCCACATAGCCTTTCCAGAACAAGTGACGGTTCAGGTTGGCGGTCGTCTGACCACCCAAGCGCGTACGCAAGCCGTCAATGAAGTTATTGCTTACGAAAGAGGTTACGGGACCAATATCGAACTTACTCTTCTTGCCTGTCTCTATGTAGTTCTCCATGAGGATTTTCAGGACGCCCAACACATACTTGAAACCGCCTGTAGACTGCATGCCACTGAGGAAGTCGCCCATGGAGTCCTCGCTCTTCGTCAGCTCCACCTTACGGTGCTCACGCCAGAAGGCATCATCCTGCATCTCGGCGTCAGGGTCTACGGCTGTCTTGGCCCTGCCACGGAACAGCTGTTTGGGAATCTCATCGAAGGCATAGTCTGACAGGCGTGTCGTCTTGATGGCTACGCCCTTCTGCATGAAGTCGAACAGTGCCATTTCCACTATCATGTCGTCAACAGACAGCACCCACTCACCGGTCGGCAACTGGCTGAACTCCTGCACCAGCTTCATGTTCTCAACGAAGTTGACATCCGTCTGGTTGGGTAATATCAGCTCACAGCGTTTCACCTGGCACGACGAGTCTTTCAACACATACAGGTCGCCACGGAAGCCGAAGTCCTGCTGGTTGTTGGGCAGGAAATGCAGGTGGATACAGCTGTCACGGTCAAGAGCCAGCGTGTCCTCTATATAGAAACGATAGAACGAGATGGCGCCGTCGCTGATTGGCGACGTGAAAGGATGCTGCAGGATGCGCACCTGGTCGTCATAGATGTTGATATCGGTAAAGACATCCTTCGTCACGGTATTCAGGATTTCTCCCGTCTGGAAGAAGTCGTTGATGCCCGACGAACGCTGGCCTTTGATGATGTCCTTCTCATCATGGGGACTGCGACGGTAGACCTTCTGCGTCACCGTCTCATCAACACTAAGAGGTAATATCAGTTTACCAGTCAACTGATTGGTTTCCACTTGTTTAAGCAGCCAGGGGAACTTACTCAATTTCGGATTGGAAAGGAGCTCCGGATTAACGTCGTTAAGAGCCAGAGTAAGCTTCTGGTATTTCTGGTACTGATAGTAGTCGCGCAACGCCAGATTCGTCTGTTTCTTGTTGGCAATGACGCGCTTCATCAGCTCTACGGCAGGGTTGTTCTTTCTGCTATAGCGTGTACGTTTCTTCTTGACGGTCACCTCCTTCAGTGCCTTGGCATCCTGACGCAACGAGACAAAGAGTTTCTCGCTGTCATCGGAGATGTCAATGGTACGCGACTTATAGCCCAGCACACTGATTGTCAGGCGTTTGCCCTTCAGCAGTCGAATCGTAAAGCGTCCTTGTGGGTCAGTGATGGCAACCAGGTTCAGTCCCTTATACTGTACGCTGGCAAAACCGATACCCTCACCTGTTGCCTCATCGACAACATGTCCATGGATGACGTCCTGCGCCTGTAAGGGCAGTAAAATCATCAGCAACAGCAACACTCCTATAATTCTGATTCTATTCATGCGTAGGGCACATCAACCCAGAATAACGAGCCCACTCCCAACGCTGACTCCATGCCAACCTTACCGCCCAGCGTAAGTGCCAAGCTACGGCATATACTCAGGCCAAGACCTGTGCCCTGTTCAAACTCATCTATCTTCACAAAGCGCTCAAAGAGCTTGTCACCACAGTATTCGGATTCTATTCCTTTTCCTGTGTCACGAACCCATACACGCATATTGCCGACTTCCAGGTTAGCACCGATGGTGATGCTTCCCGCTGTGGTAAACTTCAGCGCATTATCCACATAGTGGCACACTATCTGCATGAGGCGTTCACGGTCGGTATTGGGCTCCAACGATTCTGAATGTTTATCGACAGCCAGGGCCAGATGCTTCTCGGCAGCCTGTGCAGCATACTTCTCCACGACCTCCTGCAACAGCTTCTCTATCAGGAAACGGCTCTTCTGTACAGAGCCTCCGCCAGCCTCTAACCTCGACATATTCACCATGTCTTCGAAGAGATGCAGCAGACGGGCATTGTTCTGACGAATCAGATTAGACAACAGCGTGCGCTCCTCAGCAGAGGGGTTGTTTGCCAGCACCTCACTAAAGCCGACAATCGCATTAAGAGGGGTACGCACCTCATGGCTGATATTAGCCAGGAAGGCCGTCTTCATACGGTCACTCTCTTCTGCCTGGTTACGGGCCTTGATGAGCGCCATCTCTATCTCTTTCTGTTTATCGATGCGCATCGATGTTCCCACGATGGTCACTGGACGCCCATCGGCATCACGCTTGTCTACCACGGCATAGGTCTCACCCCAAGTAGTGCCATCACCCAACGGTGAACGGGCCTGGTACTGTTCATGAACCTGGTCAACACGGCCCTCCACCAAATCTATCATCCTTGCCGCAATGCGTTTCTTGTCTTCCGGTATCAGATTGTCACAAAACTGCTCTACATCAGAACCTGGGGGGATAGAGGGGATATCCAGGGCGTCACGATAATCGGCATCATACGTGATGGTACGCTCCTGTACGTCAATATGCCAGATAGCCAGCTTCATGGCCTTCAGCACCAAGTCATATTCTATCGTACGACGCTGGACACTGTCCAACACAGACACCTCCGACTCAAGCATCTGATGATGATGACGCTGCCATATCAGACAGCATACCAACACCACCACAACAGGCAGTGCTATCAACCAGAACAGAATGTCAATCTGTAGCAGGTCGGGAAAGGACATCAGCGGAAGTGTTACTATTGATGGCATACAGCTAAGTACTTACGAATGCGCAAAGTTACGAATTCTTTTTGTAAAAACCAAAATAATGTGGACTTTATTTGTTTTTTTGCTCGCTTATTCGTACCTTTGCACCATAATTATACCTATTATACATAATGGCACAACAATTTGAAATCATCGCCAAGACCTTTATGGGCTTAGAGCCTGTCTTAGCGAAGGAGTTAACGCAACTGGGCGCAAATGACGTACAGATAGGACGTCGAATGGTATCCTTTAAGGGTGACAAGGAGCTCTTATACCGAGCTAACTTCCAGTTACACACTGCAATACGTATTCTGAAACCCATCAAACATTTCCGTGCTCTCTCTGCCGATGACGTCTATGAGGGCGTAAAAGATATTGACTGGGGCGAATATATCGCCCTTGACAAGACCTTTGCCGTTGACTCGGTGGTATTCTCTGAGGAGTTCCGCCACTCGAAGTTCGTAGCATACAAGGTCAAGGACGCCATCGTCGACCAGTTCCGTGAGCGTACTGGCAAGCGTCCCAATATCAGTATTTCCAACCCCGATATCCGCCTGCACATCCATATTGCAGAAGACCAGTGCACGCTGTGTCTTGACTCCAGTGGTGAGTCACTGCACCGTCGCGGTTACCGTCAGGAGTCTGTCGAGGCTCCTCTCAACGAGGTGCTGGCTGCCGGCATGATTCTGATGACCGGCTGGCAGGGCGACACTGACTTCATCGACCCCATGTGTGGCTCTGGCACCTTGCTCATTGAGGCTGCCCTCATTGCCCGCAACATGGCACCGGGTCTGTTCCGCAAGGAATTTGCCTTTGAGAAGTGGCCCGACTTCGACGCCGACTTGTTCGACAAAATCTATAACGACGATTCACAAGAGCGTGAGTTCCAGCATCATATCTACGGATATGACGTAGATATCAAGGCCGTTAACACAGCACGTCTCAATGCCAAGGCGGCCGGTCTGACCAGTGACATCACCGTCACGGAGCAGGACTTCAAGAACTTCACCCGACCCAAGGAGAAGAGCATCATCGTCACCAACCCACCCTATGGCGAGCGTATCTCCACGCCCGACCTGTTGGGTACCTACAAGATGATTGGTGAACGTCTGAAGCACGAGTTTACAGGCAACGACGCATGGATACTGTCTTACCGTGAGGAATGCTTTGACCAGATAGGCCTGAAGCCCTCTATCAAGATTCCTGTCTTCAATGGCTCGTTGGAGTGTGAGTTCCGCAAATACCAGATGTTTGACGGCAAGATTAAGGATTTCCGTGCCGAGGGTGGCACTGTCAAGACAGAAGAGGAAAAGCAGAAGATGGCGGAGAAGCGCCGCTTCAAGCAGAACCGCGAGTTCAAGAAGCGCCTTGACGAGCAGGAAGAGAATGCCGAGGCAGACATCCGCAGCTTCAAGTTCCATAGCTTCGAGCGCAAAGATGCCAGGGAATCAAGAGACTCACGAGGAAACAGAGACTCCAGGTATTCGAGAGATTCCAGGGACAGCAGAGACAGCAGAGACGCCAGGAAGTTCAACAAGGGTGGCCGCGGATTTGACAAGAGAAAGAACAACAGACGTTTCGACAATGATGAAGATTAAGGCATTACTTCTCCTTCTTATCCTGTCACTTCCCATGTCAGCACAAAACAAGCTCTTCACCCTCGAAGACCTGAACTTCGGTGGCAACAACTACCGCAACCTGCAGCCAGAGAACATGTGGCTCACATGGTGGGGCGACGAGCTAATACGTACCGATGTGGAAGAGTGCTATCTTGTCGACAAGAAGACCGGTAAGGAAACGCTGCTTTTTACCCTTGACCAGGTTAACAGCTGGGTAACAAGCGATGACATCCATCATGTCCGAACGCTTCAGTCGGTCACCTTCCCCTACCCTGACCAGCCTCTGGTAGCGGCAGCCGGCAGGAAGTCCTTTCTTCTGCTGAACTTCAAGACCCACGAGATTGTATGGCAGGACAGCATTTCCAAAAAGCAAGCCAGAGACTGGAACAATGTCTCTAAGGCCACGGCATACGTAGATGACAACCAGCTCTTTGTTGTTGAAGGCAATGGAAAGAAACACCAACTCTCTACTGACGGTAGCCGTGACATTGTGTACGGCCAATCCGTACACCGCAACGAGTTTGGCATTAACAAAGGTACTTTCTGGAGCCCCGACGGCCAGCGTCTGGCATTCTACCGCATGGACCAGTCGATGGTTACCGACTATCCACAGGTGGACATCTTCCCCCGTGCAGCCACCCATGAGCCTGACAAATACCCCATGGCAGGCATGACAAGCCATATCGTAACCGTTGGAGTTTACGATTTGAATACTTGCAAAACCGTTTATCTCAAGACTCCCCTCTCTTTGGAGGGCTCGGAGGATGCTTGCTATTTCACTAACATTGCATGGAGCCCTGACGGGAATACCATTTATATGTTTGAGTTGAACCGCGACCAGAACGACTGCCGGCTGGTTTCATACGATGCCACCACTGGCGCACGCATCAAAGAGCTCTACCGCGAGACCAGCGACAAATACGTCGAGCCGATGCACCCCATACAGTTCCTGCCCTGGGACGCTACGAAGTTCATCATGCAGAGTCAGAAGGACGGCTACAACCACCTATACCTTTTTAATATAGATGGCAAGGAACTGAGACAGATGACCAGTGGTGCATGGGTGGTACTCGACGTGCTGGGCTTTGACCAGAAAAACAAGCGCATCATCATCTCAAGCAACGAGGTCAACCCCTTGCAGCGCAACACCTATGCCGTCGACATGAAGACGGGCAAGCGTACACTGCTTGACAATGGGCGTGGTTCGCACCGTGGCCTACTGTCGGAGAACGGCCTGTATCTCGCTGACCGTTATACGGAGCCCGACGTGCCTCGCAACATCGATGTCGTTTCCACACAGACAGCAAAAGCCACTCGTCTTCTGACTGCCGCTGACCCTTGGAAAGGCTATCAACAGCCTATCTTCGAGAGTGGCACCATCAAGGCTGCTGACGGCAAGACCGACCTGTACTATCGCATGGTGAAGCCTCACGACTTTGACGCCACCAAGAAATATCCCACAGTAGTGTACGTCTATGGCGGTCCTCACGCCCATAACGTAGAGGCTGCCTGGCACTGGTACAGTCGCACATGGGAGACCTATATGGCACAGAAGGGCTATGTGCTGTTCATCCTCGACAATCGTGGTTCGGAGAATCGCGGCCTGGAGTTTGAGCAAGCCACCTTCCACCAGTTAGGACAGATAGAGATGCAAGACCAGATGAAGGGTGTGGAATATCTGAAGAGCCTGCCATTTGTGGACACCAACAGGATGGGCATCCACGGGTGGAGCTTCGGCGGTTTCATGACTATTTCACTGATGCTCAACTACCCCGACGTCTTCAAGGTGGGCGTGGCCGGTGGTCCCGTCATCGACTGGAAATGGTATGAGGTGATGTATGGTGAGCGATATATGGGTACACCGCAGAACAACCCTGAAGGATATGCCAAGAGCAGCCTCCTTGACAAGGCCAAGAACCTAAAGGGTAAGCTACAGATTATCACTGGCTACAACGACAATACCGTGGTACCCCAGCACTGTCTGTCATTCCTTGATGCCTGTATCAAGGCTGGCACACAGCCCGACTTCTTCGCCTATCCCGGTGAGGAGCATAACATGCGCGGACATGCCAGTGTCCATCTGCATGAGCGCATCACACAATATTTTGAAGACTATCTAAAATAAGGAAAAATGATGAAAGAGGAGCAGATTTTAGTTCGTATCACAGGACAAGACCGTCCTGGACTGACAGCCGCAGTAATGGGTATCCTTGCCAAGTACGATGCCCAGATTCTCGACATTGGTCAGGCCGACATCCACAGCACCCTGTCGTTAGGTATTCTCATGCGTATCGACGAGATGAGGTCAGGACTGGCCATGAAGGAATTGCTGTTCAAAGCCACTGAGCTGGGTGTCAACATCGGTTTTGCACCTATCAGTGACGACGAGTATGAAGACTGGGTAGGCCATCAAGGCAAGAACCGCTATATCCTCATGGTGCTGGGTCGTCAGCTGGAGGCACGCCAGATAGAGGCTGCCACACGCATCCTCGCCGACCAGGGACTGAACAT
>Ga0265298_10010397_pt1 | contig 11010 bp, 7 predicted proteins | sample AusTroGonzalo_MG_3_FD_193486 | JGI IMG/M metagenome (GOLD analysis project Ga0265298, IMG submission 193486) | Bovine rumen microbial communities from tropical cattle in Woodstock, Queensland, Australia - Gonzalo_01 | ecosystem: Host-associated > Mammals > Digestive system > Stomach > Rumen ...
TTATATCGGTCACGGCTGCGGTGTATTGGCGTTGGGTGCGTTGACGGTGGCCAAACCCTTCATGGACATCTGCGCGGCTTTCGGTAGTCTGGTGGGCGTGGGTGCTTCGTCGCTGCTGGCGATTTATCTGGGCGAGAAGGACTATGAACGTGCCAATCGCGTGCTGGGGAACGTGATAGTGATGAATGTGATCCTGTCCTCCATCGTGATGGTGGTCGGCCTGATATGGTTGGATCCGATCCTGATGGCTTTCGGCGCCAGCGAGGACACCTTATTATACGCGCACGAGTATATGGAGATCATCCTCTACGGCAATATACTGACGCATATCTATTTCGGCCTGAACGCCATGTTGCGTTCGGCGGGACATCCGCGATTCTCCATGACGGCCACCATTGTGGCGGTGAGCATCAATATCATCCTGGATCCGATCTTCATTTTCGGTCTTGATATGGGTGTACGCGGTGCGGCGCTGGCCACCGTTATCAGCCAGGCAGTGGCCGTGGTATGGCAGCTGACCAAATTTATGGACAAGAGCGAATTGGTTCGATTCCATCGGGGAATTTGGCGTCTCAACCGTCATATCACCAGTCGCGCATTGGCTATCGGCCTCTCGCCCTTCCTCTATAATATCGCTCACTGCTTCGTAGTCATCATCATCAACAACCAGTTGAAGAATTTCGGTGGCGATATGGCGATAGCCTCCTACGGCGTGATCAACCGTCTGACCTTTGTGTTTGCGATGATGGTGATGGGTCTCAACCAGGGAATGCAGCCGATAGCCGGCTATAACTACGGCGCCCGGCAATACGACCGCATGTTGCGCTCGTTCTATCTCACCTGCGCCTATGCAACGGCGGTGATGGGTATCGTGTTCACCCTCGGCGAATGTTTTCCGCGGCTGGTGACGCAGATGTTCACCCACGATCCGGTGCTGATCGAGCAAACCATTCGTCCGATGCGCATCATCTGCTCCACGATGCTGATTATCGGTTTTCAGATGGTGACGGGCAACCTGTTCACCTCTATAGGAAAAGCGGGCAAGGCCATTTTCCTGAGCCTTACCCGCCAAGTGCTGTATCTGATTCCGCTGGTGCTGTGGTTGCCGATGGCGTTTGCCGAACCGATAGACGGCGTATGGTGGTCGATACCGATCAGCGATGCTCTCTCTGCCGTCACGGCCGTCATCATACTGCTTTCTTCCCGCCGCAAACTGCACATGGGTGAAGCGGTTCAGAGCTGACCGGCTTCCACCAGATTGATGACGCGTTCGGTGATGCGGTCTTTGTCCGTTGCGTCGTACTCTTCCTTCAGGTCGTTCTTGAACAGTTTGGCCACGAACTGCCAGAAATTGGCGGTGGCTTTGCCCTTGTACTGCTTGATCAGTTCGTAGCTGGTGCGATCGGTTTCGCGGTCCATGAGTTTCATGAGCATCATGCCCTGGCTGGCATACATACCGCGGAAATCTTTCTCGTATTTCTTGAAGAGTTGTTTCTCAAATTTGCGCCACCATGCCTTGCGGCTCTTCTTGTCCGGCAGTTTGGCCAGTTCGGCATCCGCGTAGGCCATATCCTTGGTGATGAGTTTGGCGTAGGGCAGGGTTTTCTTGACGTCGCGCACGGTTTTCCAGTAGAACTTCTCCTGCCGCTTGTTCTTGAATTTCATCGGCGGATAGCACCAAATCTCGTGCAGCCACGCCATGTAGAGCGTGTCGCCGTCCTGAATCTTGATCATGCAGGAGTCCATATACTGATTGGCAGCGAACATATTCATGCCCACTGCCAATACCAGCAATATGTGCAGTAGTCGTTTCATGTCTATGCAACTATCTGCAAAAACCATGCCACCTGCTAATAGCCAATAGCTAATAGCTAACAGCCAAGGTTTAGTAGCTCAGCGCAAACACCACGCGTCCGGCGCTGGGTTTGCCCGTCACCATGCACTTGCCCGGTTCGCTCTTGTGGCCCGGTAGGTCGGCCAAGGGTATGCAGCGGATGGTGGCTTTGGTCTCGTCCTTGATGAGTTGCTCGGTCTCGGGCGTACCGTCCCAGTGGGCAAGGATAAATCCGCCCTTCTGCACCTCCTGCTTGAACTCCTCGTACGAGTTGACCTCGCGGGTGTTCTCGATGCGGAAATCGAGGGCTTTCTTGAGCAGGTTCTTCTGGATTTCCTCGAGCAAAGCAACCACTTTTTCTTCGATTCCATCGAGAGAAATGGTCTCTTTGGTCTGTGTGTCGCGACGGGCGATTTCGATAGTGCCGTTCTCCAGGTCGCGGCCTCCCATAGCCAGACGAACGGGCACACCCTTCATCTCGTAGTCGGCGAACTTGTAGCCCGGGGTGAACTTGTTGTCCGTATCCACCTTGACGCGTACGCCGAAGCCCTTTAGACGGTCGGCTATCGGGTTGAGCTTGCCGAGCAGGTCGCTGAGCTGCTCCTCGGTCTTGTAGATCGGCACGATGACCACCTGAATCGGTGCCAAATGCGGCGGCAGCACCAGTCCGTTGTCGTCGGAGTGCGTCATGATGAGCGCACCCATCAGACGGGTCGATACACCCCAACTGGTAGCCCATACATACTCGTATTTGTTCTCCTTGCTCAGGAACTGCACGTCAAAACTCTTGGCGAAGTTCTGTCCGAGGAAGTGGCTCGTACCGGCCTGCAGTGCCTTGCCGTCCTGCATCATCGCTTCGATGCAGTAGGTGTTGAGTGCGCCGGCAAAACGCTCGTTCGGGCTCTTCACACCCTTCACCACCGGAATGGCCATGATGTTCTCCGCAAAATCGGCGTACACGTCCAGCATGGTGCGTGCGTAGTCCTCGGCTTCCTCCTTGGTGGCATGAGCCGTGTGGCCCTCCTGCCAGAGGAACTCGGCCGTACGCAGGAACAGGCGCGTACGCATCTCCCAGCGCATCACGTTGCACCATTGGTTGCAGAGAATCGGCAGGTCGCGATAGGACGAAATCCAGTTCTTGTATGTGCTCCAGATGATGGTCTCCGAGGTAGGACGGATGATGAGTTCTTCCTCCAGTTTGGCCTGCGGGTCCACGATAACGCCCTTGCCGTTCGGGTCGTTCATCAGGCGGTGGTGGGTTACTACGGCGCACTCTTTGGCGAAACCCTCTACGTGCTCGGCCTCACGGCTCAAGAACGACTTGGGAATCAATAAGGGGAAATAGGCGTTCTTCACACCCTGCTCTTTGAACCGGCGGTCCAGTTCGGCCTGGATGGTCTCCCAGATGGCGTAGCCGTAGGGCTTGATGACCATACATCCGCGCACGGCACTCTGCTCAGCCAGGTCGGCCTTCACCACCAGCTCGTTGTACCATTTCGAATAGTCCTCACTGCGAGGAGTCAGTTTTTGATAATTTGCCATATAATGTATTGTTGATTTGCTCGATTGTTTTCCGTTTCGCCGAAAATCGGCGACAAAAGTACTGCTTTTTTTTGACATACGCAAGCGCGCACGTATTTTCTATGGAAAAAAGTGCATATGCGCACCTGTAGGAAACAATTTTCCATTTCCCATTTTCTATTTTCCGTTAAATTTCGTATCTTTGCACCGCAAAACGGCAAAACCATGAAACGATTCTTCTTCATCGCTCTGATGGCACTCGGAGCGTGGACTACAGCAACGGCTTCCGGCAATACGCTGGAGCGGGTGATTCACTATCCCTCGGTGGACCAGGATAACCAAGCCATCCTGCTGTCCGGCAAACTGTCTGTGCCGCAGGACCAACCGGCCAAGGGCATCATCCTGCTGCCGCATTTCACGATCGGTTCCAACCGTGAGGCGCCGTCCAACCGGTTGACCAAAGATGCCAAAATGCTCAAGGACGAGTATGTGCTCATCATGCCCGACTATCTCGGCTACGGCATTTCCCGCGATCGTGTTCATCCGTATCTGGATGGCGAACTGACGGCCCGCAACACCGTGGATATGTATCTCTACACCCGCTCTGTTCTTGACAGCCTCGCACTCGGCCTGCCAACCGACAGCATCTATATCGTCGGCTACTCGCAAGGCGGCGCAACAGCCCTATGGACGCTGCGCCTGATAGAGGAGCAGTACGCAAGGCAAATACATGTCAAGCGCTGCTTCGTGGGTAGTGCACCCTGCGATGTGGCCTCCATCTATGATGCAGCCGTGTTGCACAACCGTACCAGTGTGCCGGCACTCATACCGCTGCTCACCTACGGCACCTCGGAAGCCTACCGGCTGAACCTGCAGATGGAGCAAATCCATACACCCGCAGCCATCCGGGCGTACAACAAGTACATTGCTGATAAGGAACATGCGCTGGCTGCGGCCTATTTCGGGATGCCCCAGCGCCGGATGAGCCACTGGATGACGGCGGCCGGTATGGACAAGACGCAGCCTGAGACGCGACGCCTGTACGACGGACTGCTGCGTTCCAGTTTGGTCCATATAGCCATTCGTGGCGATTCCATCGACAATTTCTGCCCGACGTGGACACCCCGTACACCCATGTATGTCTTCCACTCGCTTACCGACGAACTGGTGCCTGTGGACAATGCGCTGCACCTGCAACAATGTTTCCGAAACGTGCCGACCATCACCTGGGATTTCGGCCGGTACGGCGGACACCTCGGCGCTACACGCCATTTCATACCCAACGTGAAGAAAATGCTGGAGTCGGGTGTGGAATAATTGACAAAAAAAGTCTAAAATCGCAAGAACCGCCATACGCATTTGCGTATGTAAATTATTTTTCGTACCTTTGCACCGCGAAATATCAGCAAACATATAATTCGTAATTAATAATTTCTAATTTCAGTAATACTATGGCAAAAAAAGCATTGAACAAGTGGACCGCTCCCAAGAGCGTAGCTCCCGAGAAAATCATCCAGTTTGGTGAAGGTAATTTCCTCCGCGCATTTGTGGATTGGATCGTATGGAACATGAACGCCAAGACCAACTTCAACGGTTCGGTGGCAGTCGTTCAGCCTATCGACAAGGGTATGGTGGAGTGGCTCAACGGCCAGGACTGCTTGTATCATGTCAACCTGCAGGGCCGTCTGGACGGCAAAGCCGTTAATTCGCTGGAGCGTATCGACGTGATCTCTCGCGCACTCAACCCCTACACCCAGAACTGGGCATTCATGGCGCTGGCTGAGCAGCCGGAAATCCGCTTCGTCATCTCCAATACCACCGAGGCCGGTATCACGTTTGACGACAGCTGCAAGTTCACCGATGCTCCCGCTTCGTCCTATCCGGGCAAGCTGGTTCAGTTGCTCTTCCGTCGCTACAAGACCTTCAACGGCGACCCGACCAAGGGTCTTATCTTCATGCCGTGCGAGTTGATCTTCCTGAACGGACACCATCTGAAGGACTGCATCCGCAAGTACATCGAACTCTGGAAAGACGATTTCGGAGCTGACTACCAGGGCTTCAAGGACTGGTTTGAGAAATACAACTACGTCTGCGCTACCCTCGTGGACCGTATCGTTCCGGGCTTTCCGCGCAAGGACATCGCCGAGATCCAGGAGAAAGTGGGCTACAACGACAACCTCGTTGTGCAGGCCGAGATCTTCCACCTCTGGGTGATCGAGAAACCGGAGAATATGTCTATCGCCGAACTGGAGGCTGAGTTCCCTGCCAACAAGGCAGGTCTGAACGTGCTCATCGCCGAGAGCGAGAAGCCGTATCACGAGCGCAAGGTGACCCTGCTCAATGGCCCGCACACCGTGCTCAGCCCCGTTACCTACCTCAGCGGCGTCAACATCGTTCGCGATGCTTGCAACCACGAGGTACTGGGCAAGTATATCAACAAGGTCATGTTCGACGAACTTCTGGAGACTCTCAACCTGCCGAAGGATGAACTCAAGGCATATGGCGAGAGCGTGCTGGAGCGCTTCAACAACCCGTACGTAGATCACCAGGTGACCAGCATCATGCTCAACTCATTCCCGAAATTCGAGACACGCGACCTACCGGGTCTGAAGATTTATCTGGAGCGCAAGGGCGAACTGCCGAAAGGCTTGGTTCTCGGTCTTGCTGCTATCATCGAGTACTACAAGGGCGGTGTACGCGAGGATGGTGCTCCGATCCAGCCGAACGATGCACAGGAAATCATGGACCTCTTGAAGGAACTCTGGGCTACCGGCGACACCCGCAAGGTGGCCGAAGGTGTGCTCGGCGCAACCGACATCATCTGGAAGGAGAGCAAAGAGGACCTCAATAAGATCCCGGGTCTGACCGACCTCGTAACACTTTACCTCGATTCCATCGAGAAAATCGGTATGCTCGACACCGTCAAACTGATGCTCGCTGCCGACAAAGTAGATGGCCTCGTTGCTAAAATCAAAAGCCTGTTCTAACGACCAACGACTAACGACCCATGACCAATATTCTGAAAATCAACCCCGCGGACAATGTGGTGGTAGCTATCCAACCGCAATCCGCAGGCGCGGTCATCGAGGTGGACGGCAAGAAAATCAAAGTCCTTGAGGACGTGCCTGCCGGACACAAGATAGCCATCTGCGATCTCGTCGAAGGCGAGAACGTCATCAAGTACGGCTTCCCCATCGGTCACGCACGCGAGGCCAAGAAAGCCGGCTCGTGGATGAACGAGAACAACATCAAGACCAACCTGGCCGGATTGCTCTCCTACGAGTATCACCCCAAACAGGTGGTGCTCAACATCCCCGATGAGAAACGCACCTTCATGGGCTACCGCCGCAAGGACGGACAAGTGGGTATCCGCAACGAAGTGTGGATCATCCCTACCGTCGGCTGCGTCAACGGTATCATCCAGCGTTGCGCAGAGCGTCTGCGCCAGGAAACAGGTGCGGACAATATCTTCGCCTTTACCCACAACTACGGCTGCTCGCAACTGGGCGACGACCACGAGAACACCAAGAAGATCCTGCGCGATATGGTTCATCATCCCAACGCAGGCGCCATCCTCGTAGTCAGCCTTGGCTGCGAGAACAACCAGCCGGATGTGTTCCGCGAGTTCTGCGGCGAAATCGACGAAGACCGCGTCAGATTCGTAGTGACCCAGAAGATAGAGGGTGACGAGGTGGAGTACTGTATGCCCATCCTGCGCGAACTGTACACCAAGACCCAGCACGACAAACGTGTGGCAGTGCCTCTGAGCGAACTGCGCGTGGGTCTCAAGTGCGGCGGTTCGGACGGATTCAGCGGCATCACAGCCAACCCGCTGCTCGGTTGCCTGAGCGACTGGCTCGTGGCCCAAGGCGGTACGACCGTGCTGACCGAAGTGCCGGAAATGTTCGGTGCAGAGACCATCCTGATGGACCGTTGCGCGAGCAAGGATTTGTTCGATGAAACCGTGCATTTAATCAATGATTTCAAGGACTATTTCCTCTCTCACGGCGAGCCGGTTGGCGAGAACCCGAGTCCGGGCAACAAAGCCGGCGGTATCTCCACGCTGGAGGACAAAGCCCTTGGTTGCACGCAGAAATGCGGCAAGTCGTTGGTACGCGGCGTGATGCCCTATGGCGAGCGTCTGCGCGTGAAGGGTCTCAACCTCCTTTCCGCGCCGGGCAACGACCTCGTGGCATCGACGGCGCTGGCTTCCTGCGGCTGCCACATGGTGCTCTTCACCACCGGTCGCGGCACGCCGTTCGGTACGTACGTTCCGACGATGAAAATCTCCACTAACAGCAACTTGTACAAGAACAAGCCCAACTGGATTGATTTCAACGCCGGCGTCATCGCCGAAGGCGAACCGATGGAGCAGGTGGCCAAACGCTTTGCCGATTTCGTTATCGATGTGGCCAACGGCACCAAGACCAACAACGAGAAGAACGGCTACCACGAGATAGCTATCTTCAAGAACGGCGTCACGTTGTAAGTTCTGCTTACAGAAAAATATGAAAAAATGGCATGTGCATTTGCATATGTCATTTTTTTGTAGTACTTTTGCAAGCGAAATGAAAAAGTATCTATTTATTTGTATTGTCTGCTCCTTGGGTCTTGCTCCTCTCCGGGCGCAGGATTCGGTCAAGGTAGCCAAGCGTGAGGCCGTCAAATCGCACCTCAAGCAGCACTTCAAACCCTACGGTTTCATCCGTAACTATTTCACCTTTGACAGCCGCGAATCCATGTCCGGCACGGGTGACCTATACTATTTCCAGCCCTACGACGAGCTGTGGAATCAAACCGAAGCGGAGGCTGCCGCTTCCGGTGTAGCACGTCAGGACCTGAATGCGCTGAGCACGTTCCGCTACCTCTCGCTGACCACGCGTGTGGGTCTGAATATCGTGGGCTACAAATGGCGCAGCACGGAGTTTGGCGCCAAGATAGAGGCGGATTTCTATGCGGGCCTGACGGGTACCAACCATAAACTGAACGGAACGGCTCAGTTCCGTCTGCGTCAGGCCTATCTGACCCTCGCATGGGACAGCCTGCGTATGGGTAAGGACTTTGCCCGCGTGGACCTATTGCTGGGTCAGACTTGGCACCCGATGGCTGTTGATCTGTGCGATGTGATTGCCCTCAACTCGGGTGCACCCTTCGGTCCGTTCTCGCGTACGCCGCAAGTCACGATGAATGCCCGTCTGGGCAAGTATGTCACGCTGACCGGATCACTCCTCTGGCAGATGCAGTACCTGTCGCAGGGACCTCTAGGGGCCTCGGCAGAGTATATTGCCTATGGCAAGACGCCGGAAGCCTATCTCGGCCTGAGCGTACACGCCAACGGATTTCTGATGCGTGTGGGTGCAGACGTGCTGAGTATCAAACCGCGGAGTTTGGGAAATGCATTGGACGCCAGCCTCAACCCCATCCTGGTTAACGGTACGCCGCTGAGGGTGAAGGTGAACGACCGTATCACGACCGCCTCGCCTTTCCTCTATCTGCAATACAAGCAGGGCGAATTCTCCATCAAGGCCAAGACCATTTTTGCCGAGGCCGGCGAGCACATGAACATGAACGGCGGCTACGGCGTGAGTGCCATCCTGCCGGGCGGATCGTACAGCTACACGCCGACACGCAGCTCGGCGTCGTGGGTAAGCATCGTTTATGGCGGCAGGGTAGGTGCGCAGAAGGACAAGCACCCGCAGAAGCTGCAGGGTATTCTCTTCGCCGGCTATGTCCAAAATTTCGGCACCAAAGAAGCCCTGTACGACCCGGACGGAAACGGTCGGTTGGACGCCTCGGAGGTCAGTAAGTATTACTACTATCCGCGTGTGACGAACATGAACCGGATGTGGCGTCTGACGCCCACGTTGCTCTACACGGTCGGCAAGTTCCAACTAGGTCTGGAATACGAGATCACATCTGTTCACTACGGCGATGCAGCGTCCGGACTGAATGCCCGAAACGGTTTGGCGGATATGGGTCTCCACTGGGTAACCAACCACCGCGTGCAGCTAATGACCAAGTACAATTTCTAATCTTTTCCCTTTTTATTTGCACATGTCAAAAAAAAGCAGTACCTTTGCGCCCTCAAAACAGTGACATTGCACGTACGACCCTATATGGCTAATAAACGTAAGATTATCAACGATCCAGTATTTGGATTTCTCTCTATTCCTAACGAACTCATCTATGATGTGCTGCAGCATCCCTATGTGCAGCGCCTGAACCGTATTCGCCAGTTGGGCTTGTCCTACCTGGTTTATCCCGGTGCGCAGCACAGCCGTTTCAGCCATTCGATAGGAGCGATGCACCTGATGAGCGAAGCAATCAGTTCGCTCAGGCTGAAGGGTGTGGAGATAACGGACGATGAAGCCACGGCAGCCATGATAGCCATTCTGCTGCACGACATCGGTCACGGCCCCTTTTCGCATGTACTGGAGCACACGCTCGTGGACGGCGTGACGCACGAGGATATATCGCTGCTGATGATGGAGCGAATCAATCTGGATTTGCATGGTCGGCTGGATATGGCGATAGCCATCTTCAGGAACGAGTATCCGAAGCATTTCTTGCACCAGCTCATCTCCAGCCAACTGGATGTGGACCGCATGGACTACCTCTGCCGTGATTCGTTCTTTACGGGTGTGCAGGAGGGTCGCGTAGCCAGCGAACGATTGCTGAAAATGCTGGATGTGCGCAACGACAAATTGGTGGTGCAGATCAAGGGAATCTATTCGGTAGAGAAATTCCTGGTGGCACGCCGACTGATGTACTGGCAGGTTTATCTGCACAAGACCTCGGTAGCAGCCGAGCAACACTTGATAAAAATCCTCACCCGCGCCAAAGAACTCGCTCGTTCCAACGACCAACAGCTAACGACTAACGACCAACCGCTCTTTTGCTCCCCTGCGCTCAAGTACTTCCTCTACCAGCCCGTGACGGCCGGTATGTTTGCCCCGGAGAGCGAGGCGCTGGATCAGTACGCGTTGCTGGATGACACGGATGTGTTGTCGGCCATCAAGGCGTGGATAGGCGGTTCGGACCGCGTGCTGAGTCTGCTCTGTCGCAGTTTTGTGGACCGCAGTTTGTTCCGCGGCGAACTGATCGATGCACCCTTGACCGAGGCGCAGAAGGCAGAACTCAACCGTCAGTATGCTGAGGCCTTGGGTATCAGCGAGACGGAAGCGCAGTACTGCTGGACGGAGCATGTGTCCACCAGCAATACCTATTCGGAAAAGGCCGATTCCATCGATATTTTATACTCCGATGGCACCGTGCGTGACATAGCTGACGCCAGCGAGATTCTCGACTTGGCTTCCCTGACCCGTAAACCCCGAAAATTGTATCTATTCAAATATCGCTTATGATTGCTTTTTCAGCACAACAAATAGCTGCTCTGCTGGGTGGCGAACTCCACGGCAACGCCAATGCCATGGTCTCGGACGTCGCCCCGATTGAGCACGCCGAGGCCAAGCATTTGAGTTTTATCACCGAGGAGAAATACCTTGCTCATCTGGCCACCACCCGCGCCGGTGTGGTACTCGTTACCAAGTCGCTTATCGCCGACCAGCAGGACACGCTGCCCATCCGCGACAATAAGGATGGTGCTATCATTGCGGTGGAAAATGCCCGCGGAGCGATGGCACAACTGCTGGATC
>Ga0265298_10010398_pt1 | contig 11010 bp, 5 predicted proteins | sample AusTroGonzalo_MG_3_FD_193486 | JGI IMG/M metagenome (GOLD analysis project Ga0265298, IMG submission 193486) | Bovine rumen microbial communities from tropical cattle in Woodstock, Queensland, Australia - Gonzalo_01 | ecosystem: Host-associated > Mammals > Digestive system > Stomach > Rumen ...
TGGCCAAGTCTTGCACCACCGTGGCGTTGGTGTCAAGCTCAATGACTGAAAGCCCGAGTTTATTTACCAGGAGAGCATTGTTCTTCGGGTCATCTTTCGAAGGGAACACCAGCATAGCAGCGCCATCAGCAACACAATTCAACAGTGCCTGTTGCAAAGTCTCATTCAGTTTGGCAGTCTCGTTGACAATGATGAACTGAGCCTTGGCGAGTTGGTCCAAGTCGAAGCGAGAAGGCTCCATCAGCGTGTAACGAAACTGCTCGTCATCATCGAATAACAAGGCGCAACTCGTGGCTTCGTTACCCAATTCAATCACAGAAAGGCTTGGCTTTACACCCAAAACGAAGTTGTAGGTATCATCGAAAGTGATAGGATGGTCGTTCAGCGACACGCTACAGCGTTGGTCGCCGGTGCCATCCACCACAAACTGCATGACGACTTCCTGCGAGCCGTTTTTCTCCAAGTCGACCGTTGTAGATGCCGCCATCGTACCGTTCATAGTAAAGGTGACAGGCAAGCCTTTTACCGCTTTGTCGCCTTGATTGACTACACGTACATTGAGGTCGTTAGTGAGGCCTGGCTGCACTATCGGAGAAGCCAACCACACGGAATCGATGTAAATGTTGGTTTTGAACTCCGGCATCATCGGCACCACCACCACTTGCATGGAGGTGTCGGCTTTGACAGCCGACAAGTCGAAAGTGTTTCTCTGAAAATCGGAATAGACAAACAGGGTCGATGAGGCAAGACCATGCTGTTTGACCAACATCTCAAAGCGATCCATCACCTCTCCCATGGGCACGGGTGCACCATCAAGGTTCATTCGGTCGAGCTGGTCGAGCATTTCCTCTTGGTTCATCGGGTATTCGTTCTGTATCTCGAAGCTGTTAGTCATCAAAATGTAGCGATTGGAGGGATTCAGTTTTTGTACCAAATCTTTTGCCGACTGCCGAGCATCCTCAATTAAAGTGGTGCGCTGCGACTGTCCTTTCATACTCATCGAGTTGTCGATGTAAACACCGACAAGATTCTCTTCCGTATTGATATTCAACTGTTTCTCTGGCATATAAGGAAATGCAAACGCCAGCACCAACGCTGCGATAAACAAACAGCGCAGCAGCAGAGTAACCAGATATTTCAGTTTCCGCGTCTTGGCATTCTCCTGTTGTATGCTACGCAATACGGCGGTATTGCTGAAATATACCAGCTTATGCCGCCTGAAATTGAACAGGTGGATAAGGATGGGTATCAGTAGGGCAAACAAGCCCCATAGCATATTGGGATAGAGAAAACGCATAATAAAAGATACGGTATCGTGATTAATACCCAAACAAATGTCCTCTCCTGCCGTGACGACGGTAACGGTCGTTGGCGAAGGTGGCACAAGCATCCTCGAGATGTTTCTCCAACGGGATAGCTACACCCAAGGTAATCTCCAGACCTTGTGGCAAACGCATGCCTGTCAAATGATAGGCATTGACATTGACTGCAGGGACGCTGCCCTCTTTTTCAGCCAAGCCATAGTTGTCAAGCATACCTTGATGGACAGAAGCACCAGCTTTAAGAAGGATATGGCGACTCCCCACGGCAATGCGGCTACGGATGCCCACACCGGCAAATGCGCCGGCATGGATCAAGTTCATGTTGGCATCGCCCACATCAATCGTCTCATCCAATGCGATGGGTGCCGTCCGGTCAATATGAATCTGTCCGCCCAAGCGCATCCCTGCCTCGGCGCCTACCGTGAAATAAGGCTGGAAATAAGGCTTGATTGGCAAACGCAACTCCAAAGGCAGGCGAAGGTCCACATAATGCACCAACATAGTGTAATGCACCTGAGAACCAGAATAGTGCTCATAGCTGATGTCAGTACCACGTTGCAGATACACTGCTTCAGGCGACAACGCGAACACCTCGCCCAAAGGGATGTCGACAAACAAACCGCCCATCAGCGTTATCGTGTCTTTTTGCGGAAGTTGCAGCAAGGCCTCATTATTGAAATAGTACATCCTCGGCATGTTTACGCCCCCCTTGATTCCAATGGAGACCGACCTCTCCTCAGGTTGACGATAACTCATCTGAGCCATCGAAATGTCAACTAAACAAACTGACAACAATATGATTATCAAATACTTTTTCATCGCTTTAAGTTTTTTTACCATTCCTCATTACTTGCAAGTCCGTCACCATCCTTATAGATAAAATAAGAGCCATTGGGATATTGGCTAAGGGTGCCGTTGGAATCATCTTCGCTTTCCAAGATGATAGTGGCATAACGGAAATCCGAAAGCCCCTCAGAGGTCACCTCGCCTTTCATAATAATGCCACGTTTCACCCTTTCATGGTAGATTTGGCCGTTATATGGCAACTCATATTCCTTGTTCTCAACGAAATACACGGCAAAAGCATTCGCAGCACCACACACGAAGACCGTGTCGGTCACGGTTTCGGAGGCTTCTTTCAAATCCATCAAGAAGATGCCATTATGTTGATTGGAGAAACGAAGCCAGATATTATTCTCTACAACATGGAGATATTGGTTCCAGATTGGATCATTGGAATACACTCGCTGCTTGGGATTCATCACATAACTGCCATCAATCTTGGGAGGTATTGGACCTTCAGGTATGCTTCCAAACTCGACAAAGAACCGCGTCTGCAACGAGTCAGGAATCACGGATAGGATGTCGTCAATATAATACTCCGTCCCAATGAGAGCGATGGTGTTGTCTTCATTTTTAGTGCAGGAACACAACGCAATACCGCCTGCCAAAAGAAGCCCGAATGCAAATATGATTTGTTTTTTCTTCATAAAGCTACCACTGATTATCTACCGATGACAACTTTCTTCGCCACAGTGCCTTCTCTTCCTGTAGCCACAAAAAAATAGATACCATCGGTATGTCTGTTGATATTATACAACAACGATTTGGCTCCCAAACCGTTGAATGTCTGAATATTGTCAATCAAATTACCTTTCATATCATACACCTTGATGTCAATCTTACCTGTAAGTCCTTCTATGTTCAGCGTCATCTGACCATTGTTGGGATTGGGGTAAACATCAAATAGCGCACTTGCCGAAACGCCGTCCTCTTCCAAACCATAGAAAGAGCAAACCAGCCAATACCGTTGTGCGACACCCTCTTCGGGAGCACATGAATTGTGGACATGCGCCTCAAGCCAAACCGTGTCTTCCACATAATTCAAAACGTAAACCCTGCACTTCTCTTTTTTGTCGCCGGACGGCGCGAGTATCCATTGCACCGAATCAACAAAACTCCAAGTAACAGAATCCCAAACGCTATTTGGGTTGATGTCCTCAAGGCTAAAGTCGTAGAAATTAATTTGAAACTCCGTTGCCGGTATTACCCAATGAGGTGCTGTGTTGGCATAATCCAAAGGATGGATCTCCTTGGGATGAGGCTCGAAATTATTGATGGTCAGGTTAAGGACGTATGTGCTGTCACATTCCACATCTCCAAAGCTACGTTGAAAAGTCCTCGTAATACCATACTGACTCTCGTGATAGGTCTCACCTGTGATAGGCCAATAGAATTCGCTGCACGACGACACCGAGTCTTCTTGATAGAACTCCTCGTGGAACTTCAGTTCGAGCCGATGCCGGATGGGGCAACCACCAGTGGGGTCATCGAGTATGACTTCGTCATAAACGTCCTCATGATAGGTTTCCCCTGTTTTATCCCAATACCACGAGGGGGATGTTCCATGCGGATAACATTCATATTGATAGTGTATAGGCGGCATTTGGTATTCATCCACTGAAAGCACAAGCTTTTCCACCTTCAGGCAGCCGTGATGGTCGATAGTATCAAAATAGTCAATCTGGCCATCTTGGTCATAAATCCTTCCGTGGAAATTGTAGGTGTCGCCGAAACAAATGCTAGGATCCACAAGCAATGTATCGTTTGCGGGATACACTGTCAAATCAAGGATGATCAGGCTGTCGCAATTGAATTGGGTTGGGCGATGATGCTCATACTGGCCTGTAGAATCCAATACTTCGCCATAGAAGTCGTATGTTTCATAAGCGCAAATGGCCTTTTCGATATGCTTGACCGCATTGGGATGTACGGTGAGTTCAACAGTTACCTCCTGGGTATTGTTCAAATCTACATCTGTAATCTGGCAAGTGTATGTGGTAGTGCCTACCGAAGGCGTAGCCAATGGATGCTGCGCTGTGGGGTCGTCCAATGTATTGGCTGGACTCCAATTATAGGCGTAATGGCCAGATCCGTCCACGGGAAGTGCATGAAGCGTGGTTGACTCACCATCACAAAGCTCGGTATCGTCGGCAGCGGCAGTGGCGCTCATATTACCCACATAAACCGTACATTCAGGCTCGCCCACAACAACCAATGCACAAAAAGAAATATCATCCAATCCGAAGTCGTTGCCACTGCCTACCGTATTCTGATTCAATATGGTAATGGTGGCGGTTGTCGAGTTGCCGCTATACCACAACTCGTAAAACTGTTCCCAAACATAACGCTCCGGTGGAGCTGAGAAGACTTCACCAATCTGGTTGTCATTGATGCTGAATTGTAGCAGGGCCACCTCGTTGGCTTGTCCTGCAAGCGTGCAAACCCACGTGGAAAAAGCATAATAGGTATCAGGAATCACGCTGATTTGTTCCGTCCAAACATTAGTTTGTGGCGTCGTCGACCCGTTGACGATCATGAAGTTACCATTGTTGCCATGTCCCTGACCAAAAAAGTTCTCATGATGCAGGCTGGCATCATAGTCCACATAGTAGGTGCCTTCATTCCAAAGATTGGAATTGTATTGGTAGTCCGAGGTAAAACCCGTATTGCCTTGGCTAAAGTCGCCATTAACCACGCTTTCAGCTCCGGTCGCATATCCTGAGCAAGTGTAAGTGGTGGTCACACGTGGTGACGCTACCGTGACAGAATCTGTCGTGGTCGAAAGTCCTGTTGCCGGCGACCATGTGTAATACAAGGCTCCCGATGCCGTCAATGTCACCGAACCGCCCGGTGCAATGGTTGCAGAGGGTGGCGTGATAGTGACTAGCTGAGCTTTGGCAAGAATAGCCAACAACACCAGTAAAACCAACAGCAGTATTCGATTCTTCATGGTCAATCAATTCCGACTGCAAATGTAGTAATAATTAGTTTTCGTTGAGACTAAAAAGCAAAAAAAACGAGCTTATTGGCTCACCATTACCCGTTTCTTCACCATCCCGTTAACCGTCTTTATTTCAAGCAGATAAACCGACGAAGCAAAGCCATTGAGGTTCAAAACGACCGTATTCGAACGATCATATTCGCGCCAATCCAGGACCTGACCCAACATATCGGTCAAACGGATACTTTCGATGCCCTCAGCCTCGACCGTCAGCATACCCTTGGTGGGATTGGGATAGATGTCGGCTACTACAGCATCATGGTCACCTACCCCAAAGAATCCCGCATTGATTTCAAAGGATCGGGAAACCAAACCACAACTCGGGGTCGTGAATTGCGCCTCAAGAATAGCCGTTCCCGGAGTGCCGACAAAGACACGGCAATAGTTGTCGTTGGTCTCAACAATCCGCCAATTCGAGTTGGAAATTGACCAAACAATGTCGCCCTGAACCTCTGTGACACCAACCAATTCGTAAAGATAGTTGCCACTAATCAAATTGGAAGCCACATACACATTCGACAGGCCACTGATAGTGCCCGACTGATCGGAATTGTTGACGGTCAAGTTTAGAATTTGGTATGCTGCTATACAACCACTTTGGGCGAACACCGTATCGTGATAAATCTGATAGAACCCCGGCTGGTCATACTCAACTCCTTGGAATTCATACTCATCACATACAGTGAGGTTATACTGCAGGACATCCGTCTGAATAAAACTAACGTTCAAACTCACCGTACTGTCACAACCTTGAGAGGTGAGGAAAGTATACGACCAAAGACCTTCTTCATCTATGAATTGCTGCCCTTCGCTCCAATAATAAGGGCCACATTCTACCACATCTTGTGGAGGCATCACTATTTCAGGCGTGAGGCTAAAATGCATGGTAACAATGCTATCACAGCCTTGCACCGTCTTAAAGACATGCTGATAATCGTCCTCCTCTTCACAATAATGCTCCTGCCACCAGATAGGTTTACATGACACAATGCTGGTGTCGCTCTCAACAGGCGCAATAATGTTCAGTTGGTATCTGACAATGCTGTCGCACTGGGTGACCAGAGTCTGCAAGGAATCATAGATAATGGCATCCTCATAATAGGTAACACCCTGCCAGACAAAACCGCTACATTCCGTCACTATGCCACCATCAATGATGGTATCGTGGCCCAATGTCAATTCAAGGAAATACCATGTATCGCAATCTTCCGGGTTGACCGCAGGAACGAATACCGTGTCACGAGTACTCTCGGTATACGTATGATTAGGTTTCATTTCCCATACATACTCATCACAAGCTGTCCTGTTGTGCGTAAATGAGGAATACTCGTCGAAGGTAAGATTCAACTCAACGATGCTGTCGCAGAGATTGACGTTGGTCAGCGTATCCCAGGCATATTGCATCTGGTCGGAATGATAAAAGGTTCTCCCATGCCATTCGTACTCCTCGTGGCATGAAGTGATAGGCTCCACCACATAATCGCTATGGTTAATCTCAACCTGCTGACGAACAATATGGAAGCAAGGCTCATACACTTCATATTCAACCACTTGGCTTTCAGTGATAACCACTCCCGTTTCAAGTGTATCTGCATCGCAGGCAGTGATGGGCTCAAGCCATTGGTCTTCAGCCGATAGCACATTTATTTGAACCGGTCCAAGAATGTCGGTACCGCATGATGTATGCACATAATAGCGGATCCAGCAACCGTTATGTGACATTTGCATCAGCATAGCAGGATTAATACCTACGTATTGACCTGTCTGTGTATTAGCCATCTGCCATTCTTCCACACGGTCATTGACATCCGTATTCCTCCAACTGACACTCACATCGGGAAGGTCGAGCGGATTGTTCTCGCACACTTGGAAGGCGGTCACCTGTCCCTCCACTATAGGAGAGTCATTCACATGAAACTGCACCACATTGCTGAAGGTGGAGTCGCAACCATTGAGCACGGCAAAACGAAGGAAATAACTACCATAGTCCAGATGGTAGGTCTCCGGGTCAAATGGATGAAAAGGACCGTTTGCCGAAGTGGCATACTCCCATCGTTGGTTTCCGCCTCCACCATAGTTCATCTGGAACTGAGGCGTTGTCACTATCAACGGACTTCCCGAGCAGACATCCGCAGGCGTCTGCAACTCGTTCACGATGGTGGGAGCATGGTTGATGGTCAGATCCAACGTAAAAGTGCTGTCACAAACCTGAGGATTATTGCTGATGATGAGCGTATCATAGACATTGCTTTGGTAATAGGTACGATGGGTCTTGGGCCAATAGTAGGAATCGCATGCTTCCTCGTATTGTACGGGAGCAACGTAGGCCTCACCCAAAGTGAAGTGCCACGACACCTGGATGGTACATCCGTTAGGCGTGACAGAATCGGCCACATAAATGCCATTTTGCCCACATAATACGCCATGATGGTAAATGGCGTCACAAGCGGTAATCTCACCTTCTTCGACAGAATCGGTGGAATACACCGTAACTTGCACGGTATTGGTAGAATAGGCCACACCGCAACCGTTAACAGCCTTATAGCGAATACTGCAGCCATTATAACTGAATGGTATTCCGTTATTGTTCAAAGCCTGCCATTCGCCGTCGACAAAGATTTCCCAGCTACCCGTGCCTTGGTTGGTATGCCGCCAAGTGACCTGAGGCGCGGTCAAATTGAAGGATTGGCCTGCACAGATGCCGGCCGGAGCAGTAATGGCACCGACAACGGGAATATCGTTCACCGTCACTTGCACCGAAGAACTATACACTCTATCGCATTCGTTTTCGGCATAATAGCGTATCCAATACTGATTGCAGGTATAGGGTACGTTATTGTTATTGAACGCATCATAAGTGCCGTATTGAGTGGCTGCAATCTGCCAGCCCTGGTCGGTGACAGTGGAACCATGGTTTTGGATGGTCGGCGTGGTCAAGTTGAAGCTGCCTCCAGCACAGATGGCTTGCGGTGTGGATGGAGTGGCAATAGTAGGCGCATCGTTCACTTGAATCTGAACCACGTTGCTGACATCGTTACCGCAGTCGTTGCTCACCTTGTAACGCAGGTACCAGTTGTTATAGGTCACCGGGACATTGTTGATGCTGAAGGATTGGTAGGTGCCGTTCTGGGTCTGACTTATCTCCCATGCACCCGTACCATTACCGTCGCAGGTGGGCGGCGTGACGTTCAAATCATCGCCCGCGCAGATGGCTGGCGGCGCCTGTAAGGTTCCCGTAACGTCGGGCGCGACGTTAATTATCAGCTGGCGTGCAGGCGAACTATAAACGAAACCGCAACTGCCCTCCACCATATAGCGGATATACCAGCCACCATTCGACTGGGTGATATTGCCCAAGTTGAAAGTGGTATACTCACCCGTTTCAGTAGGTGAAGCCACCCAACCTTGGCTGAGAATCTGCGATCCATTAGTAGCAAATGCAGGTGGCGTAAGGTTGAGGCTAGATCCTAAACAGACAGGCTGAATCTGAGGTGTTGGCTCTGAGAATGTAGGGCCGTTGGTCACCGTGATTTGCACCGCATTGCTATGATCTTCACCACAGTCATTGGAAGCTGAATAGCGCACATAATTTCCGTTCATCGAGATCGGGATGTTGTTTGGGTCAAAGGTCTGGTATGTGCCGTTAGCAGTGGTGCTCCTTTCCCAATGGCCAGTTGCGCTAGGATTCACCGTCGGCGTGGCGATACCCAACACGCCTCCAGCACAGATAGGTCCTGACACAGTGATGTTACCTACTTGAGGAGGATTTCCCGTATTGATATGCACCCAAGCCTCGTCCTGAACGCCATGGTTATTCACCCTGTACTTGAACTGATCCGTCCCGTTTCCTCCACCAGTATATTGATATTGGATATAATGGTTTGTATTGTTAACCACATACGACCCATATTGCGGCTCTACTACCATACTCATCACTACGTCTTGAAGATTGGGTTGGATATTGTCATTACCCAAAACGTCAATATTGATGGGTATGTTCTTGCAAGCGTTAACGTTCCAATCGTCTATCGCGTCAACACTGTATAACACATTGGGAACGAATGAAATATGATCAAGACCAAAGTCATCACCACTGCCTGGATCGCCATCAAAAACATCAAAGATCTCAATAGTGATCGGGCCTGAGACATTCCCACTATTCCAAGTACGGGTTACCCCCTGCCAATCATGGTTACTGATGCTAAAGGTAACATCTTGACCCACAGTGTTGCCATTAATCTTGATTCTGATGATTGCGGTATTGGCATTAACCCCAAAAAAAGACTGAGACAGATTGCGTAGCTGACATGAAAAGGTATAGGTGGTCTGGCTGGTCACATTGACGGTTTGTCTCCAAGCCACTTTCGTCTGATTCACGGTTCCGCCAAAGCCATTGAACAACAAATAATACCCCGAGCCACCATATCCCTTAAGATTAGCAGGCCAGCCGCCCAAAGTACCAGAACCATGGTTGGTTGAAGTGACATCGTGAATAAACCGTCCAGACTCCACAGCACCACCAGTAATTCTCTGATAATCAGATATCTGATTATAGTTAAAACCCGTTGTTTGCTCAAAATCGCCGTTAACAATCAGGTTTTGGGCAAAAAGCGATGCTGACGAAAGCAGCAATAGCATGGCTATTGCCTTGAAAACTTGCAGAACTCGGTTATTCACAGTCATTTGTCGTTGGTTTTCCAATTACACAAACGTAGATTTATGCAAAAAACGTACCAATTGCGCAAGAAAAAACTCATTTACAGGGTCTTCCCGTCCAAAACGACGGCCTTTAACGTGTCATATTCGTATGTCAGCTTCAAAGAGAAAAAGGGGCGGTTTTCGTCAATGAGACGGAGAAAAATCTTATCACCTTCCCACATGGTAAGATCCAAAAGGCGTTGTTTCTCAATCCACTCCAAATCGCCCTCGTTGCATTCGATTTGGTTGCCTGTCCAGTCGGTGCAAACAAAGATGTGCATGTGCTCGTCGTCGTAGATGTTGTGTACGAAGGTGACGATGCCGCAGTAGCGCCATTTCGTGACGGTGAAGCCCGTCTCTTCCCACACCTCACGCAGCATGCAGTCCTCGGGGCTCTCCCCTTCCTCGAACTTGCCGCCCACGCCGAGCCATTTGTCGTGGTTGAGGTCGTTCTCTTTCTTGGTGCGGTGCAGCATGAGATACTGGCTGCCTCGCTCCAAATAACATAGGGTTGTTTGTTTCATTAATACTGTTTTAATCGGCCCTTCGACAGGCTCAGGGACCTTAAAAAAGCAAGGCGGCCTTGTGAGCCGCCTTGCAAAACCTTTTTAGCTCTGGAATTAGATGATACCTTGAGCGAGCATAGCCTTGGCCACGCGCATGAAGCCGGCGATGTTGGCACCCTTGACGTAGTCAATGGTGCTGCCCTTCTTACCGTATTCAACGCACATGTCATAGATGTCGTTCATAATCTTGTGCAACTTGACATCGACCTCTTCGGCAGTCCAGTTGATGTGACCGGCGTTTTGGCAGATCTCAAGGCCAGAGGTGGCGACGCCACCGGCGTTGACAGCCTTACCAGGGGCAAACGGCAGCTTGGCTTTCTGGAAAGCTGCGATAGCACCGGGCTGGCAACCCATGTTCGACACTTCGGCGACGAACTTCACGCCGTTCTTGATCAGCATGTTGGCGTCGTCTTCGCTGAGCTCGTTCTGGAAAGCGCAAGGCATAGCGATGTCGCACTTGACGCTCCAAGCCTTCTTGCCCGCAGTGAACTTAGCGGCCTTCGGGAACTTGGTGGCCATGTCTTCAACCTTGTTACGGTTAGAGGCACGCATGTCAAGCATATAGTCAATCATCTCCTTG
>Ga0265298_10010399_pt1 | contig 11009 bp, 8 predicted proteins | sample AusTroGonzalo_MG_3_FD_193486 | JGI IMG/M metagenome (GOLD analysis project Ga0265298, IMG submission 193486) | Bovine rumen microbial communities from tropical cattle in Woodstock, Queensland, Australia - Gonzalo_01 | ecosystem: Host-associated > Mammals > Digestive system > Stomach > Rumen ...
CACAGCACCACACGCTTACCAAGCAAGGCAAACGACATAGCCAAGTTAGCTGCCAGGAACGTTTTTCCCTCACCGCTGCACGACGATGTAAAGAGAATCGTTTGCTCATCATCATGCATCATGAACTGTAGGTTAGTACGAAAAGCGCGGAACACCTCATCCATTTGATTGTTCTGATTAGCACGCACCACGATACCGGCCGACGACATTGCACTGGCACTAGCCTCAGGCACATCGCCCACGATAGGCAGAGAAGTAAGCTGCTGCAGTTCCTCATGCCCTGTCAAGTGGTACTCGAAGAATCGAATAAGCAGTATTACTCCAAAAGGCACAGCCAAACCTACAACCAATGCCGCCAGCATAATAATAGCACCACGCGGCTTTACCTTTCCCACCAGCTGGGGCTCATCAATAAGTTTACCCTTATCGGCTGTGGCAGCCAGCGAGATGCTGTTCTCCTCGCGTTTCTGCAGTAGCATGAGATAAAGACCAGAACGAACCTCCTGCTGCCTACCTATCTCTGTAAGCACACGCTCCTGTTCGGGAGTGCTACCCAATCGGCCCTGATACTTCACATACTGATTGTGAATACCCTGCTGCTGAATATCGGCCGAACGACGCGCCTGAAGCAAAGCTGTACGAATTGACGATTGGAGTTCGTCGAGTGTAGCAGTAAGAGCCATCACCTGCGGCGCCTGCTCACTGGCAACCTTAAGCAAACGGTTACGGTCCTGTACCGACTGATTATAGCTGGCAATCAGCGCTGTAGATGCCTGGTCGGTCATACCCACATTAGAAGGGATAATCTTATACTGATTAGTAGGATTATCAACAAACTCTCGCAGATAATCGAGCATTTGGATCTCGGAGGTAGCCTCGGCCAACATGGTACTATACTGACTCGACATCTGTAGAGTCTGGGTAGCGTCCATATCCAACTGCGTTACACTATTACGTTTCTTATAACGTTCGAGTGTACCCTCGGTATATCCCAGTTCGGCATTAATCTTACCTATACGAGCATTGATAAATTCCTCGGTTTTAAGGGCTATCTCATTTTTATCGGCATTAGCCTGACGGTTATAACTGGCCGTGAATGCCCGAAGAAAATCAAGACCACGACGAACATGTGCATCCTGCAGTGTAATCTCGGCAATAGACGACTGCTTGGTGGCAGGTTTTACATCCAGTCGGCCCAGATACGTCTTAGCCACCAGCATGGGCGGCTGTATAGTTACCAGATAGCCAACATCCTCGGGAGCTTTACGGCAAGCAGGATTATTTCTAAAGGTAAGTGTACCGAAGGCTGTACGAACAGATGCAGGCAGTCGGTTCAAAGCAACATTAAACGCTGCCACCTGCTGCCCATTGCTAAGTAGTTGTCCCTCGACACGCACAGAGGCATGCTTAGGCGTTAACGTCATACGAATACTGCGTGTCTCGTCCAATAGTAAACGGTCCATGCTGTCGAGACTAACAGCATCGATATCAACCAACCAAGGTTGCGTTCCGTAAACCAGTTCATGGCGCAAAGCACCATTGCGACGATATTCGGTATAAATTTTCAAATCTTTCACAGCATCACGCACCAACACATGCGACTGCAATATCTGAATCTCGTTCTCAATACCAGCAGAGTTGGTCATAAAGCCCAAGTCATGCATATTGGCAAGCATTTCGGAACTGTTTCGATGGCTCTGTTTGTCGTCCTTAATAAGCATACGCGCCGATAAGGAGTATACAGCCGTAGTGTAGCGTAGATAAGCAAAAGCGGCGATAAGACATAGTGCTATCGACAGAACAAACCAACGCCAATGTAAAACAAAAATAGTGAGAAGCTGACGAATATCGATACTGGAGGCATCGGTATCATCCTCATCGTAGAGTAAGCGTTCTTCAAGGCCAGATACACTTAATTTCTTTTCTTCTGTCATAAATACCTATATTAGTAATTAGCATGTATGAGGGCGTATTCTTGTGTTGTTATCCTATAAAGTTCAGCCCGTTAGTTTTTTCCTTTTTGAGGTGCAAAGGTAGACAATATTATTGAGATAGGCACACGTTTTATATGAGAAATCGACGATTAGTGTATTTTAACACTCAACCTCATCAATTTCTCATATAAAGAAAAAATCACTTAAACTTTATTGCATGCGCAGACACATCATGGTTAGATCGTCGTTTGGATCGGCACCGTCGCGATGCTGTTCTACCTCAGCAGTAAGGGTCTCTACTACCTGCTGAGCTGTTTCGAAATAGGTATTGCGCAAAATAGACAGCAGTTTATCATCGCCAAACAGCTCATGCTCGCGGTTCTCTGCCTCATTCAGTCCGTCGGTATACAAGAACAGCGGACGTCCCTTAATTGTCTCAATCTCCTCACCCTGGAATTCCAGACCTGGCAAAACACCTATCGGGAAGTTGGGTAACATTTTCAAGAACTCACCATGCTGCTCGCCACCACCAATCACTGGCGGATTGTGACCCGCATTACAGAACCAAAGATGGCCCGACTGCAAATCAACCAAGCCCACAAACAGAGTTACGAACATGTTGGTAGGATTCTCATCGCCCGACAACGCCTCATTCATATGGGTACAGATGTCGGAAGGCGACATTTGCTGGTTGGCCAGCGTGCGGAACAGTCGGGTTACCTGTGCCATAAACAACGAGGCAGGCACACCTTTACCGCTCACATCGCCCACGCAGAAATACAGTTTTTGTTCTTTAAGCAAATAGCCATACAAATCGCCACCAACTTCCTTGGCAGGCGCCATTGAAGCATACATATCCAGTCCCTCACGGTTAGGGAACACACTGGGTAGCATACTCATCTGTATGTTACTGGCCACGTTTAGCTCACTCTCTATGGAAGCTTTTTGAGCCGTTGTTTCCTTGAGCTCGTCGATGTATCGTACAAGCGACTGCTGCATATTGCCAAACGAATGAGTTAGCTGTCCAATCTCGTCGACACGCTTAAAATCGGGCAATTCGGCATCAAACTGACCAGATGCAATCGTCTCGGCTTCTTTCGCCAAACGGCGTAACGGCTTGAGTTCTCGTGTTATAACATGAATAAACACGCACAACATTACCAACAAGCCTACACATACAATACCCATAACAGTGTGACGCAGGCGATTGAAACCGCTGAAAATGTCGCTTTCGGGACAAACAATAGCCATAGAGCATCCCGTTTTTCCTAATGGTTTGTAGAACACGTAACTGTCCTTACCATCAATATTCATGCGGCGTATGCCCTCCTCACCACGTTGCATAGCGTGACCTAATGCAGTCATAGCCGTATCGGGCTCTAACATCGTTTGGGTAAAAATAGTCTGACGGGTAATCTTCGTACTGTCGGGATGTACAAAATAAGTACCACCACGACCTATCATAATGCTATAGGAATTGGGATACGGTTTAACAGACGAGATGGTTTGCGAAAGCCAGTTGATAGACAGACTGGTATTGATAACACCGATAACAGCCCCCTGTTTATTTTTGATAGCCTGACAATAGCTGGTAACCATCTCATAGGTATTAGTAGGCGCATCAAGATCCATATATGGATCGGTCCAGCAAGATTTTTCAAGCAAAGTTGGCATAAGATACCAGTCCATAAAGAAGTACTGATAATTCTCGCTACCACCTTGTAGCACTCGAATTGAATCGCCTACATGCTTAGAATAGGCCGAGAAGTAACGCCCATACTCTTTAAAATAATAAGGTTCAAAAGCTATGGAACAAGTGTAGAAGTCAGGGTTATTACGCAGCATACTCTCGCTATATGCAAACATAGAGTCGGGAGCAGTAGGATGTCGCTGCACCAGCCACTCGGTCATATTTGAGGCCACCTCCACACGGTTCAGGATACCCTCAACTTGCAAGGATGTACGGTCTAATATAGTGGTAGCACGATTGATGGCCTCCTGCCGTACAGCCTCACGAGCCTGATAAAACAGCGAACTGAGTGCCGCAATAAAAATAACAGCGGCGAACATCACCACCCACAGACTTACTCTGACGGAAAGCTTACGGCGTATATATGCAATTACTCTATTCATAATTGTCAATTAGCGATTAACTCCTGATATGTTATCTCACGGTCGAGCATGCGATTCTCATGCATCAGGTAACTGGCACGTTTTACCATGTCAGGACGCAAGCGGAACTCGCGTTTCTTCGACTCACGATCCACCTGCAGACGTAGCACCTCCTTGAGCATCAACTCCTGCATAACACGGTTGGTAGCTATCTTCTCCTTATCAACATACTTCATTACAATATCGAGCGTCTCTTTAGGATGCTGAGCAGCCCACTCCCACCCTTTACGACTGGCCTGCGCAAAGCGACGTGCCTGATCGCGGTGTTTCTGGTAATAATCGCGCGACATATAAACGCCATCCTCCTGCACATTATAACCATGATCGCAGAAACGGTACACATTCTTATCGGTCATTGTTATACCAGCCTGTACCAACTGATAGTATTCGTTATAGCTCATAGCCAGCGTAGCATCGAGCGCACCCGATACGAACAAACTCACATTCTGGGCGAAACGCACAAACTCGTAATTCAAATGGTCCATAATACTCATGCAGATGGCCAGCTGACCGAATCCCACACTCCAGATACCCACGCGAGCACCTTTTTGTTTAAGCGGATCCTCATTACGAGCCGATACGATAACCATTGCATTGTTCATAGACGTCTGTAGGATGTTTACCAAGGGAATACCTCCATCTACGAGTTCTAATGCCTGACATAATTGCAACGTAGTGGCCTGACACTGATTTTTACGCAGTCGGCTCATAGCAGACAGTGTAGCCGAAGGGTGTTCTATACGTACCTTCACTCCAGCCTCGCGATAAAAGCCCTTAGCCTCAGCCACATAATAACCGGCAAACTGCGCCTGTGCCGTCCATTGGGGTGTAAACACAATCGTGTTATCCTGCGCCAACGCCTTCAGCGGCACAAGACTGCTACAAATTATCAAGATGGCAACAACCATCAGCAGTTTCTTTTTCATGTTAGTATCAACTATAGTTCTACTGGATTTTACCATGCATGTCGGCGGCAAAGTTACAATATTTTCGCAAACAAACAAAAACTTTTGTCAACTTTTTGTTTTTTCGAGGTTCTTAAGAAAATATAAATCGAGGTGTTCACTGAAAATATGGGTAGATTGGTTGAAGAGATTTGCGTAGTACAAGCTTTCAACGTACCTTTGCACCAGGAATTAGTAATACATGCAACCGATAATGAGTTTTTGACAAGCCAAAAGGCACAGTCGAGTTAGTTTTTTCATACATTTATAGTTTTTGTTAGTATAATGATTAGTAATTGGTTAGTAGGTTAAGTCAGGGGCGCAGTGATGCGCCCCTGATTTCTTATTTCTATTTCAATGATTCGAGATTCCTGAGGGGTGCCTCCATAATATTCCACGAGAGAACAACACCATTAAAACCATGACTAAGCACAGCCTTAAGCGACTCAGAAACATACTCAGGCGAAGTGGGTACGATGTCGGCACGATAGTTGATTTCTATGCCAGGATACTTGCCGCAATCATAAGGTTCCATTGCTGTCAGTTGGGTATGCAGAAAGTCGGCATCCATCTTTAATTCGGGATATCCCGTGGCAGAAGGAACCGCCTTGCGCAACAAATCGTACTCAAAGCCCATACCCGCAGGAGCAAAGGTCTGACGATAGAGCATAGGTTTGATAAAGTCGGCATGACGGGTCAGAATACGATAGTCCTGACCTACAAATGGTGCCATAAATGGAGCATAGAGGTCCATACCAACCTGCAACCCGCGAGCACGTAGACTATCGGCAACAGCAGCAACCGAGCTGCTTACGATCTTACCTTTTACCTTAAAGAAAGCGGCTGCAACAGGGTTCTTTAAACTAAAGCCATCGGTAGGTGTGTAGCTGCTAACAGAGAAGAAATCATCGCCTTTTGCCTCGAATTCGGCCTTAACGGCAGCAATGTCAACACCCTCGGTAGCAAAGCGCTCAACACAATGCTGACAGCCACAGCCCAGCACACCGCTAACACCTGCCACAAAAGACTGTGTACGCACGCGGTCGAGGAACACGCCATCGAAGCCACAATCACTGAACAAGCTATCGTAAAGCGTCACAATATTCTTGAGGTTCTGCGCCGAGGTAGGACAGTTAAAGCGGAACCCCTCGCCTGCCGCCAGATCGTAGTTAGAGGGAGTCTTTCCCCACAAGTCTACAGCAGGTGTATTCTGGCATACTTCTTCCGTCTCGGCAAACACAGGCATCCACAACAACATGCTTATATCATGCGCGTGCAGATAGCTGGCTAACTTGCGATAGATATCCTTATCAATGCTCCAACCGATAATCACTTTCTCGATGGGAATCAGTTTACCAACACCGTCTATACGGCCGATAATCTGATCGGCAGTATAATCAGGCGAATGCCAGCTACCCAGCGATACCTGAACGATGTAGCCAGCATCGGACTGTTTTTCCTGTGGACGCTGACAAGCCACAAAAGACATCAACGACAGGAATAAATAGCATATGAGTATGCTGACTTTACTGTTTTGCATCGACCTTTTCAAGTTTGAAAAGTTTATCGCTCTGACGAATCTTGCCAGTAACAGCTATAGACACACGGGTGCCCTTCTCAGCAACCTCAACAGGGCCGTTGTCACCGTGAATCTCATCGGCAGTTACGTACATCACACCAGTTGTAGGGCCGGTAATCAGCATCTTGTCGCCCACTTTAAATGTATTTGCCTCTACAGTAAACTCCGCTACGCCCAACTTCGAGAAGTACTTTACTCCCTTACCGATATAAACCTTACGCTCGGTAGCGTTGCTGCCGTAGTGTTTGTTCCACTCGCCCATGAGTTGACCCTGATAATAGCCATCCCAGAATCCGCGATTGAAGACTGTTGCCAAACGAGCATCCCACTCATCCTTCTTCTCCTCGGTAAACGTACCGTCGAGCACAGCCTGAATGGCCTCCTTATAGGCAGTAACCACTGTATAGACGTATTCGGGACCACGAGCACGCCCCTCGATTTTGAATACACGTACACCACTCTTCATCATGCGGTCGATGAAGCGTACTGTCTTCAAATCCTTAGGACTCATGATATACTTATTGTCGATATCAAGCTGATAGCCCGTCTCGTTATCGGTAGCGGTATATGAGCGACGACAAATCTGAATGCATTCACCACGATTAGCCGAACGGTTAGCAGCATGCAGGCTCATGTAGCACTTGCCGCTGATAGCCATACAAAGCGCACCGTGACAGAACATCTCTATACGAATCTGCTTACCACTTGGGCCGCAGATATGCTCCTCCTCAACCTGACGGAAGATTTCGGCAACCTGATCCATATTCAGCTCACGCGCCAGCACAACCACATCGGCAAACTGAGCGTAGAACTTCAGAGCCTCTATATTAGAGATGTTAAGCTGGGTAGAGAGGTGAACCTCCTGCCCCACCTTACGACAATAGGTCATTACTGCTACATCGCTGGCAATAACAGCCGAGATTCCCGCCTCCTTAGCGGCATCGATAATCTCGTGCATCAAGGGGATATCCTCACCATAGATGATGGTATTCACCGTGAGATAGCTTTTAATGCCGTGTTCATCACAGGTGGCAGCTATTTCACGCAGGTCATCAATTGTAAAAGTTGATGCAGAGTGAGCGCGCATGTTCAGGCGCTCAATGCCGAAGTAGATACTGTCGGCACCAGCCTGTATAGCCGCAGCGAGTGATTCGCGCGAGCCTACAGGAGCCATTATTTCGTAATCTTGTATCATCAAATATTGAACATTGAAAATTGAACATTGAGCATTACTCCATAGGGAACAAACCAAAGAGTTTCTGGTCGATGAGTTCGGTTACCATTTTAAAGTCCTCGGGACGATCGCCGAACTTGCAGTTATCGCCATCTACGATAATCAGCGGACCTTTGTACGTTGCAATCCAGTCCTCATAGCGTTTCTCCAATCCCTGCAAATAGTCCAGACGCATGGTCTGCTCATACTCACGACCACGTTTCTGAATCTGAGCTACCAAAGTAGGGATACTCGAGCGGATATATATCATGAGGTCGGGCAGTTTTACCAGCGACATCATGAGGTCAAACAAATCGGTATAGTTAGCAAAGTCGCGATCGCTCATCATACCTTGATCATGCAAATTGGGTGCAAAAATGCGCGCATCCTCAAAAATGGTACGATCCTGAATGATAGTATCCTTCGACTGGGATATCTCAACCACCTCCTTGAATCGCTTATTCAGGAAATAAATCTGAAGATTAAACGACCATCGAGGCATATCTGCATAGAAATCAGCCAGATATGGATTATTATCAACAGGTTCAAAACGTGGAATCCAGTTGTAACGATGTGCCAACAATTTAGTAAGTGTGGTCTTACCACTACCAATGTTTCCTGCTACTGCGATATGCATAATACTTTGATAATTGACAATTAAGAATTGAAAATTGAAAATTATGAGAAGAGGCCGAAAAGTTCGGCATCGATCTTGTCGATGATTCCTGCCAAATCGTGAGGAATATTAAGGAAATCGAGATTGTCTTTCTCGATAGTAATCACACGGCCGGTGTACTTGTTCTGAATAAAGTCGTCGTAGCGACGATTCAGGTTTTGCAGATACTCCAGCTTCATCGTCTGCTCATAATCGCGACCGCGCTTCTGGATATTGTTTACCAGATGGGGCACCGACGCACGCAGATAAATCATGAGATCGGGCGTTTTCACTACCGACATCATCTGCTCGAACAGCTCCATATAGGTCTCATAGTCGCGATCAGAGAGGTTGCCCATATCGCGATTATTCTCCATAAATACATATACACCCTCGTAGATAGTACGATCCTGAATAATGGTATGATCAGTCTGGGCGATAGTAATCAAATCGCGAAAACGCTCTTTCAGAAAATACACTTCCATATTGAACGACCAACGATGAATATCGCGGTAGTAATCTTCCAGATAGGGGTTATGATCCACGGCCTCGAACCTCGGTTCCCAGCCATAATGTTTGGCCAGAAGTCGAGTGAGCGTTGATTTACCACTACCAATATTTCCTGCTACTGCTATATGCATATTTTCTGATTTCGCGTGCAAAGGTACAAAAAATTAGGCACGTATTACGCGAATTAACACAAATTTTGATGGCTTTTTACTCACTTATTCGTAACTTTGCCCCCATGAAACTAAAAACATTCATGCTTTGCGGCACATGTTTGGCGATACTGATGGGCAGTTGTGCACACCAGACGAGCCAATATACGCCCGTTGGCAAACACTTCACCACCGACGTGATGAACCGCATGACACCAGTGAAGGATCAAGGCGAAAGCGAGACATGCTGGATTTATGCCATGCTGGCCGCCATCGAGACTGAACACTTGAGCTGGGGCGACTCGGTGAACCTCTCACCTTATTATATAGAGAAGATGATTGAACAAGAAGCAGGCTGTCCGGCAACCAAGCGCGGCGAGCCCACTACCCTGATAACCATGATTGAGAAATATGGCATCTGCGGCTACGATGCCATGCGCAAACTGGAAACACCTGCACCCAAATGGGTATTTATGCTGGGTGCCCAGTACACGCCGCAGGAGTTTGCCCGCAGTGTGTGTAAACCCGGCGAATATATTGCCCTGACATGCAACGACAGTAAGCCCTATAACCAGACAACAGAACTCGCAGTGCCCGACAACTGGACGCACGAGCAATATCTGAACATACCCACCGATTCGCTACTGCATAAAACCGAACGCGCCGTACGTAACCACCACGGCGTTTGTTGGGAGGATGCAAACCATGCAATGGCCATAGTAGGACTGGCCCACGACGATGATGGTAAACGCTACTTCATCATGAAGAACTCATGGGGCGATACAGGGCCTTATAAAGGACTGGAATACGTCAGTTACCAGATGTTCAGCCACGAAACAGTGGCCGTTGAGATGACCAAAGAGGCCTATAAAGGCCAATAAGTCGATGATGTGCTATTGATTCTCGATTTATTTTACCGAAGATATCGATTATTTTACATATCTTTGCCGCGTAAAACTTAAATATATTACTGAATATGGTATACAACGAGATTGGTAAGACTGGAATGAAGGTATCGAACTTGGGTTTCGGTGCCTCATCACTTGGTGGCGTATTCCACAGCATTCGCGAAGAAGAGGGCATCGAGGCTGTACACACAGCTGTCAACAACGGCATAAACTTTATCGACGTGTCGCCCTACTACGGACACCTGAAAGCAGAGACCGTACTGGGCAAGGCCCTGAAAGAGATTCCCCATGAGAAATACTTCCTTTCGACCAAGGTAGGTCGCTACGGGCACAACGGTGTTAACACCTGGGACTACAGCGCCAAACGCGCTCAGGAAAGCGTATACGAGAGTATGGAGCGCCTGAACGTAGATTATATCGACCTGATTAACGTACACGACATCGAGTTCCAGGGCGATATGGAAGGTGGCTTGCAGCTCATTGTCGATGAGACGCTGCCTGCATTGGTTGAGCTTCGCGATAAAGGGATTGTGAAACACGTAGGTATTACCGATTTGCAGCCCGAGAACCTGAAGTGGGTAGTTGAGCACGCACCCGAGGGTACGGTTGAGAGCATTCTTAACTTCTGCCACTACTCGCTTAACGATACACTGCTGAAGGACTACTTAGGTTTCTTCGAACAGCATAATGTGGGCGTTATCAACGCCTCACCATTCTCAATGGGATTACTTTCGCAACGTGGCGCCCCCGATTGGCATCCAGCAGGCAAAGACCTTCAGGCTGCTTGTGCCAAAGCTGCGGCCTACTGCGAAGAGCAGGGCTATCCTATCGACAAGTTGGCCATACAGTTCTCTACCAGTTTGAACCCACGTATTGCCACAACCCTGTTCAGTAGTGCCAATCCTAAGAACGTACTCAAGAACATCCAGTACGTCAACGAGCCTA
>Ga0265298_10010400_pt1 | contig 11009 bp, 12 predicted proteins | sample AusTroGonzalo_MG_3_FD_193486 | JGI IMG/M metagenome (GOLD analysis project Ga0265298, IMG submission 193486) | Bovine rumen microbial communities from tropical cattle in Woodstock, Queensland, Australia - Gonzalo_01 | ecosystem: Host-associated > Mammals > Digestive system > Stomach > Rumen ...
TAAGAGGTGCTATTGTCGGCGAGGATTTGGATGTACTGGTATCCGTCTTGTTCCTCTTTCTGGGTGAAATAGACGGTGGCGTACATGTTGTAGCCGATTTCATTCAGATAGCTACGGAAACTGGCGTCAGAGCTGTTGTTGCTGTATAGGTTGTTGGTGCTGATGGTGTGGACTGCCTGACTATAGCCACTTTCGGTCACTTGCACCCAGCTCGAGCTGGAGTAGGATGCGTCAACATATTTGTTGCCGTCGCCTGACTTTATGGCGCCGTTGGAGTTAAAATACACCAGGTCGGTGACGCTTTGGTTCAGATAGGAGGTGTTGAACACAGTGCCGGCACCCGCATTGTCTTCTCTGGAGAGCAGCGTGAAGCCACCCATGTCGGTCACCTCGAAGAGGTATTTTCTTGCGGCGCCGCTCTGGTAGTACTTGTAAGCTTCGGTGGACGGGGTCTGTGTCGTCACCGTGACGGTCTGTTGGTCAATGCCGGCCGGGAAGGTAAGGGTGCCGTTGGCACTGGTGAAGTTCTCGCCTTCGTAGGAGGAGAGGCCCACGGTGCGGTATCTCACGGTGACGGCTTGCGAGATGTCGCCCGAACGTTTCACCTTGTAGGTGATAGTGTTGCCCGAAGAGGTCGGTTGGAGCGACCAGGTGGTCTGCGCGAAAACGCTCTGCCCAAGGGCGATGCCGATGAAAAGCAGGATCGCCGAGAGGGTTTGATGAAGAGTTAGATGTTTGTTCATGTTCGATTATTTTAATATTATTATTGATTATTCTTCTGTCTTCTGCCTTCTGCCTTCCGACTTCTGTCTTCTCCCGATGTCGTACAGGCAAAAAAATACGTAGCCACCCAGAAGAGCCACTACGATGATTCCGATGATTTGGATTGTTGTCATAATTTTTTTTAATTAGGTAACAAAAATCCGAAATCAAAACGGGTTTTTCTTTATTCTAGGTCAAAAAGATTTTATTCTCGGGAAAAATCGTTTTATTTTCCGTCAATTGACGCAGAATAAAATCATTGATTTTCAGTATGTTAGGTTATTATTATAAAGAATGGGGATTATTTTGGCTCTTGACAACCTCAAGAATATTCTTTTTGATTTCATCCCATGTTACGGACGAAAACATGACAGGCATCGCTTGGGTTTCGGCATCCTCAAAATAAGTTAAACTTAGTAAGGCTCTAAATATGGAATAGTTGGGATATTTTTCGCTATAGAAACCCAAGATATCCGACAAATCGTAGTGCTTCAACAGTTCGTAGATATCAACGAAGTCTTTTTTTGTGCCACGGCCTTCTATCGCATTAATCTTTAAAGCGGCGATATCCTTTGGCGAGGCCAATACCAACCCTTCTTCTATCACTGGCTCATCAATCCATTCGTAACAACTATAATCCACCACGTCAACCTTCACTCCGTTCAAAATCACCTGAAGGATGGATTTGGTCCTATTTAGAACCTTTACTTCGCCAAGCCTCATAGTCATTTCAAGTATTTCATCTTGTGACAATTGCGGTTTTCCGAAAAAGTCCAAGTCAACAGACTGACGATGACCGTACTGTAACGCTAATGAGGTTCCCCCAACGAGTCGCATATCACGGAGTTCCTCTTGTGCCGTCAGTTTTTTCAGTAACTCCAGTGTGGTTGGGTGAATGGTTTCATAGTGTAGCATCGGTAATCTTCCTTTCTCGTTTCTGAAATCGCACAAATAAATGACAGCGCCTTGGGGTCGAGGGTTCGCATTATTTTACAGTCGTGAACAATTCTTTCCAAGCCATAGTAATCGCAAACAAGTCTCCAGTCATTCAGCTGACCATATTCCAAAACCCTTTGTATCAACTGAATAGAATTCCGCTCGGTGTCAAAGTCACTAAGATCAATATCCCAAAAGAGATAGGAAGATAGGCTCGATATGAAAGTTTCTTGCGACATGGTACAGTTTTAAAACGAATCAGCCATGAGATCTCGGCGACCAATGAGGCTGAAAATGGTGATGTTATTATCCTCGTTCAAAATACGCAAGGTGCGAAGTATTTCGCCAAGGGTGCTGCCGCTAGTGGTGACATCGTCAATGACAAGGATGTTTTGTTTTCTGATGGTAGCACAAAGCTCTTCATCCTCTTTGGTGGCAAAACAGAGGAAGTTCATCATATAGGGACGGAACCGACTCTTCTTGACGTCACGGGCGATGGTGAAATAGTCCTTATGATGAATGAGATCGAGCATCTGCTGGATGTTGTTGCGAACCTCTTCCTTTTGAGCCTCAGTATAACGAGGCCGTCCATTCTCTAAAACATCGTTAAGATACTGTTTCTCGTATGCATTCATATCAAACCCAATCCGTTCAGGAAGCGCTTTTACCAACTCCATCTCTTGAAGCATAGGTTGGGCGTAACGATAGATATAACGGAGCATGTATTGATTGACGGAACTCGAAGACTCGGGCATCACCACGAGGTTGTAATCGTAAAGGTTGATGCGACGGTTGAGGTCATCAACGGCTTTCTTGATGAACTGTGTCAGGTCGGGATTGTCCTGAAGATGTCCGCTGAACTTGACGTAACGGATAAAGGCAGTGCGTACGTTGCCGTCCACATCATCGCCGAACTCATAGCCATAGTAGAAACACTTGCCAAAAGCCTCTACTTGATAGCCGTTTCCAGTGAGGCTGACAATGTCACCTCCTTCATCGTTCCCGAAGTCGAACACAAAACGCTGAAGCTTGTCGTCAAACTTTACACCCATAGGATTATTGTTAATAGCGCAAAAATACAACTTTTTATTTTTCTCGCAAATATTCCGAAGGAGAAACCCCTTTGATGCGCTTGAAGATCTGGGAGAAAGCACTACCAGAGGAGAAACCTGAAGCAAGGGCTACCTGCTCCATCTTGAGGGTAGGATCCTCTTCAAGTATGCGGCAGGCATGGTCGATACGTAAGGTGTTGATTAACTGGTAGAAAGAGCCGTACTCACTGTTGGAGATCACCTCACTCAAATAAGTCTTGTTGGTATTCATCCGCTTCACCAAGTCGCTCATTGTGAAGTGGTCCTCAAGATAGAGCTTTTCTCCCTTAATCAAATCTATCATCCTGGTTTCCAAATCTTTACGCTGTTCTTCCGTAATCCGAAGTTTCACCAAAGCTGTTTTCTCTTCAGACTCGGACATTTCTACCGGTAAGGTTTTGATTTTACGGTGTGGATTGAGAGTAAACATAACGAACCACACATTGAACACGATGAAAATGACATCGCGCACCATCTTGACCAAGGCATCGTTGAGCAGGAAGGTAACGCTAAGCAGCACGATAAGCACTATCGGTAGCCATTTGATGCTTTGGGCAAACTGTACTGGGAAGTCCTTCTCATTGGAATATTCGTCTTCGTCCACCTCTCGGAGACGCTGCATCAGTTTCAGGCGAAGCTTGTTGAGTAGGAAAAGATATCCTGCAAACACCACCATCACAACGATGGTCATAATCCATTGGAATTGAGTCGAAAACAGATCTTTCCAAAAAACAGGGAGCAGCAATGCCACCCAGCAGGCCCACATCGGCAGCAAAAACAGCAACCTTTCTTTGATTGAAACGTCTTTGGGGAAAAAATAATTCTCCACCATCACAAAAATGAAAGAAGAGAACACTAAAAGTGCCGTTCCGTTTACGTAAAACAAGGCTTCAGGTTGTCCAACCATCAACAGATAAGGCACTTCAAAAAGCTGCAACAAGTAGAACCCTGCCACGGAACGCTGCGCCGGATAAAGCTCCTCAATATTCTCCTTGTAGGCCTCAGGCACATAAAACCGTTTCAGCAACCAGCCGTAGAGGTTGGTCACGATGAAGGTCAGGTTCACGGAGAACATTATTAAAGTGAGCGCATCGTGTGGCATTCGTATTTTTTTCTGACTACAAAGTTAAAAATTTTTGTTTTGCGACACGATTATCTTCGTTGATGAATACCCTTCCACTATGGGAACCGTGGCTACCGTGCCGCCGTAGGCCGTGACGATATCATAGCCAACGATTTCTTCGGGCTTGTAATCAGCACCTTTGACCAACACATCGGGATGGATAGCTTTGATCAGTTCGTAGGGTGTGTCCTCATCGAACAGCACCACCGCGTCAACAAAGCTCAGTGAGGCCAACACCAAAGCCCGCGACTCTTCATTATTGATGGGGCGGCCCTCCCCTTTCAGCCTTTTGACAGAGGCATCGGTGTTCAAACCCACCACCAGCACATCGCCCATGTCGGCAGCCTTCGAGAGGTATTCCACATGGCCGCGATGCAGGATGTCGAAACATCCGTTGGTGAAAACCACTTTCGCCCCTTGGGAACGGAAAACGGAGAACGGAGAACGGAAAATTTTTACTTCGTTGAGGGCTTCGCCGTTCAGTTTTCCGTTTTCCGTTTTCCGTTCATAATAGATTTTATTCTTGATTAGCTGAAGGGTGTCCATCGTTTTTGGCTTTTTTGAAAGAGTAGTATTTGTTTGTTAAATAGCTGAATGTCACGCAGATAACAGAGATGATGATATAAGATATCGTAGGCCACCATTGGAAGACCTCCACAAAGAGCTTCAATCCTAAATAATTCAGCACGATGTTGCCCAAGGTGACGAGTAGATAACGCACAATCTGGGTCCGCCCGCGCAAGGAGGAGCCTCTGAAACTGATGTGACGCGCCAACCAGAAACCTGTAAGGAAGGTGATGGGGAATTTGAAGACAAAGGCGGCGATATGCGGTGTGAAGGCAATGAAACCAAGGTCAAACACCTCGCCATGGAATACATAATGGTAGAACACATAGTAAAGGACCCATTCCAAAGCTAAGTTCAAACCGCCACAACAACCATAACGGAACAAGTCCAAAGGCATGAGTTTCCGGAACGGCGGATAGAAGAAGTCGATAATCGTAATCAATGACTTCTCAATGCGGTATTCTATGGAACGGATGACCCTCATCTCTTCATTCTAAATTCATTTTAATTCTAACCTCAAATCCAAATTAAGTCATAACCCTCCATAAAGGCTGTTGTTTTTTCGATATCATCGGTGAAACCTAAGACATAGCCTCCACCACCGGAACCTGAGATCTTGAACCCGAGGTTGAAGTCAGGCTTTTCCAAGAAGAGGTCGATACTGTTGTCAGTAATCATCGGACGGAGAAACTTCAGCTGGCCATCGGTGAGCTGACGGAGTGAGCTGAAAAACGGCTCCTTCTCCCCTGCCACCAGATGGTCGATACAAGCTGTGACGCATGGCACATACGTGTTTTGAAACGCGTTCAAGTATTCAGGATCCACTCTCTTTTCCTTGAAATATTCCACCAATGGCTTGGTGTTGCTTTTTTTGCCGGTATCGGCAAGAAAAACACGGATATCCGATGGCATGAAGTTCTCCGGCAGCAAGGTGACAGCCTTGGAGGTGATGTGGAAAGGCCTATTGAGATAGCATTGAAGGGGGTCTATGCCCGAGCTGCTGCCATGGAAGAAGCTCTCCATCTTGCCGAAGAGGGTCTTAAGCTGCAGGAGGTCGTCGCTCTTCTGATTGGCATATCGGTCATAAACGGCAGCCACCAGCACCCCTGAGCTACCGAGGCCATAGCCTGAAGGCACATCGGAATCGAGGAACAAGTTGGCTTGCAATTCTTCTTTAAAGCGTTGCAAATCAAGGATTTCCTTGGCTCCGTCGAGGGTGGAGAGGTAATCGGCAAAACGTCGCAGGCTGGCATTGGAAGCGGCACTTTCGTTTGTTAGATGGGAGGCCTGTCGCCATTGAGCCGAGAATCGCCTCAGTGGGACCATCAAGGCGGTAGCATCGAATATCATGGAATATTCGCCGAAGAGGATGACTTTGCTATGGAATGTCCTTTCTGTCATAACAGGTCAGCATTTTGAAGGTCCATCGCCCACCTGGTCGGCGATCCACTGTCCCTCGTGGCAATACGGTTCCAGTTCATCCATAATGAAACGCTCCACCATTTCGGCATGTTGATCGGGATAAAGGAGGTGCACGTTGGGACCTGCATCCAAGGTGAAGCACACGGGGATGTCGGTTTCGCGGCGGAACTCATACAACGTGTTGATGATACGCAACGTATTGGGTTTGAGCAACATCACCGAAGGATTGGAACACATCATGAGGGCATGGAGTTGTAGGGCTTCAGACTCGGTGATGTGAATAAACTGTTCCAAGTCGCCGTTTCTCAAAACCGTCAATAGATCAGCCACGTTTTGGCGAGCCACGGCGTAACGGGTATCGGCGTACGGGTTCGTGTCCATGAGGGCGTGGCCCATACGGCTGGAGACTGCTTTCTTGGCATCGCTGACAATGAGGATGCTGTCGTGATAGGTCTTGAACACTGGAGCGATGTCATTTTCCAAAGATACAGCGTATTCATCGGAACTTCCGTTGAAAACTTCGGTGGCTCCCCACAAGGCTGCTTTGGGGAACAGTGAGCGGCAGGCACTTCCTGAAGCAAGACGAGCCAGTCGGGAAGCTTCACTCAGGTCAATTGTGGATTCCTCCGCTCCACGCAATGACGTTTCGATGTCGAGCAGGCAAAGTACCAAAGCGCTCATCGAGGAAGCCGAAGAGGCAATGCCTGACGAATGAGGAAACGTGTTGTTTGTGTTGATTTGAAGGTCCATCTGGTTGAGGAAGGGAAACCGTGACATTTGACTTTTCAGGAAGTCGGCGATTTTGGTCTGGAATTCAGGGTTTTCCTTTCCATCGAAATAAAAACGAAGACCGAATCGGTCCGATTCCTCGTAAAAGACTGCCATCTCGGTGCGGCAGTTCTTCAAGGTAAGGCTGACCGACGGGTTTTGAGGGATCTGGGGAGCCTTGGGAGACTTCCCCCAATACTTCACAATGGCGATATTGGAAGGGCTTTGCCATTTTACGCCGCCATGGATGTTGACTTCGTTCATAGGATAAGGTCTTGGTATTTGAAGATGGTTGACAAACCTTTGTTTTGGAAATAGTGACAGACGTCTTCGTAAGGCCATTCGGTGGCTGCGAGCAGGAAGTCGCCGCCCCAAGCGCCGAGTGACTTAAGGGTGCCGTTGAAGTCGGGATACTGCCGTTGTACCGGCTCCCGGCCGAGGCATTGCGAGAGGATGTTCTCATGAACTTGAAGCAAGGTGCAGAAATCCTCGAAATAGGTTATTGTAGGCAGGGCAAGGCTCAGTTCGGAGACGGTTTGCATCTCAGTGAGGAGCTCTTTTTGTCTCCATTGGTCATTGAAGGCTTTCACCTCTGCGGATGAATGTTGCTTCTTGCCTTGATATACAAAGAACAAACGATCGGCAAAAGGAGGGTTGAAAGCAGCGGGGCTTACCTGTGGCTCATTGTCGATGAGCTGATAGAAAATGGGGGTATCCGCGGTGGAGCAGGCGATGTCGTAGCCCGAGCCGCCTATGGTCATCCGCAGCAAGTCGTAAGGGTTCACCTCAGCCCATTGAGCTAAAAGGGAAAGCAGTGTGGAACTGCTGCCCAGTCCCCACTCTGTGTTGAACTCAAGATGGGTCTCAAAACAAAGGCCGGGCTGGAGGGCCGAGGGGTTGAGTTCTTGGACGGCTTGGAGGATCTGGGAGAGTTTGGAGGCTTTGGAGGGGTCGGTGGAGGTGAGAGTTGATAGTTGATAGTTGATAGTTGATAGTTGATAGTTGAAAAGGGCTGAAAACCAAGGGCCGTCGGGCTTGTAGGCGGACCATCGGATTGCTTCGGTCGATCCTCCTTTGCAATGGCGGCTATCGGAGGCCATCTCTACTGACATGGATTGGCCTAATTTGGTCGGCAGCGCCAATGCCGTGGCACCGTGCAAAACCAGGTATTCACCTGTAAGCAGTAGCTTTCCGTTGGCGGTATAGGTGTTCATTTGTTAAGCGATGCCAGGTATTGTTCTACAGCTGCGTAGGAGACGGTCTTGTCCTTGAAATACTCACGGGCCAGCCGTTTGTCCACATCAGAGGCTTTTAGCTGGTTAAGGATGTTGTTGAGGTGCATTTTCATGTGACCCGCCTGGATGCCTTTGGTGGTCAACGACCGCACGGCCGAGAAGTTATTGGCGAGGCCCATGGTGGCGGCAATCATCATCAGCTCGGGAGCGGTGGGGTTGCCGAGGAGCTCGAGCGACTTCTTGGCCAACGGGTGCAGGCTGGTAAGCCCGCCCACGGTGCCAAGGGCCATGGGCACTTCCAGCTCAAAGTGGAAGATACCGTCAGTGATGGTAACGGAAGAGAGACTCTCATAATGGCCATTGCGCGAGGCGTAGGTGTGACCTGCCGCCTCCACTGCGCGGAAGTCGTTGCCCGTGGCGATGACCACCGCATCGATGCCATTATAGATACCCTTGTTATGGGTGGTGGCACGGTCGGTGTCGATATGGGCGATATCGACCGCTTTCTTGAACTTGAGTGCATATTCGGCACCAGTGAGGTGTTCGTCGATGCCATCCAGTTGCTCCACAGGGCACTCCACCCATACCTTCACACGACAGTCGGGAGTGTTGTTGGAGAGGATGGTCATGATGGTCTCGCATTGGCGCAGTTCTTCAGGCAGCTCCTTTTGTTCTGCAAAAAAGTCGTGCAGACTATGACCGAATTGTTCAAGCACGGTATTGATGAAGTTGGCACCCATGGAGTCGCAGGTGTTGAACTCCACCCTGAGTTGGTAATAATCGGGAATACGGTCGGTATAATCAAGCAGTTGGATATCGAGGATGCCGCCGCCACGTTTCTTCATGTTGGCCGTGAAGGTGTCTGTATCTTTTAAAAGACGTTCCTTGATGCCAGGGAACAGTGGCTGAAGTTGTTGTATGGAGCCTTTCCATCCAAAATGCACCTGCCCCACTTTACGCACGTCAGGTACTTCGGCATGAAAGCCGCCACGTTCGCCCCAGAACTTGGCCGCGGCAGAAGCGGCAGCCACCACCGAGCTCTCCTCGATGACCATCGGCACAATATAGTCCTTGCCGTTGATGGTGACGTTGGGCGAGATACCGTAAGGCATGATGAAGTTGGTGATGGTATTCTCACTGAACTCATCGAACAATTGTTGTTGCTTCGAGTCGGAATGCCAAAAACTCTTCAGCAGGCTGATCACCTCGCCGGGATTCTCAAAGTAGTTGGCGATGGCTTTTAACTTTTCCTCTTTGAGAAGCTTCGAAAAACCTTTTTTTATTCGCTCACGAGAGCCCATGGTAATTTAGAATTTAGAATTAAGAATTTAGAGGGGGCGGAGGATGGAGGAGGCGTCACAACCAACATCGAGGGTAGGATTCCCTTTGTAATAAAGAGCCGAGGCGTCAATCACCCATCCCTCTAGGGTGGCAGGTCTCCAAACGGCGACAGAAGCTTCAGAAGCATCTTGAACCGCAATGGTCATTTTCTCGCTGACATAAGTCTCCAGCATATTCAGGAAGCTGGCATCACTGACCACCACGTCCGCCCAACTCACATACCCCCCATAAGTGGTCAAACGGGAAGCTTCATCCACTTTCACTGTCAAACTATCTTCAGTAAACCAGCCTTTAAAAACAGAGGCATCCTCCAGTTCGATGTCACACGAACGCCCATGAAAGTAGCAGTCCACCAGTGTGGAGGCGGAACTAAGCTTAACATCGGCTATGCCGGTGAAATTGCCACCTTTACACGTGGCCGCATCTTCCATCTCGAGAACAAGCGATGTCTCGGGGAATTGGCCGTCCAACACAGCGGTCACCGCATCGGAGAAATGGAGTTTTTGCACTGAGGCAGTGTGGACCGTAGCTTTCATCACCGTATTGGCAGGTAGGTTCAAATTCCTGCTAAACCCGATTTTCAGCTCCGAACCTTCCTTCGATACTCGAATAAACTCATCCAAGAACGCGGAATACTCCAACTCCACGAACGACTGTTCGTCATCCTGAACGACGGTTACATTCCAGGCATCTTCAGCCATGATTTCATTGATCTCAGCACCTTCATAGAGGGTTTGGGTCATCGGAGTCATATCGAGATCTTTCTCCCGACACGATGGAATCATCGCCAATGCAATGAATAAAATAGCCAAATTCAAAAACTGTTTCATATCTCTTCTTCCTTCTTACTTCTAAATTCTTACTTCTTAACTATGATGGTATGGTTCTCCTTTCAAGATGGTAAAGGCCCGATACAGTTGTTCAACGAATATCAATCTCACCATTTGATGTGAAAAGGTCATCGGCGAGAGCGACATCTGGGCATCGGCACGGTCATAGACCTCCTGGGCAAATCCGTAAGGACCTCCGATAAGGAACACCAAGCGTTTGACACCCGAAGCGGTCCACCTTTCTAAAGTTTCTGAAAAATCAACAGAAGTGTATTGTTTTCCTATTTCATCCAACAACACCACTTGGTCTGAAGGCTGCAATTGCGAGAGCAGCAGGAAACTTTCAGCTTTTTTCTGTTGTTCTTCGCTCAATGTCTTACGGTTCCGGATGTCGGGGATCTCCTTCATTTCGAACGAGGCGTAATGGCCCAGGCGGCCGACATATTTCTTGATGCCGGCCACGAGGTAGTCCTCGTCGGTTTTGCCGATGACAAGAAGAATGATCTTCATGGAACGATCTGATAGTGTTCTATTTCGTATTGAATGGGGTTGCCCATCACATAGTAGTTCACGTCGTTCAGCAACTTGTCGAAGTTGTAATATTGCACCAGCACAAGGTCGCGGTCATCGTTGACAAAGGCATACATGCGGTCCACGTCCATGGCATGATCTTCCTCTGGGATTTCCTTAATGCGTTGCACCCTTTTGTTGTAAGTCTTCATTGAGACAGCATCGCCCTCTTTATTAACGAGGGTGATGCGATGCAGGTATTGGGAATTCTTGATGGAGTCGATACGTTGTGCCGGGGTGATGTTGTTGATGAGGGCTTCGAAGCGCACGTCGCCGAATGACGAGAGCAGGTTGATCACCTTGAGGGTGTCCATGGGAAGAACCTGGTTGTCGCCAAGTCGAGTCAGTTGGTACTGGTGTTTCC
>Ga0265298_10010401_pt1 | contig 11008 bp, 9 predicted proteins | sample AusTroGonzalo_MG_3_FD_193486 | JGI IMG/M metagenome (GOLD analysis project Ga0265298, IMG submission 193486) | Bovine rumen microbial communities from tropical cattle in Woodstock, Queensland, Australia - Gonzalo_01 | ecosystem: Host-associated > Mammals > Digestive system > Stomach > Rumen ...
GCAGTAGCCGTAGTAATAGCTCTTTCGGTGGCAGCCGTAGCAGTGGTTCATTCGGCAGTAGCCGTAGTAGTAGCTCCAGCAGTAGTGCTACTCGAGGAGGTTTCGGTGGAGGCAGCCGCAGCAGTAGCAGCCATAGCGGAGGCAGCAGAAGTGGCGGTTCGTTCGGCAGACACCGTTAACAGGCGCACTTCAGCATTCATCATACGCTGCACCTCGCGCATCGTACATCCCGCATAGACAGAAAGAATTGCTTTGTTGATGATGCCATGACCCACGGCCACCACCCGCTTACCGGGATAGGTGGCCGTCATGTATTGTAGGAAGTCGGCAGCGCGCTGCAACAATGCCTGTTCGCTCTCTATATCGTCAGGCCATACCTCGCCCTTCAAGTCGGGAATGAAACGCCCCGTAAATCCACCCCAGTCACGCTCGCGAAGCAATGGAGTGGTATGCACAGCCAAGCCGTGAGGTGCGGCAATGATTTCGGCAGTCTGTATGGCACGGCGCAGGTCGCTGGCCACAACGGCATCAAACGGTTCATCAGCCAGTCGCTGGGCCACCTGCCGGGCCTGTTCCCTACCCCGCTCGTTCAGACAACCTTGTGTCTGTCCCTGCATCACCTGACGGGCATTGTCTATGGTCTCACCATGACGTACTAAGAAGAGAGTGGTTGCGCCACTCTCTTCAACTTTTTTCTCTCCGTTATACATTGGTGACAATGCCCTCGATATAGGTTTTGAGGATATGAATACCCGTCTTGTTGTCGCCACCCCAGGGAATGATGAGGTCGGCAAACTTCTTCGTGGGTTCGATGAACTGTTCGTGCATGGGTTTGAGCACCTTCTCATAGCGGTCAAGCACCATGTCAACGGTACGGCCACGCTCCACCACATCGCGACGGATGTTACGGATAAGGCGTACGTCAGAGTCGGTATCCACGAATATCTTCAGGTCCATCATGTCGCGCAGCTTCTTATAGTGCAGTGTCATGATACCCTCCAAAATGATAACGGGCTTAGGTTCGACATGTATCGTCTCGGGCAGACGGTTAGAGATGATGTATGAATAGGTGGGTTGCTCAATGGCCTGACCATTCTTCAGCATCTTGATATGCTCTGTGAGTAACTTCCAGTCGAAGGCGTCAGGGTGGTCGAAGTTGATGGCCTTACGCTCTTCATCAGTCAATCCCGTCGTATCATTATAATACGAGTCCAAGGGTACTATGGCTGCACAATGAGGTGGCAGCACACTGGCAATTCTCTTGACGACGGTGGTCTTTCCAGAGCCTGTACCGCCTGCTATTCCGATAATGTACATTATTTAATATATTATTGCTTTTGTTCTTTTACAAGATAAACCAGCGTAGGAAGGTGATCGCTATAGCCATCAAGCCATACACCACCGGCATGCGTACGCAACGGGTTTCCTTTGTAACGACCATCCTGCTGGAAGAGATAGTCACGACGGAATATCTGTGCCTGCCAGAACTTCAGAGTTGAGTAGTCCTTCTTGCCTTTCTGGTTCAGCAGTGAGTGCGACATGATAATCTGGTCAAAGAGGTTCCATGCTCCGTCATAGCGCAGCGTACCTGTTCCACTGGCATGGATATTCCAGAATGGATTGTACAGGCCACCGGGCTTCACGTCATTGATTTCGCGCTGGGCACCCAGAGATTTCGACATAGAAGGATCAGCGGGGTCGTCGTTCATATCACCCATAATGAAGAGCTTGACATTGGGATCATCCTTCAACAGCGAGTCCTTCACGGCACGAATCTGCTTACCGCCAAGCTCACGATAGTAGCTCACAGCACCACGTGAGGGCAGGTGGTTGACGATGATGGTGACATGCTCGTCAGCCAGTGTACCACTAACCACGAAGAAACCACGAGTGGCACGACGGGCATCCTCAGGCTTGTCATATATATAAGGTACGAGCTTCACGTTGCGAACTGAGAACAATGCCGGATTATACAGCAGTCCACAGTCCACACCACGACGGTCCGGACCTTCTATCAGCAGATGCTGAAAGTTGCGCTTCTTCAGAGGCTCCTGCTCGCAGAGATCTGCCAAGCAGCCATCATTCTCTACCTCAGAGACGCCAATCGCTGCACATCCTACCGTAGGAAGCTTGTCTGTACCCATCTCTGCCAGCACGCGGGCCATATTGCGCAGCTTGTGTCTGTATTTCAATCCTGACCACTTATTCTTTCCGTCAGGCAGATACTCATAGTCATTATGACCCTCATCGTGGCATGTATCAAACAAGTTTTCGAGGTTGTAGAAACCGATGGCATAAACGGAATATTTCTTCTCCTGAGCCATTACGCTTACCGTTCCCACTAGAAACAGTACAGCAATCGTCAACAATAGTTTTTTCATAGTTTTACATTTAATTACCAGTTTATGGTTGCGAAGTTAGTGATAATTTTTGAGAAAAACTAACTTTTTTCAAAAAAAAACACGAAAAGTTACTCTTTTTTGCATTTTATTCCTTATCTTTGCACCAAAACAAATTATATAGTTACTAAAAAACTAACGCTTATGAAAAAACACCTTAAATTACTTTTAATGGCATTTTGTGTCGTAAGCTCAGCATCAGCCCAGGTGAAGGAGGCTCCTTCCGAGACTGACGTCAAAGCGGAACTGACCGAAGAAGCCTTTACATTTACTGAGGCCCAGATTGGTGGAGATGACGATGTCACTCAAAACATCACCATTGTGGGCTCTAACAACAACGTGTATGCCAGCCAAGTGGGTTTCCGCTTCAGCGCTGCTAGATTCAAGTTCAGAGGTTACAACTCCAAGTATAACGAGATGTACATCAACGGCAACCCTGCCAATGATGCAGAACGTGGCGAGTTTAACTTCTCCTTCATCGGTGGTTTGAATAACCAGACACGTAACGTGGAGTCGGCACTTCCTTTCGAGGACAACAACTTCGCCATGTCGTCACTGGGTGGTTCAAGCAACTACAATTTCCGTCCGAGTGCTATGGCTACAGGCTCACGCGTGTCGTTGACAGGTGCAAACCGCAACTACACCGTTCGTGGTATGTACACCTACAACACTGGTGTTATGCCTAATGGATGGGCTTTCTCTGGTAACCTGACATACCGTTGGGCAAACATGGAGACTGCCAACATTGAAGGTACGTTCTACAACGCACTGAGCTACTTCCTTGGTGCCGAGAAAATCATCAACGACCAGCACTCTGTCTCACTCGTCACTTGGGGTAATCCCACAGAGCGTGGTGCCCAGTCAGCATCTACTGACGAAATGTACTGGATTGCCAACAACAATTTCTACAATCCTAACTGGGGTTATCAGGATGGCAAGAAGCGTAATTCCCGTATCGTTAATAGCTTTACCCCCTCAGCATTGCTGACCTGGGACTACAAGATCAACGAGGACATGAAGCTCGTTACCAGCCTGTTAGGCAAATACTCTATGTACAGCAGCACTCGTCTGAACTACAACAATGCGACCAACCCGGCTCCTGACTACTATAGCCTGATGCCATCTTATTATTATGATGTATGGAATGACACAGGTAGTGAAACAGACAAAGCCAACTGGCAAGCTGCCTACAACTATCTGAGTGCATCGAAAGCTAACCGCCAGCTCAACTGGGACGGTATGTACTATGCTAACAAGGCTGCCAACGTGCAGAATGCAGATGCCATGTACTATCAGCAGGCCTACCACGATGACCAGTTGGCATTCAGCCTCAGCAGCACGCTGACCACTCGTCTGAGCAAGAACTCACAGCTGAACCTTGGTTTCAACCTCTCTACCAACAAGGGTATGCACTACCAGACGATGGAAGACCTGTTGGGTGCCAAGTATTTCCACAATGTCAACACCTATGCAGTTGGTGAATACGCTGAGGATGCTACCGAGGTACAGTACGACTTGAACAACCCCAACGCTTTGGTAAAAGAAGGCGACCGTTTCGGTTATGACTATAACGTCTTTGTAAACAAGGCTGGCGCATGGGCAGGTTACTCTGTTGACTTCACCAAGCTTCACCTCTTCTTGAACGGACGCGTAACAGGCACTTCTATCCAGCGTGAAGGTAAGATGCGTAACGGTTTGGCAAAGGACAACTCTTTCGGCAAGGGCGGCACGGCCAAGTTCCTGGATGGTGGCGGTAAGATTGGCTTACACTACACATTAGGCAAGGGCGTAGCTATGATGCTCGGTGGCGGTTATGAGTGGAAGGCTCCTACTGCACGTACTGCTTTCATTGCTCCTCAGGTCAACAACGACTTTGCAAAGGATCTGAAGCTGGAGCGTAACATGAGTGCTGAGTTCGGCATGATGTTTACCTTCCCTTGGCTGAAGGCCAACATCAACGGTTACTACAGCCGTTTGGAGGATGTCACCGAGTATTCTATGGCTTACTCTGACATTGCACACAGCTTCACATATATTTCTCTTACCGGTATCAATAAGGAATACTACGGTGTTGAGTTAGGTTTGAACTTCAAGGTTACTGAGCTGTTCAGCATCAAGACTCTGGGTACTATCAGCGAGGCTAAGTACATTAACAACGCCAATGTTACCTATATGCAGTCAAATGCTGAGCCTGACTCAAAGACTGGTAGCCTCTATCACGAAGACATCTGCGTCAACAAGGGTATGCGCGAAGGCGGCACGCCACTTGCAGCAGCCAGCGTTGACCTGTCATACCACTGGAATTTCTGGTATTTCGACCTCATTGGTAACTACTACGACAAGATTTACCTCTATTATTCACCCATCACCCGCTACTATAGCGACTTCCCCGATCCCGATAACGACGGAGTACACGACCTGTCTACACTGCCTGATCAGGCCGAAGGTAAGGGCGGTTTCATGCTCGACGCCTCTATCAGCAAGAGCTTCCGCCTGAAGAAGGGTCAGCTCCGTGTAAACCTCATGGTTTCTAACATTCTGAACAACACCAAGATTTGCACAGGTGGTATGGAGCAGAACCGTCGTGACCTGAATGAGAACGGAGAGCCTATCCGCACCTACAATTTCGCGAATAGCCCCAAGAAGTTCTATGCCAACGGCATCAACGGTATGATTCAGTTTACTTACTTGTTCTAAATAAAAGGAGGATACAACATATGAAGAACATTAAATATTATATCTTCGCTGCCGTCTGTGGCCTATTTGCAGCCTGTCAGAACGGCAATTGGGACGAGCCAAGTTTCTCAACTCCTCCCTATGGCAACAACGACATAAAGGAGACTAACGTCATAACCATTCAGCAGTTGATTGACAAATATCCTAATGTATTTGCCAGCACTGATGAGAATAAACTCATCGAAGAAGACATCCAGATTAAAGGTTGGGTAACTGGCAATGACGTAGGCGGCAACCTCTACAAGCAGTTCTGTCTGCAGGATGCCACACGTGGTATTATCATTGCTGTCAATCAGGGTGGTATGAGCGGATTCCTGCCTACCGGACAGGAGATTCTGGTCGACCTCAAAGGTATGTACATCGGAGGCTATCGCAAGCAGCCCGAGATTGGTGCTCCCTACAATGGAAACAGCATTGGCCGTATGTCTAAGGACGTTTGGAACAGCCACTACAAAATTTTGGGCAAAGTCGACAACGTGAACCCCAACATCGTTGCTCCTGTTGAATTTAGTGACATCATGAACGACAAAGATGCCAATTGTGCTAAGCTGGTTAAGCTCACCGATGTCAGCTTCCCCGAAGCTGATGGTAGCACAGTGTTTGCGCCACAGGGCGACAGCAACACCAACCGTTCTGTTTTCTACAACGGAAAGGATCATGGAACAAGCGTTGTTGTACGTACCAGTAGCTATGCAGACTTTGCAGCCATGAAGTTGCCACAAGGAACAGGCACCCTCTATGGTATAGCCACTCGCTATAACAATGTCTGGCAGATTCTCATCCGCCAAACTAGTGACATTGATTTCAAGTAATATTAACCTGTAATTTAAAACAACTAACAATATGAAAAAGACTATTAAATCATTGCTTGCAATTGCTATTACAGCATTAGCATTCACAGCTTGTTCTGACGTTCCTGCGCCTTATGATATGCCAGGCACCGGTGGTGGTGGCGGTATTTCTGGAGGAACAGGTACTGGTCAGGTAGACGACCCGTATAATATCGCGGCAGCTATTGCCAAGTGTAAAGAAATCGGTGGTACAGAGTCTACAGAGAAGTATTATGTAAAAGGTATTGTTGTTACTGCTGGTACAGCTGATGAAACTTACGGAAATGTTAGCTTCGACCTGGCAGATGACGTTAATACTACCAGTGCTTCTTCAAAATTCAAAGCATTCCAGGTGTTAGGTTCTGATGCGAAGAAACTGCCTGCAGGCTATGCAGTAAATAAAGGCGACGAGGTTATTGTCTATGGCCCCATGTACAATTATAACGGAAAGACCCCTGAGACAGCCGGTAAGGGCGCTGCATTCATCTATTCTATCAATGGCAAAAAGACTGATGGTAGTGATGTTACTCCTCCTGCACCAAGCGTGGAGCCTAAGGGAACTGGTACAGAGGCAGATCCATTCAACGTTGCAGCTGCAATCAAGAAGTGTCAGGAAACTGGAGAGACTGCTACTACAGAGACATTCTTCGTCAAGGGCATTGTCAATGATGAATACACTGTTGATAGTTACAAGAACGCTACATTAGCCATGGTTGACACAGAGGGGTCCTCAGATATTTTCACAGCCTATCGCGTAAAGGGTGCTGACGGTAAAGACCTCAAACAGGGTTATAAGATTCCGAAGGGAGCTACTGTAATCATTAGTGGTAAGCTTGTTAACTTCAAGGGTAATACTCCAGAAACCTCACAGAATACTGGTGCACTTATTAGTGTAAACGGAGAAGCTCCTGAAGTTGAAGGTGGCGAAGGCGGTGGTGGTGATGTTACCCCAGGCACTCCTGAAGGTACTGGCACAGAGGCAGATCCCTTCAACGTAGCAGCAGCTGTTGCAAAATGTAAAGAAGCTGGTACGACAGAAACCACTGATATCTTCTTTGTTAAGGGTATTGTCAATGAAGAATACACTGTTGATAACTACAAGAATGCAACATTAGTTCTGGTTGACACAGAGGGCGCCTCAGAGAAGTTCACAGCCTATCGCGTAAAGGGAGCCGATGGTGCTAACCTCAAAGAAGGTTATAAGATTCCGAAAGGCGCTATTGTGCTTGTTAGTGGTAAACTTGTCCACTTTAAGGGCAACACTCCAGAAACTGCACAAAACTCAGGAACTCTTATCAGCGTCAACGGTCAGGCACCAGAGCTTGACGAAGGCGGAAGCGGCGAAGGCGGTGGCAGCGGTGAAGGCGGCGGAAGCGGCGAAGCCGTATCTGAACTGACCAATGGTGACTTTGAGACATGGGCTGACGGTCTGCCTACTGGTTGGAAGTCAGCTTCTACAGCAAGTTCAGCAACATTGGAGCAGAGCACCGATGCTCATGGTGGCAGTTACTCTTGCCTTGTTAAAGGAGGAGGCACTCAAAACAAGCGTTTAGCATACAAGGAGTTAACGCTTGAGGCTGGTACATACGAGTTCTCTTTCTGGGCAAAAGCTACTTCAGAAAATGTTGCTCAGACACGTATTGGATATGCTATCGTAAAAAATGGATCTATTGCTAATAGCGATTACAAATACAATAGCACGTATTTCAATATAAATAATACTGAGTGGACTCACATTACAAACGAATTTACCCTCTCAGAGCAAACTGTCATTTGTCTTCTTGTTATGAATCCAAAGGCTAATGAAGGCAAGACTTCTGGTGAAGACATGTTAGTTGACGACGCTGCGCTGACCAAGAAGTAATTCACAATCAAACTTATATCAATCGGCTGCACACCACTTCGGCGTGCAGCCGATTTTAAGTAGCCTACTCAGAAATGAAGAAGGAAACATTCGAAGTTCAGAATCCGTTCGCAGGGGAGAAGAAACCTTCGATGAACAGAAGGTGCATCGGTCACGACTACCAAGAGCGGCAGATGTATATGGTGACAATGGTAACAGAAGGGCGGAAGAAGTACTTTGGAGAAGTGGTGGGACGCTGTGATGCTACTATAGGTCATGAAGAGGCTCCACATATTGAACTGTCGCTCTTTGGGAAAGCGGTCAAAGACTGTTGGTTCTCTATCCCCAATCATTATTCCGAAGTAAAGCTCATTGCCCTACAGATGATGCCCGACCATCTTCACGGCATCCTCTATGTCTCGAAGCATATGGACTGTACGCTCGGAGATGTGCTGCATGGTTTCAAAACGGGCTGTAACAAGTGTTTCCGTCAGTTAATGCCTGTTGAGTACATCGCCGCAATGCGGCAACAAACAGAACGCAACACGAAGGCCAGTGGCCAACGCGACCGCGAACACGGCCTGCTATTTGCGCCGAACTACAACGACAAGTTGCTGCTACGCGAGGGCCAGCTCGACAACTGGCTCCACTGTCTAAATGACAACCCTCGGCGCTTGGCCATCAAGCGCTTACATCCTGACTTTTTCACCACAATGCACTATAGAGACATCGCGGAGTGGCACTGCCAGCTTGTTGGCAATAGCTTCCTGCTTGACATCCCCGACAAGGTGGCTGTCATCGTACATAGTGCCTATACCGACAAGGAGTATGAGGACTACAAGCAGAAATGGCTGGCTTGTGGAGAGAGAGGTGGCGTGCTGGTGAGTGCAGCCATTGCTACTCGCGAGAAGGAGGTCATGCGCGAAGCGATGAATCGGGGTTATCGCATCGTATTGGTTCGCGAGAATGGCTTTCCACCATTGTACAAGCCCGCAGGAGAATCTTTCTATGCCTGCTCCGAGGGGCGTCTCCTACAGGTAAGTCCATGGGAGTACCACATGCAACGACGCACCATCTCGCGTGAGCAATGCTTGATGCTCAACAGACTTGTAGAGACAATCACGCAGATATAGAATCTTACACCTTATTATATACGGCTGCCCCCTGTGGCGCAGCCGTTTTTCTATCTGCAAAAACAGAACGAATAATTTGGATAATTCAAAGAAAAATTGTAACTTTGCAGACAGAGATTTATTATAACCTAAAACAACAAATTAATGAAGCGACTAAGAGTTTTATTACTGACAGCACTACTGCTGCCACTCTGTGCGATGGCAACAGAAAGCACACTTGTGGTGGAGCTGACCAGCGGAGAGACTGCGAACTATCTGCTACAGGAAAAGCCAGTGCTGACATTCAATGGCACACAACTGACGATTACGACAGAAGCTGTGCAGACGAGCTATGAGCGAGCACTAGTGAAGAAATATTACTTCATTGGTGATTTCACTGGTGTTAAGGAAGCAGCGAAGAACGCTGTAGTGTACAAACAGACGGATGCCGACCATCTGGAGATTAGCGGACTATCAGCAAACGACCGCATCATGATCTACAACACGTCGGGAGTTCAAGTGGGCGCTGTCAGCCGTGACAGTGACAAGGCCGTCGTCAGTCTGAGCGGACTGCAAAGAGGCATCTATCTCATAAAAGTAGGAAACATTCAAACTATTAAATTCGTAAAGAAATGAAAAAGTTATTATTTACCATAGCAGCATTGTTCTGCACCACCCTGTCATTTGCACAGGAATATATGATTGTCGAAAGCACTAGCGGACAGTATGCATCCTTCCCTGTCAGTCAGATTAAACAAGTGTTCTTCTATACTGAGCCAGAAGCCCAAGAAGCCACTTGTGCAGAAATCATTGCCGGCGAAGACGGTGTGACATATAGAGTACGCGGTGAGGTTACTTCTATCGACAACACCCTCTACGGCAATTGGTATCTGAAGGACGAAACGGGCGAGATTTATATTTACGGAACACTGGATGCCAATGGACAAACCAAGAACTTCGAGAGTCTGGGCATTGCTGTTGGTGACATTGTAACGGTCGAAGGTCCTAAAAAGACCTACAACAGTATTGTGGAACTGCTTAATGTAACAGTTGTCAAGATTGAGAAGCCTGCACAAGGTGATGGTACTGAGACGAATCCATACAATGTTGCTACTGTACTTCAAATCACCAAAGCATTGGCTGATGGCGAAGTGATTAATGACGTCTACACTAAGGGATACATTTGCCAGATAGACAATTTAGACACAGGAAATTATGGCAATGCCATTTATTGGATATGTGACGATCCAAATGGCAATGGCGATAAGTTTGAAGTATACCGTGGATATGGTCTCAATGGCCAGAAGTTCAACGAAGAAGGAGCAACCCTCATCAACGTAGGCGATCTTGTGACAATCAAAGGAAATGTCAAGAACTACAGAGGCAACACTCCTGAATATGACCAAGGTAGCATTATCGTTAGCCTGCAGCCAGCTGATCCGTCAGGCGGAGAGGGCACCCAGCCTCAAGGTGCAGGTACACAGGCTAATCCGTTCAACGTAGCAGCAGCTATTGCAAAGTGTCAGGAAGCAGGCGAGACGGGAACCACAGAAATCTACTTTGTTAAGGGTATTGTTGATGCAGCATATACCGTTAACCAGTACAAGAATGCCACATTCGACATGGTTGATGCCGAAGGGGCTTCTGAGAAATTCAAAGCATACCGAGTAAAGGGTGCTGATGGCAAGGACCTCAAGGAAGGCTATACGGTTCCCAAGGGTGCAACTGTTATTGTCAGCGGCCAACTTGTCAATTATAGGGGAAACACACCTGAAACAGCACAGAACACTGGTACCCTTATCAGCGTCAACGGCCAGGCACCAGAAATCGAAAGTGAAGGAGGTAGCGGAGAAACAAGATAACTCCCACCTTATTCTATAATATTCGGCTGCACCCCACCCCGGCGTGCAGCCGTTATATTTATCACCGATTGCTTTTTTCAATTTTAGGTTTTCAAAAAATTGCTTTCACTTTCACACTCGTGCGAAAAAGCCCTGTAAATAGGCAGTTTTCAGCTATTCATACGTATGGAGAGTGCGCTAAACGTTTCACATCGCTTTCACAGAAAAGTGTGAAACGTTTGTGAAA
>Ga0265298_10010402_pt1 | contig 11007 bp, 11 predicted proteins | sample AusTroGonzalo_MG_3_FD_193486 | JGI IMG/M metagenome (GOLD analysis project Ga0265298, IMG submission 193486) | Bovine rumen microbial communities from tropical cattle in Woodstock, Queensland, Australia - Gonzalo_01 | ecosystem: Host-associated > Mammals > Digestive system > Stomach > Rumen ...
TTCTATGTCCAGAACAGACCGTATGGCAAAATACAACCAATTAATTCGTATTGAAGAAGAATTGGGCGATATGGCTGTTTATGCCGGTAAATCTATTTTGAAAAAATAAGATTTTAAGCTAAGATTAAAAACCTCGCAGGGCAAATGCTTTGCGAGGTTTTTTGTTGGTATGTTGTAAAAATTGACAAAATGTATTCTATATGATAAGATAAGAAAAAATGTGAGTAATGAGAGGTTGTAAATGGCTGTTATTGAGGTGCCGGATTTTAAGACTGCTCAAGATTTTTCGCTATGGGTGGAAAGTCTGGATGATAAATTTATTCAGTCATGGAAGACCAAAGACTGGTTGGCAATGTATGAAAAATTAACAGCCTTTGTTGATAATGATAAGGCCGTTGAAAAAGAATACAGGCAGTACGTTAAAGATTTGGAACGTATGGAACAACCCGAGAAGCTTTTATTGAAAAAATTGCGGAAGTGGTTAAATACACCGCTGAAGCAACTCGGTAAACCAGATAAAATTAACCCCATAGTGCTTCGATATCACTTTGTGAATCAGGAAGATAATATAGCCGCATTTGTTAAACTTTATAATAATTACAGATTTGAACCGCAGCAATTTGAGGCAATAAGAGAACTGGCAAAAGAAAATGGCCGGAAGATGTCTGAGGAACAATATATTGATTTGGCCGGAATTTCCGGCGCTATGAGTGATGGTTTTATGCACCGTGAAAATATGTTAAGGGCAGCCAACAAGGTTGATGAAATTGTGAAAGATAATATGGATTTGCCGGATGAAAAATCTTCAAGGATAATTATTTCAAAGCAAAAAAAAATGGGGAGTGGAGATGCCTTAAATTATGACGGCAAGCCTCGAATCAGATTGGGTGCGGCATGGATGGATGCCATGCTCGGAGTAATGTTTCATGAATCGGCGCATGCGCATTTGCAAAATTCTTCGATATATCAGCAAAAAATGTTGAAAGAAGGGCAGTTACCTTTAAAAAAATATTCGCAGGAATTGGATAAAGATTTTTATGAATTGATGCGATATAACGGGTATTTTTATTTATCGTGGGATAAGGGCGACGTATATGTACAATCATTGCTGGCCGAGAAAGGTAAGATGACGACACAAGAAGTGATCGATAAAAAAACGGAAGCATTTAACGGTTATAAAAAACAACCGAATGAGCGTTTCAGTAATGTGTTCGGGATTGAGGCCGAGCGAGAATTTCGCCGTGAACATAATCAATATTCGGAACGTAATGCCGCGTGGGTAAGGGATTATCTGGAACCGCTTTTAGGTACGCCAGTATCTTCCGAATATGTTGACGGCGGTAATATTCGTATGGAGTATAAATCATCGCTCGGTGTAAACAACAGTGAACTGATAAGGCGATATAATTACCTTATGGACGGAGCGGATGAAAATTTACTTAAAGAGATGAATATGCGAGAGCAAGACGGAAAAGTGGTTATAACCGTACCGCGCGAATACAGTTTTCGGAAGCGCTTTTTTGATATCGACAATAAAAATTACGGAAAGAGTACTCTGCTTGCTTATACCAGAAATAAATTGGCAAAGAAAATAGATAAAGCGGCTGCCCTTTTGGGAGTTGAAAGCAATTTGCAGGATTATAAAATGCCTGCGCGGTACAGAAAAGCGGAATATAAAATGTCTCGTAAGTTGGAGAGAAAACTGCACAATACTGAAAATAACCGCAAGCAAAATGAGGATAATTTAAGAAAAGCGATGAAAATGATTCGCAAAGGTGTTCAAATTACAAAAGATGTAATAAAACAAAGATTGTCCAAAGAGCGTTAAAAAAATTTTTACACACAATTAAAAAAAGTTCTTGCAATTAGAACAAAAATAGAACAATATACATTTTAGCGGATAAATTTATTCTTTGTTTGAGTTTTTAGCAAAAATAACCGATAAAGATATCAGAACAATTTTTAATAAGGATGTTAATATGGAAAAAGATAAAGCATTAGAAGCGGCCTTAAGCCAAATTGAACGTGCTTTCGGCAAGGGTTCAATCATGCGTTTGGGGCAAAATACCAATGTGGATATTGAAGCGGTTTCCACCGGCTCAATCGGTATTGATATTGCGCTCGGTATAGGTGGTATGCCTAAAGGAAGAATCGTTGAAATATACGGTCCGGAAAGTTCCGGTAAAACAACGTTGGCCTTGAGCGTTATTGCCCAAAGCCAGAAAAAAGGCGGCACTTGTGCCTTTATTGATGCAGAGCATGCGCTTGATCCGTCATATGCCAAGAAAATCGGCGTGGATGTTGAAAATTTATTGATTTCGCAACCGGATTCCGGCGAACAGGCTTTGGAAATTGCCGATACTTTAGTGCGCTCAGGTGCCATTGATGTTATGGTGGTTGATTCGGTGGCCGCACTGGTACCTAAGGCCGAATTGGAAGGCGAAATGGGAGATTCCCACATGGGCTTGCAAGCCCGCTTGATGAGCCAGGCTTTGCGTAAGTTGACTTCTACGGTTGCCCGCTCTAATACTTTAATCATATTCATCAATCAAATCCGTATGAAAATCGGTGTTATGTTCGGAAATCCGGAAACTACGACCGGCGGTAATGCTCTCAAGTTTTATGCTTCGGTGCGTATGGATATTCGTCGTATCGGTGCAATTAAAGATAAGGAAGACGTTATCGGTTCGCAAACCAGAGTTAAGATTGTTAAAAACAAGGTTGCTCCTCCGTTTAAGACCGTTGATTTTGATATTATGTACGGTGAAGGTATCTCTAAGACCGGTGAGTTAATTGATTTGGGTGTTAAGTCGGGTATTGTTGATAAAGCCGGCGCATGGTTCTCTTATAACGGCGAGAAAATCGGACAGGGCAGGGAAAATGCCAAGAATTTCTTGAAAGAGAATCCGGCTATTGCCGATGAAATCGAAAATCGTATTCGTGCCGATGCCGGCCATTTGACAACCGAAATGATTGGCGATGATGCCGAAATAACCGAAGAAGATTAAGATTGTTTTTCTTCAACCGTTAAGCTCCGTATTTTTGCGGAGCTTTTTTTATTGCCGTCATGTGCAACAAAAAAAAGGAAGCAAAATTGCTTCCTTTTTTGTTTTAATTAACGTTTCTCTATTTGCTTGAATTTGCGCTGTTAACGTCTTTAACAGATACGGACAAATCGTCGGCAATACGAGCAGAACGACCGCGCAAAGCTCTCAAGAAATACAATTTGGCTCTGCGAACTTTACCCACACGGGAAACTTCAATCTTGGCAACATTCGGAGAATACAGCGGGAACACACGTTCTACGCCTTCACCGAAAGAGATTTTTCTAACCGTGAAGGAAGAGTTGATGCCGTCATTTTTACGAGCAATGCAAACACCTTCATATACTTGGATGCGTTCTCTGTCACCTTCTTTAACTTTGGTATGAACGCGCAAAGTATCACCCGGCTTAAAAATCGGAAGATTTTTACCTTCCATGAGCTTTTCAATCTGCTCTTTTTCAATATTTTGAATAATGTTCATTTTCTTTACCTTTTTAATTAATTTGTTATCCCTATACAACAGAATCTATTTAGAATCAAGTGTTTTTTCCAATAAATCCGGTCGTCGTTCTTTGGTTATTTGAAGAGCCTGCTCTTTCTGCCATTTTGCTACGTTTTCATGGTGTCCGCTCATTAAGATGTCAGGAACTTTACGTCCTTTCCACTCTATCGGACGAGTATATTGCGGATATTCCAATAAATTTCCCTCAAAACTTTCGTTTTCGGTGGAAGCGGAATTTCCCAAAACTCCCGGTAGCAAACGTACAATCGCATCAAGCATAATCATTGCCGCTTGTTCGCCGCCGGTCAAGATATAGTCGCCGATACTGATTTCTTCTATGTTATATTCTTCTATAACACGTTCATCAATTCCTTCAAAGCGACCGCAGATAATTGTTAAATTATCTTCTTGGCTCAACTCGTGAACTTTTTTTTGCGTCAGCGGTTTTCCTTTCGGACTCATATAGATGATTTTTCCGCCGTCGTAATTATGCTCTATTGCTTCTCCCAAAACATCGGGGCGCATAATCATACCGGCTCCGCCTCCGCACGGGGTATCATCTACCGAACCGTGTTTATCAAAGGCATAGTCACGAATATTGACGGTTTGCAGTTGCCAAATCCCTTCGTTCAGAGCTCTCCCGGTCAGGGAATATCCCAAAAATCCCGGAAAAATTTCCGGAAATATTGTCAGGATTTTAGCCTTCAACGTCATTTTCGTCCTCATCATCTGCCGCAAAAATCATCGTTGCCGATGAAACAATGACATAACCTTGTGCAATGTTGATTTCCGGTACATACTGCTTGGTAAAAGGCAGCATTTCCGTTTCTTTTTGCCCGTCAAGTTTAAGTTCTATGATATCTCCGGCGCCGAAATTACTGAACCGAGCTACTTTGCCGATAACGTTGTCAGGTGTTTGCAGACATACTTTCAGTCCGATTAAATCTTGCAGATAGTATTCTTCTTCACCCAATTCCGGCAATTTATCACGGCTGACATAAAATTCGGTACCGATTAAGGCTTCCGCCTCATTTCTGGTATCAATACCTTTTATCTTAACGCGCACATTTGCAGAAGATTTCCCTGTAACTTTGACGGAAAATGTACGGCTTGCATCTTTATTTTCAAAATCGCCCAACTTATTCCAATCCGCCGGATCGGAATTTTTCGGCTGAACTTTGACTTCGCCTCTGATACCGTGCGCTGCCACAATTTTTCCGATGCAAATTTTCTTTTCCATATTCAAAGTCTTTCAGGCTCAAAATAACTTGCTTAATTTTTATTAATCCGAATATTATTCGGCAGAAGCTTCAGCCGCAGCTTTAGCAGCTTCTTCTTTAGCTTTCATTCTTTCCAAAGCCTTAGCTTTCGGAGCAGATTTTTTCGGTTGTTCGCGAGTTGCCGGAGCACTGCACAAACCTAAGTTAGAAAACAATTTTTGTAATCTTTCCGTCGGTTGAGCACCTTTGGACAACCAAGATTTTACTTTATCCTGATCCAAAACAAGACGATTTTCATTATCTTGAGGCAACAACGGATTGTATGCACCCAATTTTTCAATATATCTACCGTCGCGTGGAGATCTGGAATCGGCCGCTACAATATGGTAATACGGACGTTTTTTGGAACCGCCGCGAGACAATCTGATACGTACTGACATTTTTTATATTCCTTTCAAAAATTAAAACGGAAACCGTTTGTTAAACCCGCCCGGCATTTTGGCGAGCGGATTACCCTTAAACATTTTAGACATTGCCGACAAAGAGCCGAACTTGCCCATTTTTTTCATCATTGCCGACATTTGCTCGTATGATTTGAGCAAAACGTTGACATCATGAACTTCCACTCCGGCACCGAGTGCGATTCTTCTCTTGCGAGAAGCCTTTATAATATCGGGATTAGCTCTTTCTTTTTTGGTCATGGAAAGAATAATCGCCTCTTGTTTTTTCATCAGATTGTCGCACACGCCGGATTCTTCAATCTGAGATTTAAACTTAGACAATCCCGGAAGCATTCCCAAAATACTTCCCATACTGCCTATCTTCTTCATCTGACGCATTTGATTTAACATATCATTCAAATCAAATGAGCCTTTCATCATTTTAGCGGCCATTTCTTCGGCTTCCTGACGGTCCACATTTTCAATGGCCTTTTCCACCAAAGAAACCACATCGCCTTGCCCCAAAATACGGCCGGCGATTCTGTCGGCATGAAATTCTTCTATGTCGTCCAGTTTTTCACCGGTACCCAAAAATTTGATTGCCGCGCCGGATACCATCTTCATTGAGAGAGCTGCACCAACGCGAGAAGTACCGTCAAGTCTGGTCAATACCAGTCCGGTAACTCCGATTTTGTCGTTAAACTCCCGGGCCACATTGCAGGCTTCCTGACCGATTAGGGCATCGGCCACCAACAATGTTTCGGTCGGATTGGCCAATTTTTTGACTTCGGCCACTTCGTTCATAAGAACTTCGTCAATTTGCAGACGACCAGCCGTATCCAAAATCAACAGGTCATATACGCCGGTTTTGGCTTCGCTCAAAGCGCGCTTGGTAATTTCCAACGGCTTTTGACCGGCTATAATCGGCAATACGTCAACTTCTATCTGTTTGCCGAGTTGTGCCAACTGTTCTTGAGCGGCAGGACGATAAATATCCAACGAAGCCAACAAAATACGCTTGTTCTTTTTTAATTTTTTAGCGATTTTGGCAGCCGTCGTGGTTTTACCGGAACCTTGTAAACCGACCAACATCATACAAACCGGAGCAGGGGCGTTGAAGTTAAGTTCGGTATCTTGAGCACCGAGCAATTTAACCAGTTCGTCATGAACGATTTTGATTACCATTTGTCCCGGTTGAACCGATTTTACCACTTTTTCGCCTAAAGCTTCGGCTTTAACTTTGGCAATAAAATCTTTAACCACCGAAAGAGAAACGTCTGCTTCAAGCAAAGCAATACGAATTTCACGCATGGCATCGTCAATATCCTTTTCCGACAACACACCGCGGGAGGTTATCTTGGAAAAAGCCTTGCTTAATTTATCGGTCAAACTTTCAAACATTAAAGTTTTATTCCCTAAACTGTTATAAACCAACAATCGCCAGTGGGCGAAACATCGCTGACTGACGGACTCCTCAGAGCTTAATTTTTACAATCCTTTTGGGGTAAAAATTCTCTAAATTCTCTTGCCTTATACAGAAAAAAATACAGCTTGTCAATATAAATATGATTTATTTTTGATTCATTATCCGTGCCGCTTCGGCTACTTCCGGTTCGCACATTTTATGGGCCAATTCGGAATATGTGTTAACAACGGGATTAATATGATGATTTTGCAGCCATTTCAGGCTTTCCTCTAAGGTTTTGTATTGTACCTTCTTATCTTCCTCGCCGTGGAATAAATACAGTTTCGGGGTTGATTTTATGTTTTTATCCAATAAATCGGCACCGGCAATCAATCCGGAAAGAGAAAAGGCACCGGCGATTGCTTTGTTTCTGTTTAGGGCGGTATAAATCGTCAGCATGGCTCCTTGCGAAAAGCCGATTAAATATGTTTTGTCGTCGGCAATAGAAAACTTTTTTTGCATTTCATCAATAAAATTGTTGATGAGATTGGCGCACCTTTGAACTTCAACCGCGGCGGCGTTATAAACGGCAAATATTTCGGCTGTGGAAGTTTCCGGTTTCATACGCTTGCCGTCGGGATCATATTTGAGCATCCCGAACCATTGAGATTTAAGGGGATTTTTGTCGCAGACTTCCGGTGCATGAGGTATAATTACAACGGCATCTTTAATCTTTTCGCATAACCAATCCAAAGCATATTGGTGATCGGCCACGGTTCCGTTGTAGCCGTGTAAAAAGATTATCAGTTTTAGCGGTTTTCCTGTTTGATAGGATTCATATTGCAACATAATTACCTCACCTGACGCTATAGTGTAGTACCATAAGGTTAAAAAAAAGTTCATATAAAAGAAGAAACCCCAAACTTCACAGTTTGGGATTTCCGTTAGTAGAGTTTAATTAGTCAGTTGCCTTGGTTACAGGCTGTCGCCGAGGTCCTTTTCACGCTTACGCACGGGACGCGGCTCTTCATCATTGCCGGCACGACGATTTGGATTCTTGCCGAGCAAATCATCCCTTCCGAAGAAAGGGTGTTTCTTGGGTTCGATTGCCCTCTTCATAGGCCGGGAGATTTAGAGTTTCCAGTCAATCTCCAACACGCCGTAAGGAGCTGAAGTGTCAAACTTCTTAAGCTGCTTCTCCAACACCTTTGATGGGGTATCGTACTTCACACCGTCGGTAACACCGTCTTTGTTGTACATTGACCAACCGGCCTTCTTGGTGTAAACGAGCACGGCATGAGTGTCCTTGTTCTTGGCCACATACACTTTCTCAAAGCGACGCGGAGCAATCGGGGTGTGGTCGGTAAACGTTGCGCCCCAGCCCTCTTCGGATTTGAAAAAGACAATCTCATCATGCATTGCAATTGCGTCAAAGGCACCGATGTTGTAACTTGAACCGCTCTTCCAAAGATAAAGTCCCTTCGGAGTAGCTATCACATAGTAACCGGGAGTTGCCGCAGCGGTGATAACGGATATCTCGCCGGTAAACACGGTGTAACCGTTCACCACGATGGTGGTCTCCTTGTCCTTCTTGGCCATGATGCAACCGTAGTCACTGTTCTCGGTAATCTCGTCATAAACGGGATCCAGCACAGTAACGCCGTTGAACTTGATGCCGAACTTGTCTGCCTTTTCCGTCAATTCATACTCGCCAAGCATTTTGGGCTCAGCCTTCTTGTCACACGATGTGAACACCGTAGCTATCGCTAACAGCGCACCTAAAAATAAAAACTTTCTCATTGCTTTAAAGTTTAGAGTAAAAAAATAGTCATAATTAATCTCAAGTACCGCCCATACTATTATTTTCTGTTTATTTTGTCAAGATAAAATGTAAAAATTTGTGCAAAAATTATTTTTTATGCAAAAAAAGACTTGATTTACAAACAATATTATAATAATTGTATGTTGTTTTGGAAATGCGGCCATGGCGAAATTGGTAGACGCGTAACGTTGAGGTCGTTATGAGCTAAGCTCATGGAAGTTCAAGTCTTCTTGGCCGCACCATTTCAAAACTTACTTTGAACACCGAAAATCAAAGGAGAGCTTACTATGTTGAGAATTTACAAAACAGAAAACGGCGGTAAATTAGTTAAGCTCAAAACTTTTAAATCAGCAAATCAGGCATGGATAAGTTTAATCAATCCCTCGGCAAAAGAGATTGAACAGGTTTCGTCCGTTTCTAAAGTTGATCCCGATATTTTGCGTAATTCGTTGGATGCCGACGAGCGTTCACGTGTGGAATTGGAAGAGGGAATTTTTTCGGTGATTGTCAATTTGCCGTTGTTGGATGAAGAAGGTAACTTTGATACACTCCCTTGCGGTTTGGTGTTTACCGCTCGTAATTTTTTGACCATTTGTTCCAAAGACAACCGCATTTTAAGTTCGTTTAACAAGAATACGGCCAAAACTTTTGATACCAGGGAGCGTACCAAGTTTATGCTGTCAATCTTGTATAAAATCACGCAGTTTTATTTGCGTTATTTGGCAATTATCAATCGCAAGACCGAGCATATTGAAGATGCTTTGAAGCAAACGACCAACAATCAGGAACTTTTCCAACTTATAGAGATTCAAAAATCTTTGGTTTACTTCACCACGGCTTTGCGCGACAACCAACTGGTGTTGGAAAAAATCTTGCGTATGACCAAATCTCCGGCAACTTCCGGTGTTTTGGCCTTTACCGAAGATGATACCGATTTATTGGAAGATGTAATCGTGGAAAATAAACAGGCGATTGAAATGGTTGATATGCACCGCACCATTTTGGAAGGTATGATGGACGGTTTTGCTTCTATTATCAATAACAACGTCAACCAGATTATGAAGTTTTTGGCCGCCATTACGATTGTGCTTTCAATCCCGACCATGTTGGCGAGTTTTTGGGGTATGAACGTCGGGGTACCGGTGGCAGCTTCCGCCTACGGTTTCTGGATTGTGATTTCCATTTCTATGTTGGCAACCCTGTTGGTAATCATCTATTTTAAGAAACGCGGTATGTTTTAGAACACTTATACAACGGCTTTATTTGTAGTCTAAGGCGCACAATTTAATTTGTGCTTGCGCTTTTTTGTTTTTATGATAACTTATTCTTAAAACTTACGGTGTATAGTATTGTCATACGGAGGCAATATGGTCGCGGCAATTTGTATTCATAACGCAACGGTATTTAACGGTTATTCCGTGATGAAAAACTGTGCGGTGTTAATTAAGCAGAACAAAATTGTAGATGTGTTTAATGAAGAACGCTTGGCTAAAAAGTCGTTTAAGGCCGATACATATTTTATTGATGCCAAGGGAGCTAACGTTACTCCGGGATTTATTGATACGCATATTCACGGTATCGGCGGTTACGGTACCGAAGATTGTTCCGTGAAATCGGTGTTGAAAATGTCGGAAATATTGCTTAAATACGGCGTTACTTCTTTTATTCCTACCTTGTATGCCACGCAAAAACCTAAATTGATAAAAGCGATTAAAGCCATATCAAAGGCTATGGGACAGGAAAAGGGTGCTCGCATTTTAGGTATGCACCTTGAGGGGCCGTTTATTTCTCCCGACCGTTTAGGGGTACAATCGGCAGACGCATTAAGTCCGGTAAATTTGGATTATATGGAAGAATTATGGCAGGCTTCCGACGGACATATTGTCAATATGACGGTTGCTCCCGAACTGAAAAATATGCGTGAGTTGGCCTTGTTTTGTCTTTCTAAAGGCATTGTTTTGCAGGCAGGACACTCAAACGCGACTTATGAGCAGATGATAGAAGGTATGCAAGCGCGGATTATGCACGTTACACACTTGTTTAACGCAATGAGCCGTATGCACCATCGCGACCCGGGTTTGGTGGGTTCGGTGTTTATTCATCCGGAACTTTCTTGTGAAGTTATTGCCGACGGTATCCATATCAATCCGGAAATCATCAAGTTTTTATTGACCTGCAAATCGCTTGATAAGGTTGTTTTGGTAACCGATGCCCTAAAGCCGACCAAACAAAAGAAAAAGCCTTTGCTGGCAAACGGAGAAGAAGTTTATTTGGATCAATGTTTTTATCGTAAATCGGATAATGCGATTGCCGGTTCGGCTCTGACAATGGTTGACAGTGTGCGCAACATTGTGTCTTACGGTTTTCATTTGGAACAGGCCGTTCACATGGCATCAACCAATCCGGCCAGAATTATGAAGCAGGATCATTTGGGAGTTATTGCGCCGGGCTACGATGCGGATATTGTGATTTTGAGCGAAAAGCTGAATGTTTTATATACAATTATTCAGGGTAACGTATTTTATAAAGGAAAAAGAATATGCGTGTGATAATTAAAGAAAACAGTGAATAATT
>Ga0265298_10010403_pt1 | contig 11006 bp, 10 predicted proteins | sample AusTroGonzalo_MG_3_FD_193486 | JGI IMG/M metagenome (GOLD analysis project Ga0265298, IMG submission 193486) | Bovine rumen microbial communities from tropical cattle in Woodstock, Queensland, Australia - Gonzalo_01 | ecosystem: Host-associated > Mammals > Digestive system > Stomach > Rumen ...
GGCGGTCTGCTGACGGCGTATCTCGCGCTCGTCGAGGGCCTTGGAGTAGTCGGTCTCGGCGGATTGCAAGTCGAGGCGCAGCAGGGGCGTGCCGACGTCCACGCTGTCGCCGCTATGGGCATAGACCTCAAGAATCTTCGAACTGATGGGCGACACGATGATTTCCTCGAAGGCGGGCACGATGCGCCCCGTAGCCGAGACGCTGACGTCGATGGTGCCGCGGTCCACCGCTGAGATGATGAGTGCCTTGCGGTCGAGGGTCGGAATCATCTGCGTGCCGAGCCAGGCACCTGCGCCGAGCACCGCTAATGCGATGGCAACGGCCACGGCAGCGCGACGGAGTTTGCGTCGTCTTTGTTCGCTGACAGGAATCGCCCTGTCCATTGTCTGATTATCGTTCTTCATATATCTAATGTTCAATGATCAATGTTCAATGTTCAATGAGACGTTCTACGTCTGCCGTGAGTTCGCAGTTGCGCTCGAAGTCCCAGAGGGCGATGCTGCGGAGCTGATAGTAATAGTACCAGTAGTTGAAGAGCTGCTGGATGCGGCCAATGCGGGCCTGGTCCTTGGCTTTCTGCGCATCAGAGAGTTCGAGGGTCGATATGCTGCCAATCTTGAACGTCTCGACGTTGGTGTGGTAGCGGCGGCGGGCGATGGTGTCGGCCTCGCAGGCGATGCGCAGTTGCTCGGCCTGGTTGTTGAACTGCTCGGTCAGGATAAAGATGTCCTGGCGGAAGTCCTGCGACTGCTGGCGCAGCTGGCCCTGGATGATGTCGCGGTTCGACTCGGCCATCTTGCGCTGCCCCTTACGCTTGCCCCAGTCGAGCAGCGGCACGGTGATGCCCACCGAGACCACCTCGTTGCTCAGCAGGTTGCGGTAGGCGCTGTTCATGTTGTCGCCCGTGCCGGTGTAGCCCAGTTGGGCGTAGAGGTTGATGCTCTGGCGGTTGGCGCGGGCCGAGGCCACGGCGTAGTCGGCCTCCATCTGGCGGCGGCGCATGGTAGTGGCGAGGGCGTTGTTCTGGAGGGCGTGACTCAGCACGTTGTCGAATTCGAGATGCACCTGTGGCACATCCCCAGGCGCTACTGGCTCTATGTCTGCTTCCACGTCGAGGAACGAGCGGAGGGCGAACTGGCGGGCCTGTCTATTGCTCTCGCTGTTGGTCAGGGCACTGCGGGCGGTGAGCACGTCGAGGCGCAGTTGCAGCACGTCGTTCTCGCTGATGGTGCCCATGCGTCGCTTGGCCTGGGCCACCTCGTAGAGTTTCTCGGCTGTCTGCAGGTTCTGGCGGGCGATGTTCACCTGTTCGCCGGCCAGCAGCAGACCGAAATAGAGGCTGATGGCTTGCATGGCCACCTGCTCGGTTTCGGTGAGGAAGCGCGCCTGTGCCTCGCGGTAGCGCAGTGGTTCTATGCGGCGGTTCCACTTCAGGTGGTTCACGCTGAAGAGTGGCTGCGAGAGGGTGACGGCCACGGGCAGCGACATGAACTGATTGCCCGACCCGCCGCTACCCGACTGGTGCAGATAGTCGAGCGACGACTCCACCGAGAGCGTGCCGCCCGTGGGCCACAGCTTCTGCGTGATGTTCACTGCTCCATCCAGTCCGAGGTAGTCGTTGCGCACGAACGACAGCGAGCCGTCGGCCTGCTGGTACGAGCTGTAGCGCTTGTTCCACGACGGTGCCGTTCCCGACAGCGACACTTCTGGCAGCAGGTCGGCCCGGTAGCTGCGCCACTGCCAATAGGCTGAGCGCAGTTCGCCTAAGGCTACCGCTGCATCGATGCTCTGGCGGCGCGCCATCATGATGCAGTCGTCGAGTGAGAGGCGCAGCGTGTCCTCATGAGCCCAACCTATCAGTGGCAACAAGGCGAGGAACAAAAGATAGTGTCGTTTCATAAATCTGTTTTCTCCTTTTGAATTTTTAATTCCAAAGTTTGGGATGTACATTGCAAAGTTTGCAACGTGCATCCCAAACTTTGCAATATAAAATAGACCTTGATGAAAATACATTTATATTACTCATGCCGCAAAGCTTCTACGGGACGTTTATACATAGCTATAAGGGTAGGCACCACCATGCCGAGGGTGACGATGGCGAGAAGCAAAAGGTACTGGATGGAGGATACAATGAGGAAATGAGGCCAGAACTGCGACACCCAGTCGGTCTCGCGGCCGGAGCCGCCGTAGGCGTTGCCATCTGAGAGCACATCCCAGTGGATGGCAACTTGAAACCAGACAAGACAGCCCGTGAAGACGGCAAGAGCGGTAAGGACGGCCGCCTCGCCCCATATCTGTAGGAAGATGTCGCGCCGCTTGGCGCCGAAGCTGCGCATGATGCCGATGTCCTCTGTGCGCTTGCGTATCTGCAGCCAGAAGGTGCCCAGTGTGCCCAGCACGACGATGATGCCGAAGAGAACAAGGGGGACCGTGGCCAGCGTGGTGTACATCGTGTAGTCGTGGGCCACCTGCTTGTCGTAGTGCTGTTGATAGGTTTCGAGACTGCCTAAAACGCAGATGCCGGCGCGGAAGTCGTTGGTCAGCGTAGGCGTGAGCTGCTTTACGAAGATCTTGGCATCAGCATCGGGTTTCAGCCGCACGAGCAGTTGGCAGTAGGCACTGGCCCCGCTGCCGGGATTGGGGAAGAAGACCACATAGGGGTATCGCTCGTTGGGCGCACCCTTCACGTCCTCTACCACGCCAGCTATGGTGTGGTAGCCAACCACACCGTGGACGATTTCTCCTCCTTCATAGCGGGTGTCCACCATCGCCACGCGCTTGCCCATCACATGGTCGTGGCCGAAGAGCATCTGCGCCACGCTGCGGGTCATGACGATGCCATCGGGCGCAATCTGCCGTGACAGCGTCTCGGCATCGGGACTGCCCTCAATGGCGCGTAGCCCCTGGGTCTCGAAGAAATGTTCGTTCTGGTAGTAGAAGAACTGCGAGAAGCCGATGGTACGCGTGGTGTCATCGGCCAGGGCCAGCGTGCGCCAGTTGTAGAAACGAAGGTTGGCCCCCAGATAGTCGGGCGTGAGGCAGACGGATGCCACTTCGGGCATGGTGGCCAGCTTGTCGCGGATGACATAGACCCCACGGGCCTCTTCCTCGGTGATGTCTTGCCCCTCAGAGGCACTCTCACTGCGGACGATGCCCAACTGGCCCACGCAGAGGTGGTCTTTCTCAAACTCGCCTGCCGGTATGCAGAAATGGGTGGCATAGAAAGTGACGGTGAGGAAGTCGACAATGAACCAACTCAGGCAGGAGATGATGGCTATCTCGGCAAATATCCAGCCGTTCTGTTTTTTGCGAGTCCACAGACTCTTCAGTATTATGCTCATCTTTTCTGGTTTAATGATTCAACAATAGGTTTGCGCAGCGACGACCAGGCAGGAATGAGGGCCGCCATGAGATTGAGCACGGCGCAGCAGACGAAGGCAATGAGGAACAGCGTCGGCGTGAAGAACATGTCAAGCTGAAGCGACACGCTGTTGATGGGATCGTACTCGCGCTCGAACAGTGTGAGGAACATGGTATTGCTGCACATGGCGCTGATGAAGAGCCACGAGAGCGCATAGCCCGCGATGCCGCCCAGGAGCGTCAGCACGAGGTTCTCATGGATGACCTCACTGAGCAGCGTCCGGCGCTTGGCGCCGAAAGCCTTGCGGATGCCCATCTCGGCAATGCGCGCCTCCATCTGGTTCGACACTAGGCCGCTCAGGTTGATGGCTGGCAGCAGCAGGAGCAGCAACATGAGCAGGGCGGGATATTGCAGGTTGTACAGCATGTCGCCCGTGGACATATCGTAAGATTCTTCGAAGTTGAGCGTCCTGGCCCAGTGCATCTGTGCGTCAATGCTAAACTCGTAGTCCCTGCCCGTTGCCTGTCGCAGCATCGAGAGGTATTTTGCACGGTAGGGTTCCAGTTCGTCCTTCAGCATCTGGTAAGTGCAGCCCTCCTTCAGCAGTACCGTCACCTCCAGACCGCCAGCATAGCTCACGTCCCGGCTCTGCCAGTGGCTGCGCGAGTCATTCACGGTATAGGGCAGATAGACATCGGCCGAGGAGTTGACCAATAGCGGACTCACCTCCCTGACAACGCCTACAACGCGATAGGGCAGGTAGTTGAGGAGCAACTGGCGGCCTGCCACCTGCTCCGTCGTTCCAAACACCCGGCGGGCCAGCACGTCGGTGATAACGATGCACTTCTCGGCATGCTGCAGTTGTTCATCGGTGTAGGGCCTGCCGCTGACAAACTGGAAGTCGTAGAGGCGGTAGAAGTTGGCATCGGTGAACTTCATCGTCACCGGCACCTCCTGCTTGCCCAGCTCCTCGCAGGCCGTGAAGCGATAGACATAGCTGTTGTCCATGTTGGCACTGACCACCTCGGCACACTTCAGGTGGCTGAACAGTTCCTCAACGGCAAGGGGAGAATAGCCGGAGTAACCCACGAATGCTCCCTTGTCGTTCTTGAAGTAGCTTTTCAGGTACACCGTGCGGTCGCGGTGCTCCTCAGGATAGATATTGCTGATGCGGATGTGCAGGATGAGCGCCACCACCATTGCCGAGGCGATGGCCACCGCTGTGCCCGCGACGTAGATGGCAGAGAAGAGTTTGTCCTCGCGGATGAGCGCAAAGGCATGTCGTATGATCTTAATCATCCGTGTAATTCGTTTAATCTGTGGTCGTAAATATCACTGTATCTGCCGTCCATCGAGGAACTTGATGATGCGGTCGGTCTGCGCGGCCTGCTGCTCGTTGTGGGTCACCATGACGATGGTGCGGCCGTCCTCGCGGTTCAGGCGGTGGAGCAGTTCCATGATTTCGGCACCCATCTTCGAGTCGAGGTTGCCGGTGGGCTCGTCGGCCAGCAGGATTTCGGGGTTGCCGATGATGGCTCGGGCGATGGCCACGCGCTGGCACTGTCCGCCGGAGAGCTGCGTGGGGCGGTGCTTCATGCGGTGGGAGAGGCCGACGCGCTCGATGACCTCCTTGGCCAGCCGGATGCGCTCGCCGCTGCGCACGCCACGGTAGATGAGCGGCAGCTGCACGTTGTCGAGGACGTTGAGCGTGGGGATGAGGTGGAACGACTGGAAGACGAAGCCCAACGTCTTGTTGCGCAGTTCGGCCAGGCGGTTGTCGCTCAGTTTCGGGTCGATGCGCGTGCCGCACAGTTCTATCTCGCCGCTCGTCGGCTCGTCGAGCAGGCCCATGATGTTCAGCAGCGTCGACTTGCCGCAGCCCGACGGTCCCATGATGCTCAGGAACTCGCCCTTGCGCACTTCGAGGTTCACATTCTCCAACGCCTGTGTCTCCACTTCGTCGGTACGGTAGATCTTGTTGATGCCCGTTAGTTTAATCACTGTTTCCATTGTTCTTTTGTTTATTATGTTTATTTTTCTATCTTATTCATCCCTTAGCGCGTTGGTAATCTTCGTCTTGATAATCCTCACTGCGGGGATGGCGGTACCGATGAGGACAGTACATAATATAATAATGTACACGACGGAGGAGACCACGAGAAAGTGGGGCCAGAAGTAATCGACCCATGTCTTGTCGGTGGGCACGTCTATGATGTTATTCATATAGAGCGTCTCGCAGTGTTCTTTACCATATTCCACCGTGAGGCCACTATAGGCGTAGTTGAGATAGATGACGAGTCCCACGGCGACGGCGGCGGTAGCCAGCAGGGCGTTACGCCAAAGGAAATCCCAAAGCACTTGCCGACGGGTGGCTCCGAAAGCACGGCGCACGCCACACACCTCCGTATGGTGCTTGGCGTGGAGCCACACCGTGCCGATAACAGCCAGCATCAGATTGATAAGGAAGAACAGGGCGAGAACCAGACTGCGGTTCACCTCCTGCGTGCGGCCCTCGTCGAGTTCCTGCTGTTCAAGATGCTCTTCAAATGTCATCAGGCGGCTGATGCGGTTGAAGCCTGTCTGACAGTTGTTGATGAGTTCGCGCCCGTGTTCCTCCACGAAGCGTTGGGCATCCATCCCCTCCTTCAGTCGGATCACGTAGCGGCACTCGGTTTTGCTCAGACTGTCGGATCTGATGATTAGCGACTGCAAGGTATTGTTCATCGACTTGCGGAAGTCTTCCACCACGCCTACCACCGTCACGAAGATGTCGGGGTCACCATAGCAGATGGTAATCTTGCGCCCCAACACGTCGGTGCTCCCGAAGAGCGCCATAGCACCAGAGCGCGTCAGCACTGCCTGCCGGTCACGCTTCTGTAGGTGCGAGAGCTGTTCAGCCGAGGGGCTGCCGGGCAGAGGTTTCAACCCGTAGGTCTCGAAGAAGCGAGAGTCGGGTACGAAGCGGATAGCCGCCAGCCAGAGCGTATCCTTATCGATGCGACACGGGGCGTAGCCCTGACTCGTGAAACCGATGGAGCCGTATTCCTCGTCGTAGAGATAGGCCGACGCCACACCATCCACAGCCGTCAGCTGGCGCAGCATCTGCTGGCGTCGCTCCTCAGTAGGGTTGTAAGGGTCACTCCTGTCCTCTTCGCTGGCATCCTCGTTCCACGCGCCGACGGTCGTTTCGGCATAGAGCAGCTTGTCCGTATCGAAACCGAGCGTCCGACAGCGATAATAGAGGTTCACGACAGCGGGGTCGAACACCGCCCAGGCCACAACGGTGATAACCACCAGTTCAACGAACAGCCAGATTGTGGCCTTGTTTGCGAATATTTCTTTCAGTTGTTTCATCTTTTCTCCATCATTGATTCTACAATCGGTTTCCGCAGGCTCCACCATGCAGGGATGACGGCGGCCAGCAGGTTAAGCACGAGTATCGCCCCAAAGGCTCCAATGAACAGTGAGGGGGCAAAGAGCATCTCGCCCTCAACAATCGGAGCCGTATTGAGCATGCTATTGTCGAAGAACATGCCGAGGATTTCCCTTCGCAGACCGTAGATGGCGAGCCACGAGAATACGAGGCCGATGATGCCTCCGATAGTCGTCAGTACCAGGTTCTCAGCTATCACTTGGTTCAGTAGCGTTGTGCGTCTGGCGCCAAAGGTCTTGCGCACGGCCATCTCCGCCGAGCGTCGCTCCATACGTCCAGCCACGATACCGCAGAGGTTCAGAGCCGGCACGAAGAGTAGCACGAACAGGATGCCCGCGTAGTGCATGACCAATTGCCACCCCGTAACCACCCCGAACACATTGTCGCGGTTCTCGGTACGGAGCACGTGCATCGGATGCGTCTCCAGGCCCTTGGTCAGCACCAGTTTCTTCTTCACGCCCTCGCCGAAATAGAAATTGTTCAGCAACTCGTCTTTCGACTGGGTGAGACGATTGGCTATGCCGTCGATCTCTTCCTTTAACGCCTGCAGGTGCTCGTTGTCCTTTACCGTGGCTACGATGGAATAAAGCCCGGCATAGACCGACCCTGCACGCACCTCCACCAGTGTGTAGGGCATGATGATGTCGGCATAGCTGTCGGGGGTGAGCTGGCTACCGCTGCGCACCACGCCTATGATGCGCAAGTCTTCTTCATGCTCCATCACTAATGTCTGCCCCACGGCATCCACACCCTTGCCAAACAGCCGCTCGGCCAGTGCATCGGTGATGACGCATACCGCATCTTTCCCCTCCACCTCCTTCCGGGTGAACGGTCTGCCGCTCACGAAGTCGTAGGCATAGATTTTGAAGAAGTCGGCACTGGCGCGGTTGCGGATGACATCCACGAAGTCATTCTTTCCGCGAACAATGGAGGCCTGGCAACGGCCTTCTGCCTTGCCCGTTCCTGCCGCCAAGAGCGTGGGCGAACAATACTCGATGTTCTTGCTCTGCAGGAACCATTCCTCAAAAGCTTTGTCGCCGAAGTAGCATCGTCCCGCGCCACGGCTCTCCGCCTCAATGTAAATGCCCTCAAAGTAAACCGTCCGTGCGCGGTTGCGCTCGGGATAGATGGGTGCCAACTTGATGTAATACACTACGGCCATCACCATCGTAAATGCAATGGCCAGCGCCGTACCCACGATGTAGATGCCGGAGAAAAGTCGTTCCTCGCGTATCAGGGCGAGGGCCTGTCTGAAATATCTCATATCATTTACGATAATAATCTGTCAATATACAATACAATATCCGTGCCAAACCCGTAACTTACTGATAATCAGCAACGGCATAAAATAAAGTGTCCATTTCTGGACACTCATGGTGTCCGGAAATGGACAGTCTAATATGTATTTCTCGTAGTTGTTTCTTTCAGAATCCCGGTTCTGCCTCGCCACGCAGGAAGGTAATCCATCCATCCTTGTCTTTGAAGTAAAATCCTTCGAATCGAAGCGTCGTTTCATCGGCGTAGTCGAAGGTGGCGATATTGGAATAGGCCATGTGTCCACTATTTGCACCCTCATAGTGGGCATTCAACAACAGGCAGTTGCGCTTCTCGCCATTTTCCCCTTCCGGGCTGTAGTAACTTAGTTTCCATGTACCTGAGAAAGTTCCTTCCAAAGGCTCCACATTCTCCCAATCGGTGTAGCGTTGCTCGCCGTCGATGGTGACGAGCATGCGGGTTTGCCATTTACGCATACCCGACAGTGTGCCGTCGGTCTGGAACGTGAGGCGCTCGAAGTAACGCTGCGTGTCGCTGATGTTCTCGTAGTGCCATGTGCCGACCATGAGCGGCCCGTACTGCTCGTTCAGTTGCACGGTCTTCTCGTGTGCCTCCGGGTCGGCATATCTTGGTTCGTCGCTTCCGCAAGAGGCGAATGCGAGGACTACGATCATGAGAAAGAGAAATTTTGCTTGTTTCATATTGCCTATTTTGATATTTTCAAACCGAGTTTGGCAGATGGTGTCCTGCCTTTATAAAAGACCTGTGCTTCTTCATTTTGAAATGCGGATTCGTTCTGTTCCTGCATCCAGTCCATGCCTCGGAATGTCTTTTTGTTCCAGGTTCTGTTTTCCTTCTCATCCAAAGTCATGTTAAGAGAGGGCACAAGATTGCATGATTCTGAGACTTGTGCTGTGGTTATCCATTCCACTACAACAAATACGCCAGTCTGGGGAAATGGTATAGGACGGGGAAAGCTTATGCCATCTTTGCCGAGTTTCTGACTGGAAGGGAGTATAATGCCACCATCAATGAGAGATTCGTCTTTTGGGGCACCAGTCTTGGCATCTGGCAGACGGAGGTCAAAGCGGAGAGTGGCATAGATGGGTGTCTTGATTTCCGTGAATACCAGCCAATGGGTGGAATAATCGAGACTTGCCAAAATAGAGTGGATATATGGCGTCTCAGCCCAAGTGCTATCATATGGAATGAACAAAGCCATCTCAAATCCATTGGCTCCTTTGTGCTTGGTCTGCGTCTTCGCTTTCATCGATCCAACTTCTGTGGTCTTTGTTCGTTTGAGAGCCTTTGCGCTAATGGCGACTTCGTCAAGATTGATACTTTTCGGAACAAGAAAGATAGTTTGCAAGTCGGCTGTTATCTTAGAGATGCTCTTTGTCTCGTAGCAGATATGAGACAACCGTATCAGTGCTGCTTCGTTTGGAATGGCAATTGCCCCATTTTCGTCTGTGTAGCCACCAGTGTCATTCCCGAAATTGACACTTACAAACGGTACTGCTTCATGTGTAATGCTGTCCTTGACAATTATCGTCTGAGCCATTCCAAATGTCGCTGGCGACAGCATTGTCAACAGAATTAGAAATAACATGTAGCTTTTAATCTTATTCATAGCTCTTCTCCTCGAACTAACTGTTCCCTTATTCTTTCTGGTATAGGAAACATTCCAGAATACTTCTTATAATCTTCCTGCAACAGTTCTGACGAGGATAATTCTTTTGTGTCTGTGTATTCATATTCGACAACATAGAACATGTCTTCAACATCAATGTCCCTTATAATATCTTCTTTTTTATGGGTCAATGTCAGATGTCGATAACTATTGGAAGATTTTAAATTGAAAACGGAAGGAGCATCAAAATCATTATATCGATATAATTCCGTCTTGTTGTATTTCGATAATACTTGCGTGTACCCGAATAGATTTGTCACAAGAGAGTTTTTGGGCCACAAAGCGTCTATAGACAAAAGCATCTCGCTGTTGTCAGAACGAATCTCGTAACTGCCTATTGATATAGAATCCGCATAGACAATACCCGATTCTATATTTCTCTTTTTATCACGCATTGTTTCCTCATATAAAGTATTCTTGTCAAGAAACGGAAGAGCCATGTACCTGTCGCCAATCATCATACTCCGTTTCTTCTGTGCAATGTCCTGTCTTTTCGACATGAAGTAATTCGTTTCGACATTTCCGTAATGCACCTTTTTGCTTTTGGTGTCGATAAAGAACTCTCGTATTCCGTCCATATAATACTTCAGACATGAATCTACATGTTCTATACTCCTAAAGAACACTTTACAATGATAATACTTCCTTTTCTTTGCAGTAACACTGACTTCTGATATTGTATAAAATGACGGAGATAGGAAAATGATGCTATCATCATTATAAACGAAACTCTTGGGTTCATAGCTTATATGAGAAATGTGATATTCGAAGCCTTTCTGAAGGTTAATACATCCTCCCATGTCAGAGCGACCTATTACAGTCCCGTTAGCATCGTAGACAGTAGCATAGCAAACAGGATTCTTGGTTATGCTGTCGGCCAACATAACTTGCTGGGCAAATCCCACTAAACTAGTAAGGAAAAGGATTTGAGCTAAGATAAAATATTTCATGCTCGTATCATGTTTGTTGTATTATTTCTCTACCACCCTTTAATTTGAAAGCACACTCCGACATTGATTCCCATACTATGAATCAGCCTGCTTTTGTAATCGTTATTATTCACGTCAAACGCTTTTACGAGATAAGCTTCGTCACTTATCGAAGCCATTATGCCTAAGCTCGGAGTGATGTGCACCTTCACACCGACGCTTGGCGACATGAACAGGCTAAAGCCCTGCTTTTCTTTTGATAGAGAGTATTTCTCGTTAGTTCCTACATTATCCTTGTTAAACATGGCGAATCCTCC
>Ga0265298_10010404_pt1 | contig 11006 bp, 8 predicted proteins | sample AusTroGonzalo_MG_3_FD_193486 | JGI IMG/M metagenome (GOLD analysis project Ga0265298, IMG submission 193486) | Bovine rumen microbial communities from tropical cattle in Woodstock, Queensland, Australia - Gonzalo_01 | ecosystem: Host-associated > Mammals > Digestive system > Stomach > Rumen ...
TATATCAATTTTGCCAAAAGCAAACACGCATTGTTGCGTTCGTTCTTGACCCTCGAGTTGGTGATAGCCCTCGTGGTGTTTTTCGTGGTGGCATTTATCGTGTGGTTGGGCTTTATCCTGTTCTGCAAGTATAATATCAGTATAAATCTGGCCTTTGGTATAGCGGCTACGGCCTGTATCTATAATGCTACGAACCTGTATAATACGATAGTGGAATTGATAACTAAAAAGAAAATATCATGAGTAGAATCATTTTGAAAGGTATACTTTGTTTCATGTTGCTGACTTCGGCTACTGTCGTCAAGGCTCAACAAGGACATTTCATCGTCACTGCTGTCAAGGGGAAGGCAGAACTTATCGCCAACAAACATAAACGACCAGTACAGAAGGGTGTGAGAATGACAGAAGACACTCCACTGTACATTCCCTATAATGGTGAGGTGACAGTGATAGATGAATCGACGAATAAAGAGTATACGTTTAAGGCCATTGGTTGGGCTGCTGTGGAAGATAAAATGAAGGACGGCCAGCATACGGTATTGTCTCGTACCAAGGATTATGTGAAGTCTGTGGTGAACCAGTTGAGTGACAATCATAATGTGAAGGTTCAGTATGTGAGCGATGTCGCCACAGTGACCCGTGAATACTATGTGGACGAGGAACTGACAGAGGTGCCTGATGACAAGATGGACAAGAAGAAAGATTTCCGTAATGATTTTGATTCGTTCAAGAAGAAGGCTAGGAGAGAGTATGACGATTTTCGTAAGAAAGCCTTTAAGGAATATATGGAGTTTGTTCGACAGGCATGGAAAGACTATGGTGCCGAACCTCCAATAGAACAGCCTGAGGAAAAAGAGGTTGAGCCGATGTTGGTACCTGATGCTGATGAAGAAACAGCGTCGTGGTTTAGTAAATTGTTCCGTAGGAAGGATAAGTCTAAGAAGCAAGAACAGGTTAAGCAGCCAGAAAAGAAACAACGACAAAACAATAAAGGTTTATCGTTGAAATATGACCAAGTGGTGGCATATGCCCCAAATAAACCCCAGCCACAGCCATTGTCTGAGGTACAAGAAGTTCCGGAGAATGCTAATAAATATAAAAGTTTTAGGATTTTTGGAACAGAAATCAAGGTTCGTATTGGTGACAACTGCCTCTTCCATTTAAGTGGGGTATCGAACAATGAGGTGGCTGATGCTTTACAGGAGTTTACAAAGCCACAGTATGATAACCTGCTGTATGACTGTCTGAAAATGCGTGAGCAATATAAAATGTCTGACTGGGCTTATTATCAAATGCTGTTAGCTTTGACCGATCTTTTCTATGGCAAGGACACCAATGAGGCTGCTCTGGTCATGGGATTCCTCTATTCGCAGTCTGGCTATATGATGCGCTATGCTAGTCAGGACAATGTCCTACTAGTGCTGATAGCCTCGGAGCATACTATCTACAATACGTCTTATATTCATATAGACGGCCATAATTACTACATCTTCAAAGGTGGTGATAGGAGTCAGTTCCAAGTTTGTCAGGCAAAGTTTGAAAAGGAAGGCTCTATGTCGTTACGTATAGCAGCCGCACAGGAATTGTCTATGACACCAGCTCCTGAGCGAACCATCACGTCGTATATGAACAATGATTTTTCATTTACCATATCGTCCAATAAAAATTACATGGATTTCTTTGATACATACCCATCGTCTTGTATTGGTGACAATTTCATGACTCGTTGGGCAATGTATGCTAATACACCATTGGAGAAAGGAATCCAGAACCAGTTGTATCCACCGATGAAAGAGAAATTGGCGGGATTGTCCCAGAAAGATGCTGTCCAGCAGTTGCTTTGGTGGGTTCAAACAGGATTTAAGTATGAATATGACGAAAAGGTATGGGGACGTGATCGTGCCTTCTTCGGGGAAGAGTCGCTCTTCTATCCCTATTGTGACTGTGAGGACCGTTCTATTTTGCTTTCTCATTTAGTGCGAGACTTATTAGGATTGAAGGTGATTCTCGTGTACTACCCTGGACATTTGGCCATGGCTGTCAATTTCACAGATGACGTAGAGGGGGATAATATCTTGTTGGATGGTAGAAAATTTGTTGTCTGCGACCCAACATATATCAGAAGTAGCGTTGGTGAGACGATGCCTGGTATGAGTAATAATGAGGCTAAGGTCATTCTACTGGATTAGGTCAAGCTTGCAACAAATTCTAGTGTTCAATGTACCCGCAGGACATAAGGGTACATTGAACACTTTCTGCTGAGGAGGGATTTTATACAGCATTTGAATTATTTATTCTGTGCCCATAATGATGTCAGAAACGGTTTCGACATCCTTTTCGTCAACGACACCATCGCCCGTTGCGTCGGCGTTTGCTCCGTGGATGGCTTTGGTATTGTCATCGATGAAGATCTGAATCACCACGATGTCGGCAACGTTGACCTTCTGGTCGTTGTTGGCGTCGCCCCTGAGAGTCTGTGTGGTCTCGAAGGTAGCAGAAGCGGCAGGTGACAAAGTCCCGTCAGACAATATCAGTTGATAATGCAACACATGTTCGCCTTGCCCCAGTCCACCAACATTGATGGCCATCGTGAGGTTATTCAGGTCTAATGTCGTCTCCTTAATGATGTCGTCGTTCTCGTCGAACCAGTATTGGACGGCTGTAGCTGCTATAGCTACCTTTGAGCTGAGCTTAAAGAACATCGCCGAAACAGGAATGTCGACATTCTCTTGGTCGTCGATAATCTGATAATGCAAGGTGTGGATGCCATCCTTGAGAGCTGAAGCGTCGATGGTGGTGGCACCGGCCAGTGTCTCAGTGGTTTTGACTGAACTGACATCTGTATCAAACCAGTAGCGGAGAGATTTGCTCTTGGCCGTTACCCTCTGGTCGAGCAGGATGAATATCTTCGAGTCTGTGATGCCGGCAACGCCCTGATCGTCAATGATCTGGTAATGCACCGTATGGATGCCCTCCTTGAGAGCTGAGGCGTCGATGGTGGTGGCACCGGCCAGTGTCTCAGTGGTTTTGACAGAACTGGCATCTGTATCAAACCAGTAGCGGAGAGATTTGCTCTTGGCTGTTACCCTCTGGTCGAGCAGGATGAATATCTTCGAGTCTGTGATGCCGGCAACGCCCTGATCGTCAATGATCTGGTAATGCACCGTATGGACGCCCTCCTTGAGAGCTGAGGCGTCGATGGTGGTGGCACCGCTCAGAGTTTCAGTGGTCTTGACGCTGTTGGCATCTGTATCAAACCAGTAGCGGAGAGATTTGCTTTTGGCCACTACCCTCTGGTCGAGCAGGATGAAAATCTTCGAGTTAGGGATGCCTGCTATGCCTTTATTATCGACAATCTGGTAGTGGATGGTGTGGATACCTTCTTTAAGAGCAGAGGCATTGATGGTGGCAGCACCATTTAGGGTATTGCTGGTTTGGACGTTGTCGGCATCAGTGTCGAACCAGTAACGGAGCGATGAGGCGGTCGTCTTTTGTGGCAGTCCCGACAAATCAATCTCCGGCTCGGATTGCCCCCTTGCGCCTAAACATAGGCAGGAGAGCAGTATGATGAATATTAGATGTTTACGCATAATCTGTAGTATTTAGTTATTTCACCCCAATTGTTACTTCTAACAGCCCCTTGTCGTCAGTCTTTTCACCAACCTCCATCGTAGAGATCAGAGGATAGGACAGAGTGAGATTAAACGGTTGCGGACCACCGTAGAGACCCACCTCCGTTCCGTCGGTACCCTTGAAGTTTTCATTAGCCTTGGCTTCGGCAGACAATTCGAAGGTCTGTTCGTCTGTATAGGTGCCTGTAAAATCCTTGAAGGCTTCAGCGTATGTTGCTGTTGAACAGCCAGGCTTGATTGCCAGGTCTCTGAAAGGATTATTGTTGTAGTTGACTCCCACGCAGTTCGTACATTCACTATCAGTAGGAAATGCATAACCATAATTGTTTCCGCTAAAGAAAATGCAATTCTTCCAGACAGAATGGTGCAGTCCGTCCACTCGGTCTTTCCAAATTACACAATTTAAACCCATAAAATGGGCATCATCATAGAAACCGACTCCATCTACGTAACTGTTTATTAAAGAGGCTCTGCAAACACCTCCCACATTGAAATGGTTTAGAACCTTGCTATTAACTACTAAGATGTTAATGTTATCAGATGTGGTTTTCGTAGTAAATCCGCTTCTCAACTTGCATTTCACTATTTGGGGGGTTGAGAAGGTTCCGCGCATACTCATTTCACTATTGCAAATGATACCTTCCATCGTGAAGTGGTTGGCATCGTCTGAGGGAATCTCGATATGCAGGTTTCCATTAAGATAGGTCGGATCATCACTGTCGATGCCTGCGCCGCGCAGGGTGATGGCCGCTTTAATCGTCGTTGCATTGAAAATACCTCTTGATAGGCTGATGATATCGCCGCTCTGGGCCTTCTCTGCTGCATTCACTAAGGCCGTCAGGCCATAGAACATGGTGGTCTCTCCCTCATGGCTCAGCGAAGCCACAACTGTTTCCTGTGCGAAACTCGTGGCCGCAACCATCATGGCAACCATGGATAATATTGTTTTCTTCATATAACTTTCTATTTTTGAATTATTCATGTCTTAATGGGTTACTTCACTCCAATCTCAACTTTCAGTTGTCCATTTTCGTCGGTCTGCTCATCAACCTCCATCTTCGAGATCAGAGGATAAGACAAGGTGAGGTTGAATGGTTGCGGACCGCCATAGAGACCTACCTCTTTACCGTCGGTACCCTTGACGGCTTTGCCAGTTTCGGTCAATGTAAAAGTCCATTCGTCTGACCAAGAACCTTCCCAATTGAAATCCGTGAATACATCAGTGAGTGCAGCCATGGTAGTGTTGTTTGGACTGTCGGTCAAGTTCGTAAATATGTCATAGGGAATGCTTAAGCAGTTATAAGCCTTGCTGCTAATTGGTAGTTTATAATTCCATTGATTTGTTGTCCAATAGATGCAATTCTTAAAAATTGTATTCTGCATATTGTCTCCTGGGTTGTATTTCGAAAGAATACAATTGGTTGCCATGAAATGAGCATTCTCGTAAACACCAGGCTCAGCAATATAACTGTTCACAAGAGATACCGTCGTGCTGCCTCCCTGACGGAAGAAATCTGTTACTTTACAGTTGACAACCATTACATTCTCGATGGCATCAGTATTACCGATACCATTAATTCTCCAAAACTGGCATTTTACAAAATATGGATTTGAAAACGATCCTCCCAATTTTACTTCGCCCTTACATCTGATACCCTCCATTGTGAAGCGGTTTGAACCTTCTTCAGACACATTGATATTAAATCCACCTTCGATATAAGTGGGATTGTCATCGTCAATACCTACGCCTCGCAGGGTAATGGCCTTAGTAATATTTGTCGCATTGAAGGTGCCGCTGGAGAGGCTGATGATGTCACCACTTACAGCCGCAGCCACTGCCTTTTGCAAGGCTCCAACACCATAATACATCGTGGTCTCTCCCTCATGGCTCAGCGAAGCCACAACTGTATTCTGTGCAAAACTCGTGGTTGCAACCATCATGACAACCAAAGATAGTAATACTTTTTTCATAATCCTGTCTTTTTTAGTTATTACTTATTGTTACTTGCTTACTTCGATTGTCACCCCCAGTTTGCCTTCAGGAGTTGTCTCCTTATCGACGTTCATCGTGGTAATGAGAGGATAAGACGGTGTGGAGTTATATGGCTGCAGACCGCCATAGAGTCCTATCTCTAATCCGTCAGTACCCAAATATGTCGTTTTGGCAGTTTCGATCAGTTCGAAGGTCTCTTCATCAGAATAAGTGCCTGTGAATGTCTTGAATACTGCTCCAAATTCTAAAGAAGTTTTCGGGCAGCCTGTTCTGACGGATAACTCGCTGAAGAAATCATGATCGCCGAAGTTAACTGAAATGCAGTCTGTGGCCTGAGAGCTGCTTGGTATCTTTGCATAGGGCCTTCCATTAGAAGAGATGAAAATGCAATTGAAGAACTGGCATTGCCTTAAATAATTGTTGTTATAATAATTATCTTCAATAATACAATTCGTGACCGTGAGAGTTGCATTGTAAAATTGACCTAAACCGCTTATGAAGCAATTAACTAAATTATATGTGCTTTTACCTCCTGCACCAAAGCCTCTAGGTATTTTACAGCTTACAAACATAATGTTTCTTATATCATCACTCTCGCTTTTATAGGTAACTTGGTTAAATTTGCATTTCAGGAAGAAGGGATTTGTATAAGAACCTGTAAGAGTCATTACATTGGCACATTTTATGCCTTCCATCATAAAGCGGTTTGTGTCGTCGGTAATGTTGATGTTGAAGTCGCCGTTAATATAAGTTGGTTCTTGGCTATCGATGCCTGCACCACGAATGATGATGCCTTTGGTAATGTCAGTAGCGTTAAACGAACCACCAGAGAGATTGATAATGTCACCGCCTTCTGCTGCTGTAACTGCCTGCTGTAGGGCTGTGACACCATAGTAATATTTAGGTGCGTCTGTCCCGTGGCTCAATGAAGCCACCAATGCGTTTTGTGAGAAACTTGTGGCTGCAAACATGATGCCCACCACGGCTAATAGTACTTTCTTCATAATGCTTAAGTTTTGTGATTAATGATTAATATTTGGCGCAAAGATAGGGATAATCCTTGAAAAGGGACTTGCAAATCGTACATTTCGACTGACGGATGATCATTTGCAAGTCGAATATTAGGGAAAACGGGGCTTCGGCAGTTTGGAAGGATGGGGTCGCGGCTGTTGTCTTGGCTGCTGACTTGGTGTCAAACAATCGGTTGACATCATGTCAACTGATCTGCTGACTAGAGTCGACAGATCTGCTGACACCTGTCAGCAACAACGTTAGTGCCTTGTTACTGATAGGTTAATGCCTGCTGGCTGTCAGTTTACTATCTCGTTGTTGATAGTTTAATGCCTTGTTTCCACTCGTTGGGAGTCTGGCCTGTGACGGCCTTGAAGGTGCGGAAGAAGGACGACTCGGTGGTGAAGCCAGACGTGGCCCAGACTTCCGAGATCTTCATCTCAGGCTGGGTGGTCATCAGCCTCTGGGCATGGGTGATGCGATAGCTGTTGACGAACTGCGAGAACGAGCAGCCGCGCTGACTGTTGATGCAACTGGAGATGGCGTTTCGGTTGGTGCCAAGGGCGGCTGCCAGGTCGCCCAGTTTCATATCGCTGTCCAGATAGGGTTTCTTTCGTTCCATGATGTCAATGATGCGTAGCATCAGCGCTGCATCGGCCTCTGGGCTTGCTGTTGTCACGTCATCGCACTCCAGGGAGGGCTTCTGCCTTCTGCGTCTGAGGACTAACAGAGCTGCTGCCAAAACGAATACGGCAAGCCCCAGCCAAACCCATTTCCACCAGGAGGCTGTGCCGTTTGCAGCCATCTCGTGCTCTCTGCCCACACGGAGCAGCCTGACGGTACTGGAGGGGGTGTAGTTGCTGGATCCTACCAGACCACCAGCTATCAGCAGATTGCCTCCGGGCGTCAGGATAGGCGTGTGGTCGGGTGCCACCTCCAGAGGCTGGGTATAGTAGAGCATCATAGGGGCTCCGCCGCTGGCCGATGCCTGGTCGTAGTTGATACAGAGTACATAAAGTGGGTTCTTCTCTGCGGCTATATGGATCTTTGAACTGATGCCGAGAAGATAAGCCTGGTGCGCCTGACGGTCGACGATGACGTTGGTGATGTATTCGATGGAGTCTCCCTGACAGACCATCGGAATGGGACAGGCGGTGGGCAGCAGGGTGACGTCGTTACCGCTGACACGGGCAATGGCCACCTGACCCGTGTTGTCCTGCACGGCCATCAGATAGGAGAAGTCGCCCTTCGACTCGTCACCGATGAAGCTCACGGCATCGTTGTGGGCATTGCTGATAATAGGTCGCCAGCTCTCAAGCAGGGGGATATGCAGGGTGTCACCTCTCAGACGGTCGGCAAAGGTGCATCGCAGGGTGTCGCCCCTGGTGCTGTTGTTGCCGATGATGAGGGCGTCGCCGTCGGCCATGCGGAAGATGTGGGGATTAGTGCGCTGGGCCTGCACATCTTTAATATAAGTAAAACTGCTCTTCCCCTTGAAGTCGCCACTGAGGCTTTGGTTCTCTTGGAACAGTTCGATACCGTCCTGGGCATACCAGTTGCCGGCGATGATCACCTGTCCGCTGTCGAGTTCGAGGGCCGAGGCCCGGACTCGCCCCCTTTGCAAATTGCCGAAGCCCCTGAAAGTGTGGGTCTGCGGGTCGTAAATCTCCGCATGGATGGTCTGTCCTATGCCCGCAGGCTGTTCGCATCCGCCTGCCAGAAGTACCTTACCCGACTTGAGGACTATGGAGAGACCGAAGTCGTGGGTATAGGTCATTGGCATCGTGTGCCACTCGCCGTCTTGGTAGTACTCGGCTGTCGGCGTGGGTACGAAGCCGTCAGTATGGCCGCCAGCCACCGTCAGCTCGCCATTGGCATAGAACAAGGCATGACCAGCACGGGGGATATTGAGGTCTGGCAGTTGCTCCACCTCAATCTCTACGACAGGGCACATTTCTTGCTGCTGTGCCGCCAAGGGCAGCACAGACATCATTATCGATAATATGAGCGGCCGCAAAAAGTTCACTATTTCCTCTTTTCACTTTTTAACCTAAAAAGCGGATGCTTTCAGGCGCAGGCCTGCTGTCTCGTCGATGCCAAACATGAGGTTCATGTTCTGCACGGCCTGGCCCACGGCACCCTTCAGCAGATTGTCGATGCAGGAGGTGACGAGCAACTTCTGACCGTATTTCTCCACATGGACAAGGGCCTTGTTGGTGTTCACCACCTGCTTCAGGTCGATGGGCTTATCGCTGTAGTGGGTGAAGGCAGCATCGCGGTAGAAGTCCTTGTAGGCCTCGATGACATCCTCCACAGGGGCTGGGGTCTTGATGACTGCCGTACAGAAGATGCCTCGTGCGAAGTCGCCACGATAAGGGATGAAGTCGATGTCTGCGTCGAGATAGCCCTGCACCTGCTTCAGCGACTGACGGATCTCAGCGATGTGCTGGTGCTGGAAGGGCTTGTAGATGCTCAGGTTGTTGTTGCGCCACGAGAAGTGGGTCGTAGCACCAGGCTTCTGGCCTGCGCCAGTAGAACCCGTGATGGCATTTACGGCTACGTCTTCCTTCAGCAGGTTCAGGTAAGCGGCAGGCAACAGCGCCACTTGTATGCAGGTGGCAAAGCAACCTGGATTGGCCACGTGTTGAGCCTTCTGGATTTCCTCTTTGTTAATCTCTGGCAGACCGTAGACGTAGTCATGATCTCCCTTGATACGGAAGTCCTGTGCCAGGTCGATGATCTTCACATGCTCTGGGATGGTGTGTTCCTTGAGGAACGCCTCGCTCTTGCCGTGACCAAAACAGAAGAAGATGACGTCGACTTTGTCGAAGGGCATATCGTCAGTGAATTTCAATTCTGTCTCGCCGATGAGGCCCTCGTGTACATCACTCACCAGATTGCCGGCGTTGCTCTCAGAATTGGCAAACACGATTTCCGCCTCCGGATGGTTCAGCAGCAAACGGATGAGTTCACCACCCGTATAACCTGCTGCACCTAATATACCTACTTTAATCATACTATGTCTTATCTCTTCTCGTCTTTGTGGATGCCATAATAGACACGGAGTGGGGTAGAGCTGACCTTGATGAAGCCCTTAGCCTCGTCGGCAGTCCAACCCGTCTGCGTCTCGCCGTATTCGCCTAACTTGCTCTTCGTCAGGTCGTTGGCAGAGTCGATGCCAACGGTCTCGAAGCCATAGGGACGGAGTTTCAGGATGGCTGTACCAGTGACGTTACGCTGAGAAGAGGTGAGCATGGCCTCGATGTCGGGCATTACGGGCTCCAGATACTGGCTCTCGTGGAGGAACATGCCATACCAGTTGGCCACCTGATCCTTCCAGTACTGCTGCCACTTGCTCAGCGTCGACTTCTCCAACAGGCGATGTGCCTCGATAATCAGCTTGGGCGCTGCGGCCTCGAAGCCCACGCGACCCTTGATGCCGATGATAGTGTCGCCCACATTGGCATCGCGGCCGATAGCATAGGAGGCTCCAATCTCCTCAATCTTCTGAATGGCCTTCACACGGTCGTCGAACTTCTCACCGTTCACCCCGACAATCTCGCCCTTCTCGAACTGGATCTTCAACAGCGTCTCCTTCTCAGGAGCCGTCACATGTTTCAAGTAGGCATCCTCAGGCAGTCCCTGTGTAGGATCGAGCAACTCGCCGCCACAGATGCTGGTGCCCCAGATACCGACGTTATAAGAATATTTCAACTTGGTGAAGTCTGCGAAGAAGCCATGCTCATTCAGATAGTCCACCTCTTCCTTACGCGTCAGTTTCTTGTCGCGGGTGAGGGTGATAATCTCCACACCGGGAGCCATTACGAGGAAGGTCATGTCGAAACGGATCTGGTCGTTACCAGCACCTGTCGAGCCGTGGGCAATGGCATCAGCACCGATCTCCTTGGCATAGCGGGCGATGGCGATGGCCTGGAAAATGCGTTCAGAACTGACGCTGATGGGGTAGCAGTTGTTACGGAGCACGTTGCCGAAGATCATGTATTTCAGCGACTTCTCGTAATACTCGTGGGTCACGTCGAGGGTGACATATTTCACGGCGCCCAGTTTATAGGCGTTCTCCTCATTGGTCTTCAACTGTTCCTCGCTGAAACCGCCTGTATTGGCGCAGGCAGCATACACGTCCCAGCCTTCCTGGGTCAGCTTCATCACGGTGTAACTGGTGTCAAGCCCACCAGAAAAGGCTACTACAACTTTCTTGTTTGCCATATCTTTATATATACTCTAAACTCTAAACAATATATTATTAACTCTCTTTTCCGTCGATTTTGTTGATGCGCTCAATAACCTCATCGGGTATCTTGGCGGGCAGGTGCTCCGTCGGATCATAGAGCATCGCCGTGCAGATGCAG
>Ga0265298_10010405_pt1 | contig 11006 bp, 3 predicted proteins | sample AusTroGonzalo_MG_3_FD_193486 | JGI IMG/M metagenome (GOLD analysis project Ga0265298, IMG submission 193486) | Bovine rumen microbial communities from tropical cattle in Woodstock, Queensland, Australia - Gonzalo_01 | ecosystem: Host-associated > Mammals > Digestive system > Stomach > Rumen ...
CTCGGGCGGCAGCAGATACATAAACGTGTGGCAGTTCGGCAGCTCCTTGCAGTATAGGAAGTCGCTCACCCCGCCAAGCTCAGGGGTGGAGGCACGGCACGACAGATTTCCGTTGTACCTAAGCTTTGCGGCGAACGCCGGATTGTACATCACGTCCGTTGCGCACGTGTCGCGCTGGACGAAATCTGGAACCTGCCTGTCGCGAAGGTTGCCGGGAAGGCTAAGGACGTCCGCCTCGGGCACCACTTCCGTGCCGCTGGCGAACCAGCCGCACCCGCCGTAGGACTCAAGCAGTTCATAGACGCCGTACAGGACGCCCGCCCGCCGACCGCCGCGGATGCGCAGGGTCTCGCCCTTCACAACCAGCTCGAACCCGTCATCCTCAAACTCGCCGGAAGACAGTTGGATCACCCGCCCCGACGGGCGCTTGCTTTCCAGCGACACGGGAAGTTCGACGCCTGTTATGCGGCGCACATAGTCTCGCAATTCGCTGGCGGCATGCTTTTCGACTTCCTGTCCGGCATTAGGGCACCAGATCGTGGTCCGTGGCGTCGCACCTCTCTCCGCCACGACAAAACGGGCATCGGCATTCCCCTCGCAACAGCCAAAAGCCAGCACAAACACCACTACAGGCAGCACCCAGCCTTGCCGCGTGTGCGCATACGTCAATGTCGATTTCACCATCATGATTCCTTTAGTCCCACTCGGAACACATATTATACCAAAAGGCTGTGGAGCAAACAACGCGGAAAACTTTTCACCAAACCACCGCCGCGAGGCGAACGAAAAATCCCCCGCCGGAGGGCGGGGGATGCGCCGCTGGGCAAAATGACGCCAAGCGGCTTGTGATGCAGTTCGTTATTGAGGCAGCGCATGCTTATCACCAACGCGTCGATTCATGCGACGGCATCCTTCGCGTCACACGACCACCATTCAGCCGTCGGCTCCAGCCTTCTTCGCTACATCATGCGGCAACATCTTATACACTCAACCCTATACACTTAGGTCTGAGCTTGTTGAATCGCCGCATTGACTCATGCCAATGTCCTTTTTCTGACGGAGGCCGGTCCATTCCGGACACTCCCAAGACATTGGCGTCGAGATCGGCGTTGCCGCCAGATTTACGTCAAATAGTTGAAGATTTTTCCAATGGATGGAAACGCTGAAGTGCAACCATGCACTCGCGGAAGCGCATGGTTGCACTCCGCAACTTCAATGGATGGACACGCCAACTTCCATGGTTCAGCTTCCGCGATTCCATGGTTCAGCTTTTTCACTTCCATCCATCAACTCAAAAAGCCCCTCCTTGAGCCTAAAAATCCCCTCATTCAAGGGAAGTCGAACGCCTCTTCAAGGCATCGTCAATCCCCATTCAGGGAACGCTTGCCGCCACCTCTGCCCACGCACCTCACAGAATTGGCGCGGGCATCTTATTCCTACGGCGAGATGAACGCCGCGTCGTCCACGCGGGAAAGCTCCAACTTGTCGATGTACACTGCGTTGACGGACGACTTGCCGTCGTCGCCGAACGTGCCGGGCGCGATCCACAGGAACTCACCGTTGCGAGGCGTCCATGTCACGATGTCGTACCAGGCGTATTCGTTTGGTGTCTGACGTGTCGTGAAGTTCGCGCCGCCAGGTGCCTTCCCGCCGCTTGTGCAGTGGATGCCGGAGCTGAACGCCATGCCGTCGCGACGGCTGTCCACGCGCACCCTGAGCCGCAGCCTGTACTTTGCGCCCGGCTCGAACGCAACGCGTGAGATCGGGAACTGCACACACCACTGGTAATGGGTGTTGAAAAGCTTCAGCGCCCGCCCGTCGCCGGCCATCGGGTCGTCCACGAAGTCGCCCCACGCGCCCTGGTTCATCACGCCGATAAGGCGCTCCTCCAGTTCGCCGGAATCGGCGCAGTCCGGTTGGTCGGGCATTTCGGCGGCGGTGCGCCAGTTGGCCACGATGTTATCGCGCGGCGGCTCCGCGAGGCAGATGTCCCCCGCCTCCTCCATGCGCGACAGCAGCGAACGGGCAAGCGCCCTCGCCTCGTTCGGCGGCAGGACGCCCTTCGCGTTGCGCGAAAGGTTCAGCAACTTGCATCCCCGCTCCATGCGCGCGTAATCGACGGAGAACGCGCCCATGCGCACATTGTACGAAATGACTGGATCTTCCACCACAGCGGCTTCAGCCTTGCGCCACACAGCGGCGGCCTTGGACAGAAACTCGTCCGAAAGCGCCGGATTGTCCACGCTGTCGAACACGCGAAGCGGATGGTCGGGCGATCTGGAATACTCGCGCTGGATGCGATGCAGCCTCTCGAAGTACGCGCGCACGAACGGCGCGCCCTTGCCATAGTAGCCGGCGAAGAAGTCGTCCAGAAGCGGCTTCATCGGCAGGTCGGGATTCCACATCCATTTCGCAAGAAGCCACGCTTTCAATTCCGCGAAGTCGGCGTGCCGCCCCTGGTAGGCACCCTGCGCAAAGATGGCCTTGACGTTGTTGCGGCGGAAGAACCGTAGGTTGCCCTGCAGCGAATAGACGTTCGCCCACGGCAGCGGATAGTGCGCGAAGTCGGTAGTGTAGTCCCAGACGTAGAGGAAGTCCGTCTGGAGTCCCCAGTCCTCGATGTCCTTGCGGAACGAAATGTTCGCCTCGTACTGACTTTCGTCAATCGGCCGCGCGAAGTCGCAGCTGATCGAACAAAGGCACGGCACCACGTTGTGCCTGAGCTTCGTCTTCTTCGGCGCCTTCTGCGTGTACCCGTAGGCAAGCGTCTCGATGAGCACGTCGGGGAACTCCTTCTCAACCGCCTCGGCGACGGCATTCACGAATCGCACGTTCGTCCCCGAGGGCGAGCCCTCCTCGTCGTCAATCGCCTTGCAGTTCGGACACTGGCAATAATTATTGTTGTCTTCCTGGCTCACGCCGTAGAACTTCGCGCCGGGATCCTTACGGATGCGCTCCAGCACGTTCGAAGTGATGATCCTGAGCACATCTGGATTCGTGAGGCACGGCTGCGTCAGCTCCCTGACGCGCTTTCCGCCTATCATGCTGAAGTATTCGGGGTGCGCGTCAAAGTAGTCCTTCGCAGGCAGAAGCGAATTGAACGTGTGGCAGCTGCCGAGTCCGCCGCCGAAGCGGTATGGGTTGCCGCCGTACTTCTCGTCGAGCGATCTCCACGAACGGCTGTTCACCCTGAGCCGCGCCGCGAACTCTTGATGCTGTATAACGTCGTGCCAGTACGGCTCGCGCATCGCGAACGCCGGAGTCTGCGTCTCGTCGAGGTTGGACGGAACCTCTATGCGCTCGCGCTTCGGAACGACCGTGTGCCACGACGCATACCAGCGGCAGCCAACAAACCGTTCAAGAAACTCGTACACGCCGTAGAGCGTGCCGCGCTCCGCCGAGCCGATGATGTACAATCGGCTTCCATCGACCTTAAGACGAAAGCCATCGCACTGGTAGGGCGGCTTGTCCTCAGGCCGCCGCCGCGCCGTCTCTCCCAGCACAATCGCCTTCGCTGGAATCGGCTTGGCATCCGTCACAATCGGCAAACGCACCCCCGTCGCCTTCTCGGTGAAGTCGCGCAGTTCCTCCGCTGCGTACTTCTGCGACGGCGAAGCCTTTTCCGGCACGACGATTGAATACTTGGCTTCTTTGCCGCGTTCGGCAATGATGCGAATCGTATCGTTAGAAATCGACGCGCCTGTCACGCCAGCGACTACTGCACTTTCACCGTTGGCGTTCGCGCAGCAAGCCGCAACCGCTGCACATGTCATTATAAGTAGTTTTTTCATCGTCGTTGCCTCCCTGCGAGCCGCGTAGCGGCGGCTACAGGGGTGCGACTCTGTCGCGCCCCCGCGTTTCATACGTCATATTCGCGAGAATTGGAATACGAGTGGCTATTGGATGATCAACATCATGCCGGGCTTGGTGTACTGGGCGCGTATCGCGTTCTGCGTGGTCTTGACCGACCGCCTCGCCGGATGCCCAGCGTCAATGCTCCACGTCGTGCCCGAACCGCCAATCGTACCAGAGCAGGTAAGGATGTCCATTCTCGATGTTTCCTCAGGCTCGGAGATGATGCGCAGCGTCATGTCGGCGGGCAGCAGCAAGCTGCCGGCAACGTCGAACATCGCGCCGTTGGCTGCGGCCTCCCCGCCTCTCGTCAGCGTGGCGTTGCCGGTCACGAAAAGGCCCGAAAGCGGCTGCGTCGCGGCAAAGCTCTTCAGCTCCGCGCCGCCGCTCACGCCCACCTTCACGTTCCGGTCGAGGGCAGGCACGATCGGCTGCGCAATCGCCGCAGGCGTTGTCGCGTCACCGCCCGTGAACCACTTGGCGCGGAGATAGGCGAGTATCGCAGCGCGTTCCGCTTCCGTCGGCTGGCGTGTGCAGACGATCAGCTCGCCCACTTCACCCTTCCACATGCGCCCGCCTGACGCGGATCCAAAGTAGTACGACGTGCCTCCCGGTCCAAGACGACCGCCAACCTGCACAACATCTATGGCGGCCGGATGAGGTCTCATCCTATTATACACCGGTGTCTTTGCGGACTCCGCTGCGACACCGTCCGTAAACGTCTGTATGTATGCGAGAGCGCCATAGCTGTGGTTGTAGTACGCAAAGAGGAATCCGGAACCCGCCTTGAAGTTCGCAAGCCCTGAAACGTTGAAAGACTCGTACACGTTACCATCCACATAGACATCGCCGAAAACAGTGACGGTTCCGCTATCATTCGGCTCAATGTGGCAGCCGACTCGTGGCATATAGTCGAAATCCGTGCACTCTACCGACGAGAGGGAGAACGGACTTGTATCCTTTTCCTTTGTATCCACAACGGAGAAGTCAGCATCGTCGCCGATACGCGCCGCGACAAACACGGTGTAGGTGGCGTCGTCGTTGTGGTTCGTGTAGCTGTCGAGGACAAGAGCGCGCGTTCTGTCGAAGCCCAGCGCGGCATGTCCGTTCATGGAAGCGAGCAAGGGCAGGTCCGGACTCACCGTGCCGGAAGCACCGGCGCGCGGATTCTTCACGAAGCTGCCGCCGGCGCGTCCCTTGTTGCGAACGGACACGACCTCGCCATTCTCTACCGTCAGCGTGTTTTCGTCGGCGGCGTCCATCCACACGTCAATCTTCGAGACGACCGAAGTCGGGATGAGCGAAAGCGCACCTTCCGATACGGCGACATTGCCGTCAGCCGCAACGGAGCCGACCATCAACTCTCCGGCACCAGTCTTGGTAAGGGTTGGCGTCTGTCCGTCGTTGAGTCCGCCGACCGCCGTAGCCGCTGCCGTGCCCTGCGGCACCTTGATGGCGACGACACCGCATTTCTCATCTTTCGTCCCAGAATTCCACTTGCGCCTCATGTAGGCCAGAATCGTGTTATACGTGGCCGCGTCGTAGCTCGTACACACAATCACTTCGCCGATTGCACCGTTCCACTGGTTGTTGGGGACGCAATTCGCACCGAAGCGTGCGCCAAGCACCATTCGGTCGAATGCGAGAGAGAAGCCTCCATCGTTGTTGTTTTGATCAACAGAGCCGTCAAGATAACCAAGCTCCGTGAGACGCTTGGCACTGTTTGAATAGAACGAAAACACACAAGGTGCTCCATCCACAGCTTTGGACGCTCCAATACCGTTGCCCAAACTATTCTTATTGTTGTAGAGACCAAAATTCGCCACCGATTCGTTGTTTTGCTGATACATCGTATAATCCGACTGGTAGTCGTCAGCGCCATTGGACGAAAGGGCAAAGGAGAAGAAGCCGTGATACACATCATAATGATTCCTCTCAAACGCGACAAACATCATCAGATCGTTTTGGGGATCACTTGATGTTCCGTAGGCCAGATTCGAAAACAGCATGCTCTGGTTGCTGCCGTTGAACCTGAAGGACGGACGCCCATTGACCCCATTCGTCGTGAACGAGCAGGCGTTGTCTGACGACGTCGGCGCAAACGACCCGACGACCGTGCCGCGATTCGCGATGGCTTGCACGGACGCTCCGTCTGTGGCGGACTCCTGCCACGCATCCACCCAGATTGCGCAGTTGGTCAAAACCGCGTATTCCGCAGCAGTGCATCCCAAGGAGGAATTGACGGGCGTATCTAACGCCGCGCCGTCCTCAAGCTCGATCGTCGTGCCGGCGTATGTGTTCAATTTTGCGTTCGGTCCAAGCGAAGCTCCGGCGGCGAACTTGAGCGTTCCTTCCTTGAGCGTCGTCGTACCCGTAATGGAACCGCCGCGCAGGAACGTGAGCGTTCCTGCACCGATCTTGGTGAATCCACCCGCCGCGGGATTACTGCCATCGGCCGCCACGCCATCACAGATCATGGTATCAAGCTGCAGCTCAGCGCCCTCGTCGATGTCGAATGTAGGCATGTAGCTGCCGTGGCCGATATGGCTCGCATAGGCGCTGATGACGGACGGGGTTCCGTTCGAGGACGGCAGCACCTTGATGTTATGCTTCATCGCCCAGGACTTCCAGGTGTTCAGGCTTTGCTCGCCACTGCCGCTATAGTCATTGACGATATATCCATGGTACCCCACAAGCCGTCCGCCGCGCATCACGACGTTCGGCAGGGGAAGATGCGTATACGTCGTGACTGTTCCGTTCTCATGCACGGTGAGCGTGCAGGCGGAGGCGTTCGCATCGTGTCCGCCCCAATTGTCGCCGGGAAGCTGCAACGTGCCTTCCTCGACAGAGAACGAGAGTGCCCGCGCCGACGAGATGGCGAGCAAACCGCCGCCAAGCTTTTTGATGGAGAGCGTCACGGACGGGTCGGGCGTGAGCGACTTCAGCTCCGCAATAGCGCCATCCGCCACGGTGATGTCGAGCCTGGCGGTCGTCTCGGACTCGCTTTGGTAGATGACGCTCGGCACCACGCCAGCGCCGGAGACGGTAACGCCGTTCGCGTTATACCACACGTCATCCGCCACGGCGGAGAACGCAAACGCGGCAGCCATCACGACTGAGGATATCATTGTCTTCATCTTCATTGTATTTTTCCCTTTCCTTGGGAAAGCGTTTTCATTTACCGTTACAAATTATACCAAAAACCGCCCATCCGCTCAATAAGCGATCCTAATATGCTCCACACCCCATTAGACCCATCTTGCTGAGGTCGATGTCAACAATGCCCATTGGCTTGTTTGTCTTCCACGCTCCGCGAGTGAAGTCCGGGATGTCGTAGGCGCGAGATCGGTTGTCCACCGACTTCTCGGTCAGCTCGCATAGACAGCTCGTTGACGCAAGGTCATACACGTCCATGTCGAGCGGCAATCCCTGCTGCAGACAGTACACCCACCGCGCATCCATGATGAAGTCCATGCCGCCGTGCCCGCCGACGCGCTTGGCGAGTTCGCCGATCGTCTTCCAAAGCGGATGACGATACTTCTCAAGGATCTCGTTCGCCCTCTTAGCGTCATACCAAGCATGCGCACCAGCACCGGGGCTCTCCTCGAACACCACCCGATACGGATAGTCGCAGATTGCTCCCTTGGTGCCGGAGAGGAACTGGATGCGTGAATATGGACGCGGCGTGGAGACATCGTGCTGAATGAGCAGCGACTTTCCCTTCGCCGTCTTGATCAGCGTGGAGTTCATATCCGCCATCCGCACCTTCGAACGGCGGCGCGGATTGTCGGCCTTCAGGTTAGCATCCATGAACGCCCTGAAGTTTGTCTGGTTCGATTCGAGCGAAACGAGATAGTCCATCTTGTCGCCCCTGTTGATGTCCATCGTCAGGCAGAGCGGCACAAGGCCGTGCGTCGGATAACGGTTGCCGCCATGGACGCGGTTCTCGTCGAAGCGCCAACCTTCGCAAGCGGGCACTTCCGTGGCGCACATGTGCCGCAGGTCGTGGATGTACGCGCCCTCACCATGCACCAGTTCGCCAAGCATCCCGAGCTTCGCCAAGTTGAACGTAAGCATCTCGACCTCGCCGTAGCAGCAGTTCTCCAACTGCATGCAGTGCCGCTTCGTCTTCTCGCTCGTCTCGACCAGTTCCCAGCACTCGTCCACGGTGAACGCACTCGGCACCTCGGTGAACACATGCTTGCCGCCCTTCATCGCCGCCAGCTGCACCGGAACGTGCAACGCCCACGGCGTCGTGTTGTACACCACGTCCACATTCGGATCGTCGCAGAGCCGCCGCCAGGCCTCCTCGCCGAGATATTCCTTTGCAGACGACTTCTTTTTGTCCGCCAGTATATTCTGAGCGCTGGTTATCTTCTCCGGTACGTTGTCGCAGATTGCCGTCACCGTGACGCCCGGCAGATTGCAGACACGCTCGATCACCCCGCAACCTCGGTTGCCCGTGCCCACTATTCCGAGGCGGATGTGCGGAATCTTTGGCGCCGCATATCCATGCATCGGCGCACCCGCCGTGAAGTCCAGCCATCCGCCGCGAGTGGTGGCGCAGCCACCAGTCACCGCCGCCGCACCAGTCAGCAAGGCACCCTTCAAAAAGTCGCGCCTGTTTGCGCCGACAAAAACATTGCTATCCATTTCCATTTATCCTTTCTTGACTTGTTTGCTTATTTCTCAAGCGTGAGCATCACTGGCTTTGCGCTGGGCTGGAGCGTGACGAACATCACGTTGTCCAAAAACTTGAACGGAACCGCCACGCCGTCAACCTTGACGGCAGTGGGCTTCTGCACACGCGAAAAGAACACCTTGAACGGAGACTTCGGCCAGGCGGCGATTTCGACACGCACCTGCTCTTTCGCTCTGGGCTGCCGCGCCGTCACACGCCCCGGCACATGGACGAGCGCATTGCCGCCAGGCACGGCGCGGATGACGCGGTAGTATGGCAGCCCCACGAAGTTGCTCAAGTTCTCCTGAACGGTTCCCGGATTGATCGCGGGGACGCGCCTCACCTGTTCGACGGGCTGGAAGGAGTCGGGCAGCAGTCCCACTTTGTCGCCGTCGCTCGGCAAGAAGCTCTGATCCACGCCGCTTGCTGTTATGCCCTTGGCAAGATGCCGCCAGAGCGCCGCCGATTCCGCGTCCGTATCAACCTCCGCGAGGTCGGCTATCGCGGCGGAATAGACGAGCCCGCACCACTGGACGGGCAGACCGATCCAGTTGGGAGACGCCCAGTGCGTCGCGCCAATCACGCCGATTGTGGCGTAGCGTCCAATGGGGTTCGGCTTGTCGGTAGGCGGGTCGACGAAGTAAATCATCGTCATGCCTGTTTGCGCCCAATAGCGCGCCCGCCCCAGATAGCGCGGATTGCCCGAAAGCAGATAGCCTTTCACGTAGCACTCAACGAGGTGCCCCGATGCGAGGATGTCGGGCGTGTGGAGCGGCATTTCCCATGGCTGTGCGCCGCGCGGCACGTCGTTGCCGTAAATCGCAGTGAACTTGTCGAGGACGGCCAACGTCTCCGCAATCAGGCTTTCGTCGCCGGTCCACACCGCGCCAGAAAGCATCGAATCCACATCCAGGGCCGAAAGGCCGTTGCAGTGGTCTGCGCCCAGCGTCTCGCCGTAGTCCTGCAGCTTCTCGGCAGGTTTGCGCCAGATGCACTTTCCGTCCGCAATCTTGTGCGCGAATTTTCTGGCCAACGCACTGGCGGACTCGGCATAGGCGATAGGATCGCCGAACACAAGCGGGGCTGCAGGACGGCGTATGTGCGACACGTATTCGCCCCGTCCCTGCCGCTCGGCGGAACCTTCAGGGAACGCGGCGATCATCGCCTTTGCCGCATCCGTCAGACGGCCGGCCGCCGCCGCGTCTGGCATGGCGGACGCCAGCCACAGCATGAGAGTGGGCGCGTCCGAAGCCTTGGTGAATATCCAGCCCACCGCATGGCGGCAGAGCACCCCGCTGCAAATATCCGAATCGAGCCACCCGCGAGCAAGCACGTCACAGCTCCTGGCAGCATCCAGCACAGGCGTAGGCGGCAGCTTCCGAAGCGGATAGCGAGCTGCCAAAACGTCCGTCACGTCGCCGCCCACGCCGACCGTAAGCGTGGCCTCGACCATGCCGGACGTGAACGGCACGGCGGCGAGAAGCCGCGTGTCGCTCTCGCGCCGCTCCGCGCACACGCCCGGCGCCCAGAGCGCGAAGAGGTGTCCGCCCGACTTGAACTGTCGGTCTGGCGTGTCGAACACTGGCGTGAACGGCCATTCCATGCCTTTGGGATTCGTCCACTCAAGCGCGAGCCAATGTGCGGAATCGATCAGCGCCATCATCGGATAGCAGAACTTGTGCGCAGCGGGCATCAGGCGGTTTGCCTGCGGGCCGCGTATGTCCTTTTCGTTGGACGACGGCTCGTCCGCAAGATATTCGATGCCTGGCAGCAGTGCCTGCGCCTTGCGTCCGCCTGATGCACGGTCAACGAACAACGTCAGGTATGGGACGTGATACACTTGCGCCGAACCATCAACGGACACGGACGACTTCAAATGCAGTTCGCCGCCCTTCGCAGTGAACGTGCGCCGCCAAGTCCATGTGCGACCCGCATTGTCCTTCATCCGAACGCCAGTCTCGATCTGCTTGCCGCTCGCCCTTGCGCGGAACGTGCCCTTGGACCAGTCAAGCGTCTCCGGCTTGCCGTCCGCCCCCTTGATGACAAACGGCTCGTTCGGATAACCCTCCGCCCACGTCTTTTCGCCCGAGGCGAACGCGAACGCACCCATGCGCTTGCGGTCGTGCCGCAGCGTCCATCCGTCGTCGGAAAGCTCAAGAGGCTGCTCGGAAAGCGAAAGCGGCGGCGGCGCGGAGAAGTTCGGCGTCCATTCGGACAGCAGATACGAAACGCTCAGGCGGCGCAGCTCCACGCTGGTGAACGCCGCGTTCTTTCCCGGCGGGTCGATGCGCAGCAATAACGGTTCCGAACTTATGAACCCCACCGGCAGCTCGGCGGCAAACTTCGAGCAAGGGGCAGAGCCTTCCGAACTCAGCATGACCGAATGCAGCTCGTCGAAAAAGACATCGCCTGTGCGCCAGAACAGCTGGAATGACGTTGGCTCGCCGACGGGGGCGGTCTCCAGCTCGATGCG
>Ga0265298_10010408_pt1 | contig 11004 bp, 7 predicted proteins | sample AusTroGonzalo_MG_3_FD_193486 | JGI IMG/M metagenome (GOLD analysis project Ga0265298, IMG submission 193486) | Bovine rumen microbial communities from tropical cattle in Woodstock, Queensland, Australia - Gonzalo_01 | ecosystem: Host-associated > Mammals > Digestive system > Stomach > Rumen ...
CGGCATGCTACCCAAGATAGAGAATGCGCTGGCCGCCGTAGAGGCTGGTGTCAATCAGGTCATCATCACGCTGGCCTCGGCCATCGACGGACAACACGGAACGGTCATCAGATGAAGAAAGTGAGTTTCCGCAACGACGTGCTGCCGCTGAAGAACAAGCTCTACAGACTGGCACTCCGCATCACGCTGACCCCGGAGGATGCGGAGGACGTTGTGCAGGAAACGATGATGAAGGTGTGGAGCCGGCGCAATCAGTGGGACCAGATTGAGTCGATGGAGGCCTTTTGTCTCACCATCTGCCGGAACTTGTCGTTAGACAAGACGCGAAAGATGGCAGGTAGCGAGCAAAGTCTGGAAACAACTGAATTCGAGACTCCCGATAACAGCCATTCGGCCAATCCCGAAGAACGGGCCATTCAGCAGGACCGCCTCAGGCTGGTTAGGCAAATCATTGACTCGCTGCCGGAAAAGCAGCGCTCGGTGATGCAGTTGCGCGACTTCGAGGGAAAGAGCTACAAGGAGATAGCTGTCATTATGAATATCAGTGAAGAACAGGTAAAAGTAAACATCTTCCGGGCCCGACAGGTTGTGAAACAGCGCTTCCTGGAATCGGAAGATTACGGCATATAGAAAAAAAATTTGCTCCGACTGTAACTTTCTGCCTCGTCAATCGTCATACTAATATAGACCCATTGGCATAATATGGATTATAAGTACATCGAACAACTGTTGGAACGCTACTTTCAGTGTGAGACTACATTGAAAGAAGAGGAGATTCTGCGATCATTCTTTACGCAGGAGGATGTACCCGTCTGGCTGACAAAGTACCAGACGCTCTTTACCTACGAGGCAGAAAAAGAGGAGTTGCTCGATGAGAACTTCGATGAACGCATCCTGACAATGATTGAGCAGAGTGAGCCCGTAAAGGCGCGTGTCGTCACGCTGACGCAGCGCCTGATGCCGTTGTTCAAGGCTGCAGCTATCGTTGCTATTATCCTGACACTTGGCAATGCAGCCCAGGCTCCCTGGGATCGTGGATGGGACAACCCGCGTGAAGAATATGCCAAGTTCCATCAGCAGCAAAGCGACTCGGTGACCATTGTAGGGCCTGTGCAGGCTGAAAACACGCTTACCGACTCTGTCAGTAGCGTTCCTACACCGGAGATACCGAAGTATTGATAACGAAATTTTTTCTATGCTTTCTCTAAAATAATTATTTTAAAGTTAAAACACAACAATCAAAAGAAACTGTGAAGTTTCGATTCTCTCAAATTTTTTCATAACATACTTTGAAACACAACGGAAAAGGCCACCATCGAGCAATCGAGGTGGCCCATTCCATTTCTATGGGGTTATGGCTCTGTCAAGCAGCCTTTCGCAAGCGCAGGTTCAGCTGATAAAGGGCTGGTAACAGGATAAACAGCGAGAAGACAAGGGCGGCAGCAACGGTGCGCTGACTACCGAAAAGGTCGATGAGCTTGAGCGACGGGTCGGGATAGAAATTATAGACGACGTAGGCAATACTATTGTTGACCCAATGGTAGACGACGCCCGGCACGATGCTGTCGGTACGGTAATAGAGCCAACCTAAGAGCAGTCCGATGACAAAGGCGTGGGGCATCTGGGCCGGATTGGCATGAATAAGGGTAAAAAACAGCGCAGATATGACGATGGCCACCCAGTGTCGAGACGTCCATTGCAGCAAAGCGCGGAGAATGGCCCCCCGGAACACCAACTCTTCACAGACAGGAGCCAGCAGTCCCACGGCATAATAGCCCCATCGGTTGCGTAGAATCATGTCGAACTTCTCTTCCATTAGGTTGGGAAGCTCGGGCATCTGTTCCTGCAAAAAGACAGAGGGAATGAGAGCTCCAACAGCTGCCAAGGCGCACCAGACCAGTACAGCCCAGGGGCGTGAGCGGACGTAGCTTCGCGAGACCTCGGCCCAGCGGAAGTATAGGAACAGCCCCATGATGACAATGCTTGAAGCCGTTAGGGTAATGATCATCATGGTGGTGTTCATGGTGGTTTCGGTGCCTCCGATTAATTGATACGTTGTTTGTATCAGGTATGCTACGATGAGCTGTATGGCCGCAAAGACCAATGTAAAAATAATAGCCTTCTTCATATTTCTGTTACTTGGTTAAGTATTTCTTCTGTACGACGGGCGTCTTCCTTCAATTGGGCCACAAGAGCCTCACGACTGTCAAACTTGGTTTCGGAACGCAGGCGGCTGACAAAGCTGACGCTCAGCATCTGGCCATAGAGGTTGCCGGAAAAGCGGAAAACGTGAACCTCTAATGTCTGATGACTGCCGCCAAAGGTTGGACGACTGCCAATATTCATCATGCCAGCCGTTGACGCTGGGGAGCCCTCGATGCGGACTTTTACCGCATAGACGCCAGGTGCCGGTATTTGCTTGTCGGCAGCCGTCAGCTGGAGGTTCGCGGTCGGGAATCCCAGACCGCTGCCGATATGTTCGCCGCTGACCACTTTGCCCGTTAATTCGTAAGAGTGCCCCAGGCATTGGTTAGCCAGTTCGATTTGACCTTCTTGCAGGAAGTGGCGCACCTTCGATGAGCTAACGCGCACGTCGGAAGTCCTGAAAGGTTCTCCCTGAAGAACGTTCATCCCCATCTCATGACCATATTGCACATAATCGTCGAAACCTTCGGTGCTGTCCGGCTCGCGATGTCCGAAACGGTTGTCGTAGCCTGTAAACAGGGTCTTGACATTCAGTCGGCTGAGGAGGATGTCGTGCATAAAGTCGTAGGCGGACAAGTCGGCCATTGTGCGGTCAAAATGAAGTATTACCAACAAATCGATTCCCGTCTGCGAAAGCAACGCTACCTTCTCGTCGAGCGTAGAAAGCAATTGCGGGCGCCAGTCGGGCTGTATTACCTGTCGCGGATGATTCGCAAAGGTGACAACCATAGAAACCAATCCCTCTTGACGCGCCGTCTCTACCACCTTATTAATAAGGTAGCAATGTCCCTGGTGTACGCCATCGAAAAAACCGATGGTAGCCACACATGGTGGCAGTCGACGGGTCAATTTATTCAGGTAAATAGTCTCCATTGGGGGGACAAAGGTACGAATAAGTCCGCGAAATCCCAAATAATTTGCTATTTTAGCTAAAAAATTTGGCTGTTTGATATTTTTTATGTAACTTTGCAGCCACAAAATCGGACTTGTAGCTCAGTTGGTTAGAGCAACAGACTCATAATCTGGAGGTCCCTGGTTCAAGCCCAGGCTGGTCCACAAGATGATAAGCCGGCTTTTCGGGGCTACTCCAACCATTATTCCATAAGCAATAAAATTGTAACGTTATATAAATTAAGATCTTAATTATGAACAAGAAGTATTTGCTAAAAGGCTTTGCAGCCTTGTTAGTCGGTGCTGTAACAGCAAGCTGTTCCCGCGACGTTGACGTGGTTGAACAGGAAGCTCAAAGTGCACTTGACAATGCAGAGTCTACGCTGGGCTTCCACATTCCTGCCGACCAGGATTGGGTGATGAGTTCTATGGCCAACGCAAATCTGGTGATTGATGGTGAGGTAGGCCAGACTTACACCGTGAAGTTCTACTCGAACAATCCGCTGACTGATGAAATTGCCTACATCTTGGACATGAAGGAAGTGGAGTCGGGGCAGAAATATGTTTCGGAGTTCCGCTATCCCTCTGCCATGAGTAGTTTCTATGTCGGATTGACGAATGCAGAAGGTATTACCATCTACAAGACTGCAGAGATTGTCAACGGCAACATTACCAGTCTGAACGATATTGCCGAATCGCGCAGAATCACTCGTACTTCGTTACCTAACCATAACCTCTGGGGCGACCCCAATGCCGACGGTGGAATATGGAACTGGAATGTTCCGCCCCCCCTTACGGCTGGTCAGAAGCTGAGGGTGAAGGCTTACTTCCAGGCTAATCCGAGGTTGACCTACGTAGATCCGCAACTGAAGAACTTCTTCGTGCAGCAGGTCTATAAGGGCAATCCCCAGACAAAAGGCCAGGTATCTCCCGAGCAATATCAGTCGGCAAACGACGGCTGGGTGGTTGGTAGTGACCACATGGACAAGCTGACTGTTGGTACAGGAGGCGGTGAAGGCAGCGAAAGCCCCAACTTCTTCAACCATGTCTACAACTTCAACTTCGGCGAATACAACGGCGGAGCTACGACGACCGTCCTGAATACAGGAGCCAGCACCAACAATTACACTGCCGAGAATACCCATCAGGACCAGATCATGCTGATGGTTGACTCAAAGACCGACTGCGTGGGCTATTGGAACAGCGAAGGCTCATTAGGCCATAACGACCGCTGCGCACTTGCTGGTGCCGAAGTGATTGACCAGTGGGCAGAAGAATATGGTAACGGCATCGGTGAGGCCGTTGTTGACGGATGGAACCGCTCTTTCGTAGGACTTGACTTCGACCAAGTCGTTGGTGATGACGTATACGCCAAGGGCGTTTCGTATCAGGATGAAAACGGCGAGTGGAAATATGACGCCAACAGATATGCCATGTTTGAATTCAAGGGCGCTTACTATCATTTCCTTATTGCAGACGCAAATAGGTATTGTGCAGACAGGACAGAACCTAAATATAAGGGCGTGCAACATTACAACGACAGACCAAGCGATGATATTATCGAGGATTTGCTCAGTCTGGGCTATCTCCCCTATTCTGATACATTAAAAGACTGGGTAAAGGTTGGCGGCGGACGCGACTACTATTACTCTGACTGGATTGTCACCCTGACACCTGCCGACAAGGTTAAGAAGCAGGAGGAGAAACAGATTTGGAGCTACGCCTTTGAGGACAGTAACCTGAAGAGCGACTACGACATGAACGACGTGGTGCTGAAAGTGCAGGAAACAATGAGTGGCACGCAACTGAAAGTATCGCTTGTCGCAGCCGGTTGCGAATACGACAACAGAGTCTACCTGAATGGCACCCTTATTAAGTGGAATGGTAAGGAAGAAGTGCATGATGTTCTTGGACAAGATCATGGGACGACCATCAATACAGGTTGGAGTAGCAGGGTTCCTGTTGCTGTTACCTATATCAATAAGCCATCCAACTATGATCCGCAGACCGCTGCATGGACTATTGTTCCTTCGGGTGGTGACATGAAAGACAAGCACATTGGTCTGGCAAGAATAGGCCAGGCTCCCACAGGTATTGTAGTGCCTTATGACTGGGCATGGCCTCGTGAGCGCATCAATATTTGCGATGCCTATCGTGTTACCAACCACTCGTTTGCAAAGTGGGCAAGAACCACCTTTGGTGACCTTCGTAGAAGCACATCCGACTGGTATCAGTATCCTGATGTAAGCGTAACGATGAAATAAGTTTTTTAGGTTTTTAATTTCATAAAAAGAGCGGAGGGAACATCGTTGATTTCCCTCCGCTCTTTTTATGGATTACGAATCAGTTAAATACCTGATTGTCTGTCGGATACAGATACCAGTCGCGAGCCTGGGTATAATCTTCAATCCACTCGCCGAAGGCGTGTCCCTTCGTCATATATGCACCGAATAGGGCAACATTGCCGTCAGCAAGTTTTTTCCTAAAGCCAATTTCATTGCCCTCTAACGGGTAATGGAAGTCGCGTGTAGGCACCATTAACGCCCAGGGCAAGTCTTTAATGGCGGGTGATGGATACTCGTAAAGAACCTGAGCATCGCGGTATTCATCCAAGTGAGTTTCCCACACGCCACCATTATATTCTGCCATAACGAAAGGATCGAGCATGGCCTGCGTAAAATTGTCCAAGCCGTTTTCAGTCTTGAATGTGACCACATAACTGATGGTACGTTGTGAGCGAAGCTGAGTATTCTCGCCTGAAGAGGTAGTCACATTATATTTTTTACGCGTAAACAATCCATATTCCACGTCAACGTTGAACGCCATGGCCCAGTGGGCATCGACAAATAGGTTGATAACGGCCTCGCCGTTGCGACCACGCACCAGCAAGTCTGTATTGTCAAGGACGTAAAGCGAGCCTTGGGGGACACCGTCGTTGAAGGACTCGGCATCGATGGTACCTATGGTTTCGATGTCGTCATACGGCTTGCCTACCAAGCGTATGCATCCTGCCAATTGGCGGTCGCTGCCAACAGCAGCCAGCGTTACGTTAATCGTTATCTGCTTGCTTCCTGTCCGCTCTGTCGAGATACGCAAAACGACGTCGTTATAGTCATAGTCGCCAGCTTCTGGGTAATCTTCCTCAAAAAGGTACGTGAATGTCTGCGGGGGGAAGTACTGCGTTGGAGTGCCTGTCGTCACCTCAGTAATGTCTACTTCTCTCGACTGAGCGTTGAACGGCATTACGTAGTAGGTGCCCTTATTGTCTACCAGGGCTGCATATAAAGTGTCTTGTGCGGCAGGTACACTCAGTATCATAATGGCCGATTCACCTTTCTTTATTGAAGTCTGGTTCATCAGTTCCGCTCCACTGTTGCCCAACGGGTTACTCGTAAAAACCTGTATGGAAGAGATGTTCGAGCCTGCATTTGCATAGAAGCGGTACGAACGGTTGTCAATCAACGAGAAAGTATGGCGCTGATCGACACTATCAACAGGAGAAAGATAGCGGATAATCTTCTTATACTCATCTTCATCGTAGACATTAGTGTTACACGACATTGCACCGAAGGCGAGTCCCGTCAGTGCCATCATTACCCATTTGCTTTTATTCCACATATTAGTAAAAAGTGTTATTTCGTGCCCAAAATTACAAAATAATTCGCATATCGAATAAATAATATGGTCCGTTTTACAGATTTTAACAATGAAAAGGATGTTGGTTGCCAATTTTTTTAGTAATTTTGCAACATCAATTGATATAATAGTTACGTAACAAGCATTTTAAATCTTAACGAAATGAAAAAATTTTTGATAACGGGTGCGTTTACATTAGCACTTAGCGCATTTCTGTTTAGTTGTGCAGACGATGACAACGACTTCACGTCAATTGCCGAACTCAAACAGGCAACGTTTGCCGAGAACTTTGTGAAATTCTATGGTCCTATTGACCCGAATCAGGACTGGGGCTTCAGTTCTACCACGTCCAACTCACGCATCACCCGTACTATTAAATCAGGGTGGAATGGTTGGGCAAGTGCTCCTAACGAGGCAGACTTTAAAACGAGTATGCCTATCGGAACGATGTCAATTAGTAAGTATGCAGAGAATAATAATTCTGATAGTATGCATAATTATTATCTTCTTGAAACGACCAATGAACAGCAGCCTAACGTTTGGAAAGGTAATTTCGCAATATATGTCATTGGAACAAAAAGGCTTAAATTCACCAATCCTGGAGACGGGGCCGACCACATGTATTTCTACGTGCTGCCCGACGCTAATCTGACCTTTACAGAGTATTTTGACCTGCAGAAGCCAAACGACTTCAAGATGTATATTGCCAAGGGTGCAACTGTGACATTCGAAAAGGGTACGAGCAGTAATATTAAGTTGTACAACAGAGGTACGGTTATCGTCAAGGGTGAGAATCCGTCTGGAGCCTACGCAGAAGGTGTCATTTACAACCAGGGAACGATGACCTTCGAGGGTACGGGACAACAGTCTGAGGGCAACCTGCAGCCAGAAGCTGGCAACGTGTCAACCTCGTTATATCTCGCTAATGCCAATTCACAGTTCATTAATGAAGGAATACTTAACTCCAAGGGCCTTTATGTAGCTGGTTCTGCACATTTCAAGAACGTCAGTGGAGGTGAGGTCAACATCAGCGGCTACACGATTATTAACAGCAATCAGCTGTCATGGATTAACGATGGTGTCTACAATACGGGCTACTTCAGCTATACAGCCGGTAGTACTGATGTTATTAACAACTGCCGACTGAATGTTTCTGAACTTTTCTACATGAATCTCGGCGACACCGATGTGAACAGTTTCCAGATGGATGGTGGATCGTCCGTTGTCTGTAAGAACTATTTTGGCGACGCTCCCGGCTTTATCAAGATGGGCTCCAAGTCACTGTTCAAGGTTAAGGAGACTGCAACGATGAACCACACCAAGGCAAATTATGGTATTTACTGTGTGGGTGATGACTATGCCGTATTCCAGGCCAAGAACATCGTGGCAACGAATATTGAACAGGCTTACGAAGTGACCTACGGCGGCAAGCTTTATGTGGTTGCCCAAACTCACTTCGACAGTCCTAATTTCGACAGCAAATCGGGTCAGTACCCCATTATCGATTTCAAGAATGGCTTTACGAAGTCTAATATCTATCTGGGCGGAGATACTCCTGACATCAAGATTTCTGCTTCAGTCTGTAACCCTGGCTTCCCCGAAGGCTATAGCGATGAGGGCGACCTTAACATTATTAGTGCCGGTACTGGCTCGGAGACGAGTGTACAGCAGTGGGAAGTGAAGACTGTCATTGACCACAAGCGCGTGTTCTGTGAGGACCTTGGCAGTTCCAGCAACCGTCGTGACTACGACTATAATGATGTGGTCTTTGACGCCAAAATCATTGAAAGCTATTTTGAGGACAGAACATACAACGGGACTTCAGTGGCTACGACAAGTTCTCCCTACGGCTTAAACTATTACGCAGAAATAACAGTGCTTGCTGCTGGTGGTGAACTCTCGCTTTCGGTTGGTGAAGACAAAGAGGTGAACAGCCTGTTTAAAAAGCCGACCAACATGATTATCAATACTGTCAGCCCAGCTGAAATGGAAACCTTCGTTGCTTCGCATAATAGGGAAACACTTGACCCTGTAACGTTTAGATACACCTTCCCCTTAAGATGTCAGAATCGTGATAGCGCCATTATCAAGAACATTCCCATCATGGTGAAGAGTCAGAATGTGCCTATTTATCTGAAAGCAGATAAGGGCGAGGCACCTCAGAAGATTTGTGTACCCGTCGGCACTCGTTGGCCTTATGAGCGCGTTGCCATTGACGAGGCTTATGGAAACTTTACACAGTGGGTAGGACACACGAACAGCTTTACTCCGGAAATGCTGTGGGGTTCGAACGTTGATGAAAGCAAGCTTTACCCCAACATCGGTGCTACGAGAGACGAGACCGGAACTGTTTCCTCGAGTTGGGTACAAAATACGCAGAGCAACACGTTCTTTACCTTCACTGTCTCTGAAACGGAAAGTATTATCTACGATCAGTCAGCCAACGAAGGTCAGTACCTCTCGACGACTCCGATCTTTATTGACAAATCCTACTTCGCAATTTCTGGCAGAGGTTCTGTCATCCGTCTCTATGGTGCTGACTACGGCAATGTTCAGGTTATTGTGAAAGCAGGTAATGTTGCACTTGGCAAGACAACCCGTGCCGATGGTAAGGCTTACATTTATACGCTTAACACCGCTCAGGCCGCCAGTGCAAAGGAGAACGGCATTATGATTACGGGTTCGAACTTCAAGCTCTATTATGTGACAGTCGACGATTCCGATATTGACAGAACGGTAGAGATTGAGCCGACCTTTACTTCCAATGAAATCACAGGAACAAGTGTCTCTGGCATTAGCAGTCCCACCGCCATTCCATCTACAGGTTTCAGTGTTGCCAACAGCTACTTTGCCAATGCAGGTGAGGGAACGGAAGTATATGTATATGGTACGGGCGATGACAGTTCTGTAAATATCAGCGTTAATGGTGCAAACCTCAGCAGGAAGGGCTCTTCACGCATAACCCGTACTGTCACCTACAAGACTAGAGCCAAGAAGGTGGTTAAGTTCACGTTGACTGCAGAGCAGGCCGCTGCTGCACAGACCAGTGGTGTCAAGATTACCGGTTCTAACTTTACACTCCATGCTGTTAGTGTGAATGTTGTTGAAAAGCAGTCTGAGCAACAGGAGGATCCTGAAACACCAGAAGGTGGAGCGAAGGCAGGCCAGATCTGGCCTGACTCCGGAGCTGGCTCTGCTGTTAGTGAATTTACGATTGTAAAGAGCAAGTTTACCAACGATATGGTCGGCAAGACTCTCCGTGTTTACTGTAGTGAATTTGGCGAATGGCACTGGGGTCTTACTTTAAGTCTAAACGGTGGTGCGGGTGATATTTTCTCGGGACTGACCGTTGCAAATTGGGTTAACAATACTAGTCACCTAGTTACTTACATTAATTCTGGTGCTAAGAATGGGTCTTGTATTGAGATGGCTCTTTCTCAAGACTTGATTAATTTGTTCAAGGCATATGATGTGGTATTAGCTCCAAATAACTTGAAGATTACCAACGTGACTGTTGAATAGTTTATGATAAGAAATAAAATTATCAGATAACATAAAAGTAGATTTAAAATGCATGAAGGACGTCTGCGTGAGCAAACGTCCTTTTTTTATATAAATAAGGTATATACATGGATTAACAATAATTAACCCTATAAATGTTGTTTATTGTTAGGAATTGTTGTATCTTTGCAAAAAATTCATCGGATTTTCGGGATTTGGTGATATTTTCGTGGTAAAAGTGTAAAAATAAGTAACCATAGTAATAATTAAAAATCTATTGAGAAATGAAAAAGTATTTGATGTCAGGAATTGCAGCGTTGTCAATGATCGCTGGATTCACTAGTTGTTCACACAATGATGATGCCTTCGGCACTATCGGGGATCTCAAGAACGAACAGTACGCAGCTTCGTTCACAGCTCGTTATGGTACTATCGATAGCAACAATGACTGGGGCTTCGACAGAATAGGTGTTGCCACAACTCGTTCTGCTGTTAATGGTAGAGCTAATGCCTATTCTTCTATCTATACGTTCGCTGTAGATGCAACTGATGACAAATTCATCGCCGATGTGCCTTCTGGAGTAAAAAAATACACAGAAGTTGCAGGACAGTATCAGACAGGTTATGGTACAGGAACAAGTTATCTTGATCCCTCATGGACACAGGAAGTTAATATATGGGGAAGTTGGGATGGATCAAAGAATTCAGGTGGTATACTTTATATCAAAGGCGACAACGATTTCACCAATAGGAAATTCTATGTGGCTGCTA
>Ga0265298_10010409_pt1 | contig 11003 bp, 3 predicted proteins | sample AusTroGonzalo_MG_3_FD_193486 | JGI IMG/M metagenome (GOLD analysis project Ga0265298, IMG submission 193486) | Bovine rumen microbial communities from tropical cattle in Woodstock, Queensland, Australia - Gonzalo_01 | ecosystem: Host-associated > Mammals > Digestive system > Stomach > Rumen ...
GCCGCTGTCAGGAAGCCATTGCCATAACGGCAATACACTACTGCCCTCAGGTCGTATCGCTGTTCTATCGGGTCTTTCTCGCCAAAGAAGCGTGTCTGTATAGCACCATTGGAAGGAATGCTGTCCACCACACCAGAGGCTTGAGCCATCAGTGTGCGGTCATTATAGAACGAGCAGATGTTCACCCAGTCCTTGTCGCCCTGCGTCGAGAGTTTGTATTGCAACTCAATATGGTCGAAACCACGGTAGTTCACGTCGAATCCCTCAATGCGTACAGGCAGGAAGTAAGCCTGCTGCTTCGCGTCGTAGCTGCTCTCAGTGTTCACCACCCAGTTACCTCCTGGGGCTGTTACCTTTACCTTGCCTGCAGACGGCACGAAATGAGCAGAGATATACGTATTGTATGTACGGGGATCATCATCTGGGTCATAGAGGGTAATGGCCAGGTTCTCATAGTCGAAAGCCTCGCCGGGGTACACTTCTATCTGCTTGGTCAGCACCTCGTTAGGCGTGAGTGCCACCGTATAGCCATCACCATTCAGTACGTTGCCATCTACCATGATCTTCGCTCCCTTCGGGTTGTATTTGTTGTCAACGGCCAGTTTGAAATAAGGTGTCGTATTATCTGGCATCTCACTCTCATTGGCCAGATAGAGCGTAAAGCGGGCAGGCTCGTCGAAAGGCACATTGCTTACCGATGCCTGTTCCGTCCAGATGCGCAACTTGTGTAACTCAATTGTCTTGGCATCAAGCACAGTACCAGGATTGTAGTATTTAGTCCGACGCTCATCCTCATAGGGCGAGGCAGTGGCACCGCCACGGGTCCTATAGACAAAGCTACTATATACTGGCGTCTGGAACTGGTCCATATACGACGATGAGTTGGTAAAGCCGCTGGTAAGTATTTTGCCGTTGCGTATCTTATCCAAATAGTCCTTGGTAAGGCTATAGAAGATATTGTCGGCAGCATCTTCATTACCGATGTTGAGCAGACTGCTCTTTGTGCGATAGACATCCACATTCAGCATGCTCTTGGGTGTTACCGAGAGTTTGAAACCTATTTTCTTGCCCCACGACTCATTTATACCGTTCTTATCGTTGAAGTTAGCCGACAGAATGGGCTTGAATTTCAGTTTGATGCTCGAGCCAACCACAGAGATATCGGCCACAGCAGACCCAACATCATCAGAGCCGATGGTATAAGGCTCGCTTCTCACATTGCCTGAAGAAAACACTTTTTCAAGCAGGTTACCAATAGGGCCAAGCAACTGGGAGAATCCACCACCGAAGTTGTTCATAATGGGCCAGCGCAGATAACGCGTACGATCGCTGCTGAATGAGAAGTTCTCGGCATACTGAACGCTGGCAGCACCGTCAAAGTCATAGTTCTTTACCAGATCGGTAGCCGTCAGTTTCTCCTCTTCATTCTTCATGAGGAAACGCAACCAGCAGGCAGCCTCATTATTCAGGGCTGCTATACTGTCACGCATTGCTGACTTGCCAGCTCCCTTCGGGTTGTATTGGGTGTAGGTGGGTTTGTCATTCGCGTCAGTCAGTCCAAAGAGCTTATCGTTTTCATCGACATTGCTCACATACGAGCTGAAGCCTTGCTTATCGGCCAGTGCCTGAGCATAGTCTGGTGCTGTTCCCTTAGGTAGGATGAGCGAGTTGCGGATACGAATCAGGTTGGGCAGAATCTCATTTTCTATGTGGTATTGCGAATGAACGAATGAAGAACTGACATCCATGCTGACACCAAGCACCTCATCACGAATCAGATAGATGGGCTTGCCGTTGGGGTCATGCCCGGTTGCCAATACCTTCATGGTGCCATTCTTCACAGTGACAGGCGTTCCGCTTGAAGTATTGAAGGTACCGCCTTGGTGGGTGGTCATGAGCTGATAAATATTCTCAGGTATCACACGGACGGCCACAGCATCCTGTAGCACGATATTGTCGGTCATACCAATAAAGAGGTCAGCCTTTGGACCAATCCACTTCTTGCCTGATGAGGTCTCGATATGCTCATTGATGTCAATGGCGTAGCTATAGTTCCACGACCATCCGAAGTAGGTGGCCAGCGTTACTGAGAAGTTTTGTGTAGTCTTGACATTATTGATGTTGCCGGCCTCAGTACCTGTAACTCCTGCCATACCGATGACGCCAGTGTAATAGTTGGCTCCGCTACCTGTTTCCTTGGTAATGTCGAAGCCTGCTGACGCATCGATATTTGCCGAATAGCTATAGCTCAGCTTGGAGCCTTGTTCCATATAGGCCGAGCTGCCACCGCCTGGCGGATCTCGCAGGATGTCAATCAGGTGTGGAATACCCTTGACCACCATGCGATTGCCATTGCTCTTAGGTATGCTGGCCATCACAAAACCCTTGATAGGTTGCACGTCGAAATAAGTTCCATCGTAAAGCAACGTAATGCTGACGGTCTTGGTAGCCTTGTCGTCCTCGAGGGTAAAGGTCGTGTTCTGAGGAGTGAAGACGTATGAACCACCACCCAGACTGTCAAGTTCGACCTTGTCCACAGTGGTGCTGCTCACCAGTCCGTTGCTGAACGTCACTTCCCCACCCTTCAGCTTGACCACGTCAGCCTCTCGGCGGTTGTCGTTATTAAAATAGTAACGTTCCACAGCCTGCAAAACCCATCCATAGGGCGAGCCTGCCATGAACACAGGACAGCCGAAGGAGTAGCCTGCCTCACTGTCCCATAGCGACACCATCGTCTTGTTGCCGATGTTGTCCTGACTCTGATACTGCTTCACACCGTAATAGTTCTCACCCGTGGAATTGAACTGGATGACATCAAGGGAAGGAACACTGTGGTAGATACGGCTATAGACGGCGGTATCGCCCTGTTGGCATGCGGTCAGATCGAGCGTCTCACCAACCTTTCCTTCCTGGAAGAGCGTGCTGTAACCCGTTGCCGACACCTCAGTGACCTTATATTTCACAGGATATACCCAGAGCTGATACTCGCCCGACTTCTCGTCTGGGCAGATTGTGATGCTGCGGCGGTTGCTGCAAACGGTCGTCGTATCGGTACGTCCGTGCGCTATCACATCCGCATGTTCTTTCTTAGTGGGGTCTAATGGGTCATAGACAATATATGAGGTGTTGTCGCCCTCCAGCATCAGCACAATCTTCAGGCTGTCGCCCAGGTTGTTCTTCGACAGCGACTGTCCCAGCGGCAGCTGGCCCTGCTCGTTACCACCTACCACGCGTCCACGCAGCGCAACGCGTGTCTGGTCCCAGAGGCGCACTGTGCTGACGTCCTTTGTCCAGTTGTAGTCGCGCAGGTCGCCCGTCTGTGAATCAGGATTCTGCAGATAGCCGTCATTCTTGAACTGATGGCCCTCCTTTACAGCCTGCACACGGTGCGTACCCTTAGGAATACTCAGCGAGAAGGCTCCCTGGTTGTCGGTAACGATAGGCTGCTGGTTGGCATTGACCATCAATACACCATCGCGGCGGAATTGTACACCAGGCACCGGTATGGTAGAACCTTCGTAATAGACGTTGCCGCTATATATATAATAGGTATTGATGGTAAATATGAAGTTGTTACGCAAGTTTACTTCATCGTCGAAGCTGACCGTCTGCGGCTCGAAGCTGCCCGCATCGCCCATCGAGGCCACACTGATGCGATAGCTGCCCGCCTGTTGATAAATCAGTCCGCTGAGTTCGAAGAAACCTGTCGAGTCCGTCACAGCGGTGGCTATAGTGGCACCCACAATGTCGCCTATCGGTTCAGCAGTCACGGTAAGGCCACCTAAGCCAGTACCGTCTGCCAGACGCACATAGCCGCGTACCATACCCGTCGGTGCACACTGTCCGGTAACGGTCTGTCCATTGACCTTCAGTCCCTCACACTGCAGCACAGATTCTACGCGATAGTCATAGACGTGTTGCGGACGGGGTTTCTTATCAATATAGAACAATTGCGTAAGCCCAGTAGCCAGCGTGTCCCATGGTTCACTGTCGGAGACACCGTGTTCACGACGCATCACGCGGTAGTAGTCATTATCACCGCCCGTGTTGCTCCACGACAGTTCCACCGTACTCTGCCGCTGCTTGGCCACAAGGTTGACAATGCTGTCGTTGTTCATGAACTTATAGACGGCATCGGCCCCCGTTTCCTGCTTTACAAACTTCAACTCCAAACTGTCGGCACTGTTCTCACGGAAATGCAGGGGCGACGAACCACGCTTCATAACCAGGCGGAAGTCGTAATCCACGCACTTGCGCGTCAGTTGCAGTGTGTATTGGCCTTTGGAGATGATAGCTGTGTCACCCGAAAGGTCGCGACACTCAGTGGCAACAATCTCTCCGGCATCGTTCTTCATGTCTATATACAGCAGCAGTTTAGCACGGGGATCCCAGATATCACGACTCTTGTCGTCAAAGACCGCCCAACCTCTTGCCATGAAAGATAAGTTAAAGCCCATGGTAAGCGGGTCGTACATCGTACCTGACATATTGAATGCCCATACAGTGTCTTTGTAGAGGAAGAAATTCCCCCCTCTCATGCCCTGAACGTCGTAATCCACAAGGCTCTCCAGGGTTTCATATAGCGGGGAGCCCGTAAAACTGGTATTGACTCTCGGGGCGTCAGGTATCTGGCCGCCATAACCCCTGACTATCTTGGTCAGATACGAATAGTCGGGATATACAAAATGGAAATTAGATGAAGCCGGTAAATCTACTATTTTACCTGCACTTTTGTCTATAAAGTACTGCTTGTAGGTTTGGATGGCATCGGCGGGTGACTTGAACTCATATTTATAGGCACTCCATACAATGAGAGGGTTCCTGCATACTACAACACCCCAGACGCCACCGCCATTATTCACGGCATTTGATGGGTTATCGTAAATCTTTCCATCCTTACCCAGCACATCGCCCAGCTTTCCAAAACTAGATGCCCATAATAAGTTGACACTATGCTGGTCATTATTACCCCAGTCGGCAGCTTTCTCTACCTTTCCAGAGGACATCTGCGTCAGGTAAAGGGGCGAAGTCTGCTGACACAACTTGCGGCCAGCCTCTGCGGGCCATCCCCACATAGAGGTTGCCATACGGCGAATGCGGTAATAGACTTCCTTGCCCAGGTAACTGTTCAGGTAGTCTTCGTCCACATAAGAATACGCTTTCTGACCCGACTCATAACTCACCTGGCCAATAGTCATCCACCCGCTGTCGTCATCGTCGCTGTTGCCTGAGAGGTTACGTTGTATCTCCCAATAGTCAGTCTCCACGATATCCTCCAACTCCGCGTTTTCCACCTTCCATGTAAGTGTCACTTGACCACTATACTCCAAGGTAGCCATAAAATCAACGGCCTGATGCAGGGGTGGCATCTTGATGCGCTCCGACTCAATGTCCAGCGTGTTGCCATCATTGTCCACGATGTTACATTTCAGGTATAAGTCCTTTAACGCTCTGTCAGCAGGCATATAAACATAGCCAGAGAGTGCCGTAGAGCTCAGCGTCATACTCTTGTTCTCGCCACTGATACGGTCCGTATAATAGACACTGATACTATTGACTTTCCTGGCTGTAATGGAATAAGGCAGGATAATCTCGTTGACGTGTCCTTTTTCGAAGGCCAGCATCGGATCCATCAGCATCACGTTGACGTTGGGCGGTTCCGATGTGGTGAAATCACCCAGGCTGATGTCCATCGGGGCCCCCTTGCCGGTGGCCTCGTCCCATACAACGTTGGCACGCAGATGAAGCTTCTTGCCCTGCCATTCGTATGGAACATCCCAGTTTACCTTCATGGTCTTGTGGTCACTGTCTGATAAGTCGGCACCAAGCATGAATCTCGACCACTCGCCTGGTTTCAGCGTCCTGTTGTCATATTGACTGCCATAGTGTTCACGTATCACGACGAACGTACCATAGTCTTCAGGCCAGACACATGACCTATCTTCCCAGTTTTCGCCTTCGCTCTTCCACCAGAATAATTTCTTCGTCGTACCGTCACAGGTAACCTCAATATAGCTATCGTCGGTCACATAGACATTGCCCGAGAGGGCCCAGTAGTCGAAAACCGGCAACGAGAATTGGATAGTTGCCTTGCCTGTCAGCATTGCTGTATAGTTCTGCTTGTCCTTAATGAAAGAAGCCGCCTCTGTCATCTGTGGCAGTAGCAGAAATACGAGCACTAAAAGGCGTTGAATTTTTTTAGTCATATTTGTTATCGTTTTTAGTTATCAACGGATTAGCCTACACACGGCTATACTATTGGATGCTGCAAAGATACAAAACAAAATCGGGAAATACAAACAAAAAGTCAATTTATTTTTGAGCATGTAGCAGAAAAATGAAGATTTGTAGCCATAAGGAGAAGTAACAGAATGTCGTTTTCAAGACAAAATGAGAGGAAATTGAAAAAAAAATGGCTAAAAGTTTGGCGGATTGTTTTTTTTGTTGTACCTTTGCACCCGCAAACGAAAGGATGCAGTGTTCTAACAAACATTTTGGTGCCTTAGCTCAGTTGGTAGAGCATCGGACTGAAAATCCGTGTGTCCCCGGTTCGATTCCTGGAGGTACCACTTTTCCTCCTTTCATTATGAACCCCTGTCTTAGAGATTTCTCTAGCAGGGGTTTTTCTGTAAATATTAAAAACAATAAGGAATATGGGAATTGTTATTGGAATTGATGTGGGCATATCGACCACGAAGATTGTAGGACTGCGTGAAGGGCGCGTGCTCTCCCCTATCCGCATCACGGCTGCCGACCAGGTGACGTCACTCTATGGTGCCTTTGGCAAGTATCTGCACGACAACAAGATAGCGCTGGGCGACGTGGAGCAGGTGATGCTGACAGGCGTAGGCGCAGGCTACATTGACGAGAACCTGTATGGGATTCCTACACAGAAGGTCGACGAATTTGTGGCCGATGGTCTGGGCGCCCGTTTTGAGAGCGGGCTGGCCAAAGCCATCGTCGTCTCGATGGGTACTGGTACCAGCTTCGTGCAGTGCGATGGCGACGACATCAAGCATATCGGTGGTTTGGGCATCGGTGGCGGAACCCTGCAAGGCCTGAGCCGTGTCATGCTGAACACGCGCGACCCAAAGCAGATTCAGAGCTTAGCCATGAAGGGCGACATCCGCAACATCAATCTGCAGATTGGCGACATTTCCACCCATCCGCTGCCAGGACTCCCCATGGATGCCACCGCCTCGCTGTTCTCCAAGGCCCAATACGATGCCCCCAAGGAAGATTTGGCATTAGGCCTGATAGTCATGGTACTGCAAACCATCGGTTCTGCCGCCATTCTGTCGTCCCTGAACTCAGGCATCAAGGACTTCGTGCTCATCGGCAATCTGACCTTGTTGCCCCAATGCAAGGAAATCTACCCCATGCTGGAGCAACTCTATGGCGTACACTTCCATATTCCCAAGTATGCTGAATTCTGTACAGCCATCGGTGCAGCGCTGAACTATAAGAAGTGAAAGCATCATGAGTGAATGATATGAGACGCAAAGCAATTCTTTTTATCGCTGTAATGGCCAGCGTGCTTGCACAGGCAGGCAACATCAACCCAGCCCTGCAAGTCAAGGAGTTTAAACTGAGTAACGGCATGACCGTATGGTTGAACGAAGACCACTCGCAACCGAAGGTGTTTGGTGCCGTTGTGGTGAAGGCGGGCGCCAAGGACTGTCCAAATACGGGCATTGCCCACTATTTTGAGCATATTATGTTCAAAGGCACCGACCGCATAGGCACTGTTGACTATCAGGCCGAGAAGCCTTGGCTCGACAGCATCTCCGTGCAGTACGACTTGTTGAGCCAGACGCAGGATGAGGCTGAGCGTGCCCACATTCAACAGCATATCAACAAGTTGAGTCTGAAAGCGGCAGACTACATGATTCCTAACGAGTTCAACCGTCTCATCTCGAAGTATGGAGGCAGCAGCCTGAATGCCGGCACGGGTTATGACGTGACGTTCTACCACAACATCTTCCTGCCACAATATATGGAGCAGTGGTGCTGGCTGAACTCCGAGCGACTCATTACGCCAGTATTCCGTGGGTTCCAGGGTGAGCTGGAGAATGTCTACGAAGAGAAGAACCGCGCCTCCGACGGTATGGCTGGCGACGCCTTGGAGAAGGTGATGGGTGCCGTATTCAAGACACAGCCCTACGCCTATCCTATCCTCGGCTCGACAGAGAATCTGAAGAACCCGCGTCTGTCGGATATGGCAGCATTCTTCAAGAAATACTATGTGGCGTCGAACATGGGCCTCATCCTTTGTGGCGACATCACGCCTGACTCTACACTGACGGCATTGCTGGAACAAACCTTCGGACGTGTGCAGACAGGACCTGTGCCGATACGCGGCTACAGTCCCATGCCTGACATTCAGGAGGGTGAGTCCTGCGAAGTCAAACTGCCTATTCCGTTAATCGGTATAGAGGCTTTGGTCTTCAAGGCACCCACCGACTTCGAGCCTGATGCCAATGCCCTCGACTTGGCAAACATGCTGCTCTATAACGGTAAGGCAGGGCTCCTCGACTCGCTGGTGAACGAGCACAAGGTGATGTTGGGAGCTGCCATGAGTATGGCTTTTGCAGATGCGGGCGGTACGGCTATCATCGTTATTCCCAAGCTGTTAGGTAAGATTAAGACGGCTGAGGCACGTATCATGGAACAGGTGCAACAGGTGATGGACGGAAACTTTAGCACAGAGCAGTTGGAAGCACTGAAGCTGGAAATGGTGATGGAGGCTGAGCGCAATCTGGAAACCATCGGCAGTCGTTCGCAACTGATGGTCGACATCTTCTCAAAGGGCCATTCGTGGCAAGAGGTGCTCGATAAGATAGAGCACATCAAACAGCTGACGAAGGAAGACGTGGTGGCTGCTGCCAAGAAATACTATGGAGCCAACCACATCACGTTGTCGAAGAAATACGGTACCCCCGACAAGGAAACACTGAAACAGCCAGGCTACAAGCCCATCTCGCCAAAGAATACGGACGCGAAGTCGGCCTTTGCCCTGCAGCTGGAGCAGATTCCCGTCAAGGAGGCAACCATCCGTACCGTTGATTTCGAGAAGGACGTGACCAACAAGAAGCTGAGCGACCACGTCACCTTATATTATAAGGAGAACCCTGTGAACGACATCTTTACGTTCACCCTACGCTATAAGGACGGTACCTTACACACGCCCAAACTCGACATGCTTGTTCCCTATCTGTCTCAGCTTGGCACCGACTCGCTGAAGAAACAACAGCTGGAACAGGCTTGGCAACGCATTGGCACCACGATGGAGGTAGCGCAAGGCGATGAGACCTTCAGCATCAACCTTACTGGTCCTGACCACCAGCTGAAACCAGCCCTGCAACTGTTGGCCCACTTCCTGCGTGCAGCGAAAGGAGACGACGATGCCCTCGACGAGGCAAGGGATGCCAACAAGGTGGATCGCAAGAGCTTTGGCAAGCAGAAGGACGACGTGCTTCTTCCTATGATACAGCGAGTGGCGTATGGCAGTAAGTCGACCTATCTGACCCAACTGTCGAAGAAGGAAGTCAAGGCGCTGAAGAGTGACGAGCTGTTGGCGCTGTTCCGCGAGTTGCAGCAGTATGACTGCGAGTTGTTCTATTGTGGTCGCCAGCCCGTTGAGTCTGTTGACATGCTATGTCAACAAACGCTGCCGTTGGCACAATGCACCAAGCCCAAGGCTGACACCTTCCGTCCCTTGCAGCAATATTCCGAGCCCACCGTATTCTTCTACAACGTGCCTAAGTCGCGCCAGAACTTTGTCATCAGCTACGATGGCATCAGTGCCCTGCCTACTGCCAACGAGCGTGCCACCATGAAACTATGGGATGAATACTTTGGAGGCGGTATGTCGTCAGTTCTCTTCCAGAATGTCCGCGAGTTCCGTTCGCTGGCCTATTCCACAAGAGGTAAAAGCATCAACACCAGTCTTGCCCGTCACCCCAACGCCCCACAGGCTTACATCACGGTCACAGGTACACAGGCAGACAAGACTTTGGAGGCTGTGGCAACCGTCGACTCGCTGTTGCGACATCTGCCCATGAAGGAAGAGAACTTGGAGTCGGCCCGTCAGAGTGTGTTGAGCGACATTCAAAACGACTATCCCACGTTCCGCGGTATTGCCAAATATGTGGCCAACCAGCGTAACAACGGCTATACGGCAGATCCCAATAACGAGAAGACCCGTCTCTTACCAGATGTCAGCGCACAAAATATCGTGCAGTTCCATCAGCAACACGTGGGCAACAACAAGAGCCGCGTCTGGATCATCATTGGCGACAAAAAGTCCACCGACCTTAATACTCTTTCTCGCTTCGGCAAGATTGTAGAACTGAAGAAAGAGGATGTCTACAGGTAAATTTCAAAAACGGCTGAAAGCAAGAAAAGTTATGAACAGGCCTATCGATACTTTCAGCAATATTAGGAGGAGTGCGAGGACGTGGATCTCTTCAGGGACTGTATCGCATATTTGTTGTTTTGGTGGCAAACTTACTCTCTGCGGTGTTTGTCGAACTTGCGGAGGAAATAGTTGAAGGCTTCCAGTCCGAAGAGTACTAAGACGGTGCAGGCGGTGGACAGGATGTACATGCCACCGCCACAGGCGAGGCCGATGGCGGCAGTGACCCACAGACCAGCTGCGGTGGTTAGGCCGCTGACCATATTTTCCTGTTTACGGAAGATGATGGTGCCGGCACCGATGAAACCGATACCGCTGACTACCTGCGAGGCCACACGCGATACATCCCAGCGAGACGTCATCCCGTCCATCTGGACGTCACCGAAGCCGTAGGCTGACACTATCATAAACAGGGCTGAGCCTAAGGCAACGAGGAAATGGGTGCGGAAACCTGCCTCTTTGGCACGGTATTCACGTTCGAGACCAATGAGTCCGCCAAGCAGTGCGGCAACAAAGATTCGTAGAATAAATTCGTACTCCATAGTTAAATGATGTTATTTGCCTGCAAAGATACGAAAAAGTTTCG
>Ga0265298_10010410_pt1 | contig 11003 bp, 12 predicted proteins | sample AusTroGonzalo_MG_3_FD_193486 | JGI IMG/M metagenome (GOLD analysis project Ga0265298, IMG submission 193486) | Bovine rumen microbial communities from tropical cattle in Woodstock, Queensland, Australia - Gonzalo_01 | ecosystem: Host-associated > Mammals > Digestive system > Stomach > Rumen ...
TTCGTTGTATGGCGGACTATGCCTCGGTCCTGTCAACACTGCTGCCGTTCATGCACTCAGCTATCCGTTGGGTGGTGAATTCCATATTCCACATGGTTTGTCAAATGCCATTCTATTGCCCAGCGTCATGAAGTTTAATATGTCTGCCAACATCAAGCGCCATGCAGAAGTGGCTATTGCCTTAGGTTGCGAGCCCGGTGCTAACGATGAAAAAACCGCAAAACGTGGTGTAGACTTCATCTATCGCCTAGCCGCAGCTGTAGGTATTCCGGACAAGTTGACGGCACTGGGTATTCCCCAAACCGCTGTTGACGGTATGGCGAAAGCCGCCATGCAGGTACAGCGTCTGCTGAAGAACAATCCAAGAGAAGTAACAGAGCAAGATGCAAAAGACATTTATAATTCATTATATTAAGTCGGAGTAACGAAATAAGAAAAAATAAGAAGCTATGAAACCCATATTAGCCATCACGATGGGCGACCCTGCAGGCATTGGTCCTGAAATTACAGTTCGCGCCCTCAATAGAAAAGAAACGTATGAAAAGTGTCGCCCCGTCGTCACTGGCGATGCTGCCATCATGAGCCAGGCAGTTCAACTGCTTGGCCTCAACCTGCAAGTCAATGCCATCCAGAGCGTCAAGGAAGCCAAGTTTGTATATGGCACCATTGACGTCATTGACCTGAAATGCGTCGACCTCTCGACGTTCAAGTTCGGTGAGGTACAGCCGCAATGTGGCAATGCCGCCTTCCAGTATATCAAGAAAGCCATCGAACTGGCTATGGCCGATGAGGTGGATGGTACCGTGACGGCTCCTCTCAACAAGGAAGCACTAAATCTGGCTGGTCACCACTATGACGGACATACAGAAATCTATGCTACCTTTACCAATACCAAAAAGTATGCTATGATGCTGGCTGACGAGAACATACGCGTTATTCATGTCTCAACGCACGTTCCTCTTCGTAAAGCATGCGACTTGGTGAAGAAAGCACGTGTTATCGAGTGTGTAGAACTGATTGATGATGCCTGTCGTCAGTTCGGTATCGAGAAGCCACATATTGGTGTAGCAGGCCTGAATCCCCATAGCAGCGAGAACGGTATGTTCGGCTATGAGGAGGCACAGGAGATTATCCCTGCCATCGAAGAACTGCAGCAGCGCGGCTTTAACGTAGAAGGTCCCGTACCTCCCGACAGCATCTTTGCCAAAGCCAAGTGCGGCAAGTTCGACGGCTGCGTGGCTATGTATCACGACCAGGGTCATATCCCCTTGAAGGTTTGTGCCTTCAATTGGAACAAGGAGACAGGAAAGATGGAGAGTGCCAGTGGTGTGAATATCACACTGGGACTGCCTATTATACGTGTTTCCGTTGATCATGGAACAGCTTTCGATGTAGCAGGCAGGGGTATTGCCAACGATTCTGCGATGACACTGTCCATCGACTATGCTACCCGCATGGCCATCTACAGAAGGAATAAGCTAAAAGCTAATTGCCAATAGCTATGATAGTCATTGCCGATGACATCACGGGGGCTGCGGAGATTGCGGGTATCGCCTTCACAAAGGGTGAGCAGGTTCGCTTGGTATGCAGTAGTTCTGTAGGCTGCGACAATATTGCAGCAAACGGAACGACTGTTGTCGCTACCGATACCCGTTCAATGAGTGAAGACGAGGCTATCGGCGAAACTCGTCGCATCGCTTCAGCCATCAGCCATCAGCCATCACCCATCTTCAAAAAGACTGATTCCGCCCTGCGTGGTCATGTCGTCGCAGAACTAACTGCCCTGATGGAGATCACTGGCTATCAGCGTGCTGTCTATCTGCCTGCCAACCCATCGAAGGAACGCATCATTCGTGATGGGGTATATTATATCAATCAAGTACCCATCCACGAGACGGCTTTCAGCTATGACCCCGAATTTCCCGCCAAGACATCTGTGCTCAAGGAGCGATTCACTGATGCCGAGGCCAAAGGCATCATCATGCCCGATGCAGAAAATGAGGAGGATATTCGCCGAATCATTACACAATATAAAGATGGTAAAACTATCTTTGCGGGAGCAGCAGACTTGTTTAGTGAGCTGATAGATATGGAGTGTGAACGATTTAAAAAATCTATCGTCAAACACTCTATATCTATCAGTCAAAGCAAAAACAGCACCCTCATTCTCTGCGGCTCTACGCAGAGCAAAGTGCTGGATTTAGGCATACCCATTGCTCCGATGCCACTTGAAATCTACGATGGTGCCGAAGACTTAATTCTATGGAACACCAGCGAGTACACAAAAACATATAGCCTCATCCTCACCATGCCTTATACACACCGTACCGGTAAGGATGCTGCTGTACACCTGCGCACCATGATGGCACATCAGACAAAGAAACTGGTAGCCATACATTGTCCCGAACATCTGATTATTGAGGGTGGTGCTACCGCCTGGGCTACGTTACAGGAACTGGGATGGACGGAGTTCACCATCACTGCCCAGATAGCCCCTGGTGTAGTACAAATGAGAGCCACTAACGGAACATTAGTGACCCTCAAACCTGGTAGCTATCCGTGGGGCGGACTCTTCTAAGTCCTGTCTGGCTATTCAAAAGTCTTATAGAGCGTGGAGGTGTTGTGGCGACCTTCCATCACTTCCAAGATTTCTTCTTCTGACGACACGTTAAAGTCGCCAGGGACGGTATTCTTCAAGGCAGCAGCAGCCAGCGAATAGTCCAACTGTTTCTGCCTGTCGTCGGGGAAGAGTCTGACAGCATGCAGCCATCCGCCCATAAAGGCATCACCCACCCCAACAGGGTCTATCACATCAGGAATATCGATAAGAGGTGCCTGCAGGAGTTTTCCTTCCGTCCAGAGCAGGGCCGTCAACACATGATGGCTGGAACTAACAATATTACGCATACCCATCATCCAATGCTTCAGACGCGGATATTGTGCGTGCAGCTGGTCGAACCACTCGCCATATTCTTTCATCTGCATCTCGAAATTCGAGTCCGTGGCAGTAAACGGCGGCTGGGGGTGTTCTGACAACCATTCAAATTCTATGGCATCGCCAAACATCATGTCACAGCGTGACAGCATACGACTCAGCGTCTTGCGAGGCTCTGCACCCTCATACTTCCACAGGTTCTTACGATAGTTGATATCGAAACATATAGTAACACCCAGTTCGTCGGCGATATCAAGTGCCTCAAAGGTGGCAGCAGCAGCTTGGGGTGAGATGGCAGCCGTAATACCTGAAACATGGAAATAGGCACAGTCCTTCAGTATCTCGCGCCAAGGAATCATGCCGGGAGCCAAGTCATAATAGGCAGAATAAGCACGGTCGTACACCACTTTCGCCGGACGCATACCTGCAGCAGGCTCAAAATAATAGGTACCGATACGCTGACCGCCATACAGCACACGACTGGTATCAACACCCAACTGGGCCAGACTCATGGCTCCTGCATGACCGACTGGAGTGTCAGGCAATCGGGTGATATAGGTTACATTCTCACCCTGGGTGGCCAGCGATACGGCAACATTTGCCTCACTACCTCCATACTTGCTGGTGAACAGGTCACCCTGCGTCAGTCGCAACTGGTTGGGCTTGGAAAAGCGGAGCAACAACTCTCCAAAAGTTACAATACGTTGTCTATTCATTGATAAAGTCTTTCATTGTTTTGTTTGTGCGCTGCAAAAGTAATGCATTTTTTTCATATTCCGCACACTTTATAATAAAAAAATAGTAACTTTGCAGCATGGAACAATTATTGCACTACTGTTGGAAACATAAGATGTGGCCTTTAGGAGGGCTCGAAACCACCGATGGGCGCCCTGTTGAGGTCATTGACCCGGGCTTGCATAATCGCAACAGCGGCCCCGACTTTTTCAATGCGAAGGTAAACATTGGCGGAACGCTGTGGGTAGGCAACGTAGAGATTCATGACAAGTCGAGCGACTGGTACCTACATGGTCATCAAAACGATGCGCATTATAATAATGTGGTACTTCATGTGGTGGGTATTGCCGACCGCGATGTGCAGACACAAGAGGGCAACTATGTTCCACAAATGCTCCTCACCGTTCCCCCGTCTGTTCACAGCAACTACGAGGAACTGCAACGTACCGATGCCTATCCTCCCTGTTATCGGATTATTCCCTCGCTGTCCAGCCTTACCGTCCATTCGTGGATGGCAGCCCTGCAGACAGAACGTCTGGAACAGAAGACCATTGCCATTGAACAACGCGTGAAGCAAACGGGTGGTTCCTGGGAGGATGCCTACTTCATCACACTGGCTCGCAACTATGGCTTCGGCATCAATGGTGATGCTTTTGAGGAGTGGGCACGCCATATTCCCTTGCAGGCTGTCGGGAAGCATCGTGACGACCTGTTCCAGATTGAAGCCATCTTTATGGGACAGGCAGGACTATTGGAGCTTAATGCCATTCCTGCCCGTTATCAGCAGGATGCCCTGAACGAGGGCTACTTTGCCAAGTTGCGCAAGGAATACCAGTATCTGGCCCATAAGTTCATGCTGCAACCTATGAATGCCGAGCGCTGGCGCTTCCTGCGACTACGCCCGCAGAACTTCCCCCATATCCGTATCGCACAACTGGCGAATATGTATTATCAGCGCCGCAACTCCCTATCGGCATTGGTAGAGTGTCGCGATATGGTAGCATTGGCAGACTTGTTGCACACCCAGGTGACACCTTATTGGGAGACACACTATACCTTTGGCTCGGAAAGTGTGCGTAGCACCAAGAACCTGTCGCCATCATCGCTCAATCTCCTGATTATCAACACCTGCATCCCCATGCTCTTTGCCTACGGACGACATGCCATGAAGGAAGAACTGTGCGACAGGGCCTTTGACTTCCTGGAGGAACTCAAGTCGGAGAACAACCACATTATTCGCATGTGGCAGGAGTGCGGACTGGATGTCAGGACGGCTGGCGACTCCCAGGCACTGATACAACTGAAACGTGAATACTGCGACAAGCGCGACTGTCTACGCTGTCGCATAGGATATGAATATTTAAAACAGCAAAATGGATAAATATTGTTTTGAGACCCGTATGGAGGTTCGCGATTACGAATGTGACATCGAGGGCATTGTAAATAATGCCAACTACCTGCATTATACTGAACACACCCGCCACCTGTTTCTAAAACAGTGCGGGCTGTCCTTTGCCGAGATGCATGAGAAGGGTGTTGACGCCGTGGTGGCTCGCATGAATTTGCAATACAAGACTCCCCTGCGTTGCGACGATGAGTTTATTTCCCGCCTGTGGCTGGAGAAACAAGGCATCAAATACGTCTTCCATCAGGACATTTTCCGTGCCTCCGACGAAGCACTTTGCTTTCGCGGCGACATTACATTAGTATGTTTGGTAAATGGCCGGTTGTCGGATAGCGAGGACTACAACCGGGTTTTTGCTCCCTACCTATAACAGGCGACGAGCGAAATAACGTACAGGGTACCATACCGACAGGAAGCCTACGGCCAACACCGTCAGGAAAATGAGTATGATATCCCACGGATGGACGCTGACAGGATAAGCATCGACGACAAAGTTGCCTTCGCTACTACCCAAACGAACCAGTCCATAGGTTTGTTGCAGCCAACAAAGCAACAAACCGAGAGCAATACCGATAATGGCGCCGATGGCTGAGATAAGACGACCCTCAAAGAGGAAGATACGTGTTATCTGGCGGTCACTGGCACCCAGATTGCGAAGGGTGACCACATCTTGCCGCTTGTCAATAATCAGCATCGACAGGGAACCAATGATATTGAAGCAGGCGATGACAAGGATAAACGTCAGGAAGATGTATGCTATCAGCTTCTCTACTTTCATGATGCGGAAGGTGTCATCCTGCTGCTCATAGCGGTCATGGACGTAGAAGCGTCCTGCTGCCAACTCCTGCATGTGGGCTTTCACCTTTTCGAAATCACTGCCCGGCTTCAGGCGCAACTCCAAAGACGACAGACGCCCTTCCTGGTCGAAAAGCTGACGACTGAAGGCGATGGAGGTCAGGACATAGTGGCTGTCATACTTCGCCTGTTTCATGCAGAACACAACACCCGGCGAGTACAGTTCATCTTCCACGAAGCCATCGGCAGGATTGGCCATATTCAGCTGTCCCTCACGACGCGGTGCATAGACCTTCAAGGGCTGCGGATACTGGTAACCCAGTCCCATTTGATAGGCGATACCCAGTCCGGGAATGCCGTAATACATATCTGCTGCATGCAGACAGAACTCGCCGTCACCCTCCAGAATCTCACGGACGTGCGTCAGCGAATCAAAGTTATCGTCCACACCCTTCAGCTGCACCATCATTTGTCTGCTGCCATAAACCACCAGTGCCTGGTCCTCCAGACACTCTGTTGCCACCTCCACTTGTGGCAGTTGACGTATTTTCAGCAGGATGGGGTCGTCCGCAGCAGCGGTCTTTCCCTTTACGGGAGTCACCTTCAGCTGTGGGTCCATCTGGGTGAAGAAACTGGCTACGAGGTCATGGAATCCGTTAAACACTGACAGCGTAACGACCAGCGCCATAGTAGCAACAGCGACACCTACAATAGAGATGCCGCTGATGATATTGATGGCGTTCGTCGACTTCTTAGAGAAGAGGTATCTACGCGCAATGTAGAACGGAAAACTCAAGGCTTTACTTTTTTACCTTTTTACTTTTTCAGGAGTTCGTCGATACGGTCGATATAGTCCAGCGAGTCGTCGATGAAGAAACGCAACTCAGGAATGATTCGCATCTGATAGCGGACGCGCGTTCCCAGTTCGTAGCGTATCTGCTTCTCGTTGCGGGTGATATTCTGAATCAGCTCCTCACCACGCTCCGAAGGAAAAATGCTCAGATAAGCCGTGCAGACACTCAGGTCTGGCGATATCCTCACACGTGTCACGCTGACCATGACACCATGCATAGAGCGCGTCTGCTCCTGGAAGATGATACTCAGTTCCTTCTGGAGCAGACGTGCTATTTTGTTTTGTCTGGTCTCTTGCATGAGTTAATTGTCAATTGTCAACTGTCATTGCGAAGCCACACTTTGACCGGTCAAAGAATTACTCCTTAGGGTCAACGTCGAGCAGTTCAACCTTGAAAATCAGCATAGAGAAGGGCTTGATGTCAGCACCCTGCTGACGCTCGCCGTAAGCCTGGTCCTGAGGAACATAGATTTCCCAGACAGAACCAGCAGGCATATTCTTCAGAGCAGTTGTCCAACCCTTGATGACCTGGTCAACACGGAACTTGGTGGGCTCGTTGCGCTTGTAGCTGCTATCGAACACTTTGCCGTCCAGTGTGCGACCCTCATAGTGAACCTTCACCACAGAGGTGTCTACGGGAACAACACCAGAACCTTCCTTCAGCACCTTATACTGCACGCCACCGTCGAGAACCTTTACGCCCTCTTTCTTGGCATTCTCAGCCAGGAACTTCTCACCAGCCTCCTTGTTAGGACCATACTCCTTCATCAGACTCTTTGCCTTAATCTGACGCATCATCTCCTGAGCCAGGTTACGGGCAGAGTCAACAGACATCAGTCCACCCTTGCCGGTAGTACCGCTCACGAAACCTGCCATGAGGTTCTTCAGCGAAATGGTCTTGGTAGAGTCATTGCCAAAGAGCTGGTAGTTGATGCTCTTCACCATCTGGTTCGAAATCTGCTGACCAATCTGGATACCTGCATAGTAGGCAGCCTTCTTCTTGTTGTCGCCAGCATTGGCACCCTCGTTCAGACCTTTGATAAACTCGTCAATATAGGTAGTATCAACACCCATATTACCTACCAGATACTCCTTCAAACCCTGTGACTGGTCAATACCGATAGCATAACTCACAGAATCAATATCAGTCTTCAGACTTGCCTTTGGAGTTCCATTGCCACATGCACTCAGCATAATGGCTGCAACAGCTGCAACAGCAGCAAACATCATCTTTTTCATTGTCTTATGATAATTAAATTTACACTTTTAACTTTTCACTTTTAACTCCCCTTTTACATCACTTCGATGAGTTCAACATCGAAGATAAGGGCAGCAAAGGGAGGAATAGAGCTACCTGCACCGCCCTCGCCGTAAGCCAGGCGATAAGGGATGAAGAAGCGATACTTGGCACCCTCCTGCATCAGCTGCAGACCTTCCGTCCATCCGGCAATCACCTGCTGCAGTCCGAAGACGGCAGGCTCACCGCGCTGGACACTGCTGTCGAACACCGTGCCGTCGATGAGGAAACCCTCGTAGTGACACTTCACGCTATCTTTGGCACTAGGTTTCTTGCCGTTACCCTCCTTCAGCACCTGATACTGTAGTCCGCTGGGCAACGTGATGATACCATCCTTCTTGCTGTTCTCAGCCAGATACTTCTCACCTTGTTCCTTATGCATCTTGCCAGCTTCCATGCGCTGCTTGTTGATTTTCTCCTCCTGAGCGGCAAAGAAACCCTGCACAATCTGCTGAGCCTCGCTGCTCTTAATCTTCAGTTCCTTGCCACCCAGCACGTCCTTCACGGCCTGTGCAAAGTCGTCGATATTCAGCTCCGATCCACCCATGTTTGCCAACTGGTGACCAATGCCAATACCTAATGCGTAACTAACTTTATCCATTCTTTTTCTATATTTAATAATGTATTTTTTTCAAAAATCGGCTGCAAAGGTACGAATAAGTGAGAAGAAAACCAAAAAATTTTTGAGTTTTCTCGATTGCAACCATTGCAACGCCACACTTTCTTCAACCTAAAGGTCGAAGTGTGGCACGCAATGCACCTTTATGTCAAAGAATAAGTGAGAAGAAAAAATACCGAAAGTTACAAGGTTTCGGTAATTTTTTGTATCTTTGCAGCGTGATTCTTGAAAGATGAATAGAATCCTTATATATATCCGTCAGAAGCTCTCGGTGAGGGTAAGCTTGTGGGTGGTGTTATTTGCAGCCATCATCTTCATTGCAGCCTTCGGCGTCATGTCTTATCAGGCTCAAAGTGCCATACATCATGAGGTCGTCAGTCATGCCACACAGATTCTTGACAATACCTCCTTGCGCGTTGACAGCATCCTGAATCGTGTGGAGGTGGCGTCGAACATGACCAAATGGCTCGTACAGCGTCATCCTGAAAAGGCCGACTCGGTGTTTGTGTACAGCCATAGCATGCTGGAGAATAATCCTGACTTCTACAACTGCTCCATTGCCTTCGAACCTTATTACTTTAAAGAGAAAGGGCGCTACTTCTCGGCCTATACCAAGCACGTTGATGACAGCATCCTCGCTGCCAATGTCCTCATTGTCAACATCGTCTATCCGTTAACGCCATTGCAATAACATCAAAAAAATATTATAACAATGAATCAAATGAAACAATGGATGCTTGCCGCCATCCTTCTTTGCGGCACCACAGCCTTCATGACAGGCTGTAAGGAAACAAAAAACTGTAAGTGTGCCACCGCTGAGGCGACAGCCACCACCGAGGCGGAAGCCCCCACACAGGTGACCAGTGAAGAGCTGATACGCACCAGCCAGAGTTGGGACGGCGTCGATTTGCCCGACTACCTGCAGGGCAAACCCGAACTCGTGGCCGTGAAATATGTGTTCCCTGCCGGCAAGAAACTGGGCTGGCATCACCATCCCGTCATGAACTACGGCGTGCTGGTGCAGGGCGAGCTCACCATCATTGGTCAGGACGGCAAGGAGAAAGTGGTACATGAGGGCGAAGCCGTAGTAGAGATGGTGAACACTATCCACCACGGCGAGAACAGGGGCACGAAACCTGTTATTCTCTATATGTTCTACCTCTCGCAGGATAGTCTGCCCCTAGCCGTGCAGCACCCTGAGATTCCGTTGGAATAATAAGAATTAAAAGATAAGAGAGCTATGAAAAAGATTGTTGTATTGACTGGTGCCGGCATGTCGGTGGAGAGCGGACTGAAGACTTTCCGCGATGCCGACGGCCTATGGGAAGAGTATCCCGTCCAACAGGTGGCTACTCATGAGGGTTGGCTGGCTGACCCAACCTTGGTAACTAATTTCTATAACATGCTACGCAAGAAGTGCTGGGGCGTCAAGCCTAACGAGGGGCACCGGCTGGTGGCTGAGCTGGAGAAGAAGTATGACGTGACGGTGGTGACGCAGAATGTGGATAACCTGCATGAGCAGGCTGGCTCTTCGAAGGTCATTCATCTGCACGGAGAGTTGATGAAGGTTTGTAGCAGTCGTGACGTGGACGACCCGCGATATATCCAGCAGCTGACGCCAGAGAATTGCGAGATTACCCCAGGCACTAAGGCTGGCGACGGCTCGCTATTGCGTCCTTACATCGTATTCTTCGGCGAGGCTGTTCCAAATATCACCATTGCCGCCGAGGAATGTCAGGAGGCCGACGTCTTCATCATCATCGGCACCTCTATGGCAGTCTATCCAGCCGCAGGACTCATTCACTATGTGCGCCCTGAGGTTCCCGTCTATCTTATTGACCCCAATCCCGTCAGTGCCGGCAGCCGCGTTACACAGATACAGAAAGGTGCATCAGAGGGTATGCGCGAACTGATGAAGATGCTGTGAGAAAACTATTTTACCACTGAGTGTAGGGGTGACGGCGCAGCTGACTGTTGTAGTAACGGCGGTCGCCGGTAACCTCTTGACCAATGAAGTGGGGCTTCGTATAGGGTTCATCCTCGTAACGAAGTTCCACTTCTGCCATTACCAGGCCTGCGTTGTCGCCAAAGAACTCGTCGACCTCAAAGGTATGACTGTCGCTCTTGACCAGCCAGCGCACCTTGTCAATGATACCCGGCTCACAGAGTGTCAGCAGGTGCTCGGCATCGGCAAGGGGAACTTCCTGTTCGAACTCATAGCGTGACAGCCCGCCATCCAGCGAAGGACCTTTAATAGTAAGATAGCCCTTGTCGTCGCGGATGCGAATACGAATGGTCTTGCCTCGTTCGCTGCAGAGATAACCCTGGCGGATGTGGCTTTTTGAAAAAGCCTCGTGCTTGTAC
>Ga0265298_10010411_pt1 | contig 11003 bp, 9 predicted proteins | sample AusTroGonzalo_MG_3_FD_193486 | JGI IMG/M metagenome (GOLD analysis project Ga0265298, IMG submission 193486) | Bovine rumen microbial communities from tropical cattle in Woodstock, Queensland, Australia - Gonzalo_01 | ecosystem: Host-associated > Mammals > Digestive system > Stomach > Rumen ...
TTAGCACCGATGCTGACGCGTGGTTTGTCCTTACGGTCCTGACGAGCCCATCCGAAGTAGGGGATGACAGCATTGATGGTACGAGCCGATGCGCGCTTGGCAGCATCGATCATCAGCAGCAGTTCCATGAGGTTGTCGCTGTTGGGGAAGGTGCTCTGTACCAGGAAAACGTCACGTCCGCGGATGCTCTCCTCGTATGAGACCGCAAACTCTCCATCGGAGAATTTGGTAATTTGTAATTGCCCTAACTGGCAACCCAGACTTTGGCAGATCCTTTCTGCCAGGTATCTCGTAGCAGTGCCCGAGAATACCATGTAGGAGTTTCTTTCACTCATTGTTTTATCTCTTGATTCTTAATTCTCACTTCTAACTTCTCACCTCTCACTTCTCACCTCTCACTTCTAAATCACTCCACCGTTTTGCGCAGCCGCACGAAGCGGTTGAGCAGTTCCTTGTAGTCGATCTCGTTGTGAATGTTGAAACGGTTCCACAGGTCACCGCAAATCACCACACCGCCGAAGCCTAACTCCTTGGCCTCCTTTACATTGTCGAGGTTCATGCCTCCCAAGGCGAACACTTTCTTATCGATCAGCCCCTGGCGCGAAGCCTCTTTCAACTCCTCGTAGGTAAACGATGATTTCTCCTCGGGGTGGGTCTGGCTGTCGTGGATACAGTGCAGGAACACATAGTTTGAATGCTTCTTCGCCTCTTTCAGTTCGCTGATGGCGTGGCAGGTGCGCGAGATAGTCCCTTTGTAGCCTGCAGGTGGTTCGGTGTGGGCATCGTCAATGTGGATGCCACGCAGACGGAATTCCTCTTTCAGGTAGAAATGCCCGTGGACGGTAATCTTGTTACAATAGTCCTCCCCCAGCAGTGTCAGCAGCCTTTCTGAGTACATCGGCGAGGCGCCTGGCTTGTCCAGGTGCAGATTCTCCAGTCCCTCTTCGAAGAGGTCGGCCAGAATCTTATCTTCTTCCACGAAAAACGTGGGTTTAGTGATGACTATAAGTTTCATTTTATCTCAATCACTCTCTTTCTGATGTGCAAACTTACACAAAATTTTCGATAATCGCACTACTTTAGGCAAAAAATTAATCATCGAGGCGCTTTTTTCAGATTTTTATCGTAATTTTGCAGCCCGAAAGAACAAAATTATAGTTTATAGTTTAAAGTTTATAGTTTAGAGAAATGAAAGCATTTGTATTTCCCGGACAGGGAGCTCAGTTTGTAGGCATGGGTAAGGATCTTTACGAGAACAATGCCCTTGCCAAGGAACTTTTCGAGAAAGCCAACGACATTCTTGGATACCGTATTACCGACATCATGTTTGAGGGAACAGACGAGGAACTGAAGCAGACGAAGGTCACCCAGCCTGCAGTCTTCCTCCACAGCGTCATCTCTGCCCTCTGTATGGGCGACGCCTTCGACCCGAAGATGACAGCTGGACACTCTCTGGGAGAGTTCTCTGCCCTGACGGCAGCAGGTGCCCTGAGTTTCGAGGATGGTCTGAAACTGGTCTATGCCCGTGCTATGGCGATGCAGAAGGCCTGTGAGGCCCAGCCCTCTACGATGGCTGCCATCATCGCCCTGCCCGACGAGAAGGTCGAGGAGGTATGCGCTGAGGTCAGCAAGATGGGCAAGGGCGTGGTCGTTCCTGCCAACTATAACTGTCCTGGACAGCTGGTCATCTCTGGTAACGTGGAGGCTATCGAGGAGGCTTGTGAGCAGCTGAAGGCTGCTGGTGCCAAGCGTGCGCTGGTGCTGAAGGTGGGTGGTGCTTTCCACTCTCCGCTGATGCAGCCCGCCAAGGACGAACTTCAGGCTGCCATCGAGCAGACGGAGATCAAGACTCCCAAATGCCCTGTCTATCAGAATGTTGATGCAAAGCCTCATACTGATCCTGCTGAGATCAAGGCCAACCTGATTGCTCAGCTTACCAGCTCTGTACGCTGGACACAGAGTGTTCAGAATATGATTGCCGATGGAGCCGATGACTTCACAGAGTGTGGTCCTGGCAAGGCTCTTCAGGGCATGATCGTCAAGATCAACAAAGAAGTCTCTGCTCACGGTATTGAAGAATAATCGAGAATTAAATTGATCAAGAATTAGAGAATTAGAGAATTTTACTGTCACGCTGAATTTGCAGAATAAATAAATTCTCAAATTCTTTAATTCTTGATAATAAGTAAACTAAAAACCTTATGAAAGAAAAGATCATTCTATATCAGATCTTTACTCGTTTGTATGGCAACAGGAATACGACGAGGAAAGAAGGTGGAACGTTTGATGAGAACGGCTGCGGGAAACTGAACGACTTCACGCCCACGACCCTGAAGAAAATCAGGGAAATGGGCGTGAGCCATATTTGGTACACAGGAGTCATCCGTCACGCATCGCAGACTGACTATTCAGCCTACGGCATTCCCCGTCAGCATCCTGCCATCGTCAAGGGTAAAGCAGGTTCACCTTATGCCATCACTGATTATTATGACATCGACCCTGATCTGGCTGTCGACGTGAATCAGCGTATGCAGGAGTTCAGACAACTCGTAGAGCGAACCCATAAGGCCGGCATGAAGGTGATCATCGACTTCGTGCCTAACCATGTGGCTCGTCAGTATCACTCCGTCTGTAAGCCAGAGGGCGTGAAGGACTTGGGCGAGGGTGACGATCCTTCGAAAGGCTTCGACCCTCAGAACAATTTCTACTATTGTCCAGGAGAGCGTTTCACGCCTTACTTCGACCTCTATCACGGTGCGCAGGAGCCTTATATCGAGGAACCTGCCAAGGCCACCGGCAACGACTGTTTCCACAATGCCCCAGGCATGAACGACTGGTACGAGACGGTGAAGCTGAACTACGGTGTCGACTACTATGCTGGTAGGGTAGGCCACTTCAGTCCTATCCCTGACACGTGGAGCAAGATGACAGACATACTGCTCTTTTGGGCCAGACAGGGCATCGACGGCTTCCGTTGCGATATGGCTGAGATGGTGCCTGCAGAGTTTTGGCACTGGGCTACCGACAAGGTGAAGTTCATTCATCCAGATATCATTTTCATTGGTGAGGTCTATAATCCTGCTGAGTATCGCCACTATCTGGGCGCAGGCTTCGACTACCTCTACGACAAGGTGGGCATGTACGACACCCTGCGCGAGGTGATTCGTGGCAACCAGTCTGTACAGGCCATCACCTCAGCTTGGCAGCAGACGGACGATATCCGCGACCACATGCTTTATTTCCTCGAGAACCACGACGAACAGCGCATAGCCAGCAGTTTCTTTGCAGGCGATGCTCGCAAGGGTGTGCCAGGACTCGTGGTCTCAGCCCTGCTCCAGCAGAACCCGCTGATGGTCTATGCAGGTCAGGAGTATGGTGAGCGGGGTATGGATCAGGAAGGCTTCAGCGGCCACGATGGTCGGACTACGATCTTCGACTATTGGAATATCGACACCCTGACGCGTGCCGCCAGTCGTAAACTGACGAAGGACGAGAAGGCGCTTGCTACTATATATAATAAGGTGTTGACGATAGCCCGCACGGAGAAAGCTGTCACCAATGGCGTTTCCTTCGATCTGATGTATGTGAATGGCGACTATCATCGTCAGTATGCCTTCCTTCGCAAGGCCGGTAGCGAGGCGCTGCTCGTGGTGGTCAACTTCGACGACCTGCCCTCCACGATGGATGTCACCATCCCTGCCCACGCCTTCGACTACCTGAAGCTCAAGGAGCGCAAGAACGTCACAGCTGTCGACCTGGTGACAGGTAAGGAGATCAAGCGTCAGTTGTATCGCGACTGCTACGTCTCCGTCGATCTGGAGCCCCTGGGGGCCGTCGTCCTGAAGTTCAAGGCTTGAAAAATTCTAAACGTTATGGCAGACTATATTCTGAACGAGCATAATAAGGAAGAGTTCCCGCCTGCACATACTGCGGAGCATCTGCTGAACCAGACGATGATCAGGATCTTCGGCTGTGAGCGTTCGTTCAATGCTCATATAGAGCGGAAGAAGAGCAAGATGAGTTTCCGTCTCGACCATAAGCCCACCAGACTGGAGGAGAAGGAGATTGAGCGCAGGATGGGCGAACTGATAGATGAGGATCTGCCCGTCACCTTTGAGTTCGTCACTCATGACGAGCTGGAGGAAAGGCTGCAGGAGGGGGGGCTGGAGGCAGAGAGTGCCATCTCGCTCGACCGTCTGCCCGATGATGCCTCTGATACGATTCGTCTGGTGCGTATTGGTGATTACGATGTCTGCCCGTGTATCGGCAAGCATGTGAGAAGTACGTCGCAGATAGGCCGTTTTGAGATGCTGGGGACGAACTGGGACGAACATGAACGATCGTTCCGCGTCCGCTTCAAGATTGTATAAAAAAATGAATCCCGCTCAAAGGCGGGATTTTTTTGTATCTTATTCTGTTTCTGTCGTGGCGATGCGCATGAAGACAGGATAGTGGTCGGAATAACTCAAGTCCTTCCTGTAATAGGATAGCCCCTTGAGCTCCTTGTCGTGGAAGATATAGTCGATGCGGACCTTCTTGTTGCCACGATAGGTGTACATGAATCCGCTGCCGCACTCCTTGAAACCATCGATCTTGTCGCCAAGCATGGTGTTGTAGACATAGGAATAGGGGACATCGTTGAAGTCACCACAGACGATGATGGGTGCTTTCGACTCCATCATATCCATCGCCAGCATGTTGGCCTGACCAGAACGGGCTATCATGCCTATCGTATAACCACCGTAGATGGCATTGACGAGGCCGCTGCCCTGTACCTCAACACCGTTCTTGGCCATCTTTGCAGCCTGATGCAGGGCACTGTTGATGCCCGTCGTCTCCATGTGGGCATTGTAGATGCGGTAGACATTGTTGTTGAAGTTAATCTCCACCCACATAGCACTGTTGTTCGTCTGCTCGAAGTCGATGTTCTTCATGTCAACAATCGGATAGCGGCTATAGATGACCATGTCGTTATTGCCGAAGGCGGAGTAGGGGAAGTAGTCTTTGTAGGACTCGGAGTTCTTCTTGTCGCCGCTGTAGTCATTATACTCCTGGAAACAAACGACATCGACCTTCTGGCGTTTCATCTCTGAAAGGATGTCCTGAGCGATGAAGCCCGTGGTCTCACCAGAGAAACGTGCGACATTATAAGTGGCGATCTTGATGCCTGGCTTCACATCGGCATTCTCGTCGACAGCCCCGAACTGAAAGAGGGTGCCGATGTAGGGAATACAGCAGAGCAGGGTGATGAGTGGCATGAGAGCCCAGTGGAAACGCAGTCTGATGAGCCAGTAGACGAGAAAGATGACGTTACCTGCAATGAGCAAGGGCAGTGCATAGACCAGCATGGCCCTGGCCGTATTGCCAGCTGGTGGTACAGTGCCGCCATAGAGTCCGACGAACGTGAATATCATCAACAGGAAGGAGATGATGAGCATCATGAACGAAAAGTATTTCTGTACGGCAAGTTTTCCCATATGGCTGATTGTGTTCTGTTGTTTGTGACTTAATAATCTTCTCCTAAGTATTTCTTGACGATCTCGATGAGGTTCTCCACCTTGAATGGCTTCGCCATGAAGTCGTCACAACCGGCCTCCTTGGCCTTGCGGATGTTCTCCTCGAAGGCATAGGCACTCAGGGCAATCACTGGCGTGTTGGAAACCTCCTTGATGATGCGTGTGGCATCGAGACCGTTCATCGACGGCATGCGGATGTCCATGAGTATCAGGTCGGGCTTCTCGTCCTCGTTGATCGTGACAGCTTCGATGCCGTTATGGGCCCGCATCAGTTTATAGCGCTTCTGCAGGACGATCTTCACCAATTCGTAGTTATGGTCCTCGTCTTCTGCAACAAGGATCTTCTTTGCGTTCAGGTCATCGACGCGACCACTGATACGAATGGTCGACCGTACACTGGATGTCGTGGTTGTCTTTCCCTGTTCCATGCCGCCGATACTGCCTTCGAAGGGCAGGGTGAAGGTGAAGGTAGAGCCCTTTCCGAGCTCAGAATCCACTTTGATCTCACCGCCGAGCTTCTCGACGATGATCTTACATAGCGGCAATCCCAATCCGTAGCCGTTCTGACCCCTCTCTGCATCGCGGGATACATAGGTCTCGAAGATATGCTCGAGATCCTCTTTGGCGATGCCAGTGCCGGTATCTCTCACGAACATCTCAATCGACTGTCCATCGTTGACAACCTTGTATCCATAGGCAATCTGACCCTCCAGGGTATGCTTCAGAGCATTACTGATCAGATTGGAGAATACTTGTATGAGACGGTTGGCATCGGTATTCATCGTGACACCCATTGTAGGTTCTTTCCACTCCAGCTTCACAGTGTCGGGGCAGCGGAACTTAAACAGGTTGCGGATACTTGTTAACAGTTCGTTGAGGTCTGTTGGATTCTTCTTGACGACAATCTCGCCTGACTCTACACGCGACAAGTCGAGAATCTCATTGACGAGGTTCAGCAGACGGTTATTGTTGCTTTCAATAATCTCGTAGTATTTCAGGCGCTCTTCCTGAGAGTCGGTCTCAACGATGACTCTCGAGAAGCCCTCGATGGCATTGAGAGGAGTGCGTATTTCATGGCTCATGTTGGCCAGGAAAAGGGACTTCATCTTGCTGGCTTTTTCAGCTTTCTGAGCCTTCTCCTCGTATTCCTTGAGCTTCTTGTTTGCAATCGCGAGCTGTTCGTTGGCTAATAGAAGCTTTCTGTTCGCGTCGGCAAATTTCTGTAATAATATCTCTCTCTCGTCTTTATCCATTCAGCGCATAACTATAGTAGACCCTGCAAAGGTACGAATTAATTTTGAAACAACAATGGAAAAATTGGAAATATTTCAACTCCTTTTTGCTTTTTCCCATGCTCCACTCTTCCCATGGCTCTTTAAATAGGCCATTCCGCGGAATACGTTAAAATTCATGAATACGAAATAATAGGCCGTATAAAAGAGCTTGTTTTTGTATCCATAGCGGTTTATCAACCATCCTCCTACTGCCATCAGGTAGAAGAGTGACTGTAGGATGAGCATCACCGTGTAGAAGATGCCGGCACCCATGACGACGAGGGCAATGTTAACGAGTAGTAACAGGACCATCGCTATGGGGGTGATACTCCAACGGAGCACTCGGTGACTGACATATTGGAAGGTGACCAGTGGCTGTCGCAGGGGATTGAGCATGGAGCGGAGCCACCAGATACTCTGCAGTCCTCCTGCTGCGATACGCCGTTTGCGCTTCGACTCCTCACGGATATTGGCCGAACCATATTCCATCGCATAGGCGTCGGCGGTATAAGCGATGCGCTTGCCACCCTGTACGACGTACATCGACAGCATGAAGTCGTCGAGCAAGGCTTCGTCGGGCACCTCGCGACAGAGCTTCGGATCGATGGCATAGAGTTCGCCAGCGGCACCCATCGCGGAGTAGAGCTCACTATCCCAGCGTTTCAGGGTGCTCTCATATTTCCAGTAGAGTCCTTCGCCTTCGGCAGCCATTTCGCCTGCATTTCTGGCAGCAACGCGCTTCTCGCCAGAGACACAGCCAACGGTAGGGTCAGCAAACAGACGGGCAATCTCTCGCAGTGCTCCCGCGTTGATCATGGTGTTGGCATCGGTAAAGGCCACATAGCGGGTTGTCAACTCTTTGAGGCCGTGTTTCAGGGCGGCAGTCTTACCTTTGCGCTCAGGACTGAACACAACATCGACCTCAGGATAGGCTTTCAGAAGCTCATTCGTGCGGTCGTTGCTGCCGTCAGTCACCCACATGATACGCAGCTTGTCCTTTGGATAGTCGAGTGCGAGGGTGTTCTCCATCTTCTCTGCCACCACGTCTTCCTCATTATAGGCGCAGATCATCAGGGTCATGGATGGCAGGTCTTCATCGGGCAGCACGGCCTTCTGGGGTTCCCCCCTGAAGAGCCGTTTCAGCCGGATGATGATATAAAGTAGTATTCCGTAACCTATATAGGTGTAGAACACGATGAGCAGCGATGCCCAAAACAGGATTTTCAGTGTCAACATCATCTCAATTGTCAATTCTCAATTGTCAATTATCAATTGTCAATTATCAATTATCAATTGTCAATTATCTTTAACTGTCTGTCTCCTCCTGCATGTCGATGAACTGCTTGTCGTCATCATAGAATTCGTACTGCAGGAAGGCGAGTTTCTGCGAGGGGATCACACGGACGCCGAGTCCGTATTTCATTTGCCATTGCAACTTGAGGCTGAATACGCCCTTGTTGATGTAGGCTGCCACGTAGGGATGTACGTGGAGATAGAACTTGCGAATGCCGATCTTGTTGACCAGATTGTCAATTTTATTCTCCAGAGTATCCGTAAAGAGGATGCTCGACTTGATGGTTCCTTTACCGAAACAGGTGGGGCAGGTCTCCTCGACGTTCACGCTCATGGCCGGACGAACCCTCTGACGGGTGATCTGCATCAGTCCGAACTTCGAGAGCGGCAGGATGTTGTGCTTGGCACGATCCTTCTGCATATTCTTGCACATCCGCTCATAGAGCAACTGACGGTCTTCGGGCAGCTTCATGTCGATAAAGTCGACGATGATGATACCTCCCATGTCGCGGAGTCTCAGCTGACGGGCCAGCTCGTCGGCAGCACCCAGATTGGTCTCCAGGGCGTTAGCCTCCTGGTCGTTCTCCTTTTTGATGCGTGTGCCGCTGTTCACGTCGACGACGTGCATGGCTTCGGTGTGCTCGATGATCAGGTAAGCGCCGTGCTTGTAGTTGACGGTCTTGCCGAACCCGGATTTTAGCTGTTTGGTGACGTTGAAATTGTCGAAGATGGGCACTGTGCCCTTGTAGAGCTTGACAATCTCTTTTTTCTCTGGGGCAATAATCTCCAGATAGTTCTTGATCTCGTCGAAGATCTGGGCGTCGTTGATGTGGATGCCGTCGTAGGTGGGGTTGAAGAGGTCACGAAGCAATGCTACAGCCCTGCTTTCCTCCTCAAAACAGAGCTTCGGACGGTCTGTGGTCTTCTGTACCTTCGTGATGGTGTCTTCCCAGCGTTTGAGCAGCACTTTCAGCTCTGCGTCGAGCTCTGCTGCACGCTTTCCCTCGGCTACCGTACGGACGATGACGCCGAAATTCTTCGGTTTGATGCTCTGAATCAGCTGTTTCAGACGGCTACGCTCCTCGCCGCGCTTGATCTTCGTTGAGACGGAAACGCCGTTGTCGAATGGTATCAGCACCAGATAGCGTCCTGCGAAACTGAGCTCGCATGTCAGTCGCGGGCCTTTGGTGTTGATGGGTTCCTTCACGATCTGGACAAGGATTTCCTGTCCCACTTTCAGCGTGTTGGCAATGCTGCCGTCTTTCTTCAGTTCAGGCTGGATGTGCGCCTTCTGAATAGGGTAGAGCTTCTTCCGGTCGCTGACTACCTGTTTCAGGTATTTTTCAAAAGAATAAAACTGACTTCCCAGGTCAAGATAGTGCAGAAAGGCTACGCGTTCAGCGCCGACATCAACGAAGCAGGCATTCAAGCCGGGCATCAGTTTCTTAACCTTTGCCACATAGATGTTACCCACCGAGAACGACACCGTGCGCTGCTCCTGCTGGTATTCCACCAGCTGCTTGTCTTCGAGCAGAGCTATCGAGATGTCTTTCGGCTGAACATCAATAATTACTTCACTTGTCATTACTGTAAACCGTAAACTGTCAACTGTAAACTATAACTTGGGTTGTCATATAAATTCGAAAGGGTGTGTCGCTATCCCAGGGAATTAGCACACACACTCCTTTCATTTCTTTTCAACTCACTGCAAGTGGCTTACTTGCTCTTGTGACGATTCTTGCGCAGTCTCTTCTTACGCTTGTGAGTAGCCATCTTGTGGCCCTTCTTCTTCTTTCCGTTTGGCATAATTGTTTGTTATTAAAATTAATTCTTACGAGTATTCCTCTGTGCTTACATCATCTTTTCGATGAAGCTCTTTGCCGGCTTGAATGAGGGAATGTCACGGGCATCAATCATGAGCGTCGTGTTCTTGGAGATGTTGCGGGCGGTCTTCTTGGCGCGATGCTTCACACCAAAGGTGCCGAAGCCGCGAAGATAAACATTCTCCTTGTTCTCAGCCAGACTGATACGGATAGTTTCCATGAAAGCCTCAACGGTCGTGGTCACATCCTTCTTGGCGACCCCCGTCTGCTCGGCAATTTGATTGATAATCTCTGCCTTTGTCATGTCGTTCTCTTCTATATATTAATAATGTGTAAATCTGAAATTTTCAATTTCGGACTGCAAAGATACTGTTTTTCAGCGAGATACCGAAATATTATTGGTTTTTTTTTCAATTTTTTGCAATTTTCCTTCCCTTGAGCCCATTTTCCTCTCGCATTTTTAATCAGAAACCGCACTTTTGCCCCTTTTCCTACGAACAGTTACCGCAATTTCGTAAAGACAAGCGATTTGTCAAATTATTTCATGAAGACCTTGTCGCTTGCTCCTTGTTTTGTATATGTCTGGTTTTCAGATATTTGCAGTCAGACGATTTTAGGGCTAAGGAAAGTCGGAGTTTCAAGGCAGGAAACTCCGACTTTCCTTAGCCCTTTCTCCCAGAAAGGTGCCACCTTTCTCCGAGAAAGGTATATCCCTACAAAATTTGTCAAATAAATTTACATCAACTTCCCGTGCACTTTCGTGTCTGCAAATAATAAAGAAAGTTAAATAATCAAACGAAACCCGCCATAACCAGACAATTGCATTTCCCGATTTCGTAATTTTGCAACCACGAAGCTTCGGCTTTCAATCGTAAGGGGGAGGGTAAGAGAAGAATAGGTGGCCCCGAAAATTTAAATTCGCCCCCCCATTTAAGGGGGGCGGTTAATTAATTAAATGAGGGCCACCCAACCTGTTCTCCTCTTACCCTCCCCCTTACGATTGAAACGCCTCGCGAACGCTTTTTTGCAAAAATAATCCGATTTATTTGCAGGTTTAAGAAATTTATTCTATCTTTGCAGGGCATAAAGTATGTGAT
>Ga0265298_10010412_pt1 | contig 11003 bp, 9 predicted proteins | sample AusTroGonzalo_MG_3_FD_193486 | JGI IMG/M metagenome (GOLD analysis project Ga0265298, IMG submission 193486) | Bovine rumen microbial communities from tropical cattle in Woodstock, Queensland, Australia - Gonzalo_01 | ecosystem: Host-associated > Mammals > Digestive system > Stomach > Rumen ...
TTTATTGCCATCAAAGGCGAAAAATTTGATGGCCACAATTTTATATCCGATGTTTTAAAAAAAGGTGCTTTAGCCGTTGTTGTTGACCACCAAATTGAGGGCGTTGACCCCTCAAAACAAATTCTTTTTGCCGACACTTTGGATGCATACGGCAAAATCGGTGCCTTTATCCGAAATCAGTTTAAGGGTCCCGTAATCGGTCTGACAGGAAGTGCCGGCAAAACAACAACAAAAGAAGAAATTAAATTTATTCTCTCCAAATTCGGAAATGTTTACGCCACAGCCGGCAATCACAATAATTTTATCGGCGTTCCCGAATCGCTGTGCAATATGGATTTAAAAGCAGATTTTGCCGTTATTGAAATGGGCATGAGCGCCAAAGGTGAAATTTCACGCCTAACATCGTATGTCAAACCCGATATTGCGTTGATTACAAATGTTTACCCGATGCATATAGAGTTTTTTGAAAGTTTAAAACACATTGCGTTAGCCAAAGCAGAAATCTTTGAAGGGCTCAAGCAAAACGGCACGGCCGTCATCAATGCCGATACAAATTTTGCCGATGTACTCATTCAAAAAGCCAAAGAAAAAACGAACAACATCATTTTATTCGGTCAAAACGTGCATCCGGACGCCCCCTTTCAAACCCAAGACGAGGGGCTGCATCATTTGTACAATGCGTGGGCCGTTTTAAGCGTTACCAAGGCCCTAAAACTTGATGTTTATAAAGCCGCCTCGTTTATCAAAGATTTCGGTGCTCTTGAAGGCCGAGGCAAAAAACATACGCTTTCATTAAAAAACGGTGCCGCATACACCCTAATAGATGATAGCTATTCCGGCCAACCCGAAGCCATGAAATTGGCCATTCAATCTCTTGATAAAATGCCTGTAAACAAAAGAAAAATTGCTGTTTTGGGCAAAATGGCCGAACTCGGCGCATTCTCAAAAGAAAAACACGTTGAAATCGGAAAAGTGCTTGCAAGCACAAACATTGATGTTGTCATCGGTGTTTGTCCTGAAACAAAAGATATTCTTGCTCAACTACCTAAACATATCAAACAATATTATTTTGAAGATTACACAACCGTTTCCGAATTTTTATTAAATGAACTCTTGCAAAACGAAGATATTTTGCTTATAAAGGGGGCCAGATATTCAAGCAAACTTTATAAGCTCACCGAAGAGCTCATAAATAAAGGAAGTAAAAGCTAAAAAAAATGAAATGCCCTTTTTGCGGATTTGATGACACAATCGTAAAAGACTCGCGCAACAGCGATGACAACACTTGTATTCGTCGCCGCCGTGAGTGCCCCGAATGCGGCTCAAGGTTCACCACTTTTGAGCGTGTTCAATTGCGTGACTTGATTGTTATCAAAAAAAACGGTGAAAGAACACTTTTTGACCGCGAAAAACTTCACAAGTCCATTTCGATTGCGCTGCGCAAGCGCCCCGTCTCACCCGAGCGCATTGATAAGGTGGTTAATTCGCTCATTCGAAAGTTTGAAAGTTCTTATGAAGGTGAAATAACAACCGTTCAAATCGGTCAGGCTGTGATGGAAAGCCTATCTGCACTCGATCATATCGCCTACATTCGCTTTGCTTCCGTATACAAAGACTTCAAAGAAGTCAAAGATTTTGAAGATTTTGTAAAAACGATTGATGAATTGATAAAACCGGCAAAAAATAAGGAACCACAAGATGACTAAATTCATATCTCAAAAAATACGCCAAAAATCAAGTGCAAGGCTGGCCGCCGTTCAAGCTGTTTATATGGCAGCATTTTCAAACTTGCCTGTTGACGAAGTTATTGAAGATTTCACATCCGGCAAAGTCGGCCGCTTTGTCATAGATGAAAATGTTTTCTCAAACAGTGAAGAATTGGTTGAAATAAGCCCGATTGATAAAGTTTATTTTGAAAATTTGGTCAGAGGCGTTTTTTCAAAAAAAGAATCACTTGAAAAATCTCTCGCCCTTTATTTGAACGAAAAACGCGATTTCGAAAAAATGGATGGTACCATGCAGGCACTTTTGCTTTGCGCAACCTACGAGCTCACAAACACATTAGATATTGACGTTAAGGTTCTCATTCAGGAATATGTAGATTTAGCCTATGCTTTCTTTTCCAAAAACGAACCCAAAATGGTCAATGCGCTCTTAGATCAAATTGCTCATGCCGTGAGGATATAAAAATGTCTGTTTTATCTTTAAGAGAATACCCCGACCCTGTTTTACATCAAAAGTGCGAACCCGTTTTTCAAATTGATGATGCGCTTCGCACACTCTTAGATGACATGCTCGAAACAATGTATGCAGACAGGGGAGTCGGCTTGGCAGCGCCGCAGGTCGGCATTTTAAAGCGTCTCATTGTCATAGACGCCTCACAGCAAGAAGATGAACAAGGCCACCACAAACAAGGCAACCCGATGTTTTTAATCAATCCCGAAATTATTTATAAATCGGAAGAAACAATATTTTTCTGTGAAGGGTGTTTATCTGTTCCGGGGCAATCTGCCGATGTTGAGCGTCATCAAAAAATCACCGTGCGCTATCAAGACAAATCCGGTCAAACAAAACAAATCGAAGCCGAAGATTATGTCGCCGTTGTCCTGCAGCATGAAATTGACCATTTAGACGGTATTTTATACATTGATCATCTGAGCCGCCTAAAACGTAACATGCTCTTAAAAAAACTTGAAAAATCGCGCGCTTCAAAAGATGAAAATTAATCTTCTTTGTTTTTAATTTAAAGCTTGCGGCAAACAAAAAATTTCTATTGGCAATCCGTTGCGCAAATTTTAACGCGCTCAACATGTTTTGCCAATCCGGTTTTGTCATCTGTTTCAACAAAAATACCGCATAAAGTTCCTTTGCCTTTTGAAGGAATTAAACGTTCCGTCGGGTATTTTTTAATCAATCTGGCTATCGGTGCTTTTTCTTCAAACCCTAAAACGGAATCATAATCACCGCACATACCCACATCTGTTTGATAAGCCGTGCCTTTTTTCAAAACACATTCATCTGCGGTCGGCACATGCGTATGCGTGCCGAAAACGGCCGAAACCTGACCGTCAAAATAATGAGCAAATGAAATTTTCTCGGATGTTGCTTCAGCGTGAATATCAACCAAAATAGCATCAACGTTACCGCCAAGCCGATATTGTTTCAATAGGGCCTCCAAAGCCTTAACGGGGCAATCGAGAGCTTCCATAAAAACACGCCCCATCACTTGCACTGTTAAAAGTCTTTTTCCGCCTAAAAGTTCTAAAAGCGCATATCCGCGTCCAAGCGTGCCGGCAGGGTAGTTCAGCGGACGAATAATCCGTTTTTCCGAATCCAAAACAGGTAGAATATCCTGCACATCAAAAACATGATTACCCGTTGTCAGCAAATCCACACCCGCAGAAAAGAACTTACGGCAAATATCCGGCGTAATTCCAAAACCATGCGCCGCATTTTCACCATTCACAATCAAAGCGTCTAATTTAAATTTTTCTCTTAAAAAGGCTGCGTTTTCAACAACAACTTCCCGACCGGGGCGACCAACCACATCACCGCAATATAAAATTCTCATTTTTTTTACTTTTCAAACCTAATCATTCAAGCTTTTGGCTTTATCTTTAATCTTTTTTAAGTTAAAAATATTTGCCTTTGGTAATTGTTCTTTATTAAAATGGCTGTAGATTTTCATTTTTTGTTTAAGACGCCTGTTTTCATCAGTCATTTCCCAAAGGCTTTTTTCAAGTTCTTCTTTTTCTCTTTGAATTTGTTCTTTTTCCAGCTGCAAGCGTTCCTTCTCTGCCTCTAAGTTGCATTTTTCTTTTTCCAAAGACGCATTTTTCTCCTTCAGGTCATAATTTCTCGCGGCAAGTTCTGCATTTAAAACGGGAGGTGTTTTTTCATAGCGCTGATCCGGTTCAATTTCTTGTATAAAAAACTTTTGTATAAAATCCTTCAAAACCAATTCGCTAAAGCGCGTTTTTCCGTTATCTTGAGAAAGATCCGTCAAATCTGCCCATATATCAGGATTGTTTGACAATCTGAAAATCAAATTATTATCCGCATCATAGTACCAATTTATTTTTTCCACACGACGAAGTTTCACACTATCATATTCTTTAACGGCAATAAATTTGTTTTCACCGTCGAAATACTCTTTATATTCATGTGTAACGGGGTTACGTTTCTCATCTCTGCTCAACAAGTGATAAACTTTTCCGGTCTCCGTCCACCCTTCTTTAGCCCGTTCAAAAGCTTCCGTTGAATACGACTTTAAGAAAGGATACCGACATGGCCATTCCGTTGTGTCACCGATTACTTTTCCCTGATCTCCATGATACATTCTGGGTATGAATATCTTATTTGTGTAACTTTTCAAATCAACATCAATATGAATATCCATATTAAATTCTCCTTTCAGAAAAATTCTTTATCCCACATATATGGTTAGCTTATAGCATTATTGACTTATTGTCAATTTCTTATTTTTTAAGAAAGTTATTCCCCTTTGTGCACCACAACCTGCGGAAACGGAATTTCTATGCCTTCTTCAATAAAGCGTTTGTTAATGGCAAATCTTAAATCACTCGGAATGGTCCAGCCCTCCCAAATATTACTGGAATAACACCTTAAATCAAAATCGAGCGAACTTGACCCAAAATCCGTAAAAATCACGTACGGTGCCGGCTTTTTCAAAACTTTTGGATGATTAGCCGCACACTCAAGCAATATGCGACGCACCTTCTCAACATCCGAACCGTAAGCCACACCAACAGTCACACTCAATCTTGTTTGATTATCACCGTGTGTCATATTAATTACCGATGAAGAGAGGAGCGTTGCATTCGGCACAATAACGCTTGTTTTCTTAAAAGTTTCAAGTTCCGTTGAGCGAATATTAATTTGTTTGATTTTACCTTCTTCACCGCCAATATTCACCCAATCGCCAACCTTAAACGGACGCTCAAATAAAATGATAATACCTGAAACAAAATTGTTAATCACATTTTGCAAACCAAAACCGATACCAACGGACAGCGCACCGGCAATCACCGTTAAGTTTGTTAAATCCGCACCCATAACCACAACCGCAAGCAAAAGTGAAAGCACAATTCCGATAAAGTTAATAAACGAATCAAGCGAGTGTCTGATTCCTTCGTCAATTTCCAAATGCGTAAATGCGGTTAACATCATATGGTGTCTGAAAATTTTAACAAACGAATACGAAATCATAAAAACAGCCACGCCGAACACTATGGCCACAAGCGAAATTTTTACCCCGCCGATATTAAAACCGAACAAAATCTTTTTGGAGATATGAATCAGAAAATCACTTGAAAATCCCCACAAATTAAGCGTAAAAAATATAAAAACAAGTGCCAAAAACGGGTTAACGAAAACACTTAGAACAAAATTGATTTTCACCAAAAGCGAGCGCCGCGCCTTAAATGTTTTTCCCCATAAACCCAAAACCAAAATGCGTGTAATCAAGCCGGCCAAAAAATCTTTGCTGATAAAAAACAAAACAAGCATCATAGCAGTTAAGATATATCTGTTTAAGATATACGATGACAAATTCGGATACCCGAACAGGCTCACGGCAAACGACGAAAGTGCAACAACCGCCGTCAACACGTTAATTCTAAAAACAACGGCGCGCCAATCATCGGTTGCATTTTCTTCAACCGATAAAATTTTGGCCGTCACAAGCATAATTGCAAGTGCTTTGCTAAGCGAGCAAAAAGCCGATAACAGATTAATCAAAACCGGATCATATGTCGCACTAACCGCCAAATGTTCCAAAACCGTCGGAATAGCAATTAAAACAATGCTCAAATTCAATGCGTGTGCAACTTTTAAGGCTTTTCTGTTTGAAAGTTGAACCGGCCGCCATTTTTCTTTAGTCGGCACCAAAACAGCCAACACAACGGCGCGAGCCATCACCACATACAACAACCAAATCAAAGCCTTTTCCAAAAATTGTCCGAACAACCCCACCGAAAAAACTTTTGACCCAATCATCCACCCCAAAAAACCGGATATAATAAATGCGGGCACCAAACCATAAGCAATCGCATTTGCCATTGCCGCAACTATTTTTTGAATCATACTCGGATATTCAATGCTTTCTTTATAACCCCAATTTTTCAAAATAAGTTTTCTTAAAAGAAGCCCGAGCCAAACCGCCGCAATTAAAATAAAAATAACCGGAATCGAATAAGTTAAAACATAAGCTTCCGCGGTTTCATCAAGTCTTTGATACCAATGAACGGGTGAGCGCACAATATCTAGAAAAAACACGGCAAAATACTTAAAGGAAGAAAAGAATATTTGTGGCAAAATAAGCACTTCCTTCTTATCAACCAAATCACCGATAACTTTCTGGCTCTTATAGTTTAAGGTTTGCAAATTTAGGTCATCTATTTTAACCTGCAAAATATCCGTTTCGGCAATTCGGCTTTTCAAAAGTGAAAGTTCACTTTTCAGCTCTTCTCTTTTTTTTGTAATTTCCTTAAGTTCTTTACCGCCTTCTTCAAGCTCACCCATGGCGTCCAATTGTTTTTGAACAACTTTAGCTTCACGCTCATTATAGCGCTTTATTTCGGCAAGTTCGTTTGAAAGCTCATAGAGACCTGTCGTTTGCTCATCGATTTTTTCAATTGAGATTTGGTCGTTTCTTAAATTTTTCTCAATCTGCACCAATTGTTCCGATATTTTTTTAAATTCGACCTTCCGCGACAAATCAGCCGCCTCGGAAGAACTTGCAAAAAAAACAAAAACAAATAAAGCAAATACAAACTTAAAACAACGACTCATAATAACCTCCTATTTCTGAAGCATCAATTCAATCAAATCAAACACATTATGTGCAATATCCGCCTTAAGATTATCGGCAACCGCCCAAAAAGAAAAACCGTTTGAAACAGACAAATCCTGACGCAACCTTGAAACATAAATATCATTTTCACCCTGAACATCATTTAGGCTCACATAACCGCCGTCAACTTGCTTATCAAACACGGTTACCCCTTCCGTTTCTTCCATTAAACGGCGCACATCATCCAAATCAAAATCTTTAACCATTTCCACATTAACAAACACACCCGCACCAATAAAAGCAGGCACATAAGCCAAATTGGCATGGACTTTCATGTTGCCGCCCAAAACCTTTTTAATTTCGGCATTTACGGCCCATTCGGCACCGGTTTCTTCACCGATAAATTCGCCCACCTGCGGCAAAACATTAAAAGCAATTTGCTTTTTGAAAACTTCTTCATCATCAACAAGTGTCGCATTCATATAAATTTTACGCGTTTGAGAAAAAAGCTCATCCATGGCTTCTTTGCCATGTGCGGAAGTTGAAAGATAGCCGCTTAATACAATACGTTTAACGGCATATTTTTCGTTAACTTTCGAAAGCGGTTTCAAAGTTTGTGTCACAACGGCAGAAGGCACACAAACAATGCCTTTTTTTGCTTTGGCAATATCTTGATTATTCAGTCCCGAAACAATCATCGGCACATCGATATCATTTGTTAAAGCACCTGAGCAATCAATAATTTTTATGCTTTTTGCCGAAGCTTTGGGCAAAAAGCGTTTTGCAAGCTCTGCACCGCATGCAAAAATTGCAATATTCGCCTTTGAAAAATCAAAATCATCTAAATTTAAAACATCCAAATCTTCATCTTCACCGTACGAAACTTGTGTTCCCATCGGTGTTTTTGTTTCAAGAGCAATCACGCGTGAAACGTCAATATCATTTTCGCTTAAAAAATTTAAAATTTCGCGCCCTAAATTTTCGGTTGCGCCGACAACTGCAATTTTATTCATTTTTTATTCCTCATTTAAAAGTCTTTTCTCTCTTTTAGCATAAATTTATTGATAAATAGATAATATTTTCCGCATCACCAAACAAATTTATCAAAAAAATTTTCACAATTTTACGAAAAAACTCTTGACAAACTTTCATTTTTCGGCTATATATGGAGAAACTAAGTATTAGAAACAAATTATTTAATAATAGACTTATGGAACTTAAAGAATTTAAAAATCTGGAGCCTAAAGGCCGTCAGTTGGTGTCTGTCAAAAGAATTGCACGCAACCCCTATTGGGTAGGTAACCCGCCGATTGATTTCACGGATTTCGAAGATCGCAAGTTCAAAGGAACACCGTATGCCCGTATCTACGCTATCATTCCCGGATGGCAGGATGACAAGGGTGTCATCACTTCCCTTAGAACCGGAAAAATCGTACCCGTACGCCCCATCGACAAAGTCGTGCCTGAGTATGTCGGCGATGCTTTCGACTATCAAGACGGAAGTATCCAGTACACTTCCGGATGGCAGCAGGATCCCAGCACTGGGGAATGGACTTACGGTCCTTTCTTCGTCATTCGGACTTGCCGAGATGAAGAGTGTGTGCATCACCCCGCATTCGGCGAAGACATCCTCTCCGATCCTCGAGCAAGAGCAAGGCTCTTTTAATCTTAGTTATTAACCAAAAACAAAGGTCTGTGAAAGCAGACCTTTTTTCATTTTTATCGCATGCTAAAAAATTTATCACCTTTGACTTTTAATTTGTCTTTCCAAATCAGACAATTTCAATCTTAAGCTTTCCGATGGGTTCAAGCTTTTTGCTTTTTTGATTTGTTTTTGTGCGGCCTGAATATTATCTGTCAAAAAACTGAATTTTGCTGCCGCATAAAAACTTTCCGCTTCTTTACCCTTTTCATAATAAGCTCTCGATAGAAGTTCCCAACCGCGCGGTGTTTCCCGTTTAATTTCAAGTTTATTTAAAATGTCAATAATGTGTTGCAAATCTTTTTTACCGTCGGGCAATTCAATTGCATCTTCAGCATACAGCAACATTGTTTCTGCCGAATCCGGTTTCAATGCAAGTGTTTTTTCATAAGATTCAAGAGCTTCAAACAACCTCCCGTTTTCAAACAAAAATTGCCCTTTAAGTTGGTAAAAATACGGATTCTCCGGCTGTTTCGAAATCAAATAATCCATTTTTTGCAGAGCTTGTTTTATCCTTTTTTGCTTAAAATCGACAATAGCGTGTGCATACATGGCATTCAAACTTTTATCAGATAAAGGATATTTCTGATACACTCTTTCCGGCGGCAACAAAAAAGCGTTTAATTTAGCCTGAACAAATCTTAAACTTTCATCAAGTTCAGAAGTTGTTCGACCGCCGTTTTGTGCCGTTGCTTTTTCAAAAAACGCTATACGTTCCGCACTCATCGGGTGCGTCTTAAAGTAAGGCGTTTCTTCAAATCCGGAAAGCATATTGTTTTTCTGAATATTCTTCATAAAGTTTTTAAGTCCGATAGGCGATTGTCCGATTTGTTTTAAATATCTGACGGCACTTTCATCGGCACTTCGTTCTTCGGTTAATTGGTGCGCAATCATGGCGTTCATCAGTGAGCCGTGCGAACCTAAAGCCACAGCCAATGCGGCATCACCTCTACCCGAAGCCACAGCTGCTGCACCGGCCATAATAAGCGAAACTGCCGACAACGTCTTAAAATCATTTAATTTCAATTTTTGCCGCACAATATGTCCGCCGGAAATATGGCCTGTTTCGTGTGCCAACACACCGAAAAGCTCGTTTGTATTCCTAACATTCATTAGTGTACCTGTATACACAAACAAATGATTTCCATCACTGACAAACGCATTCAAAGCCATGTCATTTAAAATATGAATTTTATTTGAATCGTAGACCACGCCCGCGGCCTTAAAAATTGGCCTAAGCACATTTTCAAGCAACGTTTCTGTTTCATCATCGCTCAAAACTGAAGGTTCTGCCATAGCCTGAAAAGCAAAAAAAATCGCAAAGCAAAACGCAAACAGCGTTTTTCTCATGATTCTCAATATTTTTAACCAATCAGTCTTCGCCACCATGTTGTTTTCTTTTTTTCCTGTGTTTGTTCCGTATTTTGATTATCTGCATTAACCGACGCATTTTTTTCTGCACCTTTTTTATTATAACGTCTGTCAAAACGACCTCTGCGCCTGTTAAATCTTCTGTTATAATGTTTAGGCGCATCATCAAATTCTGCCTGATTTTCATCGTCATCATCTTCCAAAATTTCATCATCTTCAATAGAAGAATCATATTTAACGGCAGTACTTTCATTGTTTTCCTGCACTTTAGATAAACGTTGACGATTAATTTTAAAGTCAGATACATTTTTAATCGCATCATCTGCAGAAATCACAATACTGATATGGTATCTGTCTTCCAAATCACTCAAAGCTTTGCGCTTTTTATTGAGTAAATAAACAGCCGTATCTGCCGGAACACAAACATTAAAGCTGTTGTATTTATTTTTAATACCCTCTTCCTCAATGGCACGCAACACGAGCGCCGCACCCGATTCGGTTGTACGCATAACGGCTTGTCCGTGGCAATAAGGACAGGGCTCATAATTGCTTTCCATAAACGAAGAGTGCATACGTTGACGTGAAATTTCGAGCAATCCGAAGCAACTCATACGCGCCACCTGAACACGTGCCCGATCCGTTTTTAAAACCTCTTTCATACGTTTTTCAACGGCAATGTTATTTTTAGCATCTTCCATATCAATAAAATCAATCACAATCAAACCCGCCAAATCGCGCATTTTCAGTTGGCGGCCGATTTCATCTGCCGCTTCAAGATTGGTTTTCAACGCTGTTTCTTCAATATCCATTTCTTTCGTGGCACGTCCGGAATTCACATCAATAGCCACCAACGCCTCTGTCGGATTAATTACCAAATAACCGCCCGACTCGAGCTGCACAACCGGATTATGCAGTTTATCAAGCTGTGCCTCAACCTGATAGGTTTGAAAAACCGGTGCTTCATGAGATTTGCGACATTTAATCTTTTTCAAATTTTGCGGCGATAAAATTTTTGCAAAGTTACGAGCCGCTTTATATGCTTCATCACCGTCAACAATAATTTCATCAATATCATTGGCACACATATCGCGCAGTGCGCGCTTAATTAAGTCACCT